>VFQO010000238.1_pt1 | contig 69418 bp, 77 predicted proteins | sample 3512331 | NCBI WGS metagenome assembly VFQO01 (sample SAMN10412371, study PRJNA504923) | tailings metagenome | isolation source: Replicate 3 from Balatoc abandoned mine | place: Philippines: Itogon, Benguet | collected 2017-08-28 | reverse complement strand
AATCAACTTCTCATCCTGATCGTCGCGCAACTCTCACCTTGAATGTCGCGCTACACAGGGCACCCGCGCGACCACAGGGTGTTGCCCAAATCGCGCGACTTTCATTGAAAGCTGCGTTAGCTTGCAAGCCAAGGGGGCAAGACACACACTATGCACAAAGCTATTCTGATCGCTGTCGCGGCTCTGGCAGCAGTTCCGGCGCAAGCAGCGATCCCCGCGGATATTCCGGCCGCGATCTATACCGATCCCGTTCACGACAAGGCTCACCCCGCTCGCGTGGAGGTGCTGCATATCCCGAGCGGTGATGTGCAGATCAATGGCCTTGCCTATCTGCCCGCAGGTCCCGGGCCCCACCCCACTGTCGTCATTTGCCATGGCTGGCCGGGGAATGAAAAAAACCTCGACCTTGCCCAGGCGGTGCGGCGGGCCGGATGGAATGCGATCACCTTCAACTATCGCGGATCATGGGGCAGCCCCGGCGCCTTCCGCTTTGCCCAGAACCCGCAGGACGCCAAGGCTGTGCTCGCTTTCTTGCGCGATCCGGCCAATGCGGCGCGGCTCGGTATCGATCCTGAGCGGCTCGTGATCATGGGGCATTCGATGGGAGGCTGGGTCACGACGCTTGTGGCTGGTGAGGATGAGGGGTTGCTCGGCGCAGGCCTTATCTCGGCAGCCAACATGGGCGTGATGCGCGGGCTCGACCGCGAGGGCATCGTCAGATTGGCCGCGGAGAATTCGGAAACGCTGGCCGATGTGACACCCGAAAGCATGGCGCAGGAGCTGATAGCAGGGCGTCCGGGATTCGATTTTCTCAATTCAGCACAAGGGCTTGCCCGGCACAATCTGCTGGTGCTGAGTTCCGATGACGGTCTCGCCCCGCAGACCGATGCCCTGATTGCCGCAGTCCGATCGCATGGCGGGAGCCGGATTGCCGCAGCGCATGTAGCTACCGATCACAGCTGGTCCGATCGCCGAATCGAATTGCAGGCCCGTGTCCTGAACTGGCTGGACAGCTTGCTGAAGGCAGATCGCTAGGGCGATGCAGGGGCCGCCTTACGGCAGCAGTCGATCATACCGCCTCAAGCGCATAGCCGGCCGAGCGCACCGTGCGGATCGGATCGCGTGCGCCTTCGACTGTGATTGCCTTGCGCAGGCGACGGATGTGGACATCGACCGTGCGCAGTTCGATGTCGGAACCGTTGCCCCATACGCCGTCAAGCAATTGGCCGCGGCTGAATACCCGACCGGGGCTTTCCATGAAGAATTTCAGCAGCCTGTATTCGGTCGGCCCCAGTTGCAGGGCGCGTCCGCGGCGCTGGACCTTGTGGGCGACAGGATCAAGCTTCAGGTCGCCAACCTCGATTGTCTCGCCTGCCAGTGCCGGGCGGATGCGGCGCATGACCGCTGCGACGCGGGCCAGCAACTCGCGGGGGGAAAAGGGTTTTGTGAGGTAATCATCGGCCCCCGTCTCCAGCCCGCGCACCCGGTCATCCTCGGCCTCGCGGGCAGTGAGCATGATGATCGGGACATGCGCCGTCTCCTTGTCGCGTCGCAACCGGCGGCAGACTTCGATGCCGCTGGTGCCTTCGATCATCCAGTCGAGGATGATCAGATCGGGCGTTTCCTCGGCCGCCAGAATCAGCGCCTCATCCCCGTCGCCGGTGCAGCGCACGGCATAGCCTTCGTTCTGGAAACGGTATTCGAGCAGCTCGGACAGGGCGGGATCGTCTTCGACCAGCAGCAGTTTGGCAGCGGACATGCGGATGCTCCTCAGACCCGCGGCGGCGGGTATCGCTGAGCCTATGTGTCACTCACGCGACAGTTTGATGAAACCCGCTGCGAATTCAACTGCGGCACAATCCGGCTAGCAATGTTTCACGCGAAACATCGCAAAAAGCCCCCTCTGGCAGAGGTCTGGAGGGGGTCTGGAGGGGGGCAAGCCGGGGTCAAGGGCGGGTCTGGCCAGCCTTTGACCCCCGGCGAGAATCAGCGGTCGCCTTCGGGCGGGTAGACGCCGGTTGCGGCGAAGTGGACCATTTCGGCCACGTTGGTGGCATGGTCGCCGATGCGTTCGATGTTGCGCGCCACGAACAAGAGCTGCGCCGCGCTCGAAATGGTCGAGGGATTTTCGACCATGTAGCTGACAAGGTTGCGGAAGATCGAATTGTAGAACCCATCGACCTTGGCATCGGTGGCGATCACTTCGCGTGCCAGATCCGGGTCGCGCGCGGCATAGGCGGTGAGCACATCGTGCACCATCTCGCCCGCCAGCTCGCCCATGGTCGGCAGCAGAGTGAGCGGTTCGAACCGGGCGCGGCCTTCGATCATGCCGGTGCGCTTGGCGATGTTCTTGGAATAATCGCCGATCCGTTCGAGCACGCCGGCGATCTTCAGCGCCGCGATCACTTCGCGCAGGTCATCGGCCATCGGCGCGCGCAGAGCGATGATCCGCACCGCCAGCTTGTCGACCTCCATTTCGAGCGCATCCATGCGCTTGTCACGGGCGACGACCTGTTCGGCCAGCGCCTCGTCCCCGCGCACCAGCGCATCGAGGCTTTCAGCGATCGCCACTTCGGCGAGGCCGCCCATCTCCGCGATCAGCCCGCGCAGGCGGGTGATGTCTTCATCGAATGCCTTGACGGTATGTTCAGCCATCAGCCGTAACGCCCTGTAATATAGTCCTTCGTCCGCTCCTCGATGGGATTGGTGAAGATTTCTGAAGTGGGACCATACTCGACCATCTTGCCGAGGTGGAAGAATGCGGTGCGCTGGCTGACGCGGGCGGCCTGCTGCATCGAGTGGGTGACAATCACGATGGCGTAACGCCCCGAGAGTTCATCGATCAGCTCCTCGATCTTGGCGGTCGCGATCGGATCGAGCGCGCTTGCCGGTTCGTCCATCAGGATGACCTCGGGGTCAACCGCGATGGCGCGGGCAATGCACAACCGCTGCTGCTGACCGCCCGACAGGGCCGTGCCCGAATCATCGAGCCGGTCCTTGACCTCTTCCCACAGACCCGCGCGGGTCAGCGAGCGTTCGACGATCACATCAAGATCGGCCTTCTTTTCCGCAAGCCCGTGAATCTTGGGCCCATAGGCGATGTTTTCGTAAATCGACTTGGGGAAGGGATTGGGCTTCTGGAACACCATGCCCACCCGCGCGCGCAGCTGGACAACGTCCATGCGGTTGCCGTGGATATCCTCGCCGTCCAGTTCGATCAGGCCGGTCACCTTGGCGGCGCCGATCGTGTCGTTCATGCGGTTGAAGCACCGCAGAAAGGTCGATTTGCCGCAGCCCGACGGGCCGATGAAGGCGGTGACGTAATTGGGCGAGATGTCGATCGACACCTCGTCGATCGCCTTCTTGTCGCCGTAGTAGACGCAGACGTCACGCGCGCGAATCTTCGCGTTTTCGTCGGCCATGTTGGGATGGATTACAGTCACCAGCGTTTCTCGAACTTGTTGCGGAGGTAGATGGCAAGGCCGTTCATGGCGAGCAGGAACACCAGCAGCACAATGATAGCGGCAGAGGTGCGCTCGACAAAGCCGCGGTCGATCTCGTCCGACCACAGGAAGATCTGCATCGGCAGAACCGTTGCCGGCGAGGCGAAGCCTTCGGGCGGGGTGGCCACGAAAATGCGCATGCCGATGAGCAGCAGCGGCGCGGTTTCGCCGAGGGCTCGGGCCATGCCGATGATCGTGCCGGTCAGCATCCCGGGCAGCGCCAGCGGCAGAACGTGGTGGAACACCACCTGCACGGGGGAAGCGCCGATGGCGAGCGCCCCGTCGCGGATCGATGGCGGCACCGCCTTGATCGCGTTGCGCCCGGAAATGACGATGACGGGCATGGTCATCAGCGCCAGCGTCATGCCCCCGATCAATGGTGCAGATCTGAGGCCGGGAAAGGCGGCGAGGAACACGGCAAGCCCCAGCAGGCCGAAGATGATCGAGGGCACCGCGGCAAGGTTGCTGATCGACACTTCGATGATGTCGGTCCAGCGATTGCGCGGGGCATATTCCTCAAGATAAAGCGCCGAAAGCACGCCGATCGGGAAGGCCAGCACCAGCGTGACCAGCATGGTCAGCATCGATCCCTTGAGCGCGCCCCAGATGCCCACCGATTGCGGGGTGGTGGCATCCGAACGGACAAGGAAGCCCCAGTCCCAGTTACGGGCGAGCTTGCCTTGCGCGACCAGCTTGGTCGCCAGCGCCTGCAATTCCGGCGGGCCTTCGCCCTGCATCGCAGCGCCCAGCGCCGAGGAGGTGGGCAGACTGAAGGTCTGTTTGCGGTTGATCAGCGAGGGGTCTTCGGCCAGCGCGACGGCGACATCGCGCCAGGCATCGGGGGTGATTTCGCCTGCGGCTTCGGCGCCGAGCTGTTCGGTGGCAAACAGCGTGACGATATCGGGCAGGCCCTGCATCTCCAGCGTCTGCTCGGCGCTTGGCGCGGTCAGCGAAGTGGCGTCGCCCTTGAGCCCGCTGGCAGGAAAATCGATGGTCACCGCGATTTCCGGCCGCTGGAAACCGGCGATCCCGTTCATCAGCATGTTGCCGAGCAGGAACACCAGCACCGCAACCGAGAACACCACTGCGCCAAGGCCGATGCGGCGGAAATTGCGTTCCTGCCGGTAACGCCGGGCAAGGCGCGCCTCGAAGGCGGGTGTGCGGGTCGGACCAAGGGCCGGGGGAGTGTCGGGCGTGCTCATTCGTAAGCCTCGCGGAAGCGCTTCACAACGCGCAGGGCGATGAAGTTGAGGGCGAGCGTGACCATGAACAGCACGAAGCCCAGTGCATAGGCGCTGAGCGTGGCGGGGTGATCGGTGCTCTGTTCACCGGTCAGCAGATTGACGATCTGGACCGTCACGGTCGAAATCGGTTCGAGCGGGTTGGCGGTCAGGTTGGCGGCCTGCGAGGCGGCCATGACGACGATCATCGTCTCGCCGATGGCGCGGCTGACAGCCAGCATGATCCCTGCGACAATGCCGGGCAGCGCGGCAGGAAACAGCACGCGGCGGATCGTTTCGGACTTGGTGGCGCCCATCGCAAGGCTCCCGTCCCGCATCGCGGCGGGAACGGCGGCCATCGAATCGTCCGCCATCGACGAGACGAAGGGAATGATCATCACCCCCATCACGATACCGGCTGCCAGCGCGCTTTCAGTTGAGGCGTTGGCCACGCCCAGCGCCACGGCAGCGTTGCGGATCATCGGGGCAAGGGTGAGCGCGGCGAAATAGCCATAAACCACGGTGGGCACGCCCGCGAGCAGCTCAAGCAGCGGCTTGATCCAGGTGCGCACCCGCGGGTCGGCATATTGGGTGAGGTAGATCGCGCTCATCAGCCCCAGCGGGATAGCCACGATCATGGCGATGATCGCGCCGATGAAGATCGTCCCCCAGAACAGCGGCACCGCGCCGTAGCGCGAAGGATCGACCGCATCGGGCGATCCCATCGTGTCCGGCCCCCACTTGGTGCCCAGCAGGAAATCGATCGGCGAGACCATCCCGAAAAAGCGCACGGTCTCGAACACGAGGCTTGCAAAGATGCCGAGCGTGGTAAGGATCGCCACCAGCGAGGCGAGCAGCAGGATCGTCATCACCGTCCGCTCGACCTTGGTGCGGGCGCCGAATTGTGGCTTCAGCCGCAGGAAGGCAAGCGCGCCGCCGGCCAGCGCGATCAGCGCGGTGATGATGATGCCGATGGTGTTGTAACGGGCGAAGGCTTCCCGGAACGGGGCGATCAGCGGTTCGGCCTCGTCATTGAAGACGCCGGGCGCTTGCCCCAGTGCCACCGCGCGGGCTTCACCAAGGAATGCATCACGCTCAAAGCCGAACAGCGGCAGGCTTTGCGCAGCCGGGCTGGCCAGCACGGATTGCAGCACCAGCTTGGGTGCGATCACGCCCCAGGCGATGATGAACACCAGCACCGGCAGCACCACCCACAGAGCGACATACCAGGCATGATAGACCGGGCGCGAAGCGGTGCGCACGCCGGCATCGCCGCTCTGGAAGCTCCACGCCTTGGCACGCCCCGCCAGCCAGCCAAGCAGGCCGAGGCCAAGAGCAATCAGGATCAGCGTGATCGGCGACATGAAGAAAGACCTGTGTTTCCTGCAGGAGGTATGCGTCGGTTGTCAGGCCGTGCCCTGGCGTGCCGACAGGGCCCGCGCGTGCCAGCCCTTACGCCATGCGCGCGCCATGTTGAAGAAATATGACACGACTATGACAGTTGCTCGTTTTCGTCGGGAAGGGCGCCTTCAGCCTGCGCGAGCGGCAGGCGCACCACCACGCGCGTCCCCTTGCCCAACTGGCTGGTAATGTCGAGCCGCCCGCGGTGGCGTTCCACAATGTGCTTGACGATCGCAAGGCCCAGACCCGTCCCGCCCGAGGCGCGGCTGCGGCCGGGATCGGTGCGATAGAAGCGGCGGGTGAGGTGCGGTATCTGATCGGGCGCGATGCCTTCGCCTTCATCATCCACCGCGATCCGCGCCAGATCGCCCTGCGCCAGATCGAGCGTCACGCGGACTGGCGCATCGGGCGCGCCGTATTTCATCGCATTGTCGACAAGGTTGCGCACCACCTGTTCAAGCTGCTGCTGATCGCCCGGCACCACCGGCGCGGCGGCGAGGTCGAGCTGCAACCGGTCAAGCCGCTGCGGCCCTGCCGCATCGCGTGCAGCCCGTTCGACCAGCGCGGACAGATCGATGGGGGTGGTGGGCAGATCGTGCTTTTCCGCCTCGACCCGGCTGAGGCTCATGAGGTCGCTGACCAGCGCCTGCAAGCGCTGCGCCTCGCGCGCGATGATGCCGAGGAACTTGCGCGCGGTCGGGGTGTCGATTTCGCCATCACCTTCCTGCAAGGTTTCGACATAGCCGATGATCGCGGCCAGCGGCGTGCGCAACTCGTGGCTGGCATTGGCGACAAAATCGGTGTGGGCGCGGCTGATGTCGGCCTCGGCGGTCTGGTTTATGAATTCGAGCATCGCCAGCCGGTCATCAAGCGTCTGGCGGTTGATCTGCCAGATATCCCCCCGCCGCACGAGCCCGCGCACGATCGCTTCGGTCTGGCGGCTGTTGCCGAGCAGCGAGACCGCCTCGGGCTGGCGCAGCGCCACGCGGGCATCCTGCCCCACGATATGCTGCCCCAGCATCCGCCGCGCCGCGCCGTTGGCCAGTGCGATGGTGTTGCGGTCGGTGATGATCAGCGGGCCGGAGAAATGTTCGATCAGATCGTTGAGCGATTCGAGCGTCAGGCGCTGGCGGGTCTTGGCCTTGGGCGGTTCTGGCGGGCGCCCGGCGGCCACCAGCAGCGATCCCACCCACACGGTCAGCACCGACAGGGCGATCACGAAATCGGTCCCCAGCGCCAGCAACGCCACGAAGGTCACCGCCGCAAGGCTGATGCCAGCTAGTGGTAAGTTCTGGCCGCTGCCCATGGCCACGCCCTTATCGCCAAGCTTGGGGCGAGGGAAGGCGCAGGCGCACCTTGTCACAATTTGCAGTTGGGACGATGCGCTGGCCCGAGGCGGGGGGCACCCGTGGGAATAGGGCGGCGCAATGAAAAAGGGCGGCGGGCCGAAGCCTGCCGCCCTGTTTGACCATCCGAGGATGGTGACCCCTACGGGAATCGAACCCGTGTTTCAGCCGTGAAAGGGCCGCGTCCTAACCGCTAGACGAAGGGGCCGTCGCGATTGCGAAGCGCGCCAATAGGGGGGTGTTTCGGGACGGTCAAGCCTCGTTTGCGCAGGGCACCGCGAAATTTTTTCCACAAGCCAGCGCGCTGCGGCAAACAGAGGGCGTTAATCCGCGAAGGCGGCGTCTTCCAGCTGGAGTTCGGCGGCCGGGCGATTGCCCCAATCGTCGATCTTGGCGCGCCCGGCGAGGTGGAAGCGGCGGCCCTGATTCCGGTGGAGCAGGGTCTGGCCCATCTCGCTCTCCACCGCACGGAAAGCGATCGCCTTGAAGCTGCGCCCGTCATTGCCGGCCGCGATGATGCGAACGTGATCCTTGCCGACAATATCGGCTTTCACGATCCGCACCGGCCCGACCGCGATACGCGGCGCAGGCCAGCCCACGCCATAGGGCCCTGCGGCTTCCAGCGTTTCGACCAGATCGGGGGTAAGCCCGCCGGGGGCCAGCGCCAGATCGAGCAGCATCGCCGCACCGGCCCGTGCCCGTTCGACATCGCGGGCGAGGCGTTCGTCGAGGAACCCCGCAAAATCCGCGAGCCGGGCAGGATCGATCGTCAGCCCCGCCGCCATCGCGTGCCCGCCGCCTGCCACCAGCAGCCCCGCCTCGCGCGCGGCGATGATGGCAGCGCCAAGGTCCACCCCGCTGATCGAACGGCCCGAGCCTTTGCCCTGTGTCTCGTCCAGCGCGATTACCACGGCGGGCTTGCCGGTCTTTTCCTTGATGCGGCCCGCCACGATCCCGATCACGCCGGGGTGCCAGCCGTGGCCCGACAGGACCTGCACGGCCATGTTGTGCTGGCCGGCCAGCTGCGCCTCGGCAGCTTCCTGCACCTGCGCCTCGATGGCGCGGCGTTCCTCGTTCAGTTGCGATAGCTGCGCGGCGATTTCGCGGGCTTCCTCTGGGTCGGTGGTGGTCAGCAGGCGCACACCCAGCGTCGATTCGCCGATTCGCCCGCCCGCATTGATGCGCGGGCCGAGCGCGAAGCCAAGGTCGCTGCATTGCGGGGCGCGGGTCAGGCGGCTTGCGTCCATCAATGCAGCCATCCCGATGCGTTCGCGCTTGGCCAGCACCTTCAGCCCCTGCGCCACGAAGGCCCGGTTAAGGCCGTGGAGCGCGGCGACATCGGCCACTGTGCCCAGTGCGACAAGATCGAGCAGGCCCATCAGTTCAGGCTCGCGGCGATGCGCGCCGAACCAGCCCTGTGCGCGCAAGCTGCGCACCAGCGCCACGCCCAGCAGAAAAGCGACGCCCACCGCTGCAAGGTGGCCATGCGCCGCGCCCAGATCGCTTTCGTCAAGGCGGTTGGGATTGACCAGCGCCGCCGCCGGGGGAAGCTCGGGCGCGCACTTGTGGTGGTCCACCACGATCACATCGACGCCCGCATCGCGCGCCATGCCGAGCGCTTCATGCGCCATCGCCCCGCAATCGACGGTCACGATCAATTGCGATCCGCTCTGCGCGAGTTTCACCAGGGCCTCCCCGCTCGGGCCATAGCCTTCAAGCAGCCGGTCGGGGATGTAATAGTCCGCCTCCAGCCCCAGCTGGCGCAGCAGCTCCACCAGCAGTGCGGCGCTGGTCGCGCCGTCAACGTCGTAATCGCCGTAGATCGTCACCCGCTCGCCCGTCGTGACAGCGTGGGCGAGGCGTGTTGCGGCCTCGTCCATGTCGCGGAAGGTCGAGGGATCGGGCAGGAAGGCGCGCAAGGTCGGCGCGGCGTGGCGGGCCAGATCGTCCTCGGCCACGCCGCGGGTCAGCAGCAGCTGATCAAGGATCGAATGATCAAGGCCGCCGATCGAATCGCCCAGCTCCATGTTCCCCCCGCGCCAGCGCCACGCCTTGCCCGAAAGCGATGCGGCAACGCCGAGCACCGGGGCAAAGCCGGGGGTGGTGGGGAGCGAGCGGGTGGCCATGGCCTGTCGATAGCGCAAAGACTTCCATCTGGGCAGCCGCGCGTGGTTGACAATCGACAGCTGTGCGGGTGAGCCTTCCGGCCCATGCCCGGTCATCCGCGCCTTTTGATCCTGTGGCACAGCCGCACCGGCGCGAGCGCGGCCTTGGCCCGCGCCGCGGCCGAGGGGGCTGGCGAGGCGGCCTGGCTGGTCGCGGCCGGGGATGCCGCGCCGGCAATGCTGCTGGCCGCCGATGGCTACATCTTCGTGTGTCCCGAAAACCTTGGCACCATGAGCGGTCTGATGAAGGAAGCCTTCGATCGCGCCTATTACCCGCTGCTGGGGCGCATCGAAGGGCGGCCCTATGCGACCATTATCGCGGCCGGATCGGACGGGGAGGGGGCGCAGCGCCAGATCGACAGGATTGTCACCGGATGGCGGCTGAAACGCGTCGCGCCGCCGGTGATCGTCAATCTTTCCGCCCAGACCCCCGAAGCCATCGCTGCGCCGAAAACCATGCCCGAAGCGGCGCTTGTTCAGGCGCGCGACACCGGCGCGGCACTAGCGGAAGGGCTGCGAATCGGCCTCTTCTGAGATTGCTCCAAAACGGGACAGGTGTGCCGTTTGGGGACTCGACGAGGTTTCGCAAACACGCCAAATGAGCGGCGGGATTTCGCAATAAAAAAGGCAACGTAAGGGGGGCCTGCACGATTTCACAGTCGAGCCGCGCTCATCATGCCGAACTGCATGTGCTGTTTGCAAAGGGCAAACGACCTGACCGGGCTTCGGTCAGGGCCTTTGCCGGGCGCCAGCCCAACATAACGGTGAGCCATGATCCTCTTCCCGACAACGCAGACGGCGGCAGACCGGATGCCGAAGCCGTGTGGCCGGGCCAGCTGCATTGGGTGGAATTGCTGCGCGAAGGGCTGACCTTCGATCTGAGCGGTCTTGCCCCCGGCCCGGACAGCCCGTTTCCCGCCTTTGCTCACCGCTTCGATCTGCCGGCCCTGCCTTCGCCCGATACCTGCGAGGCCGTGGTGCTGCGTCCGGGGCCGCATCTGGCCGAAGGCGCATCCAGCCTGCCGGTGATGCGCGGATTGCTCGCCCTCGGATGCGAAATGGTGCGCCAGTTCGGCGATGTGGTTGCGGTGGGCTGGGGCCCGGCCGGCACGGTGATTGGCCCGCGCTTCTTCGAATCCGTGACCAGCGCCTGGCTTGACGGCGGACCTTTCCCGGCGCTGGGTCTGACTGCCTTTGTCGAAACGCCGGATCATGCTCTGGAAAGCGTAGGGCTTTCGTTCTGGACGGGTCAGGAACTCAGGATCGAACCCCCGCTCAGCGCTGATCGGGTTGCGGCAACGCGGCTTGGTATCCGGCTCGTCAACCATCTCCTCATAATTGGTGCGTTAGAACAGGACGATCGGATCGTCGCACCCGATGGCACGCGTCTGCTGCTGCGCCCCTTGCGCAGCCGGGCGGTGGTCGAGGTTCGGCGGGAGTAGCGATATGCGGGGAGGGGTCACACGCATAGCCTGGCAGCCATTGCCTTTCGTTCCGTCAATGCGCGGGGAGCGGCCGGGTATGATCCCGGTTTGCAGCGACACCACTTGTTGCCGTGTCAGCTGCTGTCCCAGCGCTGCTTCGGGCGGATGTTCGCCGATGTAGGGCGTGCGCGGGTCGGCTTTGACGATTTCCGCCGCAATGGACTGTTATTGCCGAGCACCGAGAGTGCGTCCTTGCGCAGCGGGATGCCGCTCCATCGCGGGCCGCACCGGCGTTACAACGAAGTGGTGATCGCGCGCGTCGGCCGGATAGAAGCGCGCTGGTCGCTGGTGCGCCGCCGCGATGACGAGACAGCCATGAGCGAGGCGCTGATGCGCCTGCGCCTGTTGCAAGCGGCCCTGCGGCGCGAGCTGCTGAGCCAGCGCCGCAGGATTGTGCTCAACCGCAGGGAGCCGGTCGGCACCGGCTTCGATTTCACTGAGCTTGACGCAATGGCCGAAGCCCTGTGGGCGGCGGAGTGAATTACTCCGCAGCCTCCGCCATCGCCGTCCACGAGGTGTAGCCCGAATTGGCCGCCAGCCGCGCCTTGGCCTCGTGATATTCGCGCTCGAACCGTGCGACGAGATCCTCGACCGTCCCGACTTCCTTGATTGTGCCGATGCCCTGGCCCGAACCCCAGATGTCCTTCCACGCCTTGGCCTTGGTGTTGCCGCCGCTGCCGAAATTCATCTTGCTTGGATCGCTTTCGGGCAGGTTGTCCGGGTCCATCCCCGCCGCTTCGATCGAGGAGCGCAGGTAATTGCCGTGCACCCCGGTGAAGAGGTTGGTGTAAACGATCCCTTCTGACGAGCCATCGACGATGCCCTGCTTGTAGCCCTCGGCCGCGTTGGCTTCCCTGGTGGCGATGAAGGCGCTGCCGCAATAGGCGAAGTCTGCGCGCAGGGCTTGGGCGGCAAGGATCGTCGCCCCGTGTCCGACGCTGCCCGACAGCGCGACAAGGCCATCGAACCATTCGCGGATTTCCTGCATCAGCGCGAAGGGCGAAAGCGATCCGGCGTGGCCGCCCGCGCCTGCTGCGACAGGGATCAGGCCGGTTGCGCCCTTTTCGATCGCCTTGTGCGCGAAGCGATTGTTGATGACGTCGTGCATCGTCACGCCGCCCCAGTTGCGCACGGCGGTGTAGATATCCTCGCGCGCGCCCAGCGAGGTGATGATCATCGGCACCTGCCACTTCTCGCAAGTCGCCATGTCGGCATCGACGCGGTCGTTGGTCTTGTGGACGATCTGGTTGACCGCGAAAGGCGCGGCCGGGCGATCCGGGTTCGCGCGATTGTGCCGGCTGAGTTCCTCGGTGATCTGGTGCAGCCATTCGTCAAGCTGCGACTGCGGCCTCGCGTTCAGCGCCGGAAAGCTGCCGATGATCCCCGCCTTGCACTGCGCGATCACCAGTTCGGGGCCGGAGACGATGAACAGCGGCGATCCGATCAGCGGCAGGCGCAGGCGATCGAACGGAGCGGGAAGGGGCATGGGTTTCTCCTCAAAACTGTGTTCTTAACCCGCGTCTCTAGCGCGGGTTCCAAGGCTGCCAAGCGTGATTTTGCGAGTGCCGTTACGTCACCCCAGCAAATGCTCGATCCCGTAGAAGCGCGCTGCGGTACCGGCGAACAGCGCCGCCTTTTCATCCGCGCTGGCGCTGCGGGCGAGGCGCTTGAAGGTGTTCCACAGCACCGCATAGTCCGCGCCCCAGTAGTCGACCGGGTAATTGCTCTCGAACATCGCCCGGTCCGGGCCGAAGGCCTCGATGCAGGTTTCGATATAGGGGCGCCACAATGCGGCGAGGTGTTCGGACGAATGGCCCGCACCGGGTCCATCCTCGGGCAGGGCGCAGAAGGCCATGGCAAGCCCGCCGAGCTTTACCACCACGTTCTCGCAAGCGGCCAGTTCGCGGATATTGCGGCGCCATTCGTCGAAGCGTTCGTGCAAGGTGCCCTTGTAGCTTGCCACACCCACTGGCGTTCCGACGTGGTCGAGGCAGATCGGCTGATCGGGGAAGGCACGCGCCAGATCGATCATGTCGGGCAACTGCGGTTCAAGCAGCCAGGCATCGAACGTGAGGCCCCGCTTGCCCAATTCGGCAAAGCCCTCGCGGAAGGTTGCATTGCGGTAGAGTCCTTCGGGGTGATGGAACGGCGGGCCCAGCACGGCCGGGTCCCTGTCCCAGGCCGCGGCATGGCGGATGCCTCTGAAGCGGGGGGAGGCGGCTTGCAGGGCATCCAGCACCGCGCCCGCGGCGCTCCCGCGCATCAGATCGGCATGGCCGACAATGCCTGCGCAATAGCGCGCCGAGCCATAAAGCCCGCTCGCCGATTGGGCCGCGACGCCATTGACGAATTCGACCTCACCCACGGTCTTCAGCGCATCGCCATAGGCGCCGTTGTAGAAGGCGCCGCACTCCATATAGACCGTGCCGATGATGTTGTGCCCGCTGGTCGTGTGCGCGTGCAGCTGGTCGAAGGTGTAATAGGCGTTGGGGATGATCGCCGCGATGAAGGGGTGATGCGGCTGCGGGAACATCGGCAGCATCGGCCGCAGGTCCCACAGGTGGTGGTGCGGATCGATGATCGGCAGATCGGGTTCAAGGATGGCTTCGGTCACGGTTCTCTCCCCTCGTGTGGCTGCCGGTGTAATCCGGACGGGCTTTCGCGTCATCGCGAAATTTGGGAGGTGTTGGCCGGTCCATTGCGCAAGTCTCGCAAGTTTGGAATTCATTGCGAGTTAAGCTGGCGCGGCGGAGTATTTTTCTCATGATAACGGACGTTTGCTGAGAGGATGTGCAATGATCGCGTTGGTCTTCAGATGGATCGGGTTTAGCACTGCCGTGGTGCTCGCGGCGGGCGCCGCAGCGACAGCGCCCGTCAGTGCCGCAGAGCTTGACCGGCCGGTAAGCGAAGCGGAACTGCGCGAGCTGGCAGCCGCCTATCAGCGCGGCGATCTTGGCTCGGGCCGGTGTGACTGGGTGCATCCCGTCACCGAAGGGCCGAGCCGGATCCCTTGCGAGGTCATACCGCTGCCGGTGCTTGCTGACATGGCCCGCAATGCGATGAACAAGCACGCCCAGCTGGAACTTGGCAGGCGGTTCGAGGAAGGGCGCGGGGTTGCTCGCAATCCCGCGATGGCCCGGCGCTATTACCGCAAGGCATCGCGTGATTCGCAGCGCGGCGCGCCGCTTTTCAGTGAAGGATTGGCGACCGCGTCGGTTGCGGGCATCGGCGGGCACATCATTTATTCGCGCCCCCGAGCGGTCGGCCTGCCCGAGGCGGAAGACCGGCTGCGGGCGCTGGCAAAAGCAGACTAGGATGCGCTCCAGGCAGGCCATAGGGAGCGCGGTGCTGGCATTGCTGGCAGGTGGCTGCGCAGTGCCTTCGAATTACATGGGGATCAGCACGCGCACCCCGATCACGCCGGCAGAGGAAGAACGCGTGGCTGCCGCTTTGGCCGCCACCCCTGCCGGAGCGGGCGGTTGCCCGTGGCGCGCGGGTGAGGGCAAGCCGGTCAGCCTGCCATGCGAAACACTCCCCTTGCCGCGCCTCGCGATGCTGGCGGGGATGGATCACAAGCCTGCACTGCTCGAACTGGGCATCCGGTTCGAGGAAGGGCGCGGCGTGGCGCAGGACTGGAAAAAGGCGGAACGCGCCTACCGGCTCGCGGCCTGGCAGAATTCCTACATCGCCGGCCAGCAGGTCGCGGGCGTGGGCAGTGCCTCGGGGCGTAGCTTCGATCCGATCATGGTGCCCGGCACGCCGGGGCTGGAAAGTGCCGAAGCGCGGCTTGCGCAGCTGCGGGCACGCATGAAGGCAAAGTAGGCGTCAGGTCACTGCGCGCACGTAAAGGTGCCAGGTCGCATGGCCCAGCACCGGCAGAGCGACGATCAGCCCGACAAAAGCCGGCAGCATGGCGGCAAACAGCAGCACGGCAATAATCGCCGCCCAGCCAAACATCACCGCCGGATTGCGCCGCACCACCGACAGGCTGGCGATGATCGCGGTGAGGAAATCGACCTTGCGTTCCACCAGAAGCGGCAGGCTGATCACGGTCATCGCATAGAAGGCAAAGGCCATCAGCGCGCCGATCGCACTGCCGACCCCGAGCATGGCGAGTCCGGCGGGCGTTAACAGCGCGGCGAGAGGATCGCGTCCCATCCCGCTATCGCCCACGAACACTGCGAAGATTGCGTGCGCGACGATCATCCAGAACGAAAAGGCGACAAACACGATCACGCCCATCGACAGGATCTGGTCGTCCCCATGACCCTTCAGCGCGCCGAGCACCGCGCGCCAGGTCAGCGGCTCACCGGCAGCGCGGCGGCGGCTTGCTTCGTAAAGGCCCACCGCCACGAACGGCGCGACCAGCGGGAAACCGGCGATGGCGGGGATCAGCCAGGTAAGGTTGCCGCCGCTGACCGTCCCCCAGCCGATCGCGATTCCAGCCAGCACATAGACCCCGCCAAAAAACAGCCCGAAGCGCGGCATCGCCAGAAAATCGCGCCACCCGGCAGCGAGGGCGGCGGACAGATCGCTCCACGCCAGATCGCCGGCAACCTGTGGCCCGGATGATGGCGCGGCGGGCACGCCCGGATTGGTCGGCAGGCCTTTCATCGCACGGGTTCTCCCTCTCTCCCGAGAAGGAAACTGCGCGCAAATGCCCGGCCGCGCAAGGCGACAAAGCGTCAGGCGGCGGAAGTAGCCACAGCCGAATTTGCCGCGCTCAGCACCGCACGCACGCTGGCCGTGGCGATGTCTTCATCGATCCCGCAGCCCCAGATGGTCCGCCCGTCAGGGGCGCGGCATTCGAGATAGGCCGCCGCGCGTGCATCCGTGCCCGCGCCCAGCGCATGCTCGGTGTAATCGACCACCTCAAGCTTCACACCGAAGGCTTCGCGCAAGGTGCCCATCACGCTGGAGATCAACCCGTTGCCCCGGCCCGAGACGCTCTGTTCCGCCCCGTCGACCGCGATGGTCCCGGCAAAGATGCGCGTGCCATCGGCAGCGCGGCTTTCCTCGTAACGGACAAGCTGAAAATGCTTGGGGTGGATTTTCACATGGTAGGCCTTGCGGAAGGCATCCCAGATGTCGGCGGCGTTCAATTCACGGCCCAGCGCATCGGCCATGGCCTGCACGTGCCTTGAGAAATCCGCCTGCATCCTCTTGGGCAGCTTGAGGCCCTGATCCTTCTCCAGCACCCAGGCAAACCCGCCCTTGCCGGACTGCGAATTGACGCGGATGACCGCTTCGTAGGAACGCCCCAGATCGGCCGGATCGATCGGCAGATAGGGCACCCGCCATTGCTCGTCGTTCTGCGTCTCGCGGGCCTCGAAGCCCTTCTTGATCGCGTCCTGATGGCTGCCGGAAAAGGCGGTATAGACCAGTTCCCCGCCATAGGGGTGCCGCTGGTGGACGGGCAGGTCGTTGCAATAGGTGACGGTCTCGATCACCCGGTCGATATCCGAAAAGTCCAGCCCCGGGCTGACACCTTGGGTGTAGAGATTGAGCGCCATGGTCACGAGGCAGCAATTGCCGGTGCGCTCGCCATTGCCGAACAGGCAGCCTTCCACCCGGTCCGCGCCCGCCATCAGCCCGAGTTCCGCCGCCGCAACGCCCGTACCCCGGTCGTTGTGGGTGTGGAGCGACAGGATCGCGCTTTCGCGGTTCGGCAAGTGACGGCCGAAATATTCGATCTGATCGGCGTAGATATTGGGCGTCGCCGCTTCGACTGTGGCGGGCAGGTTGAGGATGATCGGATGATCCGGGGTGGGTTGGAGAACCTCCATCACCGCGGCGCATACCTCGATGCTGAAATCCAGTTCGGCGGTAGAGAAGGTTTCAGGGCTATATTGGAAATGCCAGTCGGTGCCGGGATACTTCGCGGCCTCGTCGCGCATCACCTTGGCGCCCGCGACCGCGATGGCCTTCACCTCGTCCTTGCTCATGCGGAACACGATGTCGCGCCACGCGGGGCTGACCGCGTTGTAGAGGTGGACGATCGCCGCGCGTGCACCTTCGAGGCTGGCAAAGGAGGTGCGGATCAGGTCCTCCCGGCTTTGGGTCAGGACCTGCACGATCACATCATCAGGGATCGCATCGGACTTCACGAGGCCGGAGATGAAATCGAACTCGGTCGCGCCTGCACTGGGGAAACCGACTTCGATTTCTTTCAGGCCCACCTCGACCAGCAGATCGAAGAAGCGGCGCTTTTTCACGGCGTCCATCGGATCGATGATCGATTGGTTGCCATCGCGCAGATCGGTCGAAAGCCAGCGCGGGGCCTTTTCGATCAGCTTTGAAGGCCACTGGCGATCGGGCAGGTTGATCTGGCCGAAAGGACGATATTTTACGGAAGGCTCAGGGAGCATGGGCATGGGAGAAAGCTCGTCACGAAAAGGTCTGGGAAGCTGCGGCAGGTTACCCTTGGGAGCGGTGCCGCTGGCGTTCCTGACGCGCGGCCTCCTACGCCCAAGGGCGCATAAGTCGAAGCAGCGAAAGTCCGTAACCCGTCATGGGCAGCCTCATTGCCGATTATTGCGCGCCGCGCAAGCCGGGATTGCCGCTTGTTCTATGCGCAGCGCGCATCGCGGATCACGCCCTGCGCATCAAGCATGATCGACAGGCGCGGATTGGTGGGATCGGGATTGACGTTGGCGGTGCTGCCAAAGGCCACGAAGCGCAGATTGTCGGTGCGCCCGAGGGCCGCGGCGATGGCTGCGCGGGTAGCCTGATCGGCGGGCTTGCCGATGAACGGCCCCATCAGCGGTGCACCGCAGGTCTTCGATGCCGGATCGGTGAGCGTGCCCCGGGCAAAGGGGCCGGGGGCCGCGCCCGGCAGGGGGGCAGCCTTTTGCGGTGTGGCGGTGGGGGCAGGGGCAGGGGCAGGGGCAGCGCCGGGGGCTGGGGTCGCCTGTCCGGGCTGGCCGATCCGGGCGGCGAAGCTTTCCGCATCCTCGGCCGGTTGTGCAGGTTCGCTCCCGCAGGCGGCAAGGCCAAGGGCGAAGGGCAGAACAAAGGCAAAGGCGCGTGCGGTGGTCATCGTGGCGGGTCCCTGTTGTCCGATGAGCCTTGCAAAGCGCGCCTTTCGTTACCCGATTATGACATTCTTGTCTGCCCTACCGCTTCGCTGCGTGAGGGCGGGTTGTCTGCCCTATCGCTTCGCTGCTTAAGGGCTCAGGCGCGGTGGCGGATGCGATCGGGTGTCAGCTGGCTGGTGGCGGTCACCCCCATCAGGCGCATCCCCCGCTCGATCTCGTCCCTGAGGATGCCGAGTGCGCGCTCCACGCCCTCCTGCCCGGCAGCGGCGAGGGCATAGAGGTAAAGCCGCCCGCCCGAAGCCGCGCTCGCCCCGCTGCACAGCGCCTTGAGCACATGGGTCCCGCGCCTGATTCCTCCGTCGCAGATGATCTCGATCTTGCCGCCGACCGCATCGACGATTTCGGGCAGTTGGTCGAACGGCGCGCGGCTGCCATCCAGCTGCCGCCCGCCGTGGTTGGAGATCATGATTGCATCCGCGCCGATCTCCACCGCCCGGCGCGCATCGCCCGCGCTCATCACGCCCTTCAGCACGAAGGTGCCGCTCCAGTCCTGCCGGATGCGCGCGGCGGTGTCCCAGTCCATCGCGGTGTCGAGCATGGTGTTGAAATATTCGGCGATGCTGACCGCCTTGCCGGTGCCCTCGGACACGTGGGTGTCGAGATTGGGGAGGCGGAATTTCTCACGGAAAAGGTAATCCAGCGTCCAGCGCGGGCGGGTGGCGTAGCTGACAATGCTCGCCGGGGTGAAACGCGGCGGGGTGGTGAAGCCGCTGCGCAGGCACCGCTCGCGCTTGCCGGACACGATGGTATCGACCGTCAGCGCCAGCGCATCGAACTGCGCGGCCTGACACCGCTGGATCATGCTGGCGTTCAAACCCTTGTCCTTGTGAACATAGAGCTGGAACAGCTTGGGGCCGGTGGTCAGCGCGGCGATCTCCTCGATCGAGCGGGTCGCCAGGCTCGATATGCCGAACCACAGGCCGAATTTCTCGGCCGCGCGGGCCACGGCGGTCTCGCCCTGCCAGTGGAAGGCGCGCTGCACGGCCGTTGGCGAAAGCATCAGCGGAAGCGCCGATTTGCGCCCGAGGATCGTGCAGGAGGTATCGATCGTCTCGACCCCGGCAAGCACATCGGGCACCAGATCGACACCGGCAAAGGCAGCTGTGTTGCGCGCCTTGGTCAGTTCGTCGTCGGCGGCACCGTCGATGTAATCGAACACGGGGAAGGGCAGGCGGGCTTGTGCCAGCCTGCGGAAATCGTCGATGTTGTGGCAATCGGTCAGGCGCATCGCGGATGCTGCCTGCCCGATTGCCAGCCCCAAGTCGAGGGGCGGGTTACTGCTTTTCGAAGGCCACCGAGATATCGAGCTCCACCTCGTCGCTGACGAAGGGGATGCCGTAGTTCACTCCGAAGTCCGAGCGCTTGATGCTGGTTTCAGCCTCGAAGCCGATGGTCGCCTTCTTGTTGAAAGGGTTGGCGCCGGCGCCGGTGAATTCCGCCTCGAAGGTGACGGGCCTGGTCACGCCATTGAGGGTGAGATCGCCGGTGATCGTGGCCTTCATCCCATCCGCCTTGACCGCGGTCGAGACGAAGCGGGCCGGGGCAGGGGCAGGGCCGAAGAAATCGGGCTTGCCGCCGTCCTTGCCCGCGCGCAGCAGGTGATCGGTCAGCCCCTTGCTGGCGGTGGTGACATTGGCGACCGGGATCGTGACGTCGACCTTTGCGGAATCGGGATTGGCCGGATCGATGATCAGCGTGCCCGCCACATCGCCGAACAGGCCGTAATAATCGTTGAAGCCGAAGTGGTTGACTTCCCAGGCGATCAGCGAGTGGCCGGGGTCGGCGGCATAGGTCCCCGCCGTCACGCGCGAGGGATCCTTGGCGCCGGGGATCTGCGGTGCGCCTTGTGCCGTCAGCGCCGGGGCAAAGGCGGTCGCGCCGCCAACAAAGGCAAGCGCGGCAACAGCGGCAAGGGTGGTGCGGTGCATCGAATCGGTCTCCTTGAAGGGGTGTGCACGCATCAATGGCCTAAGCCCCGCGAAGGTTCCATCGTCCGGGCGGCGGCGCGGAACGCTTTGACGATGCGCCGGGCTGTGTTAGCTTGCCGTAACGTCAATCATCGAAGATCGGACCCGCCCGATGAGCCGCTTTCCGCTGGTGCAGGACCCGTGCCCTTACAAAGGCCCCATCGCTGACATTCTGGCAGGAGATCAGTGCCGCTTGTGCCAGCGCCAGGTTCATGACCTCACCAGCATGAGCGAGGCCGATCGCCTTGCGCTGGTGGCAGGCTGCACCGACGCCGAAGGGCTGTGCGTGCGCTACACCGTGCGCGCAGGCGCGGCAGTGGCAGCGGCGATGCTGGGCGTTGCCGGTTTCGTGGCGGCCCCGGCGATGGCGCAATCAGCCGAAGCACCCGCCGCCCCGATCGAACAGGCCGCACCCGCCGCGCAGGCCGAAACGCCGCCCGCGCAAAACCACGCTGACGAAGCGGCTTATGCAGATGACGAATTCAGCTTCGGCGAAGGCGACTGGATCATCGTCGGCGGCCTGCGAAAGCCCGAGTTTGCCGAGTGGCACAGCGGCGAAGATGAGGCCGCGCCCAAGGGCCGCACCTTGCCCGTCATCATCGAGGATGAAGCGCCCGCCCAGACGCCGGCAAAGCCTAAGGACGCAGGCGAGGCCTGACCTCGGCCATATCCTGCCACGCGATCAAGGCCGCGAGCCGCCATCCTGCGGTGATCCGGGAAGGTTCGCCATCGCTGACCGACAGAACGATGTGGGCCGAGGAAAATCCTTCGCTCGCCATGTCGAAGCTGCGCCACTTGCCGTCAACATAGGCGAGCGTCCAGGCGTGGGGGAAAAACGCGCTCGACGTGCCGTGATAGGCGCTGCGTTCATAGGCCAGCCCGCTTGCCACCTTGGCGGGGATACCGGCAGCGCGGGCGAGAGCGGCAAGCACCACGGCATCCTCGGTGCAATCGCCGCGCTTGCGCTTCCACGCGCCCAGCGCACTGGCGTGGCCGTTGTAATCAACCGTGGCAAGCCGTGCGCGAGCGATCCGGGCGAGCGCCTGCATGACGGCGGCTTGCGACCGGTCCGGGCTGACTGCGCGGCGGGCAGCAGCGACCAGTTCGGGCGCGTTCGCCTCGATCCACGGCGAAGGTGCGCGGGCGGCGGCAAGACTGGCGGGATCATCGGGCAGACCGGGCCCGCAATCGGTGCAGACGTCGATCTGCCAGCGATTATCCCCCAGCCTGGTGACGCGCTGCTCGCCGGTCTGCGGCAAGGGCAGGCCCGCGCCCGAGGGGATGGCGGTGAAATAGCGCAGATGGCCCGCGCGTGCCCCGGCCGGGATGACATAGGGCGCTGCGACCATCGGGTGCACCAGTTGTCCGGTGGCCGATGCAGGGCGGGTTGCGGCAGGCACGAACAGCCAGTCGCCGCCCAGCAGCGGAAGGCGGGTGCTGGCAGCGTTGCCTTGCGCGTCCAGAGCGACCAGCCATGCCGTGTCGAACTCACCGGCAATGCGGCGCTCCACCACAGTCTCGCCGCCTGGCATGGTGCCGAGCCGGCGCAGCCCCGGCTGCGCTTCCCCACGCGCCGCCGCGATCACCTGAGACAGCGGGGTCAGCGCATCGACCGTATCGGGCCGCACCCGGCGCGCCGAACGCTCGGTCCTGCCCTGACGCAGAACCATGGCGCCATCTGGCGCGCGCGCAAGGCTTTGGTATTCGGATTGCAGATCATGCCCGTGGACCCGAAAACCGAGCTGACGGGCGGCGGCGCTGGCGGTTTCCTGCTGCCAGCCGATCACCTCGCCCGCGTCAGTGCGGATTTCGAACAGCTGTTCGCCCGCCCCGCCACAAGCAATCGCGGCCGCAGGCCCGAAAGCCGCAGCCGCGATCAACCATCTGTATGTGCCGGACATCACCCGGCATGAGGTCGGCTCAGTTCTTGGCCTTGTCAACGAGCTTGTTGGCCGCGATCCACGGCATCATGGCGCGCAGTTTTTCGCCGGTCTGCTCGATCGGGTGAGCGGCGGCTTGCTTGCGGGCGGCCTTCAGTTCAGGCTGGCCTGCACGGTTGTCGAGCACGAAGTTCTTCACGAAGCGGCCTGACTGAATGTCGGCCAGCACGCGCTTCATTTCGGCCTTGGTTTCTTGCGTAATGATGCGCGGACCGGTGGTGATGTCGCCATATTCGGCGGTGTTCGAGATCGAATAGCGCATGTTGGCGATGCCGCCTTCATAGAGCAGGTCGACGATCAGCTTGGTTTCGTGGAGGCACTCGAAATAGGCCATTTCGGGGGCGTAGCCGGCCTCGACCAGCGTTTCGAACCCGGCCTGGATGAGGTGGGTGATCCCGCCGCACAGCACCGCCTGCTCGCCGAACAGGTCGGTCTCGCATTCCTCGCGGAAGTTGGTCTCGATGATGCCGCTGCGCCCGCCGCCGACGGCCGAAGCGTAGGCGAGGGCGACGTCATGCGCCGCGCCCGATGCGTCCTGGTGGACGGCGATAAGGCAGGGCACGCCGCCGCCCTTCACGTATTCCGAACGCACGGTATGGCCCGGGCCCTTGGGCGCGATCATGATCACGTCGATGTCGGCGGGCGCTTCGATCAGGCCGAAGTGGATGTTCAGACCATGCGCGAAGGCGAGCGCAGAGCCGGGCTTCATGTGGCCCTTGAGGTCATTCTCCCAGATCGCGGCCTGATGCTCGTCGGGCGCGAGGATCATGATGATGTCGGCCCACTGCGCGGCGGCGGTGTTCGAGAGCACCTTGAAGCCCGCGCCTTCGGCCTTCTTCGCGGTCGCCGAACCTTCGCGCAGCGCGATGGCGACTTCCGCCACGCCGCTGTCACGCAGGTTCTGCGCATGGGCGTGGCCCTGCGAGCCATAGCCGACGATGGCGACCTTCTTGGGCTTGATCAGGTTGAGATCGGCATCGGCGTCGTAATAGACTTTCATCAGTGTTCTCTCTTGCAATTTGTATTCGTTGAATTTGGTTAGACGGCCTGCGCCCCGCGCATCATGCCCACAATCCCGGTGCGGCCAACCTCGACCAGCCCCAATTCGCGCATCAGGGCGATGAAGCTGTCGACCTTGTCGGGCGGGCCGGTGATTTCGAAGATGAAGCTTTCGGTGGTGGTGTCGACGGGACGGGCGCGGAAAATGTCGGCGAGGCGCAGCGCCTCGACCCGCTTTTCGCCCGTGCCGGTGACCTTGATCAGCGCCAGCTCGCGCTCCACGTGCGGCCCGGCGGTGGTGAGGTCGGTGACCTTGTGCACCGGCACCAGACGCTCCAACTGCGCCTCGATCTGGTCGATCACCGAGGGCGGCCCGTTGGTGACGATGGTGATGCGGCTGACCGCGTGGTCCTCGGTGATGTCGGCCACGGTCAGGCTGTCGATATTGTAGCCGCGCGCGGTGAACAGGCCGGTGATCTTGGCGAGGATCCCGGGTTCGTTATCGACGGTGACGGCGAGCACATGGCGCTCGGAGGCTGCTTCGGCGATTTTCATGGGCATTGTTCGCGTCCTAGACCAGCGCCTTGGCTTCGTCGTCCATCGTGCCGTCGACCTTGTCGCCATAGAGCAGCATCTCGGTATGGGCCGCGCCCGACGGGATCATCGGCAGGCAGTTGGCATCCTGCGCGACAAGGCAATCGACGATCACCGGGCCGGGATGGTCGAGCATCCGCATGATCCCATCATCGAGATCGCGTTCTTCGGTGATGCGGATACCTTTCCACCCGTAAGCCTCGGCCAGCTTCACGAAATCGGGGAGGCTGTCCGAATAGGAGTTCGAATAGCGGCTCTCATAGGTCAGTTCCTGCCACTGGCGGACCATGCCCATGTATTCGTTGTTGAGGATGAAGATCTTGACAGGCAGGCGGTATTGGGAAGCCGTGCCAAGTTCCTGAATGTTCATCTGGATCGAAGCTTCGCCCGCGATGTCGATCACCAGTGCATCGGGGTGGCCAAGCTGCGCGCCGATCGCGGCAGGCAGGCCATAGCCCATCGTGCCGAGGCCGCCGCTGGTGAGCCACTTGTTGGGGTCTTCAAAGCCGAAATACTGCGCCGCCCACATCTGGTGCTGGCCGACTTCGGTGGTGATGATCGGCCTTCGCGCATGGGTCAGGGCATAGAGCCGCTCGACCGCCTTTTGCGGCATGATCATGCCGGGGTTCTTGGCCGAACGTTCGGGATAGGCGAGGCATTCGCGCGCGCGCCAGCCGGTGATCCGCGCCTTCCATTCGCCAAGGTTCTGCGCCGGACGCGAACCCCACGCTTCAATCAACTGGCCCAGCACCGTCCCGCAATCGCCGAGGATGCCGAGGTCGACCGGCACGGTCTTGTTGATCGAGGAGCGGTCGATATCGATGTGGATCTTCTTCGAACCCGGCGAGAAGGCGTCGAGCCGCCCCGTCACGCGGTCATCGAAACGCGCGCCGATGCACACCATGACGTCGCAGGTATTCATCGCCATGTTGGCTTCGTAGGTGCCGTGCATGCCGAGCATGCCGAGCCAATCGGGGTGGTTGCTCGGAAAGGCGCCAAGGCCCATCAGCGTCGAGGTGACCGGCGCGCCGGTCAGGTCTTGAAGGCGGCGCAGCAGCGCGCTTGCCTCCGGCCCCGAATTGATCACGCCGCCGCCGGTATAGAAGATCGGCCGCTGGGCGGCGGCGATCATTTCCACTGCCTCGATGATCTGTTCGGCCGGGGCAACAGTCTGGGGTGCGTAACGGTGCGAACCGGGGCGCACCAGCGCGCGGCGTTCCGAGGGCACGGCGATCTGCACATTCTTGGGAATGTCGATCACCACCGGGCCGGGCCTGCCGGTGGTGGCGATGCGGAACGCCTCCTCGATGGTGGCGGCAAGATCGGCCGGGTCCTTCACGAGGTAATTATGCTTGGTGCAGTGGCGGGTGATGCCGATGGTGTCGGCTTCCTGAAAAGCATCGGTCCCGATCAGCGCGGTCGGAACCTGCCCGGTGATGACGACCAGCGGGATCGAATCCATCCACGCATCGGCGATGCCGGTGATGGCGTTCGTGGCGCCGGGGCCGGAGGTGACCAGCACCACGCCCGGCTTGCCGGTGGCGCGGGCATAGCCCTCGGCCGCGTGGGCCGCGCCCGCTTCGTGGCGCACGAGGATGTGGCGGATGCGTTCATCGCCGAACAATTCGTCATAGATCGGCAGCACTGCGCCGCCGGGATAGCCGAACACGAACTCCACGCCCTGCTCGATCAGGCACTGCACGAGGATCGCCGCACCGCTCATCGCGGGGGTGTTGTCCGAGGGGGCAGGGCCCGGCTGACCGGTCACGGGGAACTCCATCATGGCTTCGATAAAGAAAACCGGCCCGACGCAGGGGGATGCGCATCGGACCGAGTGACACCGCCGCTAAAGGTCATAATCTGATAAGTCAACCCCTACTTGCGCAATAATGATGCGAAAGCGGCCTCAATGTCGATATTTTCGGATTCCCAATCGGGGTGCACCCGCGGCCAATGCGGCGGAGGCTGGCGGCGGAACCAGGTGAACTGGCGTTTGGCGTAATTGCGGGTCGCCTGCTGGCCCGATGCGATCACCGCGTCCGCTTCGATCTCGCCCGCCAGCCATGCAGCAATCTCGGGCACGCCGATGGCGCGCATGACCGGCAGATCGGGATCGAGCCCGCGGGCAAGCAGCGTTTCCACCTCGGCAATCGCGCCTGCATCCAGCATCGTCTCGAAACGGGCATCGCAGCGGTCATAGACCCACTGGCGTTCCGGCTCGACGATCAGGGGATAAAGCGTGACCTCTTCGGCGATGCCGCCAGCCTTGGCCAACTGCCAGTCGCCCAGCGTCACGCCGGTCGATCGCTTCACTTCCAGCGCGCGGGCAATCCGCTGGCGATCGCCGGGATCGAGCATGGCGGCGCGTTCCGGGTCTTCGATTGTCAAGAGCTTGTAGGCGTCCGCCTCGTCCATTGCGCGCACCGCAGCGCGCACCGCCGGGTCGATCTCGGGGATGGGGGCAATGCCTTCGAGCAGCACCTTGAGATAAAGTCCGGTCCCGCCGACAAGGATCGGCACCGCGCCGCTTGCATGGATATCGGCGATTTCCGCCTTGGCCCGCGCCGCCCATGCGGCAGCCGAGCACGCCTCGCTCCCGTCCCACGCGCCGAACAGACGGTGTTCGATACCCTCCATCTCTTCCTCGGAAGGGCGGGCGGACAGGATCTGCAAATCGGCATAGACCTGCGCGGAATCGGCGTTGACGATCACCGCGCGCCGCCCATCTTCGGCAAGGCGTTGGGCAAGGGCGATGGCAACCGCGCTCTTGCCGCTGGCGGTCGGCCCTGCAATGAGCGCGAGCGGGTTTTCTGGAGTGACTGAGATGCTCATTGCGCGGCTGATAGCAGAGACGAGTGAATGTGAAACGAATCTCAGCGCGCTGGCCGATGCACTGTCCCGGCAGGGGGGCGCGCTCACCTGCTCTGACCTGAAGGGCGAGGTGCTGGAACTGCATGCCGAGGGCCGGGTGCAGGTTCTGCTCGATACCATTGATGCCAGCTTCGCTTCCCCCGCCGTGCTGGTCGCCGAAGGCGCCATCGAAGTGCCGCGGCTGTTTGTCTCGGACATGGATTCCACCATGATCGGGCAGGAATGCATCGACGAACTGGCCGATTACGCGAACCTCAAGCCGCAGATTGCCGCGATCACGGAACGGGCGATGCAGGGCGAACTCGATTTCGAAGCAGCCTTGCGCGAACGTGTCGCGCTGCTGGCGGGGCTGGACGAAAGCGCCATTCACGCCTGCCTTGCCGACCGCATTTCAGCCACGCCCGGCGCAAAGAGGCTGGTGGCGACGCTTTCCGCGCTGGGCACGCGCACGGTGCTGGTCACGGGCGGTTTCCACCATTTCGCCGATCCGGTCGCCGAGATGCTGGGTTTTCACCGGGTCGTCGGCAATCGTCTGGCGGTCGAGAGCGGCAGGCTGACCGGCGGGCTGATTGGCCCTATCACGGACAGCGCGGTCAAGGCGGCGGTGCTGCGTGAAGAGCTGGCTGCGTTGGAAGGCAGCGCTCATTCGCTCGCCACGGGTGATGGCGCCAATGATATCCCGATGATCGAGGCGGCGACTTACGGCTTTGCCTACAAGGCCAAGCCCAAGGCGAGGGCGGCGGCCAACGGACGGGTGGATTCGGATGATCTCAGCGTCGTTCTGACCTTGCTGGGCGTGCCGCGTTCGCAGTGGCGCGAGGCTTGATCGTGCACATGGCACGGTTCATCGCAAACAAGGTTTCAAAACGCGAACCGAACGGGCTATTAACATTGGTGTAAGCAAGCGACGCTAGATGGCGAACCGTTTGAAGGACGCACAGGCATGACCAGCAAGACCCGTGAAGATTACACCCGCATGTTCGCCGAAGACGGCACGGTGCTGCTCCATCCCGAGCGTCCGGAGGCCAAGTATCGGCCCCTGCGCGCAGTCCGCAACTTCCAGATGCTGATGAAGGACAAGGAAGACACAGCGGCGGTGTTCCGGATTTTCGAATCCCTGCCGTCGAAGGATTTCCTCCCGCGCATCGCCCAGCTTGCTCTGTCGGAGCGCGGGACCTTCCTGCGCCAGAGCGAGCCGTATCTGCCCGAAATCCTCGATGATCACGCCGCCCTGCGCCGCACGCCCAAGGGCAGCCTTGCCCACGCCTATTGCGACTTCATGGAGGCCGAGGGTCTCTCCGCCGCGGGCCTTGTCGCTGAAAGCGACCGCGCCGGGCGCCCGCGCTTTCCCGATCTCGTCGAATGGTACATCAACCGCTCGCGCGATACGCACGATATGTTCCACGTGCTGACCGGCTATGGCCGCGATGCGCTGGGCGAGGCTTCGGTGCTGCTGTTCACGCACGGTCAGGCGCCCAGTCAGGGCCACCTGCTGATCGGCTATGCGGGTGCGGCCAATATCAAGAAGATGGCAAAGGGCACCAAGGCCCCGGTGTTCGGGGCCGTGCGCGAAGCCCATCGCATCGGCAAGGGCGCGCCGCCACTGATCAACCAGCCGATCCGCCAGCTGCTCGAACGCCCGCTCGAAGAAGTGCGCGCCACCTTGCGCATCCCGCAGCCGGTCAAATACCGCGAATGCCACCGCGTCTGGCAGGCCGAGGGGATCGATCCCTTCAACCTCCTCGCCAGCCGCACCCCGGCCGAGCCGGAGCTGCTGGCGGCCTGATCGGCCTCACAGCCAGCTGGCGATCTGCTCCAGCGGCTTCTTGATGAGAGCATGTGCAGGCACGGCGGCATCGGCTGCGGGCCGCCCGGCGACGATGATCATCACCGGCTTTTCCCATTCGGGCCGCCCGCACACCCGCCGCAGAAACCCCATGGGCGAGGGCGTGTGGGTGAGCGTCGCCACGCCCGCTGCATGCAGTGTTGCCAGCAGCATCCCGCAGGCAATCCCGACACTTTCGCTCACATAGTAGTTCTGCGTTTCCCCATCCTCAGCGATGCCGCCCTTCCGCTGCGCGAAGACGACGATCAGCCAGGGCGCGGTTTCGAGGAAAGGCTTGTCGGCATTGGTGCCAAGGTCCTTGAGCGACGCAAGCCATTGCGCCCCCGCTTTGGGATCGCTGCCGTCAGCCCCGTAAAAGCGCCGCTCTTCAGCCTCGGCGGCCTCGCGGATGGCGCGCTTGGTTTCAGCCGAGCTGACCACCGCGAAATGCCACGGCTGATGGTTCGCCCCCGAAGGCGCGCTGCCGGCCGCATCGATCGCCGCTTCGATCACTTCGCGCGGCACAGGTGTCTCGGAAAACCACCGGCAGGTCCGCCGCTGCCTGAGCTGCGCGGCAAATGTGCGGGCGCGGGCAACCGCTTCGGCATCGGGCAGGTGTTCGAGGGCGTAGGGGAGGGTCTGTGGTTGGTTCATCGGGCGGGGCCTGACCTTGATCGGAACGGTAATGGACTATCAACTGACACGCGTGTTAATAGCGAACCATGCCGTGAATTCGCGAATCGCATCAAGGACGTTACACGATGGCTGTCACCGATCTTCCGCTGGTTGCCCCGGACCGCAAGACAGCGCGGTTTCGTCCGCTCAAGGTGCTGCATCACTTCGGCAAGCTGGTCGAGGACAAGGAGGACACCGAACAGGTGTTCCACATCATCGAAGCGACCAAGGGCCGCAAGAGCCACGCGCAGGCCCATGCCTTCATCCGCTCGTCTGAAGGCCAGCGCCTGATGCGCGAGGGCGGCGATATTCCCGCGATGCTCGATGATCACGCGCGCTGGGCCGATTGCGGGCCGGAAACAGTCGCCGCGCATTATATCGCCTTCATGAAGCGCGAAGGCCTGTCAGCGGCCGGTCTGGTCGCCGAAAGCCACAAGTGGGCCCCGCCCGAAAGCCTGCCCAGGGACCAGACCCAGTGGTATTTTGATCGCCTGCGCGACACGCATGATCTGTTCCACGTGCTGACCGGCTATGGCCGCGACGCGCTGGGCGAGGCGAGCCTGCTGGGCTTTAGCTACGAACAGAACCACAACACCGGTATTCTGTTCATCGCCTATGCGGGCGCGCGGCAGATCAAGAAGGTGAGCGGCACCAAAGCGTCGCTGTTCGCTGCGATCAAGGAAGGCCGCCGTCTGGGCCGCGCCGCTGCCAAGATCGCCCATCAGGATGTCGCGGCTTTGATGCGCGAGGATATTGCCGCTGCCCGCGCGCGCCTGAACATTGGCAGGCCCGAGGTCTACCGCCAGTGCCTCGCCATCCTCCAGAGCGAAGGCGTAGCGCGTGAGGATCTCACGCTCGGCGGGGCACAGGCGGCTTAGGATCCTGGCCCTATTGGGGGCCTGATCGGGCGTCAGCCCTCCATCCACTCCGCGAAGAAGCGCTGGTTGGCGGCGCGCAGGTCGTCAAGCGGCACGCCCAGCACATTGTCGCCGCCCACGGTGCCGATCCGCTGGAAGCCGATCTGCGCCGTTTCGTCATCCCGCGTGCCCTTGGCGAGGGCTTCGTTGAGCGCGGCGACATCGGGAACCGTGACCAGATAGCGCCCCTGATCTTCGCCGAACCACCATTGCGCCGCAGTATAATCGGGGTTGCCCGCCGGATCGACATCGGCACCGATGCCGCCCGCCAGTGCCATTTCGGCAAGCGCGACGGCAAGGCCGCCGTCCGACAGGTCATGGACGGCATTGACCAGCCCATCGGCGATCAGTTCGTGGATGATTGCGCCCGCATTCTTCTCGACCGTCAGATCGGTCGGCGGGGTGCGCCCGCCTTCGACGCCCTTGACCACGCGCAGCCACAGCGACTGGCCGAGGTGCGAGCGGGTCGGATCGGGCTTGGCCCAGAATTCGGGACCGACGAGGTAGATCGCATCGCTCGCGTTCTTGAAGTGCATCGTCATCATCTTTGCGAGGTCGGTGATGATGCCGACGCCGCCGATCGCAGGGGTGGGCAGGATTGCGCTGCCACCGCCGGTCGCCTTGCTTTCGTTGTAGAGGCTGACATTGCCCGACACGATCGGGAAGTCCAGCGCCCGGCAGGCATCGCCCATGCCATCGAGCGCATGGACGATCTGCGCCATGATCTCGGGGCGCTGCGGGTTGGCGAAGTTGAGGCAATTGGTGACGGCCAGCGGCCGCGCGCCGACAGCGCAGAGGTTGCGATAGGCCTCGGCAATCGCCTGCTTGCCGCCTTCATAGGGATCAGCAAAGACATAGCGCGGGGTGCAATCGGTGGTGATGGCCAGAGCCTTGCCGGTGCCATGCACCCGCACCACGCCGGCATCGCCGCCGGTCTGGAGCGTGTCGGCACCGACCTGCGAATCATACTGCTCGGCAATCCAGCGGCGCGAGGCCAGATCGGGGGAGGCCATGAGGGTCAGCAGGTCGGCCGCCACATCATCGGTCGAAGGCACTTCGCCCAAAGGCTTCACGCCCGCCCACGCGGCATACTCCTCCTTGGAGAGATAGGGCCGGTCATACAGCGGCGCTTCATCCGCCAGCGGGGCGAGCGGGATGTCGCACACCACTTCGCCATTGAATTCCAGCACCATGTGCCCCGTATCGGTGACTTCGCCGATCACCGCGAAATCCAGTTCCCACTTGCGGAAGATCGCCTCGGCCATGGCTTCCTTGCCGGGCTTCAGCACCATAAGCATCCGCTCCTGGCTTTCCGAAAGCATCATTTCATAAGGGGTCATGCCGGTTTCGCGGCAGGGGACCTTGTTCATGTCGAGCCGAATGCCCGCGCCGCCCTTGGACGCCATTTCGACGCTGGAGGAGGTCAGCCCCGCCGCGCCCATGTCCTGAATGGCAACGATGGCATCGGTCGCCATCAGTTCGAGGCAGGCCTCGATCAGCAGCTTTTCGGTGAACGGGTCGCCGACCTGCACCGTGGGGCGCTTGGCCTCGGCATCCTCGCCGAAGTCCGCGCTCGCCATGGTCGCGCCGTGGATACCGTCACGCCCGGTCTTGGAGCCGACATAGACGATGGGGTTTCCGAGACCGGTTGCGGCGGAATAGAAAATCTTGTCGGTGTCAGCGACGCCCACCGTCATGGCGTTTACCAGGATGTTGCCATCGTAAGCCGGGTGGAAGTTGGTCTCGCCCGCAACGGTTGGCACGCCCACGCAATTGCCATAGCCACCGATGCCCGCAACCACGCCTTGCACCAGATGCTTCATCTTGGGGTGTTCGGGCCGCCCGAAGCGGAGCGCGTTGGCATTGGCGATGGGCCGCGCGCCCATGGTGAACACATCGCGCAGGATGCCGCCAACGCCCGTCGCCGCGCCCTGGTAAGGCTCGATGTAGGAGGGGTGGTTGTGGCTTTCCATCTTGAAAATCGCCGCCTGACCATCGCCAATGTCGATCACGCCGGCATTCTCGCCGGGGCCGCAGATCACCCAGGGGGCTTCGGTCGGGAGCTTCTTGAGATGCAGGCGCGAGGATTTGTAGCTGCAATGCTCGGACCACATCACCGAGAAAATGCCAAGCTCCACAAGGTTCGGCTCGCGGCCCAGCGCGGCAAGAACGCGCTCGTATTCCTCAGGGGAAAGGCCGTGCTGTTCGACGATTTCGGGGGTGATGGTGGTCATGAGAGGGACTCCTTGCGCGAGGCCCCTAGATCACATGCCCCGCGAGGCCAAGCCGCCGCGTTTCCTGAACCAGCGATTCTCCCCGACCCACGCGGCCAGAGCGGTCAGAATCGCAAAGGAGATGAGCGCCTGAAGGTAAAGAAACGGCCCTGCGCTTTGCGGGTGCGGGGCAAGCCAGTTGACCAGCTGAAAAAACAGCATGACCCCTGCCAGCACCAGCGGCGGCCCGGCGGGGCCGCGCGTGCGCCTCAGATAAAAGGCGAGGGCTGCGCCCGTCAGCCCCAGCTCCAGCGGAACCGCCACCCAGGGGACATTCCATAGCCCCAGACCAAACCGCGGCGGCGAGCCGTCCAGCGTCAGATCGGGGACATGGACCAGAAAATCGAGCAGCCAGTGCGACAGCACCACCATGCCCGCCAACGCGCCCACTGCAAGGTGGCGGCGCGCCAGCGCAATCACGCCAAGGAACGCCGCTGCCCAGATCGCGGTGCCCAGCAGGCTGTGCGTGAAGGGCATGTGATACAGGTCGAAGGGCACCATCACGCTGGCCGCCGGGTCGATGCGCATCGCTTCCACCCCGAACAGGGCGAGGGTGAAGAACCCCCAGTCCACCAGCTGCGCCGCCACGAACATTGCCCCCAGCCGGGGCCGTTCCGGCGTGACGGCGGCGGCAATGAATGCCGGGGCGAAGTGGCCGATGAACATGTCAGCCGGCGACAGGCGGGGTGGCCGGCGCGAATTTCAGCACCACCCAGCAGGCAAGGCTGGAAGCAGCGCCCGTCACGAAGGCACCCCACAGAATATCGAGCACGGAAATCTGCGTCGCCCACACCTTCATCACGGCCTGCGACGTCAGATCGAAGGTTGCATAGCACAGCGCGCCAAGCAGAATGCCATTGAGCATCGCCGCCTGTACGCCGCCGCCTTCAAGGCCGGGCTTGATCGCAAACCAGCACATCCCCGCGATGTAGATCAGGTAAAAAGCGACCGCCGCGCCCAGATTGAAATCCTTGGCCATGATCTCGCCGATTACCGGCTTGTAGAGATTGACCGAGGCCCACCGCAGCCACACCGCATCCAGCGCGAGAAACGAGACCGCGGCAACGCCATAGGCGATGATCCACTTCAGCAGCATGCTTGCGATAATCCTGTGTTGGTTGAACCCGCCCTTGGCCGTGCAGCCTTGACCGCACCGCTGCGCCCCGTCAATGCTCGTGGGCATGGACGAGGGCACTTCATCACCCGCTGCGGCAGGGCAGGATATCGCAGGCATGAGCTTCGAGCAGGCGCTTGGCCAGCTCGAAACGATCGTGCAGCAACTGGAACGCGGCGATGTGCCGCTCGATCAGTCGATCAGCCTCTATGAACGGGGGGAGGCGCTGCGCGCGGCGTGCCAGCAGCGGCTCGATGCGGCGCAGGCGCGGATCGAGCGGATCGTGACTGCCGCCGATGGCCGGGCCACGGGCACGCGCCCCTTCGACACGGAGGGCTGAGGCGATGCTGGCCGAAACCCAGACCAACCTGCTCGGCGATGCGATCAAGCGTGTGCAGGCCGAGATCGATTCGCTGTTCGATGCGCTGCTCCCCGTGCCCGACGATACCAGCGCGCGTCTGGTGGAGGCGATGCGCTATGCCACCATCGGCGGCGGCAAGCGGGTGCGCCCGCTGCTGGTGTGCAGCACGGCGGCGCTGTTCGGTGTCTCGCGCGATGCCGCGCTCAGGGCAGGGGCCGCGATCGAGGCGATCCATGTCTATTCGCTGATCCACGATGATCTGCCCTGCATGGACAATGACGATCTGCGCCACGGCAAGCCCACCTTGCACAAGGCCTATGATGAGGCGACCGCGGTGCTGGCGGGCGATGCGCTTCATGCGCTCGCGTTTGAAATCCTCGCCGATGATGCCACATCCGAAGATCCTTTCACCCGTTCCGAACTGATCCTGACGCTCGGACAGGCGAGCGGGATGAGCGGTATGGCCGGCGGGCAGATGATGGACATGGTCGCCGATGAAGAAGGCGTGGTCTACGATCTTCAGGCGATCACCCGGCTCCAGCAATTGAAGACCGGCGCATTACTGGCCGCCGCAGTCGAGATGGGGGCGATCCTTGGCAAGGTTCCGCCGCAGGGCCGCGCGCACCTGCGCGCCTATGCCCGCGATATCGGCCTTGCCTTCCAGATCGCGGACGACCTGCTGGACGTCGAAGGCGATATCGCCAAGGCCGGCAAGGCGCTGCGCAAGGATAATGAACAGGGCAAGCAGACCTTCGTGACGCTGATGGGGGTTGATCAGGCCCGCGATCAGGCCCGTGCGCTGGTCGATCAGGCGGTGCTGCGCCTGGCGTCCTACGGCAGCGAGGCCGATGTGCTGCGTGCGCTCGCCCGCTATATCGTCGAGCGCGACCACTAAGCGCCGCGTCGCAGGAGAGGACCAGAGCCATGAGCCGCCGCATCGGGATCTATCCCGGCACCTTCGATCCGATCACGCTGGGCCATGCCGATATCATCCGGCGCGGGTCCAAGCTGGTCGATCACCTGATCATCGGGGTCACCACCAACATCGCCAAAAGCCCGATGTTTTCGGACGCCGAACGCATCGCCATGGTCGAACGCGAGGTTGCCAGCCTTGGTCTTTCGAATGTCGAGGTGGTCGGCTTTAACGCGCTGCTGGTCGATTTCGCCGATGCGCAGGGGGCCTCGGTGGTGATCCGCGGCATCCGCGGGGTGACCGACTTCGAATATGAATACCAGCTCACGGGCATGAACCGGCAGCTCAATGACAAGGTCGAGACGATCTTCCTGATGGCCGATGTCAGCCTCCAGCCGATTGCCAGCCGGTTGGTGAAGGAAATCGCGCTCTATGGCGGCGATATCGCCAAGTTTGTCAGCCCGGCCGTGTGCGCGGATGTGGTTGCCCGCGTGCGCGAACAGGGGCGCAAGGGCGGCGGCTGAGGCGCGCCGCAGCCGCTTTGCGCCGCTTCATTCATTGCAGTGTCAGACCGGCGGGGCTACACGCCCCTTCCAAATCCGGATGGAACCATGATCACAGCCAAGTTTGCCACCGCCTTCGCCGCTCTTGCTCTGCTGGCTGCCCCCCAGGCCGCCTTCGCTCAGAAGCAGAAGGACGACACGCCGCCCGTGGCTTTCGGCGACAATGCCGAAAAGCCCGAAGAAGAGGCAGCGCCCGCAGCGGCCAAGATCTATGCCGGGATCGATTATGATACGGCTTCCGATCCGGAAACCATCTGGGTGCTGGACCTGTCGAACGGCCAGCGGGTCAAGATCCGGCTGATGAAGGACTGGGCGCCCGGTCATGTCGAACGGATCAAGACGCTCACGCGCGCGGGCTTTTATGATGGCGTGATCTTCCACCGCGTGATCGATGGCTTCATGGCGCAGGGCGGCGATCCGACGGGAACAGGGCAGGGCGGCAGCGAGCTTCCTGATCTCAAGGCCGAATTCAACCCCATGCCCCATGTGCGCGGCACCTTGTCGATGGCCCGCGCCTCCGAGGAAGACAGCGCCAACAGCCAGTTCTTCATCGTGTTCTACCCGCGCTTCAGCCTCGACAAGAAGTACACCAACTTCGGCCGCGTGATCGAGAACATGGAAGCGGTGGACGCGATCAACCGGGGCGAACCGCCGGCTGAGCCGACCTATATCGTGCAGGCTTCGATCGCTGCCGATAACAAGGCACCGCCCCCGCCGCCTGCACTGGCTGAGGATGCGCCGGTCACTGCGGATATGCTGCGCGCACCGATCGGCAGCTAAGCCCCCTTCCGCCGCCCGCGCCTAGCGGCTAGGGGCGCGCGCCATGAAGGTTGATCTGTTCGATTTCGAATTGCCGCCCGAGCGCATTGCCCTGCGCCCGGTGCGCCCCCGTGATGCGGCGCGCATGCTGGTGGTGCACGGGCAGGATGCCCCGTTCGAGGATGCAGGCGTGCGCGATCTGCCACGGCTGCTCAACCCCGGCGATGTGCTGGTCTTCAACGATACCCGCGTGATTCCCGCCCAGCTCGAAGGCCGTCGTGCCGATGGTGAGGCAAAGATTGGCGCAACGCTGCACAAGCGCATCGACCTGCGCCGCTGGCAGGCGTTCCTGAAGAACGCCAGGCGGGTGAAGATCGGCGACCAGCTTGTGTTCGGTGGCGGGGTTACCGCCCTTGCCGAAGAACGCCACGCCGACGGATCGCTCACGCTGTTCTTCGAGGGCGAGGAGCCGGTCGAAGTGCTGCTCGACCGCGCGGGCACCATGCCGCTGCCGCCCTATATCGCCAGCAAGCGCGGGGTCGATGCCCAGGACCTTGAAGATTATCAGACGATGTTCGCATGCGAGGAAGGCGCGGTTGCGGCCCCCACGGCCTCGCTGCACTTCACCCAACGCCTTGTCGATGCGATCGACGCCGCCGGGATCGGGCGGGCGACGCTGACGCTGCATGTGGGAGCAGGGACCTTCCTGCCCGTAAAGGCGGAGGATACCGACGACCACCAGATGCACGCCGAATTCGGGCGCATCCCGCAAGAAACCGCCGACCGGCTCAACGCGGCCCGCGCTGCCGGGGGCCGGATCATCGCGGTCGGCACCACGGTGCTGCGGCTGCTGGAAAGCGCGGTGGACGAGCATGGCGTGATCCGGGCCTTTGCGGGCGATACTGCGATCTTCATCACGCCCGGTTACAAACTGCGCGCCGTCGATGGGCTGATGACCAATTTCCACCTGCCCAAATCGACCCTGATGATGCTGGTCAGCGCGCTGATGGGGCGGGATCGGATGATGGCGGCCTATGCCCACGCCATCGCCAATGAATACCGCTTCTATTCCTATGGTGACTCCTCGCTGCTGCTCCCGTAACCCGGGTGCATGTCCCAGCCCATCCTTTCGATCCGCGGCCTGACCAAGACCTATCGGAACGGCCCGTGCGCGCTCGACCATGTCGATCTTGACATCAACCGGGGCGAGATTTTTGCACTGCTCGGCCCCAATGGCGCAGGCAAGACCACGCTGATCGGCGCTGTGTGCGGGTTGGTGCGGCCCTCTGGCGGCACGATCACCGCTTTCGGGCAGGACCTTGCAAAGGAATGGCGCCGCGCCCGCGCCCGGATCGGGCTGGTACCGCAGGAACTGGCCACCGACATGTTCGAGACGGTGTGGCGGGCGGTCGCCTATTCGCAGGGGCTTTTCGGCAAGCCCTACGATCCCGTCCGGCTTGAGGAGATCCTCAGGAGCCTGTCCCTGTGGGACAAGAAGGATGCACAGATCCGCGCATTGAGCGGCGGGATGAAGCGCCGCGTGCTGATCGCCAAGGCGCTGGCGCATGAGCCGGAGCTGCTGTTCCTCGATGAGCCCACCGCAGGGGTGGATGTGGAACTGCGCAAGGACATGTGGCAGCAGATCGCGGCGCTGAAAAAACGCGGCGTCACCATCATCCTCACCACCCACTACATCGAAGAGGCCGAGGAAATGGCCGACCGTGTCGGCATCATCCAGCGCGGGCGCATCCGGATGGTCGATGAAAAGGTCGCGATGATGGAGCGATTGGGCACCACCGAAGCGGTGATCGATCTCGCCGCACCGCTGGCTGCCGTGCCCGAGGCATTGGCGGGCTTTGCGCTGGAAATCTCGCACGGCGGCACGCGGCTGACCTATCGCGGCGGCAATGGAGAAGGGAAGGGCCGGGCCGAAGTCGCCCAGCTTGCCCAGGCGCTGACCCGCGCCGGGATCGGCTTTGCCAGCCTCGACATTCACGACAGCTCGCTGGAAGACATCTTCGTCGGCCTTCTGGGCAAGGAACAGGTGGCGGCGTGATGCACTTCTCCTTCCGCAGCGCCTATGCCATCTATCGCCGCGAGATGGCCCGCGCCTTCCGCACAGCGTTCCAGTCGATCCTGTCCCCTGTGCTCACCACCTCGCTTTATTTCGTGGTGTTCGGCTCTGTGATCGGGGCGCGGATGGAACCGGTGGGCGGGGTACCTTACGGGGCTTTCATCATCCCCGGCCTGCTGATGCTGACCCTGCTGGGCGAAACCACCAGCAATGCGAGCTTCGGCATCTACATGCCGCGTTTCACCGGCACGATCTACGAACTGCTCTCCGCCCCCGTGGGCGTTGCGGAAACGCTGGTGGGTTTCGTGGGCGCTGCGGCCACCAAGGGGCTGATCCTGGCGGCGATCATCCTCGGGACGGCGCGGCTTTTCGTCGATTACGAAATCGCCCATCCGTTGCTGGCGGCTGTCTACATCATGCTGGTGGCCGCGAGTTTCGCGCTGTTCGGCTTCATCCTCGGCATCTGGGCCGACAGCTTCGAGAAGCTCGGCGTCATCCCGATGCTGATCCTGACCCCGCTGACCTTTCTGGGCGGCACCTTCTATTCGATCCGCGATCTGCCCGCGCCGTGGGATGCGGTGGCCCTTGCCAACCCGATCGCCTTTCTGGTGAGCGGGCTACGCTATGCCTTTTACGGGGTATCGGATGTGCCGATTGCCGTCTCGCTCGGGCTCACGCTGGGCTTCCTGACGGTGTGCACTATCGTCATTGCGGTGATCTTCCGGACCGGTTGGCGGCTGCGCGAGTAAGCCCTGCTGGCCCGGCATGATCATCGCGGCATGGGCACAGCGCTCCCCCCGTCGATGCTGAGCAACCGTTGGTCGGCGCGATTATGCCGATGAACGGACATGAACGAAAACCTTCCCGTTCATTCATTGCGCAGCAAGTGGCGCATTCCTAATTGCTTGCCATCCCGCCGCACCCTCTGCGGCAGGATCAAGCAAAGGAAATATCCTCATGAACAAGATCACTTTCACCGCGCTGGCCGCGATGGGCGCGATGGCTCTCCCCGCAGCCGCGCATGCGCAGAGCAACGATCCGAAGGTCGAAACCTATGTCGGCGTGACCGCTGGTATCCACGATCTCGGCGTCGGCCTGCCTGATGACGATGGCGGCATCTACGGCGTTGTTGCCGGGGTCGATGTGCCGGTTGGCGACACGCTGTTCGTGGGCGCCGAGGGCAACTACAACATCGGTGACGGCGCGATCGACAGCGAATACGGCATCGCCGCCCGCGCCGGTGTGCGCGTTGGCGAGACCGGCAAGGTCTATGTCCGCGGCGGTTTCCAGGAAGTCGATTTCAACCTCAGCCGCTTCGTGACCCCGGCCGTGGTCGGCCTTGACGACACCGATGGTGATTACCTTGTCGGCGCCGGCGTCGAATTCGGCCTGGGTGACAGCCCCGTAGCCTTCCGCGCCGGGATCGACACCATCGCCTTCGATTCGACCCGCGCCACCGTGGGCGTGCTCTACAAGTTCTAAGCTGACTGCTTAAGGACAGATGCGAAGGGGCAGGGGACACGAGGCACGTTTCCCTGCCCCTTTTGCGTGCTGCCCCGGCGTTTGCGCAAAAGGTGACAGCGCGGCGAGGGGGCGCTAGGGCGCGAGCCGTTATGACGGCCCCCCGCTTTTCTTTCACGCTCCACGCCACCGATGGGAAGGCGCGCACCGGCACGATCCGGATGCAGCGCGGCGAAATCCGCACGCCCGCTTTCATGCCGGTGGGCACCGCAGCCACGGTCAAGGCGATGAAGCCCGAGGCCGTGCGCGCGACCGGCGCCGACATCATCCTCGGCAACACCTATCACCTGATGCTGCGTCCCGGCGCGGAGCGTGTCGCCCGGCTTGGCGGGTTGCACAAATTCATGAACTGGCCGCGCCCGATCCTGACCGATAGCGGCGGCTATCAGGTGATGAGCCTGTCGGAACTGCGCAAGCTGACCGAACAGGGGGTGGAATTCAAAAGCCACCTCGATGGCAGCAGGCACATGATCACGCCCGAACGCAGCATGGAAATCCAGCGTCTGCTTGGCAGCGATATCGTCATGGCCTTCGACGAATGCCCCCGTGCCGACCGCCCGCGTGACGAAATCGCCGCTTCGATGGAACTGTCGATGCGCTGGGCAAAGCGCAGCCGCGATGGCTTTGACAGCGGCGAGGAACACGCCGGGCGCGCCGCGTTGTTCGGTATCCAGCAGGGCGCGCTGCATGAAGACCTGCGCCGCATCAGCGCCGACAAGCTCACCGACATCGGCTTTGATGGCTATGCGGTCGGTGGCCTTGCCGTGGGTGAGGGGCAGGAGGCGATGTTCGGCGTGCTCGATTACGCGCCCGGCATGCTTCCGGCTGACAAGCCGCGCTATCTGATGGGCGTGGGCAAGCCCGATGATCTGGTCGGCGCGGTCGAGCGCGGGATCGACATGTTCGATTGCGTGCTGCCGACCCGCTCGGGCCGCAACGGGCAGGCCTTCACCTGGAACGGCCCGATCAATATCCGCAATGCCCGTTTCGCCGAGGACACCGGGCCGCTCGATGAACGCTGCCAGTGTCCGGTCTGCACAACCTACAGCCGCGCCTATATCCACCACCTCGTCAAATCGGGCGAGATCCTTGGCGCGATGCTGGTGACGGAGCATAATCTGAGCTTCTATCAGGCCTTGATGGGAGGCATGCGGACTGCCATTGCGGGCGGCACCTTTGCCGATTTTGCCGCCACGTTCCGGCGCGATTACCTTGGAAGTTCCGCTTGATGCCCAAACTGCCTGATGACTGTCAGACCATGGCCGAAGTGCGCGCCGGGGTTGATGCGCTCGATGCCGAGCTTGTGGCGCTGCTGGCCAAGCGGTTTGGCTACATGCGCGCCGCCGCCCGGATCAAACCGACCCGCGATGCGGTGCGTGATGAGGCGCGCAAGGCCAGCGTCATCGCCGCCGCCATCGCCGAGGCTGAGGCGCACGGCATTCCGGGCGATGTGATCGCTGACATCTGGGAACGCCTCGTTGAAGGCTCGATCGCCTATGAATTCGGCGAGTGGGACCGGGTGCGGGCCTGACGCCTACCGATAAAGCGCAAAGAAAAAGGGCGGCCCCGCAAGGCCGCCCTTTTCGTATCCATTGCTGCCCGAAGGATCAGCGCGAGTAGAATTCGACCACCAGGTTCGGTTCCATCGTCACCGGGTAGGGCACTTCGTCAAGCTTCGGCACGCGGGTGAAGGTCACCTTGTCGGTGCCGTCGGGCTGGACGTAGTCGGGGATGTCACGCTCGGCGAGGCTCTGGGCTTCGATCACGAGCGCCATTTCCTTGGCCTTGCTGCCGAGGCTGACAACGTCACCCACGTTCACGCGGCGCGAGGCGATGTTGCACTTCTGGCCGTTCACATAGATGTGGCCGTGGCTGACGATCTGGCGTGCGGCGAAAATCGTCGGCGCGAACTTGGCGCGGTAGACGACCATGTCCAGACGCTGTTCGAGCAGGCCGATCAGGTTCTGGCTGGTGTCGCCCTTCATGCGCGAAGCTTCGGCATAGGTGCGCTTGAACTGCTTTTCGGTGACGTCCCCGTAATAGCCCTTCAGCTTCTGCTTGGCGCGCAGCTGGAGGCCATAATCGCTCATCTTGCCCTTGCGGCGCTGGCCGTGCTGGCCGGGACCGTAGGAACGCTTGTTCACCGGGGAATTCGGGCGACCCCAGATGTTTTCCCCCATCCGGCGGTCAAGCTTGTACTTGGCGCTCTTGCGCTTCGACATAAATCTTCCTTCAATGTGCTGCGCCGCCCCCATTGGGCAGCGATCGAACCCGGCATCGCTCCGCCCCGCAATACGGGACGCGGCCACTGCTTCACCGGGGTGCAGGGCCCATTTGCGAAGGCGCGCGCATAGCAGGAACGGCGGCCCCGTCAAGCCTTGTGGGGCAAGCGCGCCCCATCAGCGCGGGTTATTGAGCTCGCGCCATTCCTCGACCGTGCGGCACACCTTGGTCTTGCGGCGGCTCGACATGTCGAGTTTTACATAGCGGCAGATGCGCTTGTCCTCACCCTCGGCTTGCTCGGCAGGTGGGGTGTCCGGGGCGGCTTCTTCGCGGGGCGGGGTCGGCTCGGCCGGTTGGGCCGGGGTCTGGGCGGCGATGCCAAGCGGCGAAAGCAGCGCGGCGCCGGCAAGCACCAGCACGGCAGGGCGGAGGCAATTCATCAGCAATCTCGCGGGGTTGTGGGAGGGAGCCTGTGCCTAACGCGGCTTGGCGCGCTGTCCATCCCCCAATCGACGAACGACGTCAGCGTTCCCGGCCGCGTTCAAGGCTGCTCAGGATGCCGCGCATGGTGCGCACCTCAAGATGGTTCCAGCCCGGCTTGGTCAGCAGTCCGCGCAGCGTGCGCTTCGTCGCCTCGGCACGGCTTTCGGGGAAGAAATACCCGCGCGGCTCCAGCAGCTTTTCGAAATGCGCGATCATCCCGTCCAACTCGTCCTGCGGGGCGGGGGGCAGCAGGTCTTCGGCGGTGGGCTGCACCAAGGCTTCGCCAGCATCCCCCAGCTCGCGCCCGATCCGCGACCATTCATAGGCAACCAGAATCACCGCCTGCGCGAGGTTGAGCGAGGCGAATTCGGGATTGATCGGGATCGTCAGGATGTTGCGGGCCAGTGCCACATCCTCGGTCTCCAGGCCCGAGCGTTCCGGCCCGAAGATGATCGCGTGGCGACCGGGGAGCGTGTGCACCTGCCGCCCCGCCTCGTCCGCGCCGATCACTGGCTTGGTGACGCCGCGCTTGCGCACGGTGGTGGCGTGAACATGCGCGCAGTCGGCGACCGCTTCGGCGGTGGTGGCGAAGACCTTGGCCTGTTCGAGCACGATGTCCGCGCCCGCCGCTGCCGGGCCTGCCGAGGGGTTGGGCCAGCCATCGCGCGGGGCCACGAGGCGCAGTTCGGTCAGCCCGAAATTGAGCATCGCGCGCGCCGCCTTGCCAATGTTCTCACCCAGTTGAGGGCGCACGAGGACAATCACCGGCTTGTTGAGTTCGGCCATTTCTTCTTATTCCTTGGCCGCTTGCTGCACGGTGCTGGCAAATTCCTCGAAGTCACGCGCTTCGGAGAAATCGCGGTAGACGCTGGCAAAGCGGATATAGGCAACAGAATCGATCTGCCTGAGGCCCTCCATCACCAGTTCGCCGATATGGGCGGACGGCACTTCGGCCTCGCCCGACGTTTCGACCTGTCGCTGGATGCCGCTGATGAGCTGATCCAGTCGCTCCTGATCGATCCCGCGTTTGCGACTGGCGAGGGCCACGGATTGTTCGAGCTTGGAGCGGTCGAACGGCTCCCGCCGGTCCCCGGTCTTCACCACCACCACTTCGCGCAGCTGCACCCGTTCGAAGGTGGTGAAGCGCGCCCCGCAGGACGAACACTGGCGACGGCGCCGGATCGAGGCATTGTCCTCGGTCGGGCGGCTGTCCTTTACCTGGGTATCATCATGGGCGCAGAAGGGGCAGCGCATTCAGGGGGTTACTTCTTGACTCTCTGATAGAGCGCGAAGCCGATGCCGACCGCAAGGCCAACCGGCCAGGAGATAACCGGCAGCAACGCCCCGGCTACGGCACCCACCGCTGCCCCGGTCAGCACCGGCGCGGTCGAGGGGTGGTTCAGGCCTTCCTTGGCCATGCCGGTAATCTCTTCCTTGAACTCGGCGGTCCAGTCAGAACCGCCGTTCTTCGGCTCTTTCATCGTCTTGGACTCCGTTGCGCTGTTACATGCCGGGATAGACAGGGAAGGCAGCGCACAGAGCGCCCACACGCTGACGCACGCTCTCTTCGATCTGGGCATCGCCTTCGGGACCGTTTTTGGCAAGGCCTTCAATCACTTCGGCGATGAGCTTGCCAACCGTGCGGAACTCTTCCGGGCCGAACCCGCGGGTGGTGCCGGCCGGCGTGCCGAGGCGGATGCCGCTGGTGACGAAGGGCGAGCGGGTGTCGTAGGGGATGCCGTTCTTGTTGCAGGTCAGGAACGCCCGGTCGAGGCCCTTTTCGGCGTCCTTGCCGGTCACGTCCTTGGCTGTCAGATCGACCAGCATCGAGTGATTGTCGGTCCCGCCGCTGACGATGCGCAGGCCGCTTTCCTCAAGGCTTGCGGCAAGCGCGCGGGCGTTTTCGACGATGCGGTGGGCATAGTCACGGAACGACGGATCGAGCGCTTCCTTGAAGGCGACCGCCTTGGCCGCGACGATGTGCATCAAGGGCCCGCCCTGAAGGCCGGGGAAAACCGCCATGTTCAAGGGCTTGGTATACTTGTCGTCATTCCACAGAATGATGCCCGAACGCGGACCGCGCAAGCTCTTGTGGGTGGTCGAGGTGACGATATCGCAATGCGGGAAGGGCGAGGGGTGCGCGCCGCCCGCGACGAGGCCGGAAATGTGGCTCATGTCGCACAGCAGCACCGCGCCCACTTCATCGGCGATGGCGCGGAAAGCAGGGAAGTCCCAGGTGCGCGAATAGGCGGTGCCGCCGCAGATGATGATCTTCGGCTTGGCTTCACGCGCCTTGGCGGCAACCTCGTCCATGTCGATTGTCTCGGTCTCACGGGCAACGCCGTAGGAGACGACGTTGAACCACTTGCCGCTCATGTTGACGGGCGAGCCGTGGGTGAGGTGGCCGCCGGAGTTCAGGTCCAGCCCCATGAAGGTGTCGCCCGGCTGAAGCAGCGCGAGGAACACCGCCTGGTTCATCTGCGAACCCGAATTGGGCTGCACATTCGCGAAGTTGCACCCGAACAGCTGCTTGGCGCGCTCAATGGCGAGGGTTTCGACCACATCGGCATAGTCGCAGCCGCCATAGTAACGCTTGCCCGGATAGCCCTCGGCATACTTGTTGGTGAACACGCTGCCCGCCGCTTCGAGCACTGCGCGGCTTGCGATGTTTTCCGACGCGATCAGTTCGATCTTGTCGCGCTGGCGGGCGAGTTCCTTGGCAATTGCCGCCGCGATTTCGGGATCGGCGTGCGCGAGGTCATCATGCCAGAAGCCGTCCATGGGAGAGGCGGTGCGGGCGGCGAAATCCTTGGGGGCGGTGCTCATTGGTGGGTCTCGATATGATCGGGGAAGAAAGGCGGCTTGCCGAGCTTGCCGACCCGGCGCTGGTGGCGCCCGGCCGGATCGCCGGCATCGGCGAATTCGGTGTCGAGGAAAGTGGCAACGCAGGACTTGGCCATTTCGATCCCTACGAGCCGCGCGCCCATTGCGATGCAATTGGCATCATTATGTTCGCGGGCGAGGGCGGCGGAGAGCGGCTCGCTGACCAAAGCGCAGCGCACCTGCGGGTGGCGGTTGACGCTGATCGAAATGCCGATGCCCGACCCGCACAGCGCGATCCCGAATTCGACCGTGCCTTCGGCGATGATTTCGGCGAGGCGGTAGCCGCAATCGGGATAATCGACGCTCGTGCCCGGTTCCGGCCCGAGGTCGGCGACCTCGTGACCTTCTTCGATGAGCCATTCGGCAAGGTCGGCCTTCAGCTCGACGGCCGCGTGATCGGAGGCGATGGCGATGCGCATGGGGGGGGCTATAGGCGCATGGGAGGGGATTCTCCACCCCTTCGCTCGCGCTTTTCGACTGGCGCTGAACGCCGCTGGATTGTCCCGCTTATGGCAAGTCAGCCGAAGCCGCAGCGCGCGCTCGACGGGGCGGGCTCAGTTCCTGAGTCATGAGCCAAGTGCCGTCCTCCATCAGGCGAAACTGATCGACGCGCCGCACCCAATATGAGAGGTGCAGCCCAGACCTTTCCTCGAACACTAACTTGTAGCTACAGGCGAATTCGCCCGGCCATTCTGTTTCGTTTCAGGTCAGGTCGCGTACCCCAGCGGCAGCGAACTCCAATAAGATGTCGCAGCCCGCAAGATCGTCTTCAGACGCAGCGCAATAGGGATCGACTTTGGCTAGCGCCCGGACTTCCTCGGGGGTCGGCATGGTGGCGACCGCCGCGAGGAGAATGGTCCCGAGCATAGCTTACTGATCGAGGAACGACCGCATCTTTCGCGACCGGCTCGGGTGCTTGAGCTTCCGCAGCGCCTTGGCTTCGATCTGGCGGATACGTTCGCGGGTCACCGAGAACTGCTGGCCGACTTCTTCCAGCGTGTGATCGGTGTTCATCCCGATGCCGAAGCGCATGCGCAGCACGCGCTCTTCACGCGGGGTGAGCGAGGCGAGCACGCGGGTGACGGTTTCCTTGAGGTTCGCCTGGATCGCGGCATCGACCGGGATGATCGCGTTCTTGTCCTCGATGAAATCGCCGAGGTGCGAATCTTCCTCGTCCCCGATCGGGGTTTCGAGGCTGATCGGCTCCTTGGCGATTTTCATCACCTTGCGGACCTTTTCGAGCGGCATCGAAAGACGCTGCGCCATTTCTTCAGGGGTCGGCTCGCGGCCTTCTTCGTGGAGGAACTGGCGGCTTGTGCGGACCAGCTTGTTGATCGTCTCGATCATGTGGACCGGAATACGGATGGTGCGCGCCTGATCCGCGATCGAACGCGTGATCGCCTGCCGGATCCACCATGTGGCGTAGGTGCTGAACTTGTAGCCGCGGCGGTATTCGAACTTGTCGACCGCCTTCATCAAGCCGATGTTGCCTTCCTGAATAAGATCAAGGAATTGCAGGCCGCGGTTGGTGTATTTCTTGGCGATCGAGATCACCAGGCGCAGGTTCGCCTCGACCATTTCCTTCTTGGCGATACGCGCCTCGCGCTCGCCCTTCTGGACCATGTTGACGATGCGGCGGAACTCGGTGAGGCTCATGCCGGTCTGCGCGGCGATATCGGCGATTTCGCTGCGGATACGCTCGACCGCGTCTTCCTCGCGCTCGGCAAAGGCCGCCCACTTCTTGTCCTTTTTGGCCCATTCCTTGATCCACGCGTCGTCCATTTCGTTGCCGACATAGGCGGCAAGGAAATCGGCGCGCTTGACCTTGTGACGCTCGGCAAGGCGCAGCATCTGCCCGCCCAGCGTGGTCAGGCGGCGGTTGAAGGCATAGAGGTTGTCGACCAGGAATTCGATCTTGGTCGCGTGGAACTGCACGCTTTCCACCTCGGCGGTGAGCTCTTCGCGCAGGGATTCGTACTTGGCTTCCTTGGCCGCCGGGAAGGCATTGCCCGCCGCCAGCGTGTCGACGCGTTCGGCTTGCAGCTTTTCGAAGGCGTTGAACAGCGTGGTAATGCGGGCAAAGCGTTCCAGCGCCTCGGGCTTCAGCGCGGCTTCCATCTGGGCGAGAGAGAGGGTGTTGTCCTCCTCCTCTTCCTCTTCGCGCTTCTGGCGGGGCTCGCCGTCTTCATCCTCGTCGGAATCGTCGGCTTCTTCCTCGACCTCGTCGTCCTCGCGGATCGTCGGCCCGGCGGTGGCTTCGGAGATTTCGTCGTCGTCATCATCCTCGGCGCCGTCAGCCATCTTTTCGGCCGGCGGCTCCTTGGAGAGCATCGCGTCAAGATCGAGAATCTCGCGCAGTTGCATGTCGCCGTTGTTGAGCGCCTCGGACCACTGGATGATCGCGTGGAAGGTGATCGGGCTTTCGCACAGCCCCATGATCATCATGTCGCGCCCGGCTTCGATGCGCTTGGCGATGGCGATTTCGCCTTCGCGGCTGAGCAGCTCGACCGCGCCCATTTCGCGCAGATACATGCGCACCGGATCGTCGGTGCGTTCCCCTGTGGCGAGCTTCTTGTTGCCGGCGCGGGCGTCCTTGGGAGCCTTTTTCTCGCCGTCATCATCGTCATCGTCATCATCGACGATCACATCTTCGCTGTCGCCATCCTCGCGGTCTTCGGCTTCGGCCTCGGCGTCTTCGTCGCTTTCGACGATCTGGACACCCATTTCCGACAGGGCGGTCTGGATATCCTCGATTTGGTCGGGGCTCATCTCGCCCGAGGGCAGCGCCTCGTTCAGCTCGTCATAGGTGACATAGCCGCGCTTTTTCGCCTTGCTGATCAGCTTCTTGATCGAAGCCTCGTTGAGGTCGATCAGCGGCGCATCTTCCTTTTCGGCCATATCTATCCGTGTCTATCCGTTGCCGGGCGGCCCGTCGCTTGGGGCTGGCCGCCTGTTAATCCCATGTCCGCCCCGTCAGGCGGTATCGTCACCGGTGGCCGCTGCGCCCGCCTTGCGGCGTCCGAAGGCCTTCAATCGTTCATCCACTGCCATGAGCTGTGTCCGCAAGCGGGTTTGCTCGGCAAACGACCCTTCCGGATCGCTGTCGAAACGCGCAATCGTGGCCGCAAGCGCAGCCTCAAGTGCCGGCCTTTCGACCAGCAGCGACACAGCTTCAGCCAGTTCCTCGCACGCAGCGTCGGGATCGGTGCCTTCATCCAGGAAGGCGTAACGGATATCTGCCGACGGGGCGGGTTGGCCTTGCGTGGGTAGCCATATGGCGACACCCGCGCCCGAATCAAGCGTTTCCGCAAGTTCGAGCAGCGATTCGATCACAGGCGCAGCTTCGGGCGTGGCTCTGGCGAGGGCCGAAAGCGCCTCGGTATGGCGCGCGATCGCCTGGGGATGGCGGGCAAATCCGGCCAGCACGGCCGTAAGCAGCCCCTGCCGCTGGGCCCCGGCCATCAGCGCCGACAATCGCTCGCGCGCGGCTTCGGACAGGCCCTGCGGCGGCAGGTTCGCGCCCTTCCAAGCACCGCGCTGGCCCTGCGGCGCACGCGCCTGCGGGGCGGGGCGGCCATAGTCTCGGGCCGCACGGGGCGGATAGGCGAAGGCCGAAAAGCGGTCCGAAAGCTCCCGGCGATAGAGGCTCTTGATCTCGGGATCGGCGATGGTTTCGACATGGGCCATCAGCCGCGCCTTCAGCCCGGCTTTGGCCTCGGGCGTAGAAAGGGGCTGGGCAGCGCGTTCAAACTCCCACAGCGTGTCGATCAGGCTGGCAGGCTCGGCCAGCAGCCGCTCCATCGCCTTGGCGCCTTGCTGTTTGATCAGATCGTCGGGATCGAGCCCCGCCGGCAGCCGCACGATCCCCAGCGAGCGCATCGGCGCGAGCATCGGCAGCGCCCGCGCAATCGCCCGCATTGCGGCGCGCTGACCTGCCCCATCGCCATCGAAGCACAGCACCGGCACTTCGACCATGCGCCACAGCATTTCGAGCTGCATTTCGGTGAGCGCCGTGCCCAGCGGCGCGACCGCATCGGCGATCCCCGCATTGGCCAGCGCGATCACGTCCATATAGCCTTCGACCACCACCACCCGCCCGCTCTGGCGCGCAGCGGGGGCGGCGCGGTGGAGATTGTAGAGCGTGCGGCCCTTGTCGAACAGATCGGTGTCGGGCGAATTCAGATACTTGGCGACCCCGTCCCGCTTGTCGAGGATCCGCCCGCCAAACGCGATCACGCGGCCCCGTGCGTCCTGAATCGGCAGCATCACGCGGCCCCGGAAACGGTCGTAGCGTTCGCCCTGTTCGTTATGGGCGCGCATCCCGGCGCCTTCGAGCATGTCCTCGCCGAAGCCCGACAGCGCGCGGGGGAGGGCCTGCCGATCATCGGGCGCCCAGCCAAAGCCGAATTCGCGCATGATCTGGGGCGAGAAGCCGCGCCGCTGGAGGTATTCGCGCGCCGCGCCGCCTGAGGGGCCTGCCAGCGCCTCGACAAAGAACCGCTGCGCCGCTTCGGTCACATCGATCAGGCTGGCGCGCGCTTCCGCCTTCTTCGCCATCACGGGATCGGGGGCAGGAACCTCCATACCGGCCATGCCCGCCAGTTCCTTGATCGCGTCCATGAATTGCAGACCTTGGCTGTCCACCATCCACGAAATCGCATCGCCATGCGCCCCGCACCCGAAGCAGTGGTAGAACTGCTTCTGGTCATTGACGTAGAAGCTTGGCGTCTTTTCTTCGTGGAACGGGCAGCACCCCTTCCACTCGCGCCCGGCCCGGGTGAGTTTCACAGACCGCTGGACAAGCGAAGACAGCGTGATCCGTGCACGCAGTTCGTCTTTCCATTGCGGGGTGATGGCCATGTGACGCTAGGTGCGCCCGAACGCCCAAGGGTTCAAGCGCGGCCTGTGGAAGGGTCTGTGGCTTAGCTCAATGCCGCCTTCACCAGCCCGCTTGCAAGCTTGCCATCCAGCACCGCGCCGTGGCGGGCGCGCAGTTCGCCCATGACCGCGCCCATGTCCTTCATCGAAGACGCGCCCAGTTCCGCCTTGATCGCCTCGATCGCGGCCTTCGTGGCGGCCTCGTCCATCATCTGCGGCAGGAATTCCTCGATCACGGCGAGTTCGGCGCGTTCCACTGCGGCGAGTTCCGTGCGCCCGCCCGCATCATACATCTCGATCGATTCGCGGCGCTGCTTGGCCATCTTCTGAAGCACGCTCGTCACCAGCACATCATCATCCGCGACCGGCGCGGCAGTGGTGCGTTCCTCGATGTCGCGGTCCTTGATCTTGGCGCTGATCTGGCGGAGCGCGGCGGTGCGGTCCTTCTCGCCCGCCTTCATCGCGGCGATGGTGGCGGCCTTGATATCGTCTCGGATCATCGGTCTTTCCTGTGGAATGGCTGTATGGCGGGCGCCTCTAACGCAAATAGTGGCACGCGCCTAGGTTGACGCGGGGGGCGCGCGGCCCTAGCGGGCAAAACTTAGCACCATCGCCGGAAACCCAGTCAACGGAGCGCCTCATGGCCGACCCCGCATCCACTCGCGCGCAACCTTCAGGGGCAACCGGTTGCCTTGTCCTTGCCGACGGCACAGTTCTGTGGGGCCGCGGCTTCGGCGCGGCCGGCAGCGCCGTGGGCGAGGTGTGCTTCAACACCGCCATGACTGGCTATCAGGAGGTGATGACCGATCCTTCCTACGCCGCGCAGATCGTCACCTTCACCTTCCCGCATATCGGCAATGTCGGCGCGAATGGGGAGGATATCGAGAGCCGCGTGGAAGGTGCGGTGGGCTGCGTCGTTCGCGAGGATGTGACCGAGCCGAGCAATTTCCGCTCGATCGAACGGTTCACCGAGTGGATGGTGCGCAATGGCAAGATCGGCCTTTCCGGCATCGACACCCGCGCATTGACCCGCCGCATCCGTCAGTCGGGCGCGCCCAACGCGGTGATCGCCCATGCGCCCGACGGCAAGTTCGATATCCCCGCGCTCGTCAAGCGTGCGCAGGAATGGGCGGGGCTGGAAGGCATGGACCTTGCCGTGCGCGTCACGCGTGAAAGCGGGGAGCAGTGGGCGGGCGGTTCGTGGACCCTTGGCAAGGGCTATGGCCGGGCAGCCTTCGATGCCAAACCGCATGTGGTCGCGATCGATTACGGCGCGAAGGACAATATCTTCCGCAATCTGGTGAAGGCCGGGGCGCGGGTGACGGTGGTGCCGGCCAAGACCTCGTTCGACGAGGTGATGGCATTGCAACCTGACGGCGTGTTCCTCTCCAACGGCCCGGGCGATCCGGCGGCGACCGGCGAATATGCCGTGCCGGTGATCCGCGCGCTGCTCGATGCTGATGTGCCGCTGTTCGGCATTTGTCTGGGGCACCAGATGCTCGCGCTCGCCGCGGGCGCGAAGACGATCAAGATGCACCAGGGCCACCGCGGCGCCAACCACCCCGTCCAGCGCGTGGCGTTTGAAGAAGGTGGGGGCTGGGGCGAGACCACCGGCCTCGTCGAGATCACCTCGATGAACCACGGCTTTGCGGTGGACGCGGCGACCCTGCCGGAGAATATCGAGCAGACCCACGTGTCGCTGTTCGACGGGACGAATTGCGGCATCGCGATCAAGGGCAAGAAGGCCTTTGCGGTGCAGTATCACCCCGAGGCCTCGCCCGGGCCGCAGGACAGCTTCTACCTGTTCGAGAAGTTTGTGGGGGGGCTGGGAGGCTAAGCCATGGCAGTCGTAAAAAAATTTTCGGTCGAAGATCAAAACTCTCGGATCGGCCATTCGGAATGTTCTGGAGTAATCAGAGCGATCGAGGTGGATGGGGAGAAATTCATCCAGATTGACACCTACGGTTCCAAAGATCGCGAATTCCAGAACAAATTGTCTCAGTCGCTTCGCCTTACTGAGGGCGCTTTCAAACAACTCAAAAAGCTAGGCGAAGAGCACTTCTAATGCCCAAAAGAACCGACATCTCCTCGATCCTCGTCATTGGCGCTGGTCCGATCATCATCGGGCAGGCGTGCGAGTTCGATTACTCCGGCACGCAGGCGATCAAGGCGTTGAAGGAGGAGGGCTACCGTGTCATCCTCGTCAACTCCAACCCCGCGACGATCATGACCGATCCGGAGTTCGCCGACGCGACCTATATCGAGCCGATCACGCCCGAAATCGTCGCCAAGATCATCGCCAAGGAGCGGCCCGATGCGCTGCTGCCGACGATGGGCGGGCAGACGGCGCTGAACTGCGCGCTGAAGCTCGACGAAATGGGCGTGCTCGCCGAATACGGCGTCGAGATGATCGGGGCCAAGGCCGATGCCATCGACAAGGCCGAAAACCGCCAGCGGTTCCGGGATGCGATGGACAAGATCGGCCTCGAAAGCGCCCGCTCGGGCGTGGCCAACACGCTTGAGGAAGCCCGCGGCATCCTTGAGCGCACCGGGTTGCCGGCGATCATCCGCCCCTCCTTCACCCTCGGCGGGACCGGGGGCGGGATTGCCTATAACAAGGCTGAATTCGACCAGATCGTGCGCGAGGGCCTCGATGCTTCGCCCACCACCGAAGTCCTGATCGAGGAATCGCTCCTCGGGTGGAAGGAGTTCGAGATGGAGGTGGTGCGTGATCGCAAGGATAATGCGATCATCATCTGCTCGATCGAAAACGTCGATCCGATGGGCGTCCACACCGGGGATTCGATCACCGTCGCCCCGGCGCTGACGCTGACCGACAAGGAATACCAGATCATGCGCTCGGCCAGCATCGCCGTGCTGCGCGAGATCGGGGTGGAGACGGGCGGTTCCAACGTCCAGTTCGCGGTCAATCCCAAGGATGGCCGCCTGATCGTGATCGAGATGAACCCGCGCGTGTCGCGCTCCTCGGCGCTGGCATCCAAGGCGACCGGGTTCCCCATCGCCCGCGTCGCGGCGAAGCTGGCGGTCGGCTACACGCTTGATGAACTCACCAACGAGATCACCGGCGCGACGCCTGCCAGCTTTGAACCCACCATCGATTACGTGGTGACGAAGATCCCGCGCTTCGCCTTCGAAAAGTTCAAGGGCGCGGCCACGGACCTTTCGACCGCGATGAAATCGGTGGGCGAGGTTATGGCGATTGGCCGCAACTTCGCCGAATCGATGCAGAAGGCGCTGCGCGGTCTGGAAACGGGCCTTGATGGGTTCAACCGCGTGCTGGAACTGGAAGGCGCGGGGCGCGATGTCATCAACGCGGCCCTGTCGCGCCGCACGCCCGACCGGCTGCTCAAGGTGGGACAGGCCTTCCGCGAGGGGCTGAGCGTCGAGGAAATCGCCGCGGTCACCTTCTACGACCCGTGGTTCCTGCGCCAGATCGAAGCCATCATCGCCGCTGAAAAGCAGGTCCAGAAGGACGGCCTGCCGATCGATGCAGCAGGCCTGCGCCGGTTGAAGGCGATGGGCTTTTCCGACAAGCGCCTTGCAACGCTCGCGGTGCGTTCGGTGGGCGTTGCGGGCGGCCTTGCCGAAACGCAGGCCAGGCGTTCCGGGCTGCTCCACGATGCGCTCGTGGCGATGGCGGGCGCGACCAGTGCCGAGGAAGTCCGGCAGCTGCGCCACAAGCTCGGCGTGCTGCCCGTCTTCAAGCGCATCGACAGCTGCGCCGCCGAATTCGAGGCGATCACGCCCTACATGTATTCGACCTACGAAGCCCCGACCTTTGGCGAGCCCGAGTGCGAAGCGGCACCGTCCGACCGGAAGAAAATCGTCATCCTCGGCGGCGGGCCGAACCGGATCGGGCAGGGGATCGAGTTCGACTATTGCTGCGTCCACGCCTGTTTCGCGCTTGCGGAACAGGGCTTCGAGACGATCATGGTCAACTGCAACCCGGAAACCGTTTCGACCGATTACGACACCTCCGACCGCCTCTATTTCGAGCCGCTGACTGACGAGGATGTGCTGGAAATCCTGCGCGTCGAACAGTCGAAGGGCGAATTGCTGGGCGTGATCGTGCAGTTCGGCGGGCAAACCCCGCTGAAACTGGCGCAGGCGCTGGAGGATGCGGGCATCCCGATCCTGGGCACATCGCCCGATGCGATCGACTTGGCCGAAGACCGGGAACGCTTTGCCAAGCTGGTCAGCAAGCTGAAGCTGAAGCAGCCCGAAAACGGCATTGCCCGCAGCCGCGATGAAGCCGCCGCGGTCGCCGCACGCATCGGCTATCCGGTGCTGCTGCGCCCGTCCTATGTGCTGGGCGGCCGGGCGATGGAGATCGTCGATTCCGAAGCGCAGCTTGATGATTACATCGCCACGGCGGTCAATGTGTCGGGTGATAGCCCGGTGCTGATCGACCAGTATCTGCGCGATGCGATTGAATGCGATGTCGATGCGCTGTGCGATGGCACCGAAGTGCGCATTGCGGGCGTGATGCAGCATATCGAGGAAGCGGGCGTCCATTCGGGCGATTCCGCCTGCACCCTGCCGCCCTATTCGCTGGGGCCGGACATCATCGCCGAGATGGAGCGTCAGGCAGAGGCTCTGGCCTTTGCGCTGGGCGTGAAGGGCCTGATGAACATCCAGTTCGCGGTGAAGGACGGCACGGTTTACCTCATCGAGGTCAACCCGCGCGCCAGCCGCACCGTGCCCTTTGTTGCCAAGGCGATCGGCCAGCCGGTCGCCAAGATCGCCGCGCGCGTCATGGCGGGCGAGCCGCTGGCGAACTTCCCGGCGTTCAAGCGCGATCTGCCCTATATGGCGGTCAAGGAAGCGGTGTTCCCGTTTGCGCGCTTCCCCGGCGCGGACCCGGTGCTGTCGCCCGAAATGAAGTCCACGGGCGAAGTCATGGGGATCGATGCCACCTTCGAGGCCGCCTTCCTCAAATCGCAGCTGGGCGCCGGCATGGTGCCGCCGCAATCGGGCACTGTGTTCGTCAGCGTCAAGAACACTGACAAGGCGGTGATCGTGCCGGGTGTCCGGCGTCTGCTGGACCATGGCTTCCGCGTGATCGCCACGGGCGGCACGCAGGCCTATCTGGCCGAACAGGGGCTGGCGGTGGAGCGCGTCAATAAGGTGGCGGAAGGCCAGCCGCATATCGTCGACAAGATCATCGACGGGGAGATCGCGCTGATCTTCAACACCACCGAAGGCTGGCAATCGCTGATGGACAGCAAGTCGATCCGGCAGGCGGCGCTGTCGGGCAAGGTGCCTTACTACACAACGGCTGCCGGGTCCGCGGCGGCGGCCGCGGCGATTTCGGCGATCCGACCGGACCAGCTTGAAGTCCGAAGCTTGCAGGACTATTATGGAAGTTGATTGACACTTCCCCCGAAATCGAGAGTGCTTGACGTCGTGCTGACTGGACGGCGGTAAAGAGTCTCTTTCGCATTTCGGGGCAGGTGCTTCGGCTAACCGATAGAAAGACAAGAAAGATGGCGACGATGGAAAAGGTGCCGATGCTGGCCGAGGGTTACGAGCGGCTGACCGCCGACCTCAAGGCCCTGCGTGATGAGCGTCCGAAAATCGTCGAGGCGATCGAGGAAGCGCGCGCGCACGGCGACCTTTCGGAAAACGCCGAATACCACGCCGCCAAGGAACGCCAGGGTCAGGTCGAGGCGCAGATCGCCGAGATCGAGGACAAGGTCAGCCGGGCGCAGATCATCGACCCGACCACGCTGTCGGGCGACAAGATCATCTTCGGTGCGACCGTGACTCTGCTTGACGAGAACGACAAGCCGATCCGCTACCAGATCGTCGGCCAGACCGAAGCGGATGCGAACAAGGGGCGCATCAGCTACAACTCGCCGCTGGCGCGCGCGCTGATCGGCAAGCAGGTGGGCGACGAGATCGAGGTGACGGTGCCCTCGGGCGAGAAGTTCTACCTCGTGGACAAGATCGAATTCATCTGACGCTGTAAACGGGGGGCGCATCATGGCGATTGTTCCAGTCAGGCCATTGGCCGAACGCAAGGTTGCCGCGCATTTCCTTGAGGCCGGCGCGGTCAGCATGGCCGATGCGATCCCCTATGCCCCGGCACGCCCGAGCCGGCAGCGCGCCTTTGAACGGCTCAAGGGCGCAGGTGTGTTGCGCACTGATGGCAAGGGCCGCTGGTGGCTCGATGAAGAACGCTGGAGCGGTCGCCGTTCGGACCGTCGCACCAAGGCGGTGTTTGCACTGCTGGCGGTGGGTGTGGCAGCGGCGGTGGCGGCGCTGCGCTGAAATCCTGCCCGGCGAAAGTGCCTGCCCGGGTGGAGCTTGCCCCCCTCCAGACCCCCTCAGACCCCGGTTTGCCCCCTTCCAGCCCCCCCTGTTGGGCGATGTTTCATGTGAAACATGAGGCGAGCGGCTTTTCCATCGCATAATTGTGCATCGGGATATGCTCCCCGCCCAGTTCCAGCGCGAAATCGCGCCGGGCGATCAGAGCAAAGCCCGCCCGGGCGAACACCGGGCGGGACAACTCGCTTGCTTGGGTGTGCAGGCGGGTAGCCCAGACCATGACCTGCCGGGCGGAATAGGCGCGCAGGCCAAGCGTGGCGATCGCGGCGACCGTCAACGCTGACAGCGCCGGAGCATCCTCGGCACGGAATGGGCGGATCACCGCCGCCAAGGATTAATCCTCGGGTGTCAGCAGCTTGTGGATATGGACGACAACGTATTTCATCTCCGCATCGTCCACGGTGCGCTGCGCCTGTGCGCGCCAGGCATCGACCGCGGCTTCATAGGAACTGAACACGCCGACGACGTGGATGCTTTCAGGGTCCTGGAATTCGATCCCGCGCGGATCCTTGACGCGGCCGCCCATCACGAGGTGGAGGCGCTGGGTGGGGGTGGTTTCTGCCATGTTGAGAAGCCCTTGGGGAGGAACAATGCGCGCCCCCTTAACGCGTCACGCGCCAAGGGCAAGCCTCCTGCGGCAGGCTCGGTGTCAGCCCTTGGTCTGACGCCGGATATCGCGCACCACACCGAGCGCGGCATCGGCGGTCTTGCGGGCAAGGGCGCGGGTGTTGCCAGCCGCATCCTGTGCGCCTGCGCCAAGCTTGCGAGCCTGTGTGCCAGCCACCTCGCCGAAGTCGTCCGCCCGCGCCTTGCCCTCACGCGCGGCATCGAGCACGTCGTCGATCACATTCATCGCATAGGCCACCGCTGCCTCGCCGATCAGTGTGCCGAGCCGCGATCCGCCGCGCGATGCGGCGCCCTTGACGCCGCTCGACGCGCTGGCCGCCGCGCCGGAAATCGCACCGCTTGCCGAATGGAAGGCGCGGCCCGCCACCCGGCGGCCGGGACGCGTCAGGAGACCCAGCACCAGCCCAAAGGCCAGCGCACCGCCGATCACCGCCAGCGGGTTCGCCCGCGTGTAATCGATCGCCGCATCGGCCGCAGCACGGGCCTGATCGGCAAGGCTGCGATCCGCATTGCGCCGTTCGGCTGCCTCGATCCGGGCGCGCAGCGCATCGCGCTGGTCGGGGGCGGGGGCGGGCGTCAGGTCGGTCATGCAGAGTCTCCCTCTGGCGCCGCTGCGGTGGGCGCCGGCTCTTCGGCAATGGTATCGTCGTCGTCAGGGTAGTCGCTTTCGAGCAGTTCCTCGACCGCGTCAAACAGGGCCGAGCGCGAAAGCCACAGGATGACGGCCGCGACCAGCAGTGCGATCAGGCCCTTGCGCTCCCCGGCCTGCGCCTTGACCTCGGCAAAGACGTCATGCGCCCCGGCGCGCAGCCGCTCCGAAATGGTTGCGGTCACGCCTGATGACACGCGGCTCGCGATACCCTGTTCGGCGAGGCTGGCGCGCAGCAGCTCGATATCCTCGGCCAGCACAGCGCGGGCGGCATCGCGCACGGCGCGGTCTTCGATGAAACGATCGGGAAGGCGGGTCATGGCGCCTCTCCCGATCCGAACATCGCTGCGAGCAGCTTGCCGTCCTTGAGAGCGCTCATCACCAGCAGTGCAACGCCAAGCAGCATAACCCCGACGACGATCGCGATCGCCCCCCAGATCGTCACCAGCGGTGCCAGCGCAATCACGGCGCCCACCGCCAGCGCGATCAAGGCGATGTGCAGCAGCACCAGCGCCAGCACCAGCATGACCAGCGCCCGCGCGCCGTGCTTCCCGGCAAGGCCGGCGCGGGTCTTTTGGAAGGCGATTTCCGCCTCGGCATAATTGCGGGCATCCTCGACCAGCGCGCTCACATCATCACGCAGCGCCGAAAAGCCGGTATCGGGCGCGGGCGAGGGTTCCGGATTGGCAGATGCGCTCTCCAGCAGCGGCGAGAGGCCGGGATCCGTGTCAGCCATGGGCGTTGTTCCCCGGCGCGGGATCAGCCGCGCTTCCCGCCAAAAATCCGCGCCAGGAAGAAGCCGACGACGGCAGCGATGCCCACTGCCGTGCCGGGGCTCTTGCGGACCATGGCGCGGGCGTCCTCACCCAGTTCCTCGACGCTCTTGGATTCAAGCTTGGCCGAGGTTTCCTGAAGCGCGCGCGAGGCCTTGCGGGCATAATCGCCATATTGAGCGCCCAGCTTCTCGTCGATCTGCGGGGCGGTGTCGCCGACCACCTTGCCCAGCGAGGCAATCGCGTCGCTGGCGACCTGCTTGCCTTCGACCGCCAGTTCGCCGGCCTTGCTGCGCGCCTCGGCGACGAAATCGGTGCTCTTGGCGCTGGCCTGCCCGCCCACAGCGGTGAGGCGGCTTTCAGCCTCGGCGCGCAGGGCCGCGGCACCCGCCTTGGCTTCTTCGAGCGCGGCGTTGAAGCGGCTCTTGGCCTCGATCACCTGCGTGGAGGCAGGCGCGGCAACGGGCTGCGCATCGGGCGCCTTTGCGGTCGCGCCGGTCTTGCGTGAAGCGGCCTTGGCCGGCGTGCTGGCGGCCGATGTGCCGCCCTTGGCGGGTTTGGCCGGGGTCTTCTTTGCCGGGGTCTTTTCGGGAGTGGTGCTGTCAGCCATCGAAGGTCTCCTTTTCTTTTTGGGCGATCCCTGAAGACGCCTGCGCATCCGCTTGCACGCGGGAGTTCCCGCGCATAGGGACGTCGCGCAAGGCGCTCACCGGAATCGTCACCCCAGAATCATTCCGTTCCCACGTAGCATAGGGCGCAAGTGTCCTGTCACTCTAAACCACATTACAGCCGGAGCCAAACATGACCGCGATCATCGACATCCACGGACGCGAAATTCTCGACAGCCGGGGCAATCCGACCGTCGAAGTCGATGTGCTGCTCGACGACGGCAGCTTCGGCCGCGCCGCGGTGCCCTCGGGTGCATCGACCGGAGCGCATGAAGCGGTGGAACTGCGCGATGGCGACAGCGCACGCTATCTCGGCAAGGGCGTGCTGAAGGCGGTCGAGGCGGTCAACACCGAGATCCGCGAACTGCTTACCGACAATTTCGATGCCGAGGATCAGCGCGATATCGACCTCGCCCTGATCGCGCTCGATGGCACCGCCAACAAGTCGCGCCTGGGCGCCAACGCGCTGCTCGGCACCTCGCTGGCGGTGGCGAAGGCGGCGGCCAATGCACGCGGCCTGCCGCTCTATTCCTATCTCGGCGGGGTTTCGGCGCACATGCTGCCGGTGCCGATGATGAACATCATCAACGGCGGCGAGCATGCCGACAACCCGATCGACATTCAGGAATTCATGATCATGCCGGTCGGCGCGGACAGCATCGCCGAGGCGGTGCGCTGGGGCGCCGAGGTGTTCCACACCCTCAAGAAGGGCCTCCATCAGAAGGGCCTGGCGACTTCAGTGGGCGACGAAGGCGGCTTTGCGCCTGACCTTGCCAGCACCCGTGCGGCGCTCGATTTCATCATGGAATCGGTCACCAAGGCAGGCTTCAAGCCGGGTGAGGATATCGTGCTGGCGCTTGACTGCGCGGCGACGGAATTCTTCCGCGATGGCCGCTATGAAATCAGCGGCGAAGGCCTCAGCCTGACCCCGCACGAAATGGCCGATTATCTCGGCAAGCTTTGCGCTGATTACCCGATCCGCTCGATCGAGGACGGCATGAGCGAGGATGATTTCGAAGGCTGGGGCGCGCTGACCGCACTGCTTGGTGACAAGGTTCAGCTGGTGGGCGATGATCTGTTCGTCACCAATCCCGCGCGTCTCAGGGACGGAATCGCCCGCGGCCTTGCCAATTCGCTGTTGGTGAAGGTCAACCAGATCGGCACGCTGACCGAGACGCTCGCCGCCGTCGATATGGCGCACCGTGCGCGCTATACCTGCGTGATGAGCCACCGTTCGGGCGAGACCGAGGATGCAACCATCGCCGATCTCGCGGTGGCCACCAACTGCGGTCAGATCAAGACTGGCTCGCTCGCGCGGTCGGACCGGCTTGCCAAGTACAATCAGCTGATCCGCATCGAGGAAGAGCTGGGGGATAGCGCGCTTTATGCAGGTCGGGGATGCTTCGGCGCGAGAGCCTGAGCGTGCGCCCCGGAGCCGGGGCTACTCCACCTCGTCGAAGAAGCGTTCCATCGCCGCAGTGCCGGCGGGCGTCAGCCTGACCAGCACGCGGCGATGATCGGCAGGATCGTTCTCGCGCACGATCAACCCCGCATCGGCAAGAACCCCAAGCCAGCGCAGACCAGTGGTCGGCGGGGAAGCCGAGCCGATACAGGCGCTTGAAACCGAAACCTGTTTGCCTTCCCCCTGTGCGATGAACAGATCGAGCAGGATATCCCAGGCAGGCTCTCCGAACAGGTCGGGATTGCCGAACAGGCTCGCTCGCTTGCGCCTGAGAGAATAGGCCTTCCGCGCGAGAGCAAGGTGATCGCCCGAAGGGCGCAATGGGCGGGCGCTTGGCATAGTAGGGGCGGGCGGGGTGGTCTTGCCATGCTCTGCTGCATCGCGCAGCCGCATGGCAATCGCCATCAATTCATCCGCTACGGGATGGAAGAGCAATGCGGCCTCATGCGGAGTTTCGTCCCCGGCGTGATGCCCCGCTGCGCGTGTCATTGTGCCTATCCGTTCGCCTTAAGGAAAAATCCCAGTCATTTCGGACCGGGTGTGCCCTTGACGCTTTCTACAATGAAGATAGGCATATGGCTGTAAGGGTAACTACGCAGGTCCTTGATCAGGCTGTATAATCCATGAAATATGGTCAGGCAGAACAGCGGACCTGATCAAGGCGAAGTTGCTGTATCGCCGCATCGAGATGTGCCGCGGCAATGTGCGCGCCAAGCCGGTCTAGGTTGGCCAGTTCCAGCTCAAGCGCGGCCAAAACGGTCAGCACGCAAGGTGCGTCTGGCACCGTCGGTTGCAGATTTTCCACTTTCAGATCCCAAGCATTCAAAAAAGGTCTGGTGCCGCCGAGACAGGACCGGCGGCAGCAGAAGCTGCTCGGATATCGCGTTAATGCCCTACGGAAAGCTACAGAGGGAAATTACGTAGCGGTGGGGGCGCACCAGAGCGGGACGCTTCGCCTTGCAATCGTCAACCGAAGCGATTTTGCAGATCAAGCAGCGCCAGTGCCGCCTTGGCCGCTTCGCCGCCCTTGTCCTTCTGGGCAGGATCGGCGCGCACCAGGGCCTGCGCCTCATTCTCGACGGTCAGGATGCCGTTGCCGATAGCGATGCCGTCCATCGTCAAGGCCATGATCGCGCGTGCACTTTCGCCGGCGACGATTTCGAAATGATAGGTTTCGCCGCGGATCACCACGCCGATCGCAACAAAGGCGTCATAGCGGTCCGCTTCGGCGGCCAGAGCGATGGCGCCGGGAATTTCAAGCGCGCCGGGCACGGTCAACACCTCAACCTTGTGCCCCTTGGCTTCCAGCGCCGCCCGCGCGCCGGCGATCAGCATGTCGTTGAGATGGGCATAGAAGCGCGCTTCGACGATAAGGATATCGGCCATGGGTGATTACTCCGGAATGGGATGAAAGTCGGTGATGGTGAGGCCATAGCCTTCGAGTGCGACGAGATCGGGGCGGCTGTTCGACAACAGCACCATTTCGCTCACGCCAAGATCGACAAGGATCTGTGAGCCGATCCCGATATTGCGCTGCTCCTCTCCCGCGGTCCATGCCCCGGTGCCCACACGGCCGGTGAGAATCACAATCACGCCGGACCCGTGCGCGCCAATGGCGTCCATCGCCCGCTGAAGCGTGCGCTTTCGCGGGCCGGGGGCGCCCAGCACATCATCAAACACCGAAATCGGATGGACACGGGCGAGGGTGGGCTCTCCGGGGATAATATGGCCCTTCTGGAGCACATAGGCCTCAGCGCCCGCCACCCGGTCACGATAGGTAATCATCCGCCACTGCCCGCCGTAATCGGAGGTAAAGCTGCTTTCCGAGATTCGCTCCACCAGATGATCATTGCGCATCCGGTAGGCGATCAGATCGCGGATGGTGCCGATCTTGAGATCGTGCTTGCGGGCAAAGGTGATCAGATCGTCGAGCCGGGCCATCGTCCCGTCTTCGTTCATGATCTCGCAGATCACCCCGCTCGGGTTGAGACCGGCAAGGCGGGAGATATCGACTGCGGCTTCGGTATGGCCTGCACGCACCAGCGTGCCGCCATCGCGCGCCGTCAAGGGGAAGACGTGCCCCGGCGTCACGAGATCGTCAGCGCCCTTGGCTGCATCGATCGCAACCGAAATGGTGCGCGCCCGGTCTGCCGCGGAAATGCCGGTGGTCACACCCTCCTTCGCCTCTATCGAGATAGTGAAAGCGGTTTGCATCGATTCCTTGTTGTTCCGGCTCATCGGCGTGAGGCCGAGGTGGTCGACGCGGTCCTTGGTCAGCGCGAGACAGATCAGGCCGCGGCCGTGGGTGGCCATGAAATTGATCGCCTGCGGGGTCGCCATCTGGGCGGGGATGATCAGATCGCCTTCGTTTTCGCGGTCCTCGTCATCGACGAGGATATACATGCGGCCGTTGCGGGCCTCGTCGATGATCTCTTCGATGGTGGCGAGAACAGGGCGGTCAGCGTTCGCGTCGAGAAAGGCTTCAAGCTTGGCAAGGGTTTCGGCGGTGGGGTTCCAACTCTCCTCTCCGCAATCGCGCAGAGTGTTGGCATGAAGCCCTGCCGCGCGGGCAAGGCCAGCGCGGGTCATGGTGCCCGATGTGACGAGATCGCGAACGCGTGTGATGGTTGGTGTGATCATTCGGGTGCATTATCACATTCGAGTGTGAATGCCAATCCACTACGCTTGCGCAGCTTCTTTCTTGTGCACTGCCGAGAATTGCGCGAACTTACGCGCTCAAAGGGGGAATACATCATGAATCCGATCGTCCTCAAGCAGCTCGCCACACAATCATGTTCAGTCGACAACATCCGTATCTTACGCGGTGAGGTCATGCGCCTCGAAGGGATCCGGGCGATGATTTGGGCCAACATTCGCGAAACCGAACGCGCCAAAGGGGAAATCTTTGGGCCGGCGCTGACCAATCATGTGCTGTTCGCCTTGCAGATGATCAAAGCGGCCTGCGATGTTACTGTCGCGGTCGCAGGGGAATTCGTGCCGGGTGCAGTAGTTGTCAGCTCGGTCTATTCAGCCGTTTCACCCAATGCTGAGAACATCGGCAAGAACATCGCGGGCCAGTCAGTCAGCGGCGCAGATTATGCCAAAGGGGTTACCAGTGGCCTGAATGAAGTGATCAAGCAACGTCTTGGCGGCGATTCACCCTTCACTGAGACGTCCGATCTCACAAGGATCAAGACTGATCTGGTGATCAACGCTACGGCACTCGACGAGAAGGCTGTACTTGCGAATTTGATTGAGTTGGGGGTGACGCTGGGCGCCTGGTCGGCCAAAGCTGCTGGCAAGGAGACGTTGGGCAAGCTGATCAAGACGGCTGATGAGGTGCGCAAGGCAGGTCTCGCCTATAACGAGGCGTACAAGGACTGGAAGGCCAACGACCCGGACGCGACGTTCGATGCCGCAATCGCCATGTTCCACCGCCAGATGAACCCGATAACAAACCAGATCATTGCAATCGAAGGCCTCATCACGGCCTGCGGGGCGGAGATGCCAAAGTTCAGATCTTCGGCAATCGATATGCTAACGAACGGCAGGCCATCCGGCCCCGCATTCCGCGCGGTGCGTTGATCTGAATGTGAGGAGGGGATGGTGGACGCACTAGGGCTCGAACCTAGGACCCGCTGATTAAGAGTTAGTGGCTACCCTCGGGGGCGGAATGTCCGCCTCGCCTTGTTTCCCGTGGGGATACTTCCCGCCGTTCCCTTGCTGTTCCCGCGTGTTCCTGCTATCGTGATTGCTGAAATCGGGAATAGCAATCACATGGCGACCGCGCGAATTACCAAGAGCCTGCTTGATGGCCTGAAGCCGGGGGCGAAAGACGCCTTCGTGTGGGACAGCAAGCTTGCGGGCTTCGGGGTCAAGGTGACGCCCTCGGGGTCTAAGGTCTTCGTCTATCAGTATCGCCTCGGCGGGCGCGGTGCGAAGGTGCGGCGCTACACCATCGGCAAGTTCGGCCCTTTCACACCTGAGAAGGCGCGGAACGAGGCTGAGCATCTGGCGCGACTCGTGGCGCAAGGCACCGATCCACAACAGGCCAAGGCCAAGCATCGGCGCGAAGTGGTCGATCTGGCCTTTGACAAGTATGTTGACCGCTTCGAGACGGACTATCTCAAGCGCGAATGGCCTGCCTCCTGTGCGGACGCCCGCGCGACGCTTGACCGCTTCGCCGTGCCTGTCCTCAAGAGCAAGCCCCTGCCTGCCATTGACCGGCGTGATATTCGGGCGGTGCTTCGGCCTGTGCAGGGCAAGCCTGCGACCGCGCGCAAGCTGTTTGCGATCCTGCGCCGCCTGTTCAAGTTTGCTGTTGCCGAGGATGATCTAGCGACCTCGCCCATGGCGGACATGGAAGCGCCCTCCGGCCCTGAAGCCCGCGACCGCGTGCTTGAGGATTGGGAATTGAAACTGGTCTGGCAGGCCTCGCACAAACTCGGCTCGCCGTTCGGGCCGCTGGTGCGCCTGCTGGTGGTGACGGGTGCGCGGCGGGAGGAAGTCGCCGGATTGTCTTGGGGTGAACTGCGCGAAGGCTCTGCCATGTGGCACCTGCCAGCCGAACGGGCGAAGAATGGCTTTGCCTTCGATCTGCCGCTGTCCTCGCTCGCTGTGCAGGAACTCGCCGCGCTGAAGGGGAAGGGCGACAAGTGGCCGCGCAAGGGGCTGCTGTTCTCCACCACGGGCAAGACGCCCGTTAGCGGGTTCTCGAAGGCCAAGGCGCGGCTTGATGCCGAGATTGCCAAGCTGAACGATAAAGAGCCTCTAGCGCCTTGGCGCCTGCATGATCTGCGGCGGACGCTGGCAACGGGGATGCAGCGCCTCGGGGTGCGCTTCGAAGTGACCGAGGCGCTTCTGAACCATGTCAGCGGCGCGAAGTCCGGCGTGGCGGGTGTGTATCAGCGTCACGATTGGGCGGACGAAAAGCGCACGGCAATTGAGGCGTGGGCCTGCCATGTGGCGGGGCTGCTCGTGGAGAAGGACAATTCGAACGTGGTTGCGCTCGCTGACAAGCGGGCGTGATTGCAGGGGCGACTAGGATAGCTACCGAACAGGCCGGAACCGCTCGGCCCTGTCGCCCCGATCTGATTAGCGGATGCCCTGCGGAGGGTCAGTCATGCCGGTTTGGTGGCGATATCAGGATGTTCTTAAGACGGTGGGGGGCGATGACAGTGCCGCCGTTGCGCGCAATCTGATGCGTGGCTTGAAGGACGGTTCAATCCGAGCGGTTGCCGATCAGGCAATTTACTCGCTCAATGGCCAGATGGTCAGGGAATATTCGGTCACGCTCCCTCCTGGTATCTTCCGTGACACGCACGCAGTTTTCGGTTCTGAAAAGCGCGCAAACTTTCGACCTGAAATCGGCAAATTCTTCAATCCTCGGGTAGCAGGGCCTGACACTTTTTCTACCGCGACGAGCGAGCAATGGGCCGTTGACTGCTTCGGCCTGCTATACAGAGGGGAAGATGTGATCCGTGAGTTTGGATTGCCTAAGGACGCCTTCCTTAGCACTGCTTCGGTGTCGGTCGATGAAGTGCTAGCAGACGATTACTCTGCATTTCACGACGTCGAGCGAGAGGCTGGGGCACTACGCGAAGGCTTCTGGTCGCCGTTCGTCGCCTGCGCTTGGGTGTGCTCGCGGTCAGAACAATTCACCGCTGCCGCGCAAGAGTATGAGGCGCGCTATCTCGTCGGAAAGCGAGGCGAAGCGCTGGGCTATGCTTGCGCTGCGGGCTGGCTCGTGGTCGGCAATCTGGCGGGCGAGCGCTACGGCATGACATTCACGCAGGGTCTTGAGGCAATCCGCGATGCCATTGGGGCAAGGAGGCTCGGGGCTGGCACGGGCGAGCACATGGGCATTGGCGGTCGCCGCCCAATCGAGGCGCACGAATGGGGGGCGATGCGTCTAGCCTTCGAGCGTTACGGAATTTCGCCGCTGCACGGGCTGTGCGCGGTGCAATGGTCGTCGGCTGATGTGGTCGCGGCGTTCGCTGCCACGATGCCAGAGACAACCGCTCTCCCCTCCGGTGTCAGCAACGATGGCGAGGCCGAACTTAAGGGGAAGCTACCGAGCAATGCAAAAGAAACGCATCGGAAGCATGAAGAATATGCTCACCAAGCCGCAATCTTGTTTCGGTCTGGAGCGGCTTCGTCAGTTCAAGATGCATGTCGCCAAGTCGCACCGAATGAACCAATGCGGCAACCGGACTCGATTATTCGCGCGATCCGAGCGGCCTATGACTTGATGTATGACAAACGGGGCTTGCCGATCAAAGATTGATCAAACTTTGATCCCACGACCGGAGCGGCATTAGTCTTCTACGCTTCCCATCAACCCACGAAGACAGGGGATAGTCCCCTTCGGGTTGATAGGTGCAGCATGGAAGAATTGCTCGACACGAAAGCCGCCGCGCCGCGCATCGGCGTTGCGCCCGCGACGCTTGAGAACTGGCGTTCGCTGGGTATCGGCCCGCGCTTTATCAAGACCGCTGGCCGCAAGGGGCGTGTCCTCTACGATCCTGCCGATATCGAGGCTTGGAAAGATCAGCGCCGCTACCAGTCCACTTCGGAAGCGGGGGCTGCGTGACTTATGGGGAACAACCTTAGCGGGGGCGATCCCCAAAAGCTGAGGGGGCGCGCAACCCTGACAGTGCGCAACCCCCTCGTCGATAGCGCTTTGGCGGCGGCTCATTTCGACGGTGAAACCATACAGGAAGCGGCACGCTGGGGCAATGCCCTGCTGCGCGCTCGTGATGCGTGGGCCGATCAGTATCGCAAGGGGCGGCGCTATTCCGACGCTACCGGCGAGCGTCACCAGAACAGCCTCGGATGGCAGAACAGGGGGCGCGCATGACGCCCGACATGGTGCGCGCAACTGCGCTCTCGATCCTGTCCGCCGATATTCCCCTGACGCGCAACGCTGGCTCGTTCCTCGGGCAGCTGGTCGCCACGGGGCAGGCTCTTACTGACCGGCAAGAGGAATGGCTTTTCCAGCTTGCCGAGCGCGCCAAGGTGGAGGTGCCGCAAGATGCTTGACGAAACCAAACCGCACTACGGCGGCGGCACGGCTGCGGGCTTCAAGGGTAACTCCCTCGCGGCCCGCCAGAACAGCGCAGGCGCGGCGCACAAGGTCAACAAGACCCTCGGGCGTCGTCATGCGCAGATGGTGGCCGCGTGGTCGCGCTACGGTGCGGCTGGTGCGATCCCCGAACAGATTGCGGACGATGTGGGCTTGCCCGTCCACGTGATCCGGCCTCGCGCTGGTGAACTGGTGAAGCGCGGGCTGCTCTTTGAGGCAGGCAAGCGCACTGGCGGCATGGGCTTCAAGGTCATGTCCTACAGCGTGGCAAAGCCGGAAGGGGGCGCGGAATGAGTGCCGACATTATCCCCTTCCCGCGTGTGCCGATCCGCGCGCTCGTGGTCATTCCTGCGGCTGACCATCACCTTGACCTCTGCCGCGTCGTTCCGGGCGGTTACGCCTTCGACGGGCCGACGCATCACAGGGGGCGGCTTGCTGTCGTCATTCGCAATCTTCGGGTTGAGGCGCGCGGGCTTCCCGTCACGGTTCACCCGGAGTGCGAGCGGAGGGCGGGCCTATGACTAGCGCAGCAACGGCTAGCCCGTTTCACGAACTCGCCCGCCTCGGCTTCTCGACCTTCCCCGTTGAGCGCGGCGGCAAGCGTCCGCTGATGAAATGGGAGCGCTTCCAATCCGAACGCCCCGATCTGGCGACGCTTGAGCAATGGGCGCAACGCGAAACCAATGTCGGGATTGCAACGGGCGCGGTGTCGGGCCTGCTCGTCCTCGACCTCGATAGCGCGGAGGCGGTAGCCGAGGCGAAAGCCTTGGGTCTGCCCGATACGCTAACCGTCAGGACGGGGAAGGGGCTGCACGCCTATTTCAAGCATCCGGGCGGCAAGGTCGGCAATCGCGCTGGCATCAAGCCCGGATGGGATATTCGCGGCGATGGCGGTTACGTTGTCGGGCCGGGAAGTCTGCACCCGTCAGGCAGGCGCTACGAGTGGGACAATCCGCCCGGACTGTTCGACCTCGCGCCTGTGCCGAACTGGCTTGCGTCCATGCTCGAAGCGCCCGCCAAGGCTGCGCCCGCTCCGTCTGCGCCCTCGGCGCGTCCTGCCGCCGCTGTCTCGCCCGCGTCGTCGGATTGTCACCCCTACGCGCTCGCGGCTCTCGAAGGCGAGTGCGCTGCGATCTGCAAGGCCTCCGAGGGCGCGCAGGAAAGCACGCTGAACGCTGCGGCGCTCAAGATGGGGCATTATGTGGGCGGGGGCGTTCTCGCGCTCCAGACGGCCCGCAATCGCCTCCTGAGCGCTGCCCTGTCCATGCCCTCCCATGATCCGCGCAACCCTTGGACAGCCGAGGGGCTTAGCGCGAAGATCGACCGCGCCCTGCGGGACGGGATGGCTGAGCCTAAGAAGGTTCCTGAACGCATGACCTTTGCACCCCAGCCGCGCCATGATCCGGAGACGGGCGAGATTATCGAGGATGCGCCTGCGCCTTCAACTCCTGCCGATTGGGATGATCCGGTTGACCTGTGGGCCAACTATGGCGCGCCGGAATTGCCGCAAGGCCTGTTGCCGAGCGCAATCGAAGTGTTCGCCCGATCGCACGGTGAGACGATGGGGGTCGATCCTGCGGGGCTGGCGATGGCGTGCCTCGCGGTCTGTGCCGCTGCCATTACCGACGACATTCAGTTGCAAGTGAAACAGCACGATCCGTCTTGGCGTGAAAGCGCGCGGCTGTGGGTCGGGCTGGTCGGTGCGCCCTCGATGAAAAAGAGCCCGATCCTGTCGGCGGCGTCGCGTCCTCTCAA
>VFQO010000236.1_pt1 | contig 69563 bp, 77 predicted proteins | sample 3512331 | NCBI WGS metagenome assembly VFQO01 (sample SAMN10412371, study PRJNA504923) | tailings metagenome | isolation source: Replicate 3 from Balatoc abandoned mine | place: Philippines: Itogon, Benguet | collected 2017-08-28 | reverse complement strand
TCGCGATGCACAAGGACACCTATATGCCGATGATCGGCACCGCCGAGGTCGTCGCCAAGCGCTACAACATCAGCCGCGAAGTCCAGGACGAATATTCGCTCCAGTCGCAGCAGCGCACCGCCGCCGCACAGGCCGCGGGCAAATATGACGACGAAATCATTGCCTGCAACGCGACCATGGCGGTGGTGAACAAGGAAACGAAGGAAGTCACCTTCAAGGACGTCGTCGCCGACAAGGACGAGTGCAACCGCGCCGACACCACGCTCGAAGGGCTCGCGAGCCTGAAGCCGGTGATGGGCGAAGGCCACACGATCACCGCAGGCAACGCCAGCCAGCTCGCCGACGGCGCCTCGGCGTGCGTCGTGATGGAAGCCAAGGTCGCCGAGAAGCGCGGCCTCCAGCCGCTTGGCCGCTATGTCGGCATGGCGGTCGCGGGCACCGAGCCCGACGAAATGGGCATCGGCCCCGTCTTCGCCATCCCCAAGCTGCTCGAACGCTTCGAACTCAAGATGGACGACATCGGCCTCTGGGAACTCAATGAAGCGTTCGCTGTTCAGGTCCTCTACTGCCGCGACAAGCTCGGCATTCCGAACGAACTGCTCAACGTCAACGGCGGCTCGATCTCGATCGGCCACCCCTTCGGCATGACCGGCGCGCGCTGCGTCGGCCACGCGCTGATCGAGGGCAAGCGCCGCGGCGTCAAATATGCCGTCGTCACCATGTGCATCGGTGGCGGTCAGGGCGCAGCGGGCCTGTTCGAGGTCTTCTGATTTGCGTCTGACGCATCCGCGTATCGAGCCGGTCGACCTCGACCGGCTCGATGCCGACCAGCGCGCCGCGCTCGAACCCTTTTTCGCGACCGAGGGTGCCAATAAGATCGGCGGGCGCGTCGGCGGCGGGCGTATCCTGAATATCTTCCGCACCCTCGCGCACGCGCCCAAGGCGATGACCGCCTTCCTCGGCTGGGGCAATTATATCCTGTCGAAGCGCAGCGCGCTCAGCCCACGCGACCGCGAACTCGTCATCCTGCGCACCGGCTATAACTGCCGCTCGGGTTATGAATGGACCCAGCACAAGCGCATCGGGCTCGACTGCGGGCTGACTGAAGCCGAGATCGAGCGCATCAAGGCCGGTCCCGACGCCGAGGGTTGGAGCGACCTCGACCGCGCGATGCTGCGTGCGACCGACGAACTCACCGCCAATCATTTCGTTTCCGACTCGAGCTGGGCGGCGCTCGCACCGCTCGGCGACAAGGGCCGCATGGACCTTGTCATGACCGTCGGCCAATATACCCAGGTATCGATGATGCTGAACAGCTTCGGCATCCAGGTGGAGGAAGGCTGGACGGTCGACCCCGACCTCAAGGCCTGAAAAGAGGAGAGAGAATATATGAGCGGTATCGGCATCATCGCGACCCTGCGCGTGCAACCCGGCAAGGAAGAAGAGTTCGAGGGCGTCTTCGCCGAACTCGCCCCCGCCGTGCGTGCAAACGAGGCGGGCAACAGCTATTACAAGCTGTTCCGCACGGGCGAGACGGGCGTCTACAAGGTGCTCGAATGCTATGACGACGAAGCGGCGGTCGAGGCGCACCGCGCGTCGGACCATTTCCGCTCGATCGGTGCCAAACTCGGCCCGTGCCTCGCCGGCGCGCCCGAGATCGAGAAGCTCGCGGCGGTCTGACGCGGTGAACGGCGCGGCGCTCCTGATCCCGCTTGCCCTGGCAGGCGCCGCCGCGGCCACCGTCCCCGGACCGCAGGCGGGCCGCTGGACGCATGTCACCCAGCTGGTCAGCGCCGATATTCCGGGCGTCCCCGAAACGCTGGTCCGCGCCGCCGACAAGCGCGAACCGCGCACCACCTGCCTGACCGCCAAGCAGGCCGCCGCCACCCCGCAAGTGCTGCTCCACGCGCCGGGCGCGACCTGCTCGTCGCGCAGCTACACGCTGACCGCGGGCAAGATCCGCGGCCAGTCGGTGTGCCGCGTCAAGGAACTCGAAACCCCGGTGAAGACGATCACCACCGGCACCTACACCGCCAAGGGCTATGTCACGCGCAGCGTCACCACCGGCACGCGCAATGGCCGCCCGCTTAAGGTCGTCACCGCAACCAGCGGCAAATGGCTTGGCGCCTGTCGCTGACGCAGGATTGCAATCGAACCGAAAGGAGCCCCGATGACCGATGCCGTGACCGCCGCCGATCCGTCTACGCCGCCTTCGCCGCCGCCGACATGGCCGCGCTCGCCGACCTGCTCGCCGAGACCGAGTGGCATGAGGCCGAGGGCATGCCCTATGGCGGCGTGTGGACCGGCATCGGCGAGATCGCGCAAAATGTCTTCGGCCCGATCGGCGCCGATATTCCCGACTTCACCGCGATCCCCGACGAACTGCTGCCGCTCGGTGACGACCGCGCGATCGCCTTCGGCTTCTATCGTGGGCGCGACGGCGCGGTCGCGACCCCTTTTTGCCATGTGTGGACCGTGGCCGACGACCGCATCGTCCAATTCGTCCAATATGCCGACAGCCATCTCTATCGGCAGCAGACCGGGCTGCTCTGATCCCTCTGCCCTGCGGCTGAAAATTCACCGCCGCTCTGCAATCTCCCCCGACCGGTCGCCCATCAGGTAGCGCGGCCCCGCGCCGCGCTGCGCCGCCTTGTCCTCGCGGTTGTAGAGTCCGCATTTCTTCAAGGACAGGCAGCCGCAACCGATGCACGCGCCGAGCAATTCCTGCGTCCGCTCGAGCGCCGCGATCTGCGCCGCGACCCGGGCCTGCAGCCCGCTGCTGATCCGCGCCCAGTCGGCGGCATTCGGCGTGCGCTCGGCGGGCAACCGCGCGAGTTCGCCGGCAATCTCCTCGAGGCTCAGCCCCAATTGCTGCGCGATCAGGATGAACGACACGCGGCGGATGTCGGCGCGCAGGAAGCGCCGCTGCCCGCCGCCGGTGCGCAGCGCCGCGACCAGCCCCTTCGCCTCGTAGAAACGGATTGCCGACACCGCGACCCCGGTGCGCGCTGCCAGCTCGCCGATCGCGATCAGGTCGGTCCGGTGCATGGCATGCTCCCTCGAAAAGCGCTTGATCTAAACCTCACTTGAGCTTTCATAAATCGCTGCGTCAACCCGAATCACGAAAGACTGAGCCATGACGCACCCCTTCATCGAACATGTGAACCTGACCGTCAGCGACCCCGACCGCAGCGCCGGCATCCTCTCGGCGATCTTCGGCTGGCACGAACGCTGGCGCGGCCCGGCGCGCGACGGCGGCCGCACGATCCACCTCGGCAGCGACGCCGCCTATGTCGCGCTCTACACCGGCCCCGAGGGCGAGCATGCCGATATCGCCTATCCGAAGGGCGAGCCGCTCAACCATCTCGGCGTTCAGGTCGACGACCTCGACACGATCGAGATGCGCGTGAAGGCGGTCGGCCTCGTCCCGTTCAACCATGGCGACTACGACCCCGGCCGCCGCTTCTATTTCCTCGACCCCGACGGCATCGAATATGAAGTCGTCAGCTACAACGAGCCGCGGCCGCGCTAGATGGCGCAACGACGGGGCTTCTCTTGCGTTGGGCCATCATAACCCTTTGAAAGAGGAGCCTCCCCATGAGCGACGACATCAAGAAGGATTTCTGGAAAGCGCTGAACGCCAGCCCCTATGTCATGGTTGGCCTCAACGGCAACGACGCGCATAGCGTTCCGATGAACGCACAGCTCGACAAGGACGCCAACAGCGCCTTCTGGTTCTTCACCGCGACCGACAATCGCCTCGCGGCGGGCGGCCCCGCGATGGCGCAGTTCGCGTCGAAGGGCCACGACCTGTTCGCCTGCATCGCCGGCACGTTGCGCACCGAAACCGACCGCGCGATCCTCGACAAGCTGTGGAACAACAGCATCGAGGCCTGGTACGAAGGCGGCAAGAGCGACCCCAAGCTCGTCCTGCTCCGCTTCGACCTCGACAATGCCGAAATCTGGACCGCCGACGCCAGCCTCAAGGGGCTGTTCAAGATGGCGACCGGCATGACGATGAAGGAAGGCGAACTCGGCAAGCACGCCGAAGTGGCGCTCTGACAGCGCACTGGACATGCGACCATGTTCGCCCGATAAGGGCACATGGTCGCATGGCTGGCAGATCATTTCGACTGGAACGGCAAGACGAGCCGCAACGAATATCGTCGCTGGCTGCCGCTGATCATTGCCGTCGAAATCCTGCTCATAGGTAGCCTCATCGCATTTGGACGAAACGGGCGGCTTCATTTCGAAGATTTTGGCCCTTTGGGGGCAACACTGCTTCTTGTCGGGTTGCTTTATTCAATCGGATGGACCTTGTTGACCGCGCGGCGGCTGCGATCGGCCGGCATAACCCGCCGCTGGTTGCTATTCGCGCTTTTCGTGAACATCCCGATTGCCGGCACCTTCGTGACCGTCTCGCTGGTTATCACTCTGATCCTGATTGCCGTCGCGACGCTCGCGCCCGACCGTCACACGGTAACCGCCGCTTAGAAAAGCGAACGCTTTTCGCTTTGACGACCAAGCCGACCGGCTAAGGTCGCCAGCAATGACCGGCAAATCCCTTTCCGAACGCATCGGCGACCTCGGCCACCGCCTCGCCGTCGAGGCGCATGCCGCATGGCTCGCCGCGCGCGATCCCCGCGTACCCTGGCCCGCACGCATTCTCGCGATCATGGTCGCGGCCTATGCGCTGTCGCCGATCGACCTGATCCCCGATTTCATTCCCGTCCTCGGCTGGCTCGACGACCTGATCCTCGTCCCGCTCGGGCTGTGGCTCGTCCGCCGCCTGATCCCCGACGCGCTCTGGGCCGACCTGCACGCCGCCGCCGAAGCCGCCGCCGACCGTCCGTCGAGCCGCGCCGGCATGGCGTTCATCCTGCTGCTGTGGGCGGGACTGCTCTATATCGTCTATTGGAGCGTGCGCGTCTCCCCCTGGCATTGACCAGCCCGAGCAACACCTCTGCTAGCGGATCGCACCGCTCTTCATCAGTTTCGGCACCAGCGTCAGCGCGGCGACGAGCGGCCAGCGGCGCTGCCAGGGCTTGATCTCGATCTCGGTCCCGGCATGGCGATTGATCTTCCAGGCGAGATAATCGATCCCGCCGGCATAGGTCAGGCTCGCCTTGGCGAGCCGCACGATGCTGAGCGCCTTGCCCTCGGCGCGGCGGCGCAGCCAGCCGCCGGCGCGCGCGCCCGCCGGGATGGCGGCGATCGCGGCGGCGCTGAACCGGCGGTAGCGCTCGGGATCGGCATCGACCACCGACTGCGCGCGGCTCTTGCGCTCGGCGCGCAGCTCGGCCGAGTAAGTGAGCGCGAAGGCGCGGCGCCACCAGTCGAGCGGGTCTTCGCCTTCCATCGCGCCCGCCGCGGCGAGCAAGGTCGGCGCGGCGCGCGCGACCGCGGCGATGGCACGATCGGCGGCGGTGTCGTCGACTGCCCATGCGAGCCGCGACGGCTGGGCGAAGCGCGCCCACACCGACACGTTGCGCGTCTCGGCCCCGTTGAGGCGGTCGAAATCCTTCTCGCTCAGCACCGCATATTTGGCGATCAGCCCGCCGTGCTGGAACGGAAAGACGTTCGGCGGGATCAACCGGTTCGCCGCCGCGAGCCAGCGCCGGTCATAGGCGTCGCCATAGTCGGACACGATCAGGTAGAAATCGAGCATCAGCCCGTCGAGCTGGGTTTCACGCAGGCAGCTGCCGTAAAACAGCACGGCGCGCGCCGAGCCCGGATATTGGGCCGCGATCGCCGTCGCCATCGCCCGCGCGCGCGGATCGACCGATGTGGTAAGTTCGGCTCGGACCAGGTCGGTCAGGCTGTCGGGCATGACGGGCTCAGGCGGCGAGCCGTAGGAAGGGCACCGGCTGGGTCGAGGTCAGGACGATCGGCTTGCCGCCGCTCGCCACGAAAATCTCACCGTCGAGGATGACGTTCGAGCGCTTGCCCTCGATGCGGATTTCGTCGCCCTGCTCAAAATGCACGCCATCGAGCGGACGCTGGCCGAGTGTGCCGCGCCAGGCGCCGCCGAGCATACGGAACAGCGCACCGACGCTGGTCTCGGTCGCGAGCAACTTCATATGCCCGTTGGTGCCGTGCGCTTCGCTGGTGCGGATGCTGAGCAGCAATTTCTCTAGCGTTGTGACGATCAGCAGCGAGAATTTGCCCTTGAACTCGCCCTGGCGGATCAGCGACACGGTCATCGCCTCGGGCTTGGGCGGCAGCCGCCCGCCGCCCAGCCCCAGCACCATCGCGAACAGGCCAAGCATCGCCGCAAGGAAATGCGACACGCCGTTCGGCAGGCCCAGCGGATAGATACGGTTTCGGCAGTAGAGCATGACGTCGGCAAGATAGGCGCCGCCAAGAAACATACCGAGCACCGGTCGCGCGTCGCCGCCGCTGTCGAGCGAGATCAGCTGGCGTTCGATGACATGGTCCTCGATCCGCCCGCTCTCAACCAGCTCGATCACGCGTTCGAGCGCCTTGAGCGGATCACCCTCGGCGCCGAGGTCGAGCGCGATCAAATTGGTCTTGCCGTTGGGCAGCACCGCGACCGGCGGTGGCGAGCCGCCGAAATGGTCCCCGGAATAAAGCTCGGTCAGCGCGGCCTGGACGGTGCCGTCGCCGCCGTTGACCACGACGATACGGGGGGACACCATCGCGATGGTTCGGATCGCCTCGCCGATCTGCTCGACGTCCTCGACCTCATAATGAAAGATATCGGGATGCGCGGCGCAATATTCCCGGACGCGCGGCAACAGGGCACGGTTGCCCGTCGAGCGCGGATTGGAAAGGAGCGCGACGCTGGCCATATATCCTTACATATACTTCATGGTGATCGAGATCGTCTTCGGCGCATCGCCGACCGCGAAGGCCGTTTTCTTGTAGCTCGGCTTGCCGAGGTTGAAGATGTTGATGCTCGGGTTGTTCGACATGCCGCCACCATCCGAAGACAGGTCGGTCTTGCCGTTGCCGTTGATATCGTGGCGCACCGCGATGCCGTAGCTGCCGGCGGCGGGCAGCGGCACGCACACCGTCATCGACCCCGCGCGCGCGGCGACTTCGATGCGGGTGACCCAGCGGCCCTTGGCCAGCCAGTCGGCCGAGGTGGCGCGATAGCTTTGAACGCGCAGCTTGCCGCCGCCGCTCTTGATACCGCTGATCTGGACCAGCGTGGACGGTCCGTTCTTGCATTTCGACAGGTCGTTCGACAGGACCTGCCCCGAAGCCTGCGCCGGCCCGGAGACCGCCAGCAGAATGATGCAGAGTGACGTCGACACAAATTTCGACATGACGCATTAGCTCCCAGTGGCTATAGCCATGCCAGCCACAGCCGGCACGGGTCCCTGTCGCCCTTGAATCGGCATATCGGAATCATTTGCGGCCAAATCATGGTGATGGGGCGACGAAAGCTTGAATAGACTGCCCGCCATCGACCGCTACATCGCGCGTCTCATATTCTTCCCCATGCTCGGCACGCTGGTTCTGTCGGCGATGCTGCTGGTCCTGGAGAAGATGCTGCGGCTGTTCGATTTTGTCGCCAACGAGGGCGGCCCGGTGAGCGTCGTGTGGAAAATGCTCGCGAACTTGATTCCCGAATATCTCTCGCTCGGCATCCCGATCGGGCTGATGCTCGGTATTTTGCTCGCCTTCCGGCGCCTCGCGACGTCGAGCGAACTCGACGTGCTCAAGGGCGTGGGCATGAGTTTCGGGCGGCTGATGCGCGTACCCTATGCCTTTGCGATTGCGCTGGCGCTGCTCAACCTCGCGATCGTCGGCTTCATCCAGCCGCTCGCGCGCTATGCCTATGAAGGGCTGCAGTTCGAACTGCGTTCAGGCGCGCTTGGCGCGTCGATCAAGGTCGGCGAATTCACCACCATGGGCGATCGCATGACGCTGCGCATCGAGGAAAGCGCGAACGAAGGCCGCACGCTGCGCGGCATTTTCGTGCGCGGCGAGCAGAAAGACGGGCAGAGCGTGTCGGCGACCGCCGCGGGCGGCCAGTTCCTCGCCACCGACGATCCGAACACGATCATCCTGCGGCTGACCAAGGGCGTGCTGATCCACGAATCGCCGAAATTTGCGGTGCCGCGCGTGCTGACCTTCGACAACCACGACCTGCCGATCCCGCTGCCCAAGATCGACGCCTTTCGCACCCGCGGCGGCGCCGACCGCGAAAAGACGATCCCCGAGCTGTTCGTGGCGGGCAAGGACCAGAGCGAACCATTGAAAACGCGGCTTGAATCGCGCGCGAATTTCCACTTCCGCATCGTCGAGGTGGTGTCGATGTTCCTGATCCCGCTGATCGCGATCGCGCTCGCCATCCCGCCGAAACGATCGACCTCGTCGCTCGGCATCTTCCTGTCGATCGTGCTGCTCGTAACGCAGCACAAGATCAACGAATATGCCGAGGATCTGGGCGCGCGCGGCACCGTCGATCCGCTGATCGCGCTGTGGGTGCCGTTCCTGCTCTTCGCCGCGCTCGCAGTCTGGATGTACTACCAGACCGCGCATGTGCCGGGCGGCCAGCCGATCGGCGCGCTCGAACGCGTCGCGGCGAAGGCCGGCCAGAAGATCCGCGGGCTGGCGAAGATGTTCCAGCGTAAACAGCGGCCCGCGCTGCAGGCCGCCGAATAATGCACCAGCTCTCCTTCTTTCCGTCGCGCACGATGGCGCTCTACGTCGGGCGGCTGTTCCTCGTTCGCACCTTCGCGATCCTGTTCGCGCTGGTGCTGATCCTGCAAACGCTCGACCTGCTGGGCGAGAGCGGCAAGATCCTGGCCGTCGCGGGCAACGGCGATGCCGAGGTGTGGCGCTATGTCGGCATGCGGTTTCCGCAGATCGTCGAGACCTTCCTGCCCTTTTCGGTGCTGCTCGGTACGATCCTGACGCTGATGACGCTGAACCAGAACAGCGAGGTCATCTCGATGAAGGGCGCGGGCATGTCGGCGCACCAGGTGCTGGCGCCGCTCTTCCTCGCCGCCTTTCTGGTCGCCGGGATCAGCTTCGTCTTCAACGAACGCATCGTGACGCGCTCGACCGCCGCGCTCGCCGCCTGGCAAAAGGTCCAATATGCGCAGGTGCCGATCGACAATGGCGTGCGCAGCAACATCTGGGTGCGCGACGGCGACGACCTGATCAACGCCGCGACGGTCCAGACCGGCGGCCCCGCCGTGACGCTGGGCAAGGTCACCATCTATGAACGCACGGGCGGCGTGCTGTCGTCCATCCTGTCGGCCGACAGCGCGCGCGCGGTCGATGGCGGCTGGGAATTGACCAATGCCAAGCGTTTCGTGCGCCGGTCGGGCACGATCCAGCCGCTCGGCACGATCGTCGCGGCCAAGGGCGTCACCCCCGACCAGTTCACGCTGGCACAGGTCAAGGGCGACCAGATGCCCTTTTTCCAGCTCAAGACCGCGATCGACGACCTCGAGGCCGCCGGCCGGCCGGTGAGCTCGCTGAAGGGCGTGTTGTGGCACAAGATTTCGGGGCCGCTGTCGGCGATCCTGATGCCGCTGCTCGGCGCCGTCGCGGCCTTCGGCCTCGCGCGTTCGGGCAAATTGTTCGTCCGCGCGATTTTGGGCATGGCACTCGGCTTCGCCTATTTCGTCGCCGACAATTTCGCGCTCGCGATGGGCGACTTGGGGGCCTACTCGCCCTTTCTCGCGGCTTGGGGACCCTTCATCCTGTTCGCGCTGATCGGCGAGATGATCCTGATCCGGACCGAGGAATAAGTCCGCCGCGGGGACAGCTTTTTATCAGGCCGCCCCGCCCCGCGCCGAACCCTGCACCAGCCGCACGACCAGCCCCGGCAGGCCATCGTAATTCGCGCCATGATATTGCGAATCGACGGGCAGCGCCTCCTTCAGGCGGCGGTGCGCTTCGGGCAGCGCGTGGTACGGCACGCCGGGCAGCAGGTGATGCAGCGCATGATAGCGCAGCCCGACGGGCGCCCACAGTTCGGGGAGCAGTCCCGGCGGCGGCACATTGACGCTGTCGAGGAACTGCGCGGTGACGGTCAGCTCGCCGCCGTCATTTTCCCACAGATGCGCGACGAGCGTGCGGATCTGGTTGAACACCAAGGTCGTCGACGCGATCGCGCCGAAAATCAGCAGCGCGCGCAGCGGGATCCAGCCAAGCACGCCCGCGACGATCAGCAGCGTCGACCAGGCCCAGGCGCCGCCCTCCTGCCACGCCCATTGGCGGCGGAACTCGCCCTCGGGCGGGCGGCGGCGGAACAGCGGGTTGATGATCAGCCCCGAATAGCGCTCCATCACCAGTGTGCGCAGCGGCGGGATCAGGAAGGACAGCGGCGTCAGCACCGCGAAGCGAAACAGCAGCGCGATCGGCGCAAAGGCCGCGACGATCACGAACAAGGGCACCGTCCACGGCTTCATCAGCGCGAGCGGCAGATATTCGGGGTCCTCGACCGTGCCATATTTGGTGCGGTTGTGGTGCAGGCTGTGGATGCCTTCGTAGAGGAAGGACGGGATCAGCATCGGCACGCCGACGAGCGCATTCCATGCGAGGCGGAAACCCGGCAGCGCATTTTTGCGGATATGCGTCAGTTCGTGGATGAAACTGCCCGCACGATAGAGCGCGAGCACCGCCACCAGCGCGGCGGCGAGCATCCCGCCGGTCGACGGCGCGAGGATCGCGGCGGCGACGCCGCCATAGCCGAGCAGCGTCGAGACGAGGAAGTCGGTCCAGTATGTGCGCGCGCTCGGGTTCACCAGGTCGCGCGTCAGCTCCGACGCGGCGCGCAGCATCGCCTTGTCGTCGGCAATCGCCGACTTCCGACTCTTGTCGGCATCCGCCGACGGGAGCGTCTTGGCCGCACCGGACACGAAGGGGGTCGCGATCCGATCGGCGGGGGGATTGATCGTCGTCATAAGCACTTACAAACCAGAATTTCGTGGCAGCAAAATGGCCGAATGCGGGTCGCCAGCGCCACCTTGATGCCCTAATGCCTCAGCGCAGATATAGGACGCTGCACGCAGGAAACCAGTCATGGCCGCACATCATCAGGGCCCCGTCACCATCCACCCCGTCAAGAGCAAGGCCGACAAGCGCGAATTCGTCGAGCTCGCCTACCGCCTCAATCGCGGCGACCCGGCGTGGGTGCCGCCGCTGCGCAACGAGGTGTTCGACCTGCTCACCCCGGGCAAGAATCCCTGGTACGAACATGGCAAGGCGCAGCTGTTCACCGCGCGCCGCGACGGCCGGACGGTCGGGCGCATTTCCGCCCACATCGACACGCTCGCGCTCGAACAGCCCGCCGAACAGGGCATGGGCCCCGGCACCGGCAACTGGGGCCTGCTCGAGGCTGAGGATGAGGAAGTCGCGCGCGCGCTGCTCGTCACCGCCGAGGACTGGCTGCGCGGCCGGGGCATGACGCGGTCGCTCGGCCCGCTGTCGATTTCGATCTGGGACGAACCCGGCCTCCTGACGCAGGGGTTCGACAATGTCCCGACGATCATGATGGGGCACAACAGCCCGCTCTATCAGGGCTGGATCGAGGGGGCGGGCTACCGCGCCGCCAAGACCTTGCTCAACTATGGCGTGCGCGTCGATGATGGCTTCCCGCCGCTGGTCGAGCGGATCGTCGCGGCGGGCGAGAAAAATGCGCGCATCCGCATCCGCAAGGTCAACAAGAAGAATTTCGATGCCGAGGCGCGGCTCATCATGGGGCTGCTCAACGACGCCTGGTCGGACAATTGGGGCTTCGTCCCGCTGACCGACAGCGAGATCGCCTTCATCGGCAAGAAATTGAAGGACATCGTCTTCGAGGATCTGATCCGCGTCGCCGAACTCGACGGCGAACCCGTCGCCTTCATGATCGTGCTGCCCAATATCAACGAACAGCTCATCGACATGGACGGCACCCTGTGGCCCTTCAACTGGGCGCGGCTGCTCTGGTGGCTCCGTAAGCCCAAAAGCGTCACCCTGCGCGTTCCGCTGATGGGCGTCGCCAAGAAGCTCCAGAACAGCCGCATGGCGAGTACCCTCGCCTTCATGATGATCGAATTCATCCGCCGCGACGCGGTGCGCGACTATGGCACCATCTATGGCGACATCGGCTGGGTGCTCGACGACAACCAGGGCATGAACGCGGTCGCCGGCGCGATCGAGGCGAAGATCAACCGCACCTATCAGATCTACGACAAGCCGCTCGCCTGAGACGAACCGAGCCGCGCGCGGCTCGGCTGGTACAGCTTTGCGACATCTTGCCGCGATTACAGCGATGCGGGGGACTGGAAAGGTGCCGCATGGCGATCGACTATCTTGCCGCCAACCGTTTCGGGCTCGGACGTCGCGCCGGCGATCCCGCGCCCGCCTCGGCGCGCGAGGCGCAGGCCGGGCTGACGCGCCAGCTCGACGCCTTCGACCCTGCGCCGCCCGCGATACGGGCGCTTCCGGGACCCGAGGATATCGCCGAAACCTATATCCGTTTTCGCGAACTGGGTCAGGCGAAGAGTCCCGAACAGGCCGCGATGGGGCGCGAGATGGAATCGCCGCCGCTCCGCGAGGCGCGCGAGGCGATCCGCGGCTATTATGTCGGGGCCGCCGCCGCCCGCTTCGCCGCCGCGACCGCCTCGCCGACCCCCTTCGCCGAACGGCTCGTCCATTTCTGGGCCAACCATTTCGCCGTCTCGACCGAGAAGCAGTTCGTGTCGGGCCTTGCCGGCGACCATGAGTTTCGCGCGATCCGCCCGCATGTCATGGGCCGCTTTCCGGACCTGCTGATCGCCGCGGTGCGCCATCCCGCGATGCAGCTCTATCTCGACCAGATCCTCAGCGTCGGACCCGACAGCCCCTTTGCGGTGCGCCAGCGCCGGCCGCGCAATGCGCCCGGGCTCAACGAAAATCTCGCACGCGAAATCCTCGAACTCCACACGCTCGGGGTACGCAGCGGCTATACGCAGGCCGACGTCACCGCGCTCGCCAAGGCGCTCACCGGCCTGTCGGTGGCCGGGCTCGGTCGCGGCGCGCTGCGCCAGCTTGTGCCCGACGGTGCCCGGCCCGGCGAGACCGTCTATATCGCCGAGCGGCACCAGCCCGGTGAACAGACGATCCTCGGCAAGCTCTACCCCGATACCGGCGGCAAGCAGGCCGAAGCGGTGCTGCGCGACCTCGCCGTCCATCCCGCGACCGCGCGCCATATCGCGACCAAGCTTGCGCGCCATTTCACCGCCGACGATCCGCCCAAAGCCCTTGTCGATCGCCTCGCCACCGATTTCCTGCGCAGCGGCGGCGACCTGCCCTCGCTCTATCGCACCCTGATTGCCTCGCCCGAACCCTGGCAGGGCGAACCGGCGATGTTCAAGTCGCCGTGGGACTGGGCGGTGTCGATGGCGCGCGCATTGCCCGTGTCGATGTTCGGCGAGCGCCAGAATGTGGCGGGGCTGCTCGGCCAGCTCGGGCAGCAGGTCTGGCGCCCCGAATCGCCCGCGGGCTATGGCGACACTGTCGCGACCTGGGCCGGATCGGGCGCGCTGATGCAGCGCGTCGAACTCGCGAGCCGCATCGCCCTGCGCATCGGCGACCGCGCCGACGCGCGCACGCTCGCGCCGGTGGTTCTCGGCGACGCGCTCGCTCCCGATGTCGCAGAGGCGATCGCCCGCGCCGACAGCCCCGCGCAGGGCCTGACCCTGCTCTTCGCCAGCCCGGCCTTTTTGCGGAGATAGCCGATGATCCTGAGCCGCCGCACCGTCATCGCCGCCGGGATCGGCGCCGCCATGCTTCCCGCCATGGCCTTTGCCGCCGCGCCGACCGATCGCCGCCTGCTCTTCGTGATCCAGCGCGGTGCCGCCGACGGGCTCGCCATCGCCGCGCCGACCGGCGACCCCGCCTTTGCCGGGTTACGCAGCGCGCTGGTCGAGGAAGCGATGGGCGGCGCGAAGCTGGACGGGCTGTTCACCCTGCATCCCGCGATGGAAGGCGGCGCCGCGCTGTTCGCCGCACGCGAGGCGCAGCTCGTGCATGCGGTCGCCACCGCCTATCGCGACCGCTCGCATTTCGATGGCCAGAATATGCTCGAGGGCGGCGGGACGCGCCCCTATGGCCGCGCCGACGGCTGGATGAACCGGATGCTCGCGCTGCTGCCAGAGGGCGGGCGCAGCGCGATCGCGGTGGCGCCCTCGGTCCCGCTCGCGCTGCGCGGCGCGCTGCCGGTCGGCACCTATGTGCCGAGCCGCCTGCCGCAGGCCAATGCCGACCTGATCGCGCGGCTGTCGGCGCTCTACGAGAATGACGCGCTGCTCCATCCCTTGTGGGAAAGCGCGGTCCGCACGCAGGAACTGGCGGGCGACATCGGCGGCAACAACGGCCGCAACGGCGCCGACCTCGGCAAGCTCGCAGCGTCGCTGATGCTGCCCGCCGACGGCGCGCGGGTGATGATGGTCGAAACCGGCGGCTGGGACACGCACAGCGGCCAGCGCGGTCGCATCGCGGGGCAGCTGCGCGGGCTCGACCAGCTCGTCGGCGCGTTGAAGGCGGGGCTTGGCCCGGCATGGAAGGACACGCTGGTCATCGTCGCGACCGAATTCGGCCGCACCGTCGCGATCAACGGCAGCGGCGGCACCGACCATGGCACCGGATCGGCGGCTTTGCTCTTCGGCGGTCGGCTGGCAAAGGGCGGCACCGTCGCCGCCGACTGGCCGGGGCTGGGGTCGGCGGCACTGCTCGACGGCCGCGACCTCAAACCGACGCGCAGCTTGGAGGGCGTGATCGCCGATGTCGTCGCGCATCATTATGCGCTTGACCCGGCGCAGGTGAAGAAGACGCTTTATCCGGGGGTGCTCGTCTGACAGCGCCCTCGCCACGCCTCGCGCGCTGGTGTACCCTCACCGCCGTGGGGCCAAAGGGGATCAGCCGATGTGCCGGGCGATGATGTATCTGGGCGAGCGCGTCACGCTCGACGACCTGCTCTTCAAACCCGACTCCAGCCTGGTCAATCAGGCCTATATGCCCAAGATGCTGCACATGCTGAACCTTGCGGGGTTCGGCATGATGGCGTGGGACGCCGCATCGCATGTCCCGCACGAACCGCACCGCTACCGTTCGCCCTCGTTGCCGATCTTCGACGGCAATCTGAAGTCGCTCGCGGTCAAGACGCGCGCCGAATGCGTGATCGCGCATGTCCGCGGCGTCGCCTATTCGACGACGGTCAAGGTCAGCGAGCAGAACACCCACCCCTTCCACTTCCCCGGCGCCGCGGTCGCGATGGCGCACAACGGCGACATCTATCGCATCGGCGAGATGAAGGGCACGCTGATGGCCGACATCGACCCCGACCTGCTCGCGCAGATTTCGGGATCGACCGACAGCGAATGGGTCTATGCGCTGCTGCTGTCGCAGCTTCCCGACTGGCGCGCCGAGCCCGAGGGCGACACGCTGATCGCCGCGGTGCAGGCGACGGTCGACATCCTCGAACGCGCGCGGCGTCATCACGGCATCGCCATCTCGTCGAGCTGCAATTTGTTCCTGACCACCGGCCGCCAGATCCTCGGGCTGCGCCATTGTTTCGACTTCGGCCATTACCGCACCGGATCGCCCGACCAGGTGCACGAGGCGAACATGAATTTCCTGTCGATGTGGTTCACCACCGGCCGCGACTACGGCCTCCACGACGGCGAGTGGCAGATGGTCGGCGGCGAAGAGGAACCGCGCGCGATCATCGTCGCGTCAGAGCCGCTGTCGTCGAACAGCGCGACATGGATGCCGGTACCCGAATATGCGATGGTGCATGCCGAGATGACCGGCGACCGACCGAAGTTCAGGGTGGTGCCGCTGGCGCGTTAGCAGACAGGCTATTGCCCGCCGTCCGATGTGATCAAGCGTCTACTTTGACGAACTGGCTCGCAAACTTCATATTATAGGCATGAAACTCGCCTTCCGGCGTCACAACCAATTCCGTCACATTCGCACGCTGGAACTCGTCGTTCCGCGCCTCGTCCTCGATTTTTAAGCTGACGGTCAGCGCACCATCAACTGTGTCCACCAGCTTATAGTCATATGCGACCAGCTGCCCAAAACAGGTCACATTGCCATTGGTGATGATCAATTCGGATGCCTCGTCGTCAACATCCTTCCAACGCCCCTGCATCTCCGGCGGAAGCGGCGCACTCGAATCTTGTCGTTCCACTTAGGCCTCTCCCGGACTAAAAATGAAAGTCCGGCAATTCGGCGAGCGCGATACCCAGCGCCTCGGCCCAGCCGTCGGCGACGCTCTGGAAATAGGGATCGCCGCGCTCGAAGCGGCGTTCGCGGACGCCGACGAAATCGTCGCGCTCGTGGATTTTGAGGTCGATCGGCAGGTCGACCCCGGCGTTGGCGCGGATCGTCGAATCGAACGAAACGCAGAGCAGTTTCACCGCATCCTCGAACGACATCGCGGGATCATAGGAGCGCACGATGATCGGGCGGCCGTACTTCGTCTCGCCGATCTGGAAGAAGGGATTGTCCTCGCCCGCCTCGATGAAATTGCCCTCGGGATAGATCAGGAACAGCCGCGGTTCGGAGCCCTTGATCTGGCCGCCGACGATCAGCGAGGCGCGGAACAGTGATTCGGCGGCGGGGCCGGCGGGGTTGTGGCGGGTGACGATCTGGCGCAGCGTTTCGCCCACCGTCGTCGCGATCTGGAACATCGACGGCGCCGAAAGGATCGACGGATGGCGGTCCTGCGGCGCCTTGGTGCGTTCGTCGAGCAGGCTGACGACGGCCTGCGTCGTCGCGAGATTTCCCGCCGACATCAGCGTGATGACGCGCTCACCCGGGACGTGCCAGCTGCGCATCTTGCGGACCTGCGCGATGTCGTCGACGCCCGCATTGGTGCGCGTGTCCGACATGAACACCAATCCCTTGTTCAAACGCATGCCGACGCAATAGGTCATGTTATTTTCGGTCCCCCGGTACAGCCCCGACTATCGCTTATTGCTGCACCTGCAATTGGACAACCATATTTTCTTGCGCTGCACCATAGCGCATGCCGCGAACCGGTGCCGCGTCGTGATAATCGAGCCCCGTCGCGACGCGGATATAGCGCTGGTCGGGCGAATAGCCGTTCGACACGTCGAAACCGACCCAGCCGATCGCGTCGAAATGCGCTTCGGCCCAGCCGTGCGTCGCATCCTGATGCGTGCGGTCGTTCATCTTGAGATAGCCCGACACATAGCGCGCCGGATGGCCGAGGTGGCGCATCGCCGAGATGAAGATATGCGCATGGTCCTGGCACACGCCGCCGCTGCCGCCGAGCGCCTGTTCGGCGGTGGTCTCGGCGCCGGTGACCCCGATGCTGTACGGCAGCCGTTCGAGGATCAGCGCCGACAGCGCATGCGCGCGTTCGATGTCGGAGGCGAAGTCGCGCTTCATTTCGGCCGCCAGCGCGCGCACATGCCGCCCCGCGCGGGTGAGCGGGGTCGGGCGGAGGAAGGTCCACAGCGGCATCGCGCCGCGATGCGTGCCGATCACCCCGTCCCAGCTGATCAGCTCGACCTCGCCGGTGCAATGGATGACCAGTTCGCGCGACCCGGCATCGACCGCGACCAGGTCGACGCCATTGCCATGATGGTCGGTGTAATGGAGCTGGTTGGTGCCGCCGCTGATCTCGACATTCCAATGATGGATCAACTGCTGCCCCGGCCGTTCCTTGGGCGTCAGTTTGAGCTGTTGCAGCGCATAGCCGACGGGGGCGTCATAATCATAACGGGTGGTGTGTTCGACGCGCAGGCGCATGACCTAAAAACCCTAAACCACGAAGCGATAGTCGCGCTCGATCTGCTGCGCGAGCGCGGCATTGGCGCGGAGGAAGTCGGTGATATATTCGTGAAGTCCGCCGTCGAAGATCGCCTGGATCGGTCCCGCGAGCTTCTTTTGGTGCAGCGCCTCGGCCATCCGGCCGGCCTCGGTCTCCTCGCCATAGCCGCGCTGCAGCCAGCCGATATTGTCGACCATCTTCTGGCTGCAAAAGGCCAGGCTGCGCGGCATCTGTTTGTAGAGGATCAGGAATTCTGCGATCTTCAGCGCGCTGATCTCGGCGCCATAGAGCCAGTGATAGGCGCGGTGCGCCGACACCGATCGTAGAATCGTCTCCCACTGCACATTGTCGATCGAGGTGCCGATATGCGCGACCGACGGCAGCAGGAGGTAATATTTGACGTCGAGGATGCGCGCGGTGTTGTCGGCGCGCTCGAGGAAGGTGCCGATGCGCGCGAAATTATAACCGTCGTTGCGCAGCATCGTGCCCGTCCACGCCCCGCGTACCAGCGCGCTCTGCTGGCGGATCACCGACAGCACGTCGGGCAGGTCGTCGTCGCGCACCTGCCGCTTGAGCAGCGCGCTGATCGTCATCCAGCTCGTGTTGACCGCCTCCCACACCTCGCGCGTCAGATAGGTGCGCGCGGTGCGCGCATTGTCGCGCGCCTGCTTGACCACCGACAATATGCTCGACGGGTTGCGCGTGTCGCGCAGCATGAAGTCGACGACCTTCGCCGAGCTATAATCCTGCCCCGTCGCGGCATAGGCCTGGTTCGACCCCGCGGTGACGAGGATCGATTTCCACTCGGACCTGGCGGTGCTCGAGCGGGTGAGCGCGATGCGAAAGCCCGCGTCGATCAGCCGGGCATTATTCTCGCTGCGTTCGAGGTAGCGCGCCATCCAGAAGAGGCTGCCTGCGGTTTTTCCCAGCATCAGTCTTCCAGCACCCAGGTGTCCTTGGTCCCGCCGCCCTGGCTCGAATTCACCACCAGCGACCCCTTGGTCATCGCGACGCGGGTCAGCCCGCCGGGGGTGATCGTGACGCCTGCGGGCGACATCAGGACGAAAGGCCGCAAATCGACGTGGCGCGGCGCCAGACCGGCCTTGGTGAAGATCGGCACCGTCGACAGCGACAGCGTCGGCTGCGCGATATAGTTGCGCGGGTTCGCCTCGAGCTTCGCGCGGAACGCGGCGATCTCCTTCTTGCTCGCCGCCGGACCGACGAGCATGCCGTAGCCGCCCGAACCATGGACTTCCTTGACCACCAGCTCGGGCAATTTGTCGAGCACCTCGCGCAGATGCTCGGGCTCGCTGCAGCGCCAGGTCGGCACATTGGGCAGCAGCGCGCGCTCGCCGGTGTAGAATTCGATGATGTCGGGCATGTACGAATACAAAGCCTTATCGTCGGCGATGCCGGTGCCCGGCGCATTGGCGATGGTGATCCCGCCGGCGCGATACACGTCCCAGATCCCCGGCACCCCCAGCACCGAGTCGGGGCGGAAGTTGAGCGGATCGAGGAAATCATCGTCGACGCGGCGATAGAGCACGTCGATCGGCTTGTAGCCCTGCGTCGTGCGCATCGCGACGCGGCCGCCGACGACGCGCAGGTCATGCCCCTCGACCAGCTCGGCGCCCATCTGGTCGGCGAGGAAGCTGTGCTCGAAATAGGCGCTGTTGTGGATGCCGGGGGTCAGCACCGCGACCGTCGGCGTGCCGCCGCACATCGGCGGCGCGCAGGCGGCGAGCGAGCGCAGCAGGTTGATCGGATAGTCGCTGACCTCGCGCACCGGCACCTTCGCGAACAGCTCGGGGAACATCTGGAGCATCGTCTCGCGATTTTCGAGCATGTACGACACGCCCGACGGGGTGCGCGCATTATCCTCGAGCACATAGAATTCATTCGGCCCGGTGCGAACGATGTCGGTGCCGCTGATATGCGTATAGACGCCGCCCGGCGGGTCCATGCCCATCATCATCGGCAGGAACGCCTCATTGCGCGAGATCAGCTCGACCGGCACGCGCCCGGCGCGGAGGATCTCCTGCCGGTGATAGATGTCGTAGAGGAAGGCATTGAGCGCGCGCACGCGCTGCTCGATACCGCGCGACAGCCGCCGCCACTCGCTCGCCGAGATGATCCGCGGCACGACGTCGAAGGGGATCAGCCGCTCGTCGGCATCCTCCTGCCCATAGACGTTGAAGGTGATGCCGGTGGTGCGAAAAAAAGCCTCGGCTTGCTGCGCCTTGCGGTGGATGCGCGCGGGCTCCTCGGCGCTGAACCATTCGCAAAATTCTTGATAGGGCGCCCGGGTGTCGCCCCCCTGCCCCTGCATTTCGTCAAAAAATTGAATGGAGCCGGTCCTTTCCACGCAACATGCCTTCGCTCACCGCAACGGGTGCGGCGCCCAGTTGTTCCAGCTGCTGCGCGCCTGCCCGCTGCGTGGCTGACAGGCTTGTGAGCAAGGATGCTAGCACTCCGGCGCGGGAAGGCAAGATAGGTAAAAGGCGTCAGAAACCAGAGAGCAACCGCACCGCCACAAACCCGACGAGCAGCGCGGTCAGCCGCCGGATCAGCACCGCGGGTCCGGTCTTGACCGCGATGTGCGTGCCGATCGCGCCGCCGATCAGCACCGCGACGAGCAAAGGCCAATGGTCGGCCACCGCATGGCCCATCTCGCCGCCCTTGCCCTTGATCAGCTGGCCGGTCAGCCCGAACAGGCTGTTGACGAGGATGAACAGGCTCGCGGTCGCCGCGACAGCCCGCGCCTCTGCCCAGCGGACGAGATGCAGGATCGGCGCAAGGAAAATGCCGCCGCCGATGCCGACCACGCCCGCGAGGTAACCGAGCCCCGCCGCGATCGGCAGCAGCAGCTTGGGCGACAGCGCGACCGGCTTCGCACTCTGCGGCTGGACGAGCAGCGCGACCGCCGAGGCGAGCAGCGAAAGCCCGAGCAGGACGACGAGCACGCCCTGCTTCACCGGGGTCAGCCCGCCGAGAAAGGCGAGCGGCGCCGCCACGACTATCAGGGGAAGCGCCTTGGCCCAGGGCATCACCCCCGAGCGCGCGAAGCGGATCGTGCCGCCGGTGACGACGATGACATTGCACGCGAGGCTGATCGCCGGGACCAGCCCGACCGCGACCCCGCCGAGGATCAGCAGCGCGGTATAGGTCGACCCGCCGCCGAAGCCGACCGCGGCATAGAGCAGCGCGGTGAAACCGAATGCGATTGCCAGACCGGCCATGCTTCCCATCGCGTCATTCCCCTGGCTCGATCGGTCCAGCCATATACAGGGGAATATCGCTTTGCCAGTTCGAAGGAAGCCCGGCCCGGGTTTCGCCTCGCCGCTGCGGTCGCTGGAGATCGAGGCCGACGACCGCTACGGCGTCGCGGCAGGCGATGGCAGCGCGAAGCGCTGATCGCGACACGTTTCGGCGCGCCGCTAACCTTCTTTTAACCAGCCGACTCCAACAGTCGCCTATGGCCCTTTTCGGATATTTTCTTCCCGCAACGGGCGTCGACCGGCGCCTTGGCGGACGCCGCAAGCTCAGCCTGCTAGCGCGAGGCTCGCATCATGACGGCACCGGCATCGATGTCCGGATCCACAATATCTCGGGTACCGGCCTGCTGTTCGAAAGCGACATCAAGCTCGCGGCGGGCGACCGGATCGAGATCGAGCTGCCGCATGCCGGCGACATCACCGCGGTCGTCATTTGGGCCAGCGGACGGCATTTCGGATGCCAATTCGAAGGCCCGGTGTCGCGCGCAACGCTGAGCGCGGTCGAACTCAAGAGCGCCGCCGACACAGCGGCGAGCGCCGAAACGCTCGAAGCGGCGGAGGTGACCGAGCCGGCAAGCGACGAGAGCTTCGGCGATCGCCTGCAGCGGCTCCGCACCAAGGCCGGGCTCGACCTCGGCGACGTCGCCACACGCATGCGGCTGAGCCCGGCGACGATCGCTAGCTGGGAAAAGGGCCGGGTTCGCCCCAAGCGCAGCCGGATGACGACGCTCGCCACTATCCTCGGTGTCGATGCCGCCGAACTGCTCGCCGAGACTGCCCCCGAAGCGCTGCCGAAACTGATCGACAGCCACCGCGAACAGATTGCCCGCGCGATCGGCGTCGGCATGGACAAGGTCCGGATCTTCGTCGAATTCTGACGCGGCGGAGCGAAGTACGCGATAAAACCCGCTATCCGGCGCCTATCTCCTCACCCGCCGTTGCTGCGGATCCAGTCTTCGACCACCGGCGCGATATCCTCGCGCCATTTCTTGCCGTTGAAGATGCCATAGTGGCCGACGGTTTTGGCCATCAGATATTGCTTCTTCTCCGCCGGCAGATTCTTCGCCAGCGTCAGCGCCGCCTTGGTCTGGCCGATGCCCGAGATATCGTCGCGTTCACCCTCGATCGCGAGGATCGCGATATCCTTGATCGCGGTCAGGTCGACCGGCTGCCCGCGGTGCAGCATCTCGCCCTTGGGCAACAGGTGGCGCTGGAACACGACGTCGACCGTCTGGAGATAGAATTCGGCGGTCATGTCGCACACCGCGCGATATTCGTCGTAAAATTCCTTGGTCTTGTCGGCGCTCTCGCCGTCGCCCTCGACCAGATGTTTGAACATCGACCAATGGCTCATCATGTGATTGCCGAGGTTCATCGACATGAAGCCCGCGAGCTGCAGGAAGCCCGGATAGACGCGGCGCCCCGCACCCGGATACCAGGCGGGCACGGTCACGATGACATTTTCCTGGAACCAGGCGTGCGGGCGCGTCATCGCGTGTTCGTTGACCGCCGTCGGCGCCTTGCGCGTGTCGATCGGTCCGCCCATCATCGTCAGCGTCGCGGGCCGGCACTTGTGCTTGTTCGCCGCCATCACCGCTGCGGCGGCAAGGCTCGGCACCGACGGCTGGCACACCGCCAGCATATGCGCGCCCGGCCCGATATGCTCGAGCCACGAGATCAGATAATCGATGTAATCGTCGAGATCGAACTTGCCCGCCGACAGCGGCGCGTTGCGCGCGTCGCGCCAGTCGGTGATCCACACGTCATGCCCGGGCAGCATGCGCTCGACCGTACCGCGCAGCAACGTCGCATAATGGCCCGACATCGGCGCCACGATCAGCAGCTTGGGCGCCCCTTCGCTGCCCTTATGCCTGAAATGCTTGAGCTGCCCGAACGGCTTGCGCGCCTCGACCTTCTCGGTCACCCGCACCGCCTCGCCGTCGACGATCGTCTCGTACAGTTCGAACCCCGGCTTGCCGCGCGGCGCCGCGGCATGCGCGAACACTTCGAGCGCCGAAGCAAAGGCCGGGCTGCCGCCGAAATAGCCGAGCGGGTTGGCGGGATGCTGGATCGCCTGCGCCCCCGCGGTCGCGAGCGCGCTTGCCCCCGCGAGCCAGCTCTTCTGCATGTCAAAGGCGTGATACAGCATATGCGACTAGTCCTTGCGTTGCGCGGCGCTCTGTCGGCGCCTGTGTTACTTCGCAGTCTAGGCGTTCCGCTTCATTGTGCAATGCATCATAACCATTGCAGCGTCCGATAATTATCCATATCCTGAGCGCATGGCGCCGTTTTGCGCCGCTGGAGTGTTTATGACCGAGATTGCGGGCAACCGCTAACATCCTGGCGAAACAGGATGAATCGTTCATGCCGACCCTGATGTCGGCGCGCGATCCATGTTGCCAATTTCGGACAAAATCTCATGAATATCTCGAAAGCGGAACAGCGCGTGCTTCACGTGCTGGCGCAGGGCGGTGCGATTCGGCATCGCCGCAGCGAAGACGGCCGCCTCGTCGAGGCGCTTTGCGTCACGCGCGACGGCTTCATCCTTGCGGGTACCGGCCTGCCCTTGTTCCACCGGCTGCGCCGGCGCGGTTTCATCGCCTCGCATGGCGGGGTGCCGTACCGCATCACGCCGGTCGGGCTTCGTGCGGTGCGCGCCCAGCTCGACAATCGCTAAAGCCCCATAATGTGCGCTGGCTTCATAATGCTTGAAGCCAGCGCATCATTCTGCGCCGTTGAGCGCGCCCCGCGCCGCTGCTAGGGCCGGACCATGGCGACAAGATCAGACCAGACGGCCACCGCTTCCCCGGCAACATCGGACAAGCGCCCCCGCAAACTCGGCAGCCTGCGAATGATCTGGCGCTATGCCAGCCGCTATCCGCTGCAACTGCTCATCGCCGCGGTCGCGCTCGGCGTCGCCGCGCTCGCGACGCTCGCCATCCCCTGGCAGTTCAAGGAAATGATCGACAGCGGCTTCGTCGCCGGCGGCGGCGACGTCGCCCCGCATTTCCGCCTTTTCTATGTCATCGTGCTGCTGCTCGCGGTCGCGACCGCGCTGCGCTTCTATTTCGTGAGCTGGCTGGGCGAACGCACCGTCGCCGACATCCGCCAGGCGGTGCAGAAAAATTTGCTCCGCCTCGCCCCCGGCTTTTTCGAGGAAAACCGCCCGTCCGAAATCGCCTCGCGCATGACGTCGGACACCACGGTGATCGAACAGGTCGTCGGCACCACCGTCTCGGTCGCGCTGCGCAACACCGTGATGGGCATCGGCGGCATCGTCTATCTCTTCTCGCTCTCGCCCAAGCTCACCGGCGGCATCCTGCTCGGCATCCCGGTCATCATCCTGCCAATCGTGCTGCTCGGCCGCCGCCTCCAGAATGTCTCGCGCTCGAGCCAGGATCGCGTCGCCGACATCGGCGCAACGACGTCCGAACAATTGGGCGCGATGAAGATCGTCCAGGCCTTCGGACAGGAAAGCCGCGAGGCCGAGCGCTTCACCGCCGCGGTCGAGAATAATTTCGCGACCGCCAAGCGCCGCATCCGCCTGCGCGCGATCATGACCGCGATCGTCATCGGGCTGCTCTTCGGCGCGATCACCACCTTGCTGTGGTACGGCGCCGCGGGCGTCGCCGCGGGCACGATTACCGGCGGCACCATCGCCGCTTTCGTGCTCACCGGCGGCCTCGTCGCGGGCGCCTTTGGTGCGCTCACCGAGGTCTATGGCGACCTGCTCCGCGCCGCCGGCGCCGCCGAGCGGCTCTCCGAACTGCTCCACGCCGAACCGAGCATCGCGCCGCCCGCCAACGCGCGTCGTTTCCCAGATCCGCCGCTCGGCACGCTCGAATTCCGCCATGTCGAGTTCCGCTACCCGACCCGTCCCGACGCCCCCGCGCTCCACGACTTCAGCCTTGCGATCGAGCCGCGCGAAACCGTCGCGATCGTCGGCCCCTCGGGCGCGGGCAAGTCGACCCTGTTCCAGCTCGCCGAGCGCTTCTACGATCCGCAGGGCGGCAGCATCCTGCTCGACGGCATCCCGCTCACCGACGCCGATCCCGCCGATATCCGCGCGCGCATCGCGATGGTGCCGCAGGAAACCGTGATCTTCGCCGCCTCGGCGCGCGACAACCTCCGCTACGGCAATTGGGCCGCGACCGACGAGGAATTGTGGGACGCCGCCCGCGCCGCCAATGCCGAGGAGTTCCTCGCCAAGCTGCCCGACGGCCTCGACACCTTCATGGGCGAAGGCGGCGCACGCCTGTCGGGCGGCCAGCGCCAGCGCGTCGCCATCGCGCGCGCGCTGCTCCGCCGCGCGCCGCTGCTGCTGCTCGACGAGGCGACTTCGGCGCTCGACGCCGAATCCGAGAAACTGGTGCAGGACGCGCTCGAAACGCTGATGCACGACCGCACGACGATCGTCATCGCGCACCGCCTCGCGACCGTGCGCGCCGCCGACCGCATCATCGTGATGGACGACGGCCGCATCGTCGAGGAGGGCAAGCATGACGCACTCGTCGCCGCCGACGGCCTCTACGCCCGCCTCGCGCGGCTCCAGTTCCAGGACAAACACGCCGCCTGACACCAGTCTCCCCTTCGAAGGACAAGACGATGCTCCATGAATTGACCGTCCCCGCTTATCGCAACGGCCTCCGCGCGCTGTCGGCGCAGCTCGACAAGGCACTCGGCTGGGGCGCCGAAAATGGCGTCGGCGAGCTGCAGTTCGTCGCCGCGCGGCTCGCCCCCGACATGTTCCCGCTGTCGTCGCAGGTGCGTTTCTCATGTCAGCAGGCGATCCAGGCGCTCACCCGTCTCGGTGCCGCCGGCGCGCCGGTATTCGCCGAGGATGCCAGCGACTTCGCCGGCCTGCAGGCGCAGATCGCCGCGACGCTGACCTGGCTCGACAGCGTCGACGCCGCGGCTATCGATGCCGATCCGGCCCGGCCCGTCGCGTTCGACCTGCCCAACGGCATGGCCTTCGACATGACCGCGACCAGCTACGTGCGCGACTGGGCGCAGCCGCAATATTATTTCCACCTCGTCGCCGCTTACGCCATCCTTCGCCACATGGGGGTGCCGCTCGGCAAGGTCGATTATGTGAATTACATGTTCGCCTATCTGCGCCCCGGCACGGCGCCCGCCGCCTGATCCGCCGGCTGGCCCCGCTCAGCGGGCCTTAGATCAGCCCGCCATATTGGTGGATTCCCGGAAAGCCGATGGCCGTGCCGCCGTTCCGGCGGATCGCGCCGATCGCCTCGTCGACGCGCAGGTAACGCGCCCGCGCCTCGGGCTCGAGCAACAGCGTCGCAGGGTCGGGACGGTCCGACGCCAGCTTCACCAGCTTGCCGAGCTGCGCCAGATCGACCGCCTCGCCGTTCCAGCGAATCGTGTCGGCGGTGTCGATGGTGATGCGGTTCTTCTCGCGCACCTCGGTCGGAACGTCGATGTCTCCGGGCAGCGTGATGTCGACCATGTGCGTCGGGGGCGGGATGGTGATGATGAACATCACCAGCATCACCAGCATCACGTCGATCAGCGGCGTGGTATTGATCACCGGGTCGGCATTCGAATCGCTGCGGAAAATGCTGCGGCGTTTGCGCATGGCCTCTCTCCCTATTGGCGCGGCCTCGGCGCGGCCTGCCGAAACAGGCGCCGGTGCCGCTCGGTGGACCGGTCCCCTTGCGCCGCTCGCAAGCGGTCGCCGATCCAATTGTTATGGTATAACATTATAGGAAGAGCGCAAATAGAAAGCGCGCCAAAGCGGAAAATCCTTCTCGCCGAACGCGCGCATAAAGAAAGGGCGGCACCTTTCGGTACCGCCCCTCTTTTCTCTGTCCGAAACCGGACGGGGAAATCTTAGTTGCCCGAACCCGGACCGTACTTGATTTCCACGCGGCGGTTCTGGTCGTTGCGCACGCCGTCGGCGGTCGCAACGGCCGGACGGCTTTCGCCGAACGCTTCTGCGCTGATCGAGCCATCCGAGATACCGCGAGCGGTGAGATAGCTGCGAACCGCGGTGTTGCGGCGTTCCGACAGGCCGACGTTGTACTTGGCCGAACCCGAACGGTCAGCGTGACCGGCGAGCCAAACCTGCGTACCCGTGCAGCCACGGTTGTAAGCGCTGATGGCGTTGTCCAGCGTCGACGCCGCTTCCGGCGTGATGTTCGACTGATCCCAGTCGAAGTAGACGATGTACGGCCCAGGCTCGCAAACCGGTGCCGGCGGCGGCGGCGGCGGCGGCGGCGGGGGAGGCGGCGGGGGCGGCGGCGGCGGCGGCGGCGGTGCCACCGGCGTCACGGGTTCCGCACCACCGAAGTTGAACGTCAGAGTGCCGAGGAGCGAGTGCGAACGGAAGCGCGTCGAAACGTCGCGACCGATCTGATCGACCAGATCGAGGTTGCTGGCGTTGAAGAAGCGGTACTTCAGGCCGACATCGATGTTGCGGGTCAGCGGAGCGCGGACGCCCGCGATCGCCTGCCAGGCAAAGCCCGTGTCCGAATCGTCGAGAACCGGACCGGCGAAGACCGGAGCGACGCTGACGCGCGCGACACCGGCGCCACCGCCGACAAAGCCCTGCAGGCCGTCGTCGTCACCGAAGTCGAGCATACCGTTGACCATGAAGCTCAGCGCGTTCGAATCGCCATTCAGTGCACCGCTGCCGGTGAACAGGGCGCCCGAGCCGTTGGCGCTCGCGGGAACGCCCGGCTGACCGATGCGGCCGGACTTGATGTCGGCTTCGCGGTAACCGACTTCGACTTCCGCGCGGAAACCGCCGAAGTCATAGCCGACGACGCCCTCGAAGTCGTAGCCGACCTTGTGGTCGAGCGTAGCTGCATCGTTGAAGGTGCCGATGTCGAGACTCAGGTCTTCGACGATCATGACACCACCCCCAACTCCCACGTACCAGGAGTCGTCGCGCGCCAGAGCAGGCGTCGCAAGGGCGGTGGAGGCCAACGCCACGGCGGCGGCAAGCTTCCTCATAGTAGATTCCCCTTTCAATTGAGATTTACGTCTCGCAGACGTCCTACCCCCGCCTTTGGTTCCGCGCAAGCGAACAAATTGCCAATCTGTTGCCAAAAAGCCGCACTTGTTGGGCGATAATAGGTGAATTCAGCCTTAAATCAGAAGACCATGGCCGACAAGCGCGAGAATCAGCGCGGCGATGGCGGCACGCGCTTCGGAATCGATCACCGCGCCGCCTGCCGGACTCGCGACGGTCGCCGGTTCGATCCATGCCGAACCGTCGAACCGCAGCCATGCTCCGTCGCTTAGCCGCTGTGCCCGCATCCCCGCCGCGGGCATTACAAAGCGCCATCCGCCATCGGTCCACAGCGCGAGCGCATCCTCCTCGCCCGCCCATACCCCGGTCGCCCCCGCGCCAACGATCCACGCCTGCCCCGCGGCGGGCATCGACGGCGGATCGGGCTGCGGCCCGTCCTCGACGACGGGCTGGACCAGCGCGTCGAGCAGCGTCAGCGCCTCATTGTGCGTCACCTCTTTCTGCGCCTGCGCCATCGCCAATAGGGGCAGCGCGAAGCGCGCCGTGCTCGGCAGGTCGGTCATCGGCTAATCCTTTCAATCCAGGGGAAGAATAAGGGGCGGCGACAGGGCGAAGTCGCCGACCTGCCGGATCTCCAGGCTTGCGCCGGGCGGCAGCGCCGCTACCTCCGCCGGCCCCAGGGACAATGACGGCGCCGGGCAGTCCCAAGGCCCCAGCCCTGGCACAACAGGCACCGATGTGACCCGCCAGGCCGCCCGCCCTTCGCCGAGCGGCAGGTCGACCCCGTCGCGCCAGCCGGTGTCGATCCGGCTGCGGCGGATCCAGCGGATCGTCATCCCGCCGGCCCCGTCGCCGACGATGCGTCCGTGCACCGGCGCCAGCGGTCGCATCGCGGCTGCGCCGCCGGGGACCACCTCTTCGCTCAGGTCGGTCGCGCCGCGCGCCGCCCATTGCAAAACCGCCGCACCTCCCTCGGCCCAGCCCGCCAGGCCGTCGGGGAGCAGGAAGGGCGCGGCATCGTCGAGCAGGACGAATGGCGTTCCCGCCGCATGGACGACCACTGCCTCGGTGCCGGCACGGCTGCGGAGCAGGCGCGACAGCTGCCAGCCCGCGCCGCCCAGCGCCTCGGCACGGCCAAACTGGAGCAGCTCGCCGCCGACCATCGCACGATTGGCTCCCCCGAGCAGCGCGGCGTCGTCGACCGACACCAGAGTCATCGACGGATTCGCCAGCGAAACCATAATCCTGCTGCTCGTGTCGAACAGCGTCGCGGTGCCGGGATCGAGCACTGCGGTCAGCGCGCCGAGCGCCGCCGCAGGGCGGATCGTCCCGACCGCGATCGGCTCGGCGCCGGGCGCCGGTACCAGCCAGCTGTCGGCGCCGCGCCACCCGTCATTGCTCCCCGCCGCCGCGATCAGGATGCGCGGCGCGGTCGCCGCCGCGCCGCCGAGGTTCGGCAGGTCGAACAAGCGGACCATCCCCTCGCTGTCGGGCCAGTCGGGTGCCGGCACCGGCACCCCCGGATCGGCATCGTCCGCCACGATCGTCACCGGCTGATGGCGCCGCAGTTCGATCCGTACCTCGCTGTCCTTGACCGTCCGCGACGCGAGGCGCCAGGCGCTCGCGTCCTCCAGCGTCACCACGCCGCCGACCGGCAGCGCGAGCGCCGCCAGGTCCGCGCGCCACACCCGCGTCTCGCGCCCGTCCGCCGCCGCCGCCGCGATCCGCCCGGCCAGCGCGCGCGCGCCGCCGGCGGGCAGCACGGCGGGCAGGTCGATGCGCTCCTCGCGTCGTCCGCCTCCCGCGACCAGCGCCATCTGCTGGCCGAGCTGGTAATCGCGGTCGGGTTCATAATGGCGCAGTCGGACCGTTCCCGGCAGCGTCGAGAGCGGCACCCGCCGCGTTTCGGCGCCGTCGCGCGCCGATTGCCCTCGCCGCACCTCGGCAAAATCCGCCAGCGCGACCGGTTCGCCGGCCAGTTCGGTTGGCGCCAGCCGCCAGCCGTTGGCCGCGCCGACCAGCCGCACGCCATCGGCATCGAACAGCGGTGCCAACGCCTCGCTGACCCGGTCCCCCGATGCCGCATAACCCGAAAAACCGGTCGATCCGGCACAGCGCCCGGTCTCGCCGAGCAAGATATCGCCGATCCGTCCGACGTCGAGCGGCCCCGCATCGGCCTCGACCTCGAAGTTCAGCGCCGGGATGCGATTGCCGAAGCGCGCAAGTTCCAGCTCCTCAAATACGACATAGGCCAGCCCGCGAAACGCGCTCGCCGACCCGATGCCCAGCGCCGACGCGATCAGCGGATCGACCGGCTGGTCCTCGCTGCCGTCGTACCAGCGAAAGACGCAGCGCTCCTGGAACGTCCCGCTCGTCCCACGCAGCAGGTCGCCATCGGCCCAGATGCGGCGGATCGCACGGATCGGCCGCGACGACAGCGCGACCGCCAGCGACACCGAATAGCTATAGTCGGTCGTCGACGGCCGCCCTTTGCCGCCGCCATGCTTTTCGCGCCGTTCGATCAGGTCGGTCGCCCAGATCACGCTGCCGGCGACGCGCATCGTCCCGAACAGCTTCGGGATCTGCTGGCCATAGGTCGACGCCTGCACCTTCAAATCGGCCAGCCGCGGCCCCTCACGCCCCTTGGGCTTGAAGATTTCGGCGTCGATCTGCTGCCCGATAAAAGCGCCGATCGCCGATCCGATCGGTCCGCCGATCACCTGGCCGACGACCGACAGCACCAGGGTTGCCATCGCTATACTCCTTGAAAAATCATCGGTGAGGTGGGGAAAGCCGCCAACCTTCCACCCTCGCCGCCTCATCCAGCGGGGTTTCGACCACGCGCCGCAGCCCCGCATGCGCATGAATCAGGCTCGCCGGCCCGATCAGTCCCAGATGATATTGCCCTGCCGCCAGCGCGATCAGCGCGACATTGCCAGTCCGCGCATCGACGACCGGTACGAAACCGGCCAGAACCAGCCCCGCCTCGACCCGCTCGCGTCCCCAGCCGCGCAGCGGATAGCCGCGCGGCCGCACCAGCCGCGCCCCCGCCGCCGCATAGGCCGCCCACACCAGCCCGACGCAATCGAGCCCCGTCGCGGGGTCGCATCCCTGCAGGCGGAACCGCACCCCGACCATCGCCCGCGCCGCCGCAAAGGCGCGCGCGCCCACATCATCCACCGGGATAACGCGTCAGCAAATCATTGCCCGGCAGATGCGCCTCGCCCCGAAAATTCACCGCATTGCCAAAGCGCCCGCTGCACGTCGCCAATTGCCGGTCGCATCCCTCGGTCAGCCGCACCCGCGCCGGCAGGACGGGCAGCACCCCCGGCACCTCGGCCAGTTGCAGCACCGTCCCGTCGTCGGCGATCACCGGGGACGCCAGCCCGCACGCCGCGCCCTGGGTCCACAACAGCTCACCGAACGCCAGCGTCCCCGCCACAACCGGCGCATCGAGCGTCACCGCCCGTCCCTCGACCGCAATCACGCGCCGGATATGCGTCCGCGGCGCCAGGTCGATGCGGCACGCCCGGTCGCCCAGCGCCGCGCGGCACGACGGCGAGGTCGCCGGGCACACCGGCGCGTCGAGCAGGCTCGTTACCCCGCGCAGTTCCACCGCGAAGGCGGCACCCTGCCGCTCGACCGTCCCCAGCTCGCCGCGCGCGACGGTGATCGGCGCCACCTCGGGGTCGCTCCAGTCGGTCACCATCAATTCCAGCCGCGCGCCGTCCCAGCGCCCGGCGTCAAGATCGACGGCGGCGATCGCCGCGCTTGACACCGCACCTTCGAGGTCCATCGTCTCGACCTCGAGGCTGTCGCTCGTCTCGAGCGCCGAGGGCTTCATCCCCGGCGCCGCACGATACAATGTGCCGCCGATCATCAGGTCACGGTCGTGCGAGGTCAGCCCGACCACCACCCCGTCGCGTCGCGCCAGTCGCCAGCACCAGGCCAGCGCCACCAGCTCTTCGCGCAGCCAGCCGGGCGCTGCGATCACCATGGCGCGCGCACCTCGATCAGCGGCACGCTGGCCATCTCGCCCGCAAGGAACGTCGCCCGGCTCACCTCCAGCCGGTCCTCGGCGAAACGCACCGGCACGTCGAAACGATAGCCCGCGCGCACCGCCGCGCCCTCCGCGGGCGCCGTATCGAGCAACACCTCGCCGGTATCGGTGACGAAAAAGGCGCCGGTCTCGATCCCGGCGACCGACACGCGCACACTGCCCGCGACCGGCAGGCGGATCGGCCGCTGCTGCACCGCGTCGCCCGTGCCATAATGCTTGACCAGCGCGAACTGTCGCCGGCTCCCGTCGCCTGCCCCCAGCAACTGGTCGCCCGCCGCCGGCAACCCGCCATCGTCCGCCGAGCCATGGTCGAAGGGATCGCGAAAGCGGAATGCGCGCGCCGCGCCGCGCCGGGCGCGAAAGAAATCGGTCAGCGCCCGCACATCGGCCTCGGACCTTATCCCCGGCCCCGCGTCATAGCGCATCCGCGCCTCGGCCCATTCGCTCGCGCGCTGTTCGTGTCCCGATGGCGAGCTCACGATCTGCGTCGAAAATTCGGTGACCGCCAGCGCCTCGCGCCCGATCGCCAGCGGGAAATCCACCATATCAAAAGCCTGCACCGCATCCTCCCCCCCGAAATCTTCGAGGCCGAACCAAACGAACCCGTCACGCGCGACCTGCGGCAGCGCCCAGACGAACGTGCGCGCCACCCCCGCGCGCACGCTCGCCCCGGCCGCCTCGGCGATCGCCGCCCATTGGTCGCGATCCTCCGTCCGCAGCACGAACCCCGAAAAATAATGCTGTTCATGGGTCGGATAGCCCAGCCTATCCACCATCGCCGCCCGCGCCGGCCGGGTCTCCGCCCCGCGCCCGCTCGTCACCCAGTCATAATCCTCAAGCTGCAGGATATCGAACGCCGGCGCCGCCCAGCCGAGCGGCACATTCGCGCGCCGCACCTCGGGCGCCGCGGGATCGAGCACCGTCGGCAGGAAGACGAGCAAATGGCTCACCAGCCCGCCCGCCCCGGCTTCGTCGCGCGCCGCCGCAACCAAAGCCTCGGTCGAGCCCGCGAGCAAGGCGCCCAATGCATCGAGCATCGTGCGCTGCCCGGCATCGAGCGGCGCGCGCACATCGGCAATCGCGACGCTCGCGCTGCCCAGCGCCGCGCCGGTCGCCGCGTCGTAGCCGCAGATTCGGCCGCCGGGATTGACCCACCACCAAGGCTCGCCGACCTGGAACTTCACCGCCAGCTCCGCCGCCACCGCGACCGCGACAAAGGCGCGTGCGACGAGCTGCAAATAGCCCATTGCCGCCGCATTGGCAGGCGACAGCAAGGTCGACGGCGGCACCCAACCGGTCAGCGCCGGCGCGCCGGCGTCGTCGCGCTGCTTCCAGTCGTTCCAGCAATATTCGTCGAAATATTCGTAGGACAGCGACCATATCACCCCCAGCCCCGCCGCTTTGCAGGCATCGGCGAAGCCCGCATGCCACGCGGCGCAAGGCGCGTTGATCGTGCCGCCCGCCAGGCTCGCGTAAAAGCCCCCGCCCGACGCCTCGAGCCGCATATAATGGCTCATCCCGACATAATGGACGACATCGCCGCGATAACCGAGCGCGACGATCTGCCGCACCACCCGCGCCGGGGTCAGGTGATAGACATCGTCATAGCCGTTGGTCATGCCCAGCCGATGCTCGGGCTGCATCGCATCGCCGATCGCCAGCACCGACCCCGATCCGGTGACGGATATCCCGCTCATCTCGGCCCAGCCCGCGGCGGGGTCCGCGAGCACCCCGTCGCTCCCGTCATAGGTGGGCGGCACCAGCGACACGAACATCCGGTCGATGTCGCCCGCCCACACCGGATCGGCCTCGGCGGGGAGCAGATAGCCGCCGTCGAGCGCATCGAAATCGAGGGTGACGAGCGCATCCTCGCCCGTCCCCTCGGCATAATTCCACAGCCTTACATACCAGGCGCGCGGCTCCCCCTCGGCATCGCGCCCTTCGATCGTCAGCGTCGGTCCGTGCAGCGCGTCGAGCGGCTTGACCCCACCCGACCGCCAGCGGAAGCTCAGCCGTGTGTGCCGGAAATCGCGTTTCGTTTCATAAGCCAGCAGGACATGGTCCCAGCGATCCGCCGCCGCCCAGATCAGCCCCGCCAGGTCCTGCTTCCGGTAAAAGACCGTCTCGACGCGCAGCGCCTGCGGTCCCGTCGTCGTCACGCTCGCCATCATCGGCCGCGCGAAATCGACCGTCCAGAAGCGCGGATCGAAGCGCTTGATCCACCCCTTGCGATGATGCGGCTCGGCCGCCACCAGCGCCCAGCCCATCAGTCGTTCTCCACCGCGCGCCGCACCGCGCGCGCCAGCTGCCGCCCGGTCTGCGCCAGCCTCCCGGGCTCACTACCCGCCTCGCCGCGGACATTGACGGTGATCGCGATGTTGCGCCCCGTGCCGCTTGTCGACGGTTCGATCCGCCCGCTCGCAGTCGGCACGAACAGCTCGGGCCCGCGCTCGCCGACACGGTAAGCGCGCCCCGCGCTCACCGGCCCGCCGGTCGCCCGCCCCGGCGCGCCGAGCATCGCCTGCACGATCGACAGGCCGAGCGCGAGCAGGCCGCTGCCGCCGCCCCCACCGCCTGTCTGCCCGCCACCAAGCGCCGCCGCGATCCCGTTGGCGACTGCGGCGCGCGCGATATCGGCCATCGCCGACAGCGCGACGCGCTTCAGATCCTCGAACCCCAGCTTGCCGGTCAGGATCGCGCGGCTCAGCGCGCGCTCGATCCCGCGTCCCGCCGCATCGGCGCCCGCGATCAGGGGGCCCTCCAGCGCCATGCGCATCGCTGCCACGTCGCGCTGGAGCGCGCCCGCGTCGGCACGCACCGTCACCAGCATCTCGTCGATCTCATCGGCCATCGGGAAAATTCTCCATCATCGCGGCCAGCGCCGCGCGGTCGACCGGCGGCGCGGCGCCCTCCTCCTCGGCCCATGCCGCCAGCACCCCTGCGGCGTCGGCTGGCGTCGCGGCCCAGAACTGGTCGGGCAGCCACCCGGCGACGCGCGCCATCACGCCTGCCAGCCGCACCGCGCGCGGCCCGAAGCTATCTTTCATCGTCCCTGCAATATCTGCCCGAGCAGCACGCGCAGCGCCGGCGTCACCGCGACCAGCCCCTGCGCGACCACCGCCTCGCCCACCGCTTCGCGCGTCGGCGCATCGGGGCGACCCTGCAGGCAGTGCCAGAACAGGCTCGCCAGCTCGCCCAGCCCCAGCCGCCCTTCGGCGGCACGCTCGACCAGCGCGAACAGCGGCCCCAGCTCGCCTTCCGCCGCGACCAATGCTGCAAAGCTCGGGCGCAGCACGAACATCGCCTCGCCGACCTTCAGCTCGACCTCGCCGCGCAGCATATTAGCGGCGCCGGTCACAGGCTCACCACCGCACCGCTGCTTTCCAGGTTCAGCGTATATTGGCGCTCGCCGTTATAATCGCCGGCATAGTCGAGCCGCGTCACCAGGAAGCGGCCGACCATTTTTTCTCCGCTCTCGAAGCTCAGCTCATAATCGTCGATCGCGCCCGACAAGGCATGGCTGCGCAGCCGCGTCTCGGCGTCCGACCCGGTGAAAATCCCCGCTGCGCTGACCGAAACCGATCGCACCCCGGCGCCCGACAACAGCTCGCGCCAGCCGCCACTGTCCTTGGTCGTGACGTTCACCGCCTCGCCGTTCACCGCCATTTGCGTCGTCCGCAAACCCGCGACCGTCTGGTACGCCGGCGGCACTTCGCCATCGCCGATCTTGAGCAAAAAGGCGCTCCCATTTTCGATTGCCATCGTCTAATCTCCTTGGCTCACAAGAACATCCGCAAACGGGGAGTCGCAGGATGCTGATCACTTCGATACTTTTGGCCGCCATGGCGCCGGTCTCGACCGCACAGGTCGACACCACGCGCGCCGCCTTCACCAAATGCCTGCGCGACGACCTGCGAAAGTCGCTCGAGGCCAAGATGGGCGAAGCCGAATATGAAATGGCGGTGAAATCGGTCTGCTCGGCCGAACGCGATGCCTTCCGCGCCGCGGTCATCGCCTTCGGCCGCGCCGCCGGCGACAGCGAGAAGAACGCGACCGACGACGCCGATATGCAGATCGAGGATTATCACGCGAACTTCACCGACAAGTTCAAGGATTATAATTCGACCAACACTCTGCCCGGCGAAGACTGATCGCCGCGTTTTTTGCTGCACCATCGGGTGCAGCAAAAACAGGCGCGTCGCCCTCACGGGGGCGACGCCCTCGCTACCCCGCCAGACAGCGGCACCGCACGATAATCTCGTGCCGCCACCCGCCATCCTTCGCAAAACCGAAGCGCGTCCGCACCACCCGCGCGGACGCGATCCGCCAGCCGTCGCCCGCGCCGCGCAGTTCGGGCGTCAGCGCCTCGATCCGCGCCGCCGCCGCATCGCCCGCCGCGTCGCCGACCCCGACGAGGCTCAGCGTCACCCGCACCTCGCGCCCCGCCACATCCTTTGTCCCCCAATCGCTTCCTTCGGCTGCGCCGACGCTGACATAGGGCGCGCTCACCCGCGCCGGCAACGCATCAAAAACGCCATGCACCAGCCTCGCCAGCTCGGCGTCGCTCGCCAACAGCGTGAACGCCCGGCTCCTGACCACGCGCTCGGCGCTCATCGTCCAAGCCCGATCCGTCGCCACGGTTGCCACAGCGCCGCGATGATCGCCGGCACCTCGCGCGCCCGCGCCCCGTCCTCGGCACCATCGCGCGCCATGTGCAGGTGCTGGATCATCCGCACCAGCCCCTGCCTTATCGCCTCGGGCACGCCGTTCGCATCCGCCGCCAGCCCGGCGCGATAGGTGATGCGCAGCCGCGTTGCGTCGCCCGGCGCATCGACCCACAGCCGCGCCGCGCCGTCGCGGTCGATTTCGGTCCGCCAGGCCTCGGCGTCCAACGGCGTCTCGTCGGCACCGGCCAGACCCGTCACCGCTTCGACCGCGACGACCGGCGCCTTGGTCAGCCGGATCGCGCCCGCAGGCACCGGCATTTCTTCGGTCACCGTCCGCATGATCAGCATCTGCCCGGTAAAGGCTTCGCACAGGTCCGCCGCGCTGCGCACCAGCCCCGCCACCAGCGCATCGTCCTGGCTCGCCCCCAGCCGCAGCCACGCCTTCGCCTCGGCGACGCCGACCGGCGCCGCGCCCTTTTCGATCTCCGCGATCATCAGCGTTCCTCCACCCGCACGGTCAGCGACCGCTCGTCGACCTGCCCGTCGCTCAGCGTCACCCGGTTGGTGACGCGATAGACCCCACCCGCGACCCCGCCCTCGATCGTCGCCGCACAGCGCAGCAGGTCGTGGCTCGCCGCCGTCACGATGATCGCACCGGCGCCCTCGGGCTCGACCGCCCAGCTCGCCGCGACGATCACCTGCTCGTCGACATAGGCATCGCCCCAATCGAAGGCATAATCGACCCGCGCCCCCGGATCCTTGATCACCAGCATCAATAATCTCCCGCAAAATCCTCCCGGTGGCGAAGCCATGGGGAGGGGGACCGCCGCGAAGCGGTGGTGGAGGGGCCAGCAACCTTGCACCATTGCCCCTCCGTCAGCGCCGCGCCCAAGGCGCAGTTTATCCTGAGCGCCTGCAAGGCAGTCGAAGGGCGCTGCCGCCTCCCCATCGCTGCGCGACAGGGAGGATCATGTTCGTCAGTCGCCCCGCACATCCCGCCGCACCACAACACGCCGCTCGCCCGCCTGCGCCCCCGCGCGACGCCCACGCTCCGCCGAACGCACCGCATCGACCCGCGGCCCCGGATATTCGCTCGCCAAATCGCGCAGCCCGGCATCGCCGATCGCCGCCGCACCCAGCGCGCGTCCGCCGATCATGCCGCCGGCTCCGCCGCCAGCCCGGCAAGCAGGAACAGCGCCAGTTGGTCGCTCCGCACCCCGAAACGGTCGTGGGCCACGCCCTCGGCATCGATCCACTCGTCGAAGCATAAAAAGGCATAGGGCGTGCGCCCCGGCCGCCCGTCGGCACCGATCGCATCGACCAGCCCTTCGTCGGCCATGATGTCCCACACCGCCTGTGCGCGAACGCCGAAATGCCGCCGCGCCGCATCGGCGCCCTTCGCCGCGATCGCGTCGTGCCACTGGAAAAAGCCGAGCTCGGCCAGTATCCGCCGCGCCGCGCGCCTTTCCGCCGCGCTCGCCGCGCCCTGCCAAAGCTTCTCGCGCGCGTCGGAGGTCTGGATCGTCCCCGTCGCGGCATAAAGCGCCGACCAGCGAAAGCCGCTCATCCCCAAGGCCTGCAGATTGTCCGCCCCGGGACGAAAGCGTCCCGTGGTGTCGAACACCGCCGACCGGTCGAGCAGCGCGGCGTTCGACACGCTGAACTTCAAATCGGTCTGCCCGCCATGCGTCGCAGGCATCGTCGCCGCGATCTGCGCGCGCACCCCGGCGCCGCTCACCGACCCGTCGCTGCTGCGAAAATTGATCGCCGCAAACGCCGCATTGGCGGTCCAGCCCGCGGCGCCCGTCTGCGTGTCGGCGATCTCGACGGCCACCGGCGCGCTGCCGTCGACCGCCGAACTCGCCTTCACCACCAGCCGTTGCCCCGGCGCCTCGTCGCCGACCCCCAGATTGCCCGCGCACACGAAACCCCCGCCGCTGCGCTGGTGGACGAGCGCGCTCGCCGGCCCGTTCACCCAGCCGCCGCCGCGCCGCAGCGTCACGCTGTCGCTCGCCTCGACATAGGTCGCGGCGCCATGCCCGGTCGAAATTGGCTGCTTGCCCGCGATCGCGCCGTCCAGCGCCGCAATCGCGCCCTGCGCCGAGCCGATCGCCACGCCCTGCGCCGCGATCGTCACCCCCGCCGCCGCCAGCGCCGCGCCATTGGCCGCCACCCCCGCAGCCGCTGCCGACAGGGCGCTGTCGGTTGCCGTCAGCCACCCCGCGCCGACGGTCAGCGCGACCGTCTTCACGCCCGAAGAAAAGGCAACCGGCGCCCCGCTGTTCGACGATGCGGCGACGACATCGCGCGACAAGCGCCCATCGGCGTCGAGCGTCCCGGTGCCGACCTCCCACTCGCCCGCATGCCGCACCCCGGCGATGCTGTAGTGGAAACTCGCACCGCCCGGCACGACATCGGCAAAGCGCCGATGCCCCGCGACCGCGCCGCCCAGCACGAGCGGTCCTGTCCCGGTCGCGCGGCTCGTCTCGCGCACCAGGTCGGCGAAATACAGGCTCGGCATCACCGCGCCTCCTCATCATATGGGAAAAAATAGGCGCCCGGCCCCTACCGAAAGGGAAAGGACGGAGCCGGACGCCGCATCGCACGCCAGCTCAGCTGGCGGCGAATTTCATCAGCTTGATCGCTTCCGAATTGATGATCGCCCCGCCGACACGCTTGGTTGCATAAAAATGCACAAAGGGCTTGTTGCTGAACGGATCGCGCAGGATGCGCGTCTCGCCGCGGTCGGCGATCAGGTAACCGGCGCGGAAATTGCCGAAGGCGATCGACAGGCTGTTCGCGCCCACCGCCGGCATGTCCTCGGCCTCGACCACCGGATAGCCGAGCAAGGTCGCCGCCTGCCCTTCGACCAGCCCCGGCTGCCACAGGAAAGCGCCGTCGCTCGTCTTGAACTTGCGGATGCGCGCCAGCGTGTCGCTGTTCATCACCCAGCTCGCGCCCTGCCGGTACGGCGCACGCAGGCTGTGCACCAGCTCGACCAGCTTGTCCTGCGGGTTCGACGCCGCGAACGCGCCCGCCGCGCCCGACGCCAGATATTGCAGCGTCCCGAACGCACGCACGCCGTCGACCTCGTTGGTCGTCGCAGTGTCGAGGAAGCCCTTGGGCCGGTTGGTGCCATTGCCGCCGACGAACGCCGCCCCTTCGGCGACCGCGAATTCGCGTGCGATCTCGTCGGCCAGCCAGCTTTCGACATCGAACATCGCATCGTCGAGCATCGCCTGGCTCGCCGCCGGATTGGCGTAAAGCTCGCCCGACGGCGGGGCGATTTCGGCAAAGCTGCGCGTCGCCGTCTCGGGCCGCGCCGCCGTCTCGCCGACCCAGCCCGCGCCCGTCGCGCCGGTGGCGACCAGCTTGCGATAGCCGCTCGTCCCCGTCTGCACGACGGTGGCGATCGACCGGATCGGCGACAGCGACTTCAGCGTCGCCGCGATCGTCCCGTCGATCTCGCGCGGCACCGCATAGCCGCCCTCGCCGCCCGACGCGCCCGACAGGCTCTTCATCTCGACCCCGGCGTCGATGCCGCGTCGCAGATAGCGCTCGACGAACGCATCGCGCGCCGGATCGGCCGCCTTCGCCCCGTCGAGCGGCAGCCGCGCCGCAGCCACCGCCTGCGCATCGACCTGCGCCTTCAACGCCGCGACCGAGGCTTTGAGGTCATCGACCGCCTCGGCCGCCAGCACCGCATCGAACGCACCATCGAGCGCATCGGCCTTCACTTCCATCTCCAATTCCATGCCCGTCACTCCTCGTCAAAAATCCACCGCAATCACCCGCGCCAGCGCCTGCATCGGCGCCGCCACCAAACTCACTTCGGCCAGGTCGAGCCCCAGCAGCTCGCGCGGATCGCTCCCGCGCGCCGCCGTCACCCGATAACCAAAGGACAATCCCGTCAGCGCCCCGCGCGCGACCAGCGCCGCCGCGGTCGGATGCGTCACCCGCGCCACGACGCGCAGCCCGCGCTTGTCCTCGGCCAGCGCCTCGATCGTGCCGACGACGGCGCCCGGCCGGTGCTGCCACAGCAAGGGCACCATGCTCCCGCGCGCCAGGCTCGCCGCAAACGCCCCCGCCCGCACGACATCGCCCCCGCGATCGACGCGGTCGAACACAGAGGCATAGCCCGCGAACCTGATCCCCCCTCCCGCTTGCGGGAGGGGGTGTCGCGAGGCACGTGACTCGCGGCACGGGAGAGCCTGTTCCGTCGCCGCCGCCCTCACCGCAGCAACCCCGGCAACCCCAGTTTCACCGCCAGCCCGACGACCAGCAACGCGAGCATCGCGCGCACCGCCCAGTCGATCGCCGCCTTCCACGCGCTCGTCTTGGCATCGCGCCAGGCGCCGAGCAGCTGGCGCAGGTCGACTATGTCGCCCCGCGCCGCCTCGTCGGACAGCCCCAGCCGCGCCAGTGCCCGCCGCGCCCCCAGCTCGCTCGCCTCCTCGATCACCGCGCGCAGCACCGCCGCATCGCCGACGACGCCGGGCGCCCCCGTCCCCGCCAGCGCGACCAACCGCGCCAGCGCTTCTTCCTCATCCATGTCCCGATCTCCGTTCAGCCGATGCCGAGCATCGCCTTCTTCTCGTCGGCCGTCAGCCAGTCCGCCCCCGACACCTCGCGCCACAACATCATCCGCTCCTCGGTCAACGCCGGCACCTTGTTGAGGTCAACGCGCAGCGCAGCCCCCGGAAACCAGCCGCGCAGCCCCTGTGCGATGCCCGCCAATATCTTCTCCGCCAGCGGCAGCACCGTCAGCCGCCACAGCGCCCGGTTCGCTTCCTTGTAATTGGCGTAAGTCGCATCGCCCGGCAGCCCGAGCAGCATCGGCGGCACCCCGAACGCGGTTCCGATCTCGCGCGCCGCGCTGTTCTTCAGCTCGAGGAAATCCATGTCGGCGGGCGACAGCGACAGCGCCTGCCAGCGCAATCCGCCTTCGAGCAGCAACGGCCGCCCCGCATTCGCCCCGCCCGCGAACCCCTCGGCCAGCTCCTCGCGCAATCGCTCGACCTGCTCGGCCGACAAAGGCACCCCCCGGTCGCCCGGATCATGGACCAGCGCGCCCGACGGCCGCGCCGCATTCTCCAGCAGCGCGCGATTCCACCCCGTCGCGGCATTATGCGCCGCGATCGCCGCCGCCGCCGCGCCCAGGCACCCCGCGCCATAATGATCGTCGAGCGGATGCGGCGCCTTCAGGTGGATGACCGCGGTCCGCCCCGCGCCATCCTCGGCCGCCAGCACCGCCGCGCTGCCCCCCGCCTTGTAGCGATAGGCGACCGGCCAGCCGCGCGCATCGGCCTCGACCGTCACCCGCTCGGGCCGCAGCGCGAACAGCTCCGCCGGCGCCCCCGCGCCATCGGCCAAAATCTGCACATAGCCATTGCCGTGGAGCAGCATCCCGGCCGCCAGCGCTTCGAGCAGCCCCTGCCCGCCCGACGTCCCCGTCACCAGCGCGACCAGCGCCGGATCGCTCGCCTCGAGCGGCGCCCCGCCGACCGCCTCGGCGACCAGCCGCACCGACCGCTGGACAATCGGGTTCGCCAGATATCCCTCGCGCACCTGCGCCTCGAACGACAGCGGCGCAGGCGCCGACCACGTCCCATACACCCGCGACAAAGCGGGCCGCGCAGGATGCTGCGCGGCCTTGCGGCCAAACCAGTTCATGATCTTCTCCGATTTCGACAAGGAAGCGCTCGACCAAGCAAGCGCGAATCAGTCGCCTCTATCCCCAACCATCGAGACCAATGGGTGGAAATGGCCCATGTTCATGGTTGGCTATTTGTTCCTGCTCGCTTATTCAAACTCTTGGTAGTCGTCCTACCAAACCTTTTTGACCGGAACCGCGGCCTCTGAACGGCGCGGAGGCCTGCGGCCTTCTGGAGCGTGGGCTCGATCCCACTTCAAAAAGGAGACAGCTTATGAAGCGCGTATTCGTACGAGCCTATAAGCGGGTGCGCCTTGGCCGGATGGAGTTCGTAAGAACTCACACCCGGCGTTGGCCCAACCAATATTCGTTCGACTTCTAGGCGGAGGCAGAACGGGTAGGGCGGCTACCACCCTCAGGGTTTCGCCGTACGAAACTTTCGCACACGCGGTCCCTAAGCCGCAAGCAGAATAATCCCATTTGGATTATCAAACCCGCCGCACCCCCGGCCCCGCCGCGCCGACGCCGCGCAGCAATTCCGCCAGTGCCCAAACGCACGCATCGGCCCGATCCGGTGATCGCCCCGGCCCGGCATAGCCGCCGCCGACCTGGAATCCGCAAAGCTGGTCCTCCAACTCGCCGAACACCCCCGCATGCACCACCTGCCCGCGCTCATAGGCGAGCGCGACGGGTTCGGCCCGCCGCGCCTTGCCGACGCTCGCATGCACCGGCACCACCGGCAGCGCGCAATCGGCCTGCCGCAGCGTGCCCGTCACCATCTCGCCGCCCATATTGCTCTCGGCGACCACCCGGTCGGCGCCCCAGCGCGCCGCCGCCGCCGCGACCGCCTGCGCCCACAGGCCCGGCGACGCCCGCTCGACGCTCGCATCCTCGACCACCGCCAGCCGCCCGTCGCGCAGCAGCGCCGCGACGACGATCCCGCACGCATCGCCTTCGCTCGTCGCCGGCGGGTCGACCCCGATCACGACGCGCACCGGCTTGCCGACCGCATCGGCATCGACCCGGCACGCCTCGACCAGCGCGCGGCTCCACAGCGCGCCCTCGACATCCTCGAGCATTTCGCCATCGAGTTCCTGCCGCCCCAGCCGCGTCCCGCCATAGCTCGCCAGCATCGCCTCGACGAAGCTCTCGGGCAGGTGCGGATTGTCACGCGTCCGCCCCGACGTCTCCGCCAGCCCCGTCGCCGCCTTCACCCGCCGCATCGCCGCATTGACCTGCGGCGTCGTCGTCACCACCACGCGCGGCCGCTCGCCCAGCCGCATGCCCAGCATCAGATTGTCCCACGCCGCGGTCCCGCGCCGCCACTTCGCGAGCTCGTCGCACCAGGCCGCATGATGCTCGGGCCCGCGCAATTCCTCGCCCGCTTCGGCCGAATAGAGCGTCGCCACCGCCCCGCTGTCGAACAACAGCTCGCGCCGCCCCGCCGACCAGCGCACCTTTTCATGGTCGCGCTTCACCGCGATCAGCCCGCTCGGCCCTTCGATCATCACCCGCTGTCCGTCGGCGATCGTCGCCGCGACCAGCGCGATCCGCGCCCCCGGCATGCCGCGCGCCACCTCGCTCACCCATTCGGCGCCCGCGCGCGTCTTGCCGAACCCGCGCCCCGCCTGGATCAACCAGATGCGCCAGTCGCCTGCCGGCTCGCGCTGTCCGTCATTCTGCTGGCCGTACCAGCGCCGTGCCAGTTCGGTCAGCTGCGCCGCGCTCATGCTGCGCATCACCCATCGCAATTCCTTGGGCGTCAGCCCCGCCAGTTGCGCAAAGACGATCTCCGACCAGGCGGTCAGCCGCTGCGGCGTCCAATCCTTGACCGCCCGCGTCCGGGGCGCGCGCCAACGCCTCTTCACGCATCCCCGCGCGGTTGCGGCAGTTCCACCGCCGACCCGCCCCGATTGCGGAGCAACCGTCGCCGCTTCACCATCCGGATGCGCTGGATCAGGATCGCATCGACCTCCTGCTGGGTCGCGACCTGCCGCGCGCCCGGGCGCAGCCGCCGCGCGGTGCTCCCGTCGACACTGGCGCGATGCTGGCGCAGCACCGCCATCGCCTCGGCCACCGTCATCTTCTCGACCGGCTGCCGCGCCTCGTCGTCGGGATCGAGCGTCAGCCCCTCGACCGCCTCGATCGCCCGGCGGAGCAGCGCCATTTCCAGCCGCTCATATCCCAGTTCGAGCGCCGCCTGCCATTGCTCGGCAAACAGCGGCTCGCGCTGGCGCAGCCGGTAAACCCCCGAAGACGCCATTCCCGCCGCCTTGCGCGCGCGCTCGACGTTACAGCTCGCCGCCAGCTCCTCCAGAAACGCCTGCCGCCGCGCGACCGTCCACCCGTTCGCGCGCGGCTTGCGCCGCTGCAGCGGCCCCACCGGCCCCGCCCCGATCTCGTCCTCGCGCCCGTCACCCATATCCACCTCGCCCCAAAAGCAGATCGGGCCGGAAAGCCCCAAAGGAGGCCCCGGCCCCGACTCGCAATTCTGCATGATGACTTACACGTGCCAGATCAGCGTGACGATGTCAAGAAAAATAACCCATTTGGTTTTAAATCCATTGCACAGGGGTAGGCGCGCTGGGTGAAGTGGGAAGGAGTTAAACAGACTCGACTCGGTAAAATAGGATGATAGCTTCCCACCTCAACGGGAGGGAACAACATGACAAGTAAAGCTGGACGATCGAGCGAGCACGACATTGCTCATGCTGCGATGAAATACCTCGCCACATTGCCTACAGGCACGGCGACAACCACGACGATCAAGAAGCATGTGCCAAACTACATTGCGCTCACGGCGGATGACCACGAGCCGTCAGGCTCGCGACCGCGAGAAGAGGTTTGGCAGCAGGTCGTGGGCAATATTGTGAGCCACCGAAACGAGTCGCCCGAGAACTTCATTAATCGGGGCCTTATCGAATATGCGGGCAGAAAGTGGACGCTCACGGCTGCGGGCAAAGCATATCTCGCGAAGCGCCCCTAGCTGTAGAGGGCTTTATACCCCGGCTTTAGCCACTTGAGTTCGGTGCCGCCGTCTTCGCCCTTGTCCCAGACAAACCAAGCGTAGGCAGTGGTACCGGTTCCCTTCTGAACCGCGCCAGCGGGATAGAACGTGATGCGCTCACTAAACACCCAGACGCGCGACGGCGGCGCGTCGGTGAATATCGTCCTCTGACGATTTGCGCCCTCAAGGAACGCGAGCCGCAACAGAAGCGCGAACTTTGCCGACGATCGCTCAATACCAGCCCGCACAAAGCCCTCAGCGGCGTTGTACGGCGGGTTGGTTACAATATTTGTCGCGCGGCGCCAGCTATCCAGAAAGTCGTGATCGGCCTCACCATATCCGCGATCATGCAGGTCCGAACTGATGACCTTGTTGCCGGTCGTTTCGAGCACGCGCGACATGGCGCCGTCGCCGCAAGCTGGTTCCCAAATGTCGCCGCGAAAGTCCTCATTATCGATTAGTGCATGTGTCGCCCAAGCCGGGGTCGGGAAAAAGTCGGGGCCGTCGAGATCGGCGAACCGCTTCATTGTCGGCTTATACCCGCCGTTGAGGTTATATGTCGCATCCATAATAAAAAGATAACAGAATCAGAGGTTTATACAACCCCGGCTAAGTGACTCGAAAGACTCGATATTCAGGATTTCGAGGACTTTTCGACCGGTTTATGTTTGACCAGCTTCCCTCGCCGCCACCCCACCATTGCCACCCAGCCCCCGCCCCGTTATCGGCAAGCCATCGTGGACAGCAGCATCACCATCGGAACCGACGCCGCGCAGAATGCGGTCCGCATCGACGTGCAGGAACTGCTCGCGACGCGCCTGCTCGTGCAGGGCAATTCGGGGTCGGGGAAATCGCACCTGCTGCGCCGCATCCTCGAGGAAAGCGCGGGGCTCGTCCAGCAGGTGGTGATCGATCCCGAAGGCGATTTCGTCACCCTCGCCGACCGCTACAACCATGTCGTCGTCAACGCCGGCGACTATAGCGAGCGCGAGATCGCGGCGATGGGCGCGCGCATCCGCGAGCATCGCGCCTCGGTGATCGTCGCGCTCGATACCTTGGATATCGAGGCGCAGATGAGCTGCGCCGCCGCCTTCCTCAACGCCCTCTTCGACGCCCCGCGCGAGCACTGGTTTCCCGCGCTCGTCGTCGTCGACGAGGCGCAGATGTTCGCCCCCAGCGCGTCGGGCGACGTCTCCGACAATGTCCGCCGCGCCAGCCTGTCGGCGATGACCAACCTCATGTGCCGTGGCCGAAAGCGCGGGCTCGCGGGCGCGATCGCGACCCAGCGCCTCGCTAAGCTCGCCAAGAATGTCGCGGCCGAGGCGAGCAATTTCCTGATGGGGCGCACCTTCCTCGATATCGACATGGCGCGCGCCGCCGACCTGCTCGGCATGGAACGCCGCCAGGCCGAGGCGATCCGCGACCTCGACCGCGGCCATTTCCTCGGGCTCGGCCCCGCCATCTCGCGCCGCCCGGTGTCGATCCGCATCGGATCGACCCAGACCGCGACGCGCGCCGGCACCCACTCGCTGCTCCCGCTCCCCGATGCCGAGCCGCAGGACATGCGCACGATGCTCTTCGCCGAGCTCGAGAGCGTGCCGCCCCCGCCGCCGCCCCCCGCGCCCAAGGTGGTGCCCGCGCACGACCTGATGCGGCAGTTCGCGGCGCAGGACGACGATCTCGCGCTCGCCGAGCCCTCGCCGTTCCACGAACTCAGCCCCGAAGAGGTCGAGGCCGCCGAGGCCGCGGCGCTCGCCGCCGCCGAAGATATCGAAGCGGGCATCGTCGCCGCGCTGCACGACATGCTCGCCGACCCCGACGGCGCCTTCCACCCCGAGGCCTTTCTCTACCAGGATTTCTCGGTCCGCTGCCGCATGGCGCGGCTCGCACGCGTGCCGCTCGACCTCGCGCAGTTCCGCCGCCGCTTCGCGCTCGCGAAGGGCGGCATCTTCGACCCCGCCGACGCGCGCTGGGCCGATCTGCTCGACGCCGCGTCGCGCCTCCCCGACGACATGCTCGCGCCCTTCGTCCAGATCGGCCGCGCCGCGATGGAGGGGCTGCCCTGCCCCGACGACGACGCGCTCGGCCGCGCCTATGGCACGCGTTCGCCGGGGCGCATCCGCCGCCTCGTCGACTATATGGAAAAACATGGCGCGGTCGTCGTGCGCTCGGACTTCGGCGGCCGCCGCTCGATCGGCATCCCCGCGCTGGGGCTCAGCACCGAGGCCGAATAGGCGCGGCCGACATTTAACGCCATCGCAACCGCCCTGCTGCCACAAGCGACCCCGCACAACCGGGGAATCGCTGCGATGAAAACACCTGTCCTTACCTTGATCGCTGCCGCGTCGCTCGCGGCCTGCAGTCAGGTCCCCGACCCCGACTATGCCGCCCCCACCGCCGAAGAGGCGAAGGCCGCCTATATTGCAGGCCAGCTCGCCGACGCCGCCGTGCTGGCGGGCGAACCGCTCAGCGCGCCGAGCCGATTTCCCGATGAATCGGTGCGCAAGGTCGCCGACACCGCCAATGCGATCGGTGACCTGCAGACCGAACTGACGATCGAATCGTTACGCAAGACCGATGCCTTCGACGCGGTCGATGTGACCGGCTGCGAATGGCAGGCGATCGATCCCGACCTCGTCGATCCGATGTCGCACCCGCGCCTGCCATCGGACCCCATGGGCGCCTATTTCTGCAGCGCCGACGTCAAGGTCACGCAAAATTACGGCATCAAGGCGCATGCCCCGGCGAAGGGCTATTTCTATCGCCAGGACGGCGAATGGATCTACGCCGGCGAACATGCCCATGGCTATGAACGGATCGATGCCCGGCCGGCGGTCGGCTGACACCCTCCGTCCTGAGGCATCGGGTTCGGTGCGCGCGGCCGGCCAGGCACGCTCACGCCGCGTCGTGCAGGATGATCCCCAGCACCCGCCGCCGCCCCGATCGCAGCGCGCTCACCCCGTGGCGCATCGCGACGCGATAATCGCCGCGGCTGCCCTTCACCGGCCGCGCATTGACCGCAAAGATCACCGCATCGCCTTTGCCCAGCGGCACGACCATGGCGCGCGACTGCATGCGCGGGCGCTGCTCGGTCAGCACGAATTCGCAGCCGGTAAAATCCGCCCCCGGCGCCGACAACAGCAGCGCGGCCTGCAACGGAAAGACATGCTCGCCATACAGGTCCTGATGCAGGCAATTATAGTCGCCCGGCCCATAATCGAGCAGCAACGGCGTCGGCCGCGCCTGCCCCGCCGCACGGCAGCGCGTCAGGAATTCCTCATGCCGCGCGGGAAAGCGGACATCGATCCCCATCCGTTCGTGCCAGCGGTTCGCAACCGGCGCGAGCCGCGCATAGAGCGCCGACCGCAGCGCCGCGACCGGCCCCGGCAGCGGATAGGCGAAATAACGATACTCCCCTCGCCCGAACCCGTGCCGCGCCATCACGACATGGCTGCGAAACCCCTCGGGCGCGTCGTAGCGCGCGGCGAGTCCATCGCATTCGGCACCGTCCAGCAACCCCGGCACCACCGCCCAGCCTTCGGCATCGAGCGCGGCGGCGAGTGCGGTCCAGTCGATCGCAGCGAGGCGCGCGTCGAGCGCGGGCATTGTTTCCATGTCCATGTCCGGGCTATGCCCTCCCGCATCACCCGCCGCGCCCCGTTTCTTGCGGCCAAATCCAACGGACACCTTGCCCCATGACCCTCCGCCTCACTGCCGCCTTCTGCCTCGCCGCTTTGGCGGCCCCCACTGCGGCCCAAAATTTGCCGGCTCCCAGCCCCGCCATCTCGGCCGACAACCTCACCGAAACCGTGCGCACCCTCGCCTCGGACCAGTTCCAGGGCCGCGCGCCCGGCACGGTGGGCGAGGAACGCACGATCGGCTATCTGATCGGCCGGCTTCAGGCGCTCGGGCTCGAACCCGGCGGCACGGGCGGCGGCTGGACCCAGCCCGTCCCGCTGCTCCGCACCCGCCTCGGCACCCCGACGACGCTGCAGTTCGCGCACGGCGGCACCGCGCAGCCACTGACCTTCGGCACCGACATCTATCTCTCGACGCTCCAGCCGGTCGACACCGCGACCGTCGCCGCCGCGCCGCTCGTCTTCGTCGGATACGGCGTCCACGCGCCCGAGCGCGGCTGGGACGATTTCAAGGGCGCCGACCTCAAGGGCAAGGTCGCGGTCTTCCTGATCAACGACCCCGATTTCGCCGCGGCGAAGGGCGAGGCGGTCGCCGGCAAATTCGGCGGCAAGACGATGACCTATTATGGCCGCTGGACCTACAAGTTCGAGGAAGCCTCGCGCCGCGGCGCGATCGCCGCGCTGATCGTCCACGACACCGACGGCGTCGGCTACGGCTGGAACGTCGTAAAGGCGCCCGCCGGCGAAAACTACGGCCTCGTCGTGCCGCCCGAAAAACGCACCTCGCTCCAGCTTCAGGGCTGGATTGCGCATGATGTCGCCGACAAGCTCTTCGCCGATGCAAAGCTCGACCTCGCCAAGCTGCGCATCGCCGCGCGCCGCGCCGATTTCCGCCCCGTGTTGCTCCCCGGCGTCACCCTCGACGCGAGCATCCCTGTGACGCAGACGGTCGTGCAGAGCCAGAATGTCCTCGCCAGGATCCCCGGCGCCAAACGCCCCGACGAGGTGGTAATGTATGGCGCACACTGGGACGCCTATGGCGAGGGTGCGCCCGACGCCAAGGGCCGCATCTATCGCGCCGGCGCCAATGACGACGCGCTCGGCGTCGCGGGCCTGTTCGAAATCGCGCGCAGCTTCAAGGCGGCACCGGCGCCGGACCGCAGCCTCGTCTTCGCCTTCTGGACCGCCGAGGAACGCGGGCTGCTCGGCTCGGAGGCCTATGCGCAGAGCCCGGTCTATCCGGTCGAGAAGACCGTCGCGAACCTCGGCCTCGACATCCTGCAAACCGCGGGCAAGGCCAGGGACGTCATCCTCGTCGGCAAGGGGCAGGGCAGCCTTGAGGACGATCTCGCGCGCCTCGCCGCCGCGCAGGGCCGCAGCGTCAGCGTCGAGAGCCTGCCCGAACGCGGCCTTTTCTACCGCGCCGACCATTTCTCGATGGCCAAGCGCGGCGTCCCCGTCCTGCTGATGATGGGCATCGCCGGCGCCTCCGACCTCGTCGCCGGCGGCAAGGAAGCGGGCCAGAAGTGGGTCGATGACTATACCGGCCAATGCTACCATCAGGCCTGCGACGCCTGGGACGAAAGCTGGAACCTCGATGGCGCGGTCGAGGATATCGAGCTCTTCCGCCAGATCGGCGACGAACTCGCGCGCTCGGCAAAATGGCCGGGCTGGAAGGACGGCAGCGAGTTCAAGGCGATCCGCGACACCAGCGCCGCGTCGCGGAAATAGGCCCCGATAGTTTTTCTCTGAATCGTCCCGTGAAAAATCATCGCGATGGGCACCGCCATGGCATCACCGACCGCCCCGCCAACGGCCCCGTTCGTGGCCGCGCTGCGCGGGCCGCGTGCCGGCTATCAGCCTTGCAAGGCCGATGGTCCAACCCGCTGCCACTAACGAATAATTTCGCAAGCCTCTCTGGCCTCAAACCGCGACCGCTATCGCCTCCACCTCGATACGAAAGCCGAAGTGCAGCGGTCCCGTTGGTACCACGCTACGCGCCGGGCGAGTGGCGCCGAATACGCGCGCATAGATCGCATCGACCTGACCCCAGTCGTCGATATTGCTGAGATAGACGGTCGTCTTGACCACCTGCGCCAGCCCCGCGCCCGTCTCGGCAAGCACCGCCTCGAGGTTGCGCAGCGCCTGCTCGGCCTGCGCCGCGAAGGGCGCGTCGGCGAGCGACGTGTCGCGGCCCGGCAGCAGCGGCAGCTGCCCCGACACGAAGATAAAGCCACCCGCCGCGATGAAGGGCGAATAATGCGGCCCGGCCGTCATCGGCCCGCTGTCCTGCTTCACCTTGCCTGCCGTCATTCGATTCTCTCCCACGCTGGTGTCAAGGGTTAGCATGGCGGGCGCCGTCCGCCATCGCGCCATCGCCGACGCGCAAACTTCCCGCGGCCTACGCCTTTACCACTTGACTCATTTCGACGTTTAGCTAAATGTCACATCATGAGTTCGATCTTCAAAGCCCTGTCCGATCCCACCCGCCGCCGGGTGCTGCAACTGCTCCGGCAAGGGCCGATGAGCGCGGGCGAGCTCAGCGATGGGTTCGACGTGTCAAAGCCTACGATGTCGGCGCATTTTGCGGTGCTGAAGGAAGCCGACCTCGTCCATGCGGAAAAGGACGGCAAATCGGTCATCTATCATCTGAAGCTCTCGGTCCTCGAAGAGGCGCTGCTCGGCTTCGTTCATTCGTTCAACCCCGGCGCCGCGGCGCCCGCCGATCAAAAGGATAAGGCAGGATGACACAGCAATTGAAGGCCGATATCGCTTGGGGCGGCGGGATCGTCCTCCTCGCGCTCGCCGCGACCGCCGCACTCCAGCTTGGCTATATCGACGGCGACGCCGCGACGCGCATCACACTCGGCGCGACCGGCATCATGCTCGCCTGGTATGGCAACCGCATGCCCAAGCTGCTGGTTCGCGGCGACCGCGCCCGCCGCGCCAACCGCGTCGGCGGCTGGTCGATGGCGCTCAGCGGGCTCGTCTATGCCCTTTTGTGGATCTTCGCTCCGATGTCGGTGGCGCTGATCGGCGGTTGTGGCGCGGTCCTGATCGGGGTGGCGGTGACTTTCCTTTATTGCCGCTCGCTGCCCGCGAACGAAAAGGCCGCCTGAAGCCCCGAGCCCGCCATCACCCCATGACGAAGGCGTTGAGCTTGTTGCCGTCGGGGTCGCGGAAATAGCCCGCGTAAAAGCCCTCGCCGCGTGGTCCCGGGGGGCCTTCGCAAGTGCCGCCGTTGGCGAGCGCGATATCGTAAAGCCGGTGCACCTGTTCCTTGTCCTTCGCCTCGAGCGCGACCATCACGCCGTTGCCGACGCTCGCTTCATTGCCGTCGAACGGCTTGGTGAGTCCGATCCCCGCGCCGCCGCCGGGCTTGCCCCACGCGATGAAGCCGTCGAACTCCATCATCCGCGGCGTCTCCAGCTCGGCCGCGATCGCGTCGTAAAAGGGGGCAGCCTTCGCAAGGTCTCTGGTGCCCAAGGTCACATATCCGATCATCCTGATTCTCCCGACTCGTTGAAGGAACATAATAGGAACAATGGCGGCAGCGCGCAAAGAAAAACGGGCGCCGGACCGAAGTCTCGGCGCCCGTCTCTGATCCCCGGAGCGAAAGCGCTTATTTCTTGAGGCGCAGCGCCACGTCGGCCGAGGGACCGCCACGGCGCAGGATTTCGACCAGCACCGCGTCGCGGCTCGCCGCCTTGGTATCGGCGACAACCTTTGCCAGCGCGTCGCTTGTCAGCACCGGGGTGCGGCCATTGCCCGCGCTCAGGATCACGTCGCCGCGGCGAAGCCCCTTGCGCCCGGCATCGCTGCTCGCGGTGACCGCCGCGATCACCAGTCCCTTGGTGTTTGCATCGACGCCGACCGAGCGCGCGATATCGGCGGTCAGCGGCAGCACCGTGAGGCCCAGTTCGTTAAGCACCGCAGTGTCGGCCGCGCCCGCCGGATCCTCGGGGGTCGCCTGCTCGTCTTCGGGGTCGAAGGTCGTACCGGCGAGTTCCTCTTCGGGCGGACGCTTGCCGACCACGGCGTTGATCGTGATCGTCTTGCCGTCGCGGATGACCTCGAGCGGGATGCGCGTCCCCGGTTTGACCCGGGCGACGATGTAAGACAGCGTCTGCTGCGGCGTCACGTCCTTGCCATCGACCTTTGTCACGACGTCGCCGCGCTTCAGCCCCGCCTTTTCGCCGGCCTGGCCGGGTTCGATCCGCCCGATGCGCTCGCCGCGGTCCTTGGGCAGGCCGAGCGCCGCCGCCATATCCTCGTCGACCGGGGTGATGCCGATGCCGAGGTAGCCGCGCTCCACTGCCTGACCGGCTTTCAGCGCGTCGATCACCGGGATCGCGGCGTCAGCGGGGATCGCGAAATTGACGCCGATATTGGCGCCGACGGGCGAGATCAGCATATTGTTGATGCCGACGACGTTGCCCTGCAGGTCGAACAGCGGGCCGCCCGAATTGCCGCGGTTGATCGCGGTATCGGTCTGGATATAGCGGTCATAGGCACCGCCCTGCCCGAGGTTGCGCTGCACCGCCGAGATAATGCCCGCGGTCACCGTCGAGCCGAGGCCGAGCGGGTTGCCGATCGCCACCACCCAGTCGCCGACGCGCGCATCGCTGCCGGTCGCGAACTTCACGAAGGGCAGGCCGGTCGCCTCGATCTTGAGCAGCGCGAGGTCCGACGCCTGGTCGCGGCCGACGATCTTCGCCTTATATTCCTTGCGGTTGGTCAGCGTCACCGTGACCTCGTTGACCGCCTCGCCGCGCGGGCCGCCCGAGATGACATGGTTGTTGGTGACGATATAGCCGTCGGCCGAGATCAGGAATCCCGAGCCGCCGCCCTGCTGTTCCTGCGTGATCGGCTCGCGCGTGCCCGCAAAGGGATTGAGGCGGACGCCAAGCGTGACCTCCTGCTTGGTCGCGATATTGACCACCGCGGGCTGGAGCTGCTCGACCAGGTCGGCAAAGCTTTCGGGCGCGCCGGCGCGCGGGACGACCTTGGCGATTTCGCTCGATTCATTCTGCGCGACCTGCGCGCCGACGGGGGACTGGGAGACCAGCGCCAGCGCCGTGCCACCCGCCAGCAGTGCCGAAGTGATGCCATAAACATAACGCACGATCGAAATTCCTCTTCTCTTCACCAATGACGTCCAGCCCCGGCGCCGGTTATCTGCTTGGCCGTGGCTGAACGGCAATTGAACATGAACGCCGCGTGACGGCGCCGTTCATGTCACGCCTCAATCACCGCGGAACTGGCGCAGATATTCGCTGTTCGGCGACAGGATGACCGAATTGTTGGCGCCCTTCGCGGCATCGCCGTTGAAGGTCTGGCGATAGCTCTGCATCGCGCGATAGAAATCATAGAATTGCGGGTCCTTGCCATAGGCGGCGGCATAGATGCGCGCCGCCTCGGCATCGGCGTTGCCGCGGATGATCTGCGCTTCCTTTTGCCCCAGCGCGAGGATTGCGACCGCCTCCTGCTCGCGCGCCGATTTCATGCGCGTGAAGGCGGCGTTGAGCGGCGTGCCTTCGGGCAAGTCGGCGCGCTTGATCCGCACGTCGATGACCTCGGCGCCATAGCGCCGCGCCTCACGATTGAGTGCATTCTGGATGTTGGTCATCACATTGCCGCGCTCGGCCGACAGCAGCGAGGCGAAGCTCCGCTTGCCAAGCTCGTTGCGCAGCGCCGAGCCGAGAATCGAGGTCAGCTGACCCTTCAGATTCTCCTCGGTGCGGATCGACGTGTAGGTGCGCGACGGGTTGACGATGCGGAAGCGCGCAAAGGCATCGACCTCGAGCAGATATTGGTCGGTCGTGAGCACGCGCTCATTCTGCATGTTCGCGCCCAGGATGCGCTTGTCGAACACCACCACCGTATCGATGATCGGGAAGCGCGCGAGGATGCCCGCGCCCGAGTTGCCGAAGCTCTGCCCCGGCTTGTACTGGTTCTTGACCGCATGGATCTGGCCATAACGGATGACGAGCGCCTGCTTGTCCTCGGGCACGATCTTCAACGTCAGCGAAGCAAGCACCGCGACGATGACGAGGCCGAATATCCAGCGCAGCGGGCGCGAGAAGACCGATTCGAAAAAGCTCATTGTGCGGCCTCCGGTGCCGGCGCGGCACGGCGCTTGAGTTCGGGAAGCGGCAGATAGGGGGTCACCCCGCCCGGCTCGACGATCACCTTGTCGACCGGCGCCAGCACCGTTTCCATCGTTTCATAATAAAGGCGGCGCTTCGTCACCTCGGGCGCCAGCTTATATTCCTCATAGATCTTGTCGAACGACGCTGCGGCGCCGCGCGCATTTTCGAGCTGCGCGCTCGCATAGGCCTCGGCGCTGTTGATGTTCGATTCGCGTTCCTGCTGCGCCGCGGTCACCTTGTTGAAGGCGTCGGTGACCTCCTCGGGCTGCACCGCGCGCTGCAACTGGATCGCCTCGATCGTCACGCCCGATCGATATTTGTCGAGCAATTGCTGCATGCGCGTGCGCACCTCGCCCTCGATCGCGGCACGCCGCGGGCCGATCGCGTCGGTCAGCGTATAATTGGCGACCGTCGCGCGCATGGCGCTTTCGGCGACTTCCTTGATCGTATTTTCCTGGTCGGCGATCTGGAACAGATATTGGTGCGGATCGCGTACCCGCCAGCGCACCTCATAGCCCAGGTTGATGATATTCTGGTCCTGCGTCAGCACGAAATTGCGCGATTCATTGCTCGTCGCGCCGATCTTCATCTCGCGGATCGACTGGACGTCCTCGACCTTCACGCTCTCGAACGGCGCGGGCAGCTTGAAATTGATCCCCGGCCCCATGGTGCGCGAATAGCTGCCCATCGTCGTGACGACGCCGGCCTGGCCTTCGCCGACGATCTCGATCGACGAAAAGCCGAGCGCCAGCACGAGCGCGCCGCCGATGCCCCATTTCCACAGCCGGCCGTCGCCGGGCAGCTGCATGCCGCCGCCGCCGTCAGAGCCGCCGCCGCCGAAATTGCCGCGACCCTTGCGCAGCAGCTCGTCGAGCGCCGAGGGGCCGCGCGGCTTGCGCCCGCGGTTGATGTCGACCGGATCGGGGCTGACCCACGGGTTGCGCGGGCCGGGCTTCTTGCCGCCGCCCTCGCCGTTCCCGCCGCCGCTTCCCTTGCCGTCGTCGCCGCCCTTGGGCCCCCACGGGCTGTTGGCCATCGCAAGGATCGGCCCAAAAAATTGCCGCAAACCCCCGGGGGCGCGGCGTCCCATTCCATCACTATCGTCGTTGCTCATAGGGCTTTTATAGGGCGCGTCGGCGCGATTAACAGGGGGTGCGCGCGAAAATGGCTGGCAATCATGCCCGCCATGCCTATCTGCCACCGACATGACCGACACCGCTCCGCTCGCCAGCATCGCCACCGACCTGACCGGGGGCCGCACCTCGGGCCTCAAATTCCTCGATGGCGAGGGCACGCTCGCGATCGTGCTCGACGTCACCGGGCTCGACCCCGACGAGCGCAAGCCGCTCGAAGAGAAACTCCGCGCCGGCCTGCTCGCCCGACCGGGCGTCACCAGCGTCCGCGTCGCGATGACCGCCGAGCGCAAGGGTCTCACCATCATCGCGGTGGGCAGCGGCAAGGGCGGGGTCGGCAAATCGACCCTCGCCGCCAATCTCGCGGTCGCGCTGCGCCGCCTCGGCGTCAAGGTCGGGCTCGTCGATGCCGACATCTATGGGCCATCCCAACCCAGATTGATGGACAGCGAGGATGTGAAGCCCGAAGCGCGCGGGTCGAAGCTCGCCCCCGTCCCCAACGCCTATGGCGTGCCGATGCTCTCGACCGGGCAGATCGCGGCGCCGGGACAGGCGATCGCGTGGCGCGGACCGATGGCAGGCCGCGCGCTCGAACAGCTCGTCGACGCGAGCTGGGGCGACATCGACACGCTCGTCGTCGACCTGCCGCCGGGCACCGGCGACGTCCAGCTGACGATGATCCAGAAACACAAGCCCGCCGGCGCCGTCATCATCTCGACCCCGCAGGACCTCGCGCTGATGGACGCAACGCGCGCGATCACCTTCTTCGAACAGGCCGATGTGCCGCTCATCGGGCTCGTCGAGAATATGGCGGGTTACGCCTGCCCGCATTGCGGCGAGGTCAGCGACCCCTTCGGCAGCGGCGGCGCCGAAGCGGCGGCGAAGACGATGGGGCTCGACTTCCTCGGCCGCGTGCCGCTGTCGATGGGCATCCGCCTCGCCAGCGACGGCGGGGTGCCCCCGGCGGCGGGAACCGACAAGCTCGGCGAGCCGTTCCACGCGATAGCGGCGAAGGTCGCAGCATGGCTCGACGCACGAAAGGGCAAATGATGGCGATCAACGACGAGCATGAAATCCGCGAGCTTCTCGGCCAGCCGCGCCGCATCGCCGTCGTCGGCGCCTCGCCCAATCCGTCGCGCGCTTCGAACGAGGTGCTCGGCTTCCTCGTCCGCCAAGGCCATGACGTGATCGCGGTGAACCCCGGCCACGCCGGTGGCACGATCCACGGCGCCCCCGTCGTCGCCACCCTCGCCAATGTCGAACCGCCCGCCGAGATCGTCGATATCTTCCGCAACAGCGAAGACGCCGGGCAAGCGGTCGACGAGGCGATCGTCCATGGCGCCAAGGCGGTGTGGATGCAGCTCGGCGTCATCAACGAGGCCGCGGCCCGGCGCGCCGACGCGGCGGGCCTGACGGTGGCGATGGACCGCTGCCCCGCGATCGAGATCCCGCGCCTCGGCCTGCTGCGCCGATAGGCCGACCCGCGATTTTCGCCACAGCCCAGCGGTAGATTTCGGGCAGGATTTCCGACAGTAAGGGCGCGATGAAACACGCCCTCCCCCTGCTCGCCGCCGCAACCGCCCTCGCAGGCTGCGCCGCCACCCCCGCCCCCTCCGACCCGCAGGCCGCCTTTTTCGCCGCGCTCGCCGAACGCTGCGGCCAGGCCTATGCCGGCAAGATCGAGACGAACGAGGCCGCCGACGCCGACATGCAGGGCAAGGCGATGGTGATGCACATCCGCCGCTGCACCCCCGACCGCATCGAAATTCCGTTCCACATCGCGGGCCTCGGCCCCGATGGCGGCTGGGACCGCTCGCGCACCTGGATCGTCAGCCGCACCGAAAGCGGCCTGCGCCTCAAGCACGACCATCGCCACGCCGACGGGTCGAAGAACGAGGTCACGCTATACGGCGGCGACACCGCCACCCCCGGCACCGCGACGCGGCAGGAATTTCCGGTCGACGCCGAATCGATCGCGCTATTCGAGCGCACGGGTCGAAGCGTCTCGACCACCAATGTCTGGGCGATGGAAATGACCCCGCTCGGCTTCGCCTATGAACTGAAACGCGCGAACCGCCACTTCCGCGTCGGCTTTTCCTGGAACCGCCCGGTGAGCCCGCCGCCCCCCGCGCCTTGGGGGTGGTGATCTAGGCCTCCAAAAGCCTTTGCCTCGCCGACTCGCCCCGCCTATCAGCGTCGGCAATGGCGGGCATTCGCGACAGCATCGACACGAAAAAACGGCGCCTGCCGCATGTCAGCCGCCGCTCGCTGCTCGTCGGCGCGACCGCAGCGGGCGGCCTCGCGCTCGCGTGGAGCGTCTGGCCGCGCGAATACGCCCCCAATCTCACCGCCGCCAAGGGCGAGCATATCTTCAACGCCTTCCTCAAGATCGGCGAGGACGGGCATGTCAGCGTCGTCGTCCCGCAATGCGAGATGGGACAGGGCGTCACCACCCTGCTGCCCCAGATCATCGCCGACGAACTCGGCGCCGACTGGCGCACCATCGCGGTCGAAACCGCGCCGATCAGCCCGCTCTACACCAACACGCTGCTGGTTGACGAGGATAGCGCGACCTTCACGCCGCGCGCGCTCGTTCCCGATTTCGTCGCCGACGTGCGCGGCTGGGCGCGGCGCGAATGGGCGGTGCGCCATGCGGTGATGCTCACCGCCAACTCGTCGTCGGTGCGCATGTTCGAAGAGCCTTGCCGTGAAGCCGCGGCGCAGGCGCGCGCGCTGCTGATGATGGCGGCGGCGCGGCGCTGGGACGCCGACTGGCAGGACTGCGACACCGCGAACGGCTTCGTGACCTTCGGCAGGAAAAAGCTCCGCTTCGCCGAAGTCGCCGCCGCCGCGGCGCTGCTCGAACCGCCCGCCGAGCCGGTCTTTCGCGCGAGCAGCAGCGACCCGCTCTACGGCCAGGAACTGACCCGGCTCGACCTGCCCGCCAAGGTCGACGGATCGGCCAATTACGCTGGCGACATCCGCCTTCCCGACATGGTCTTCGCCGCGATCCGCCAGGGCCCGCTCGGCGCAACCCGGCTCAAGAGCATCGACAAAAAGGCCGGGCTCGCGTCGCCGGGCATGCTCTATGTCGTCGAGCATGAACGCTGGCTCGCCGCAGTCGCGCGCAACTGGTGGGCCGCGAACCGCGCGCTCGACAAATTCGCACCCGTGTTCGAGACCGCCGGCGCGCCGATTTCCTCGGCAAGCATCGACAAGGCGCTCGCCGCCGCGCTCAAGGCCGACGGCTTTCGCATCGCCAAGGGGGGCGACGTCGCCAGCGCGATGGAGGGCCGCACCAGCATAGGCGCCACCTATCAGGTCGCGCCCGCGCTCCACGCGCCGATCGAAACGCGCACCGCCACCGCCGCGCCCGACGGCACGCGGCTGCGCGTCTGGGTCGCGACGCAGGCGCCCGCGCAGTGCCGCGCCGCGATCGCCGCCGCGACCGGCCTTTCCGAAAGCGATGTCACCCTCTTCCCGATGATGGCGGGCGGCTCGTTCGACGCCTGCCTCGACCATAGCGTCGCGGTGCAGGCGGCGATCATCGCGCTGCAGGTGAAGCGCCCGGTCCAGCTCGCCTGGTCGCGCGCCGAGGAAATCATGCGCGACATCCCCCGCCCCCCGGCGCGCGCGCGCATGGTCGCAACGCTCAACGCGGCGGGCGGCATCGACGCGCTCGTCGCGCGCATCGCCGTGTCCTCGACCACCCACGAATTTCGCGACCGGCTCTTCTCGAACACATCGCCCGACGTTGCACAGCGTGCCGCCGCCGGCGTCCCCGATGCGGCAGCGGTCGAGGGCGCGATCGGCGGCTATGCCATCCCGCATGTCGCGGTCGACCATTGCCCCGCCGACATCGGGCTGCCGACCGGGCGCTGGCGCGGCAATGCGGACAGCTACACCGCCTTCTTCACCGAATGTTTCGTCGACGAGATGGCGACCAGGGCCGGGCTCGACGCGCTGTCGTACCGGATGGCGATGCTCGGCGAGCAACCGCTGCTCGCACGCTGCCTGCTCACCGCGACCAGCATCGGCGGCTGGGAAGGCATGCTCTCGGGGTCGGCGCAGGGGCTCGCCTGCCACAGCATGCGCGGCAGCCATATCGCGCTGATGGCGACCGCACGCCCCAGCGACCGCGGCCTTCAGGTCGAACAGCTCGTCGCCGTCGTCGACGCCGGCCGCCTCGTCAATCCGGCGATCGCGCGGCAACAGGTCGAGGGCGGGCTGATCTTCGGCCTCGCCGCCGCGGTCGGCGCGACCACCGATTATGAGGGCGGCGTCGCGACCGCACGCAAGCTCGGCCAGCTCGGCCTGCCGCGCCTGTCGCAATCGCCCGAGATCATCGTCGAATTCATCGACAGCGACCGCGACCCCGGCGGGCTGGGAGAGATCGGCGTGCCGGTTGTCGCGCCCGCGATCGCCAATGCGCTCTATGCCGCGACCGGCCGCCGGGTCCGCCGCCTGCCGCTCGGCGCCAATCCCCTATGACGGTGCCACCCGGTCACCCGTCCGTCGCCGCCGAGCGGATCGGCGTGCTGCTCGTCAACCCCGGCACCCCCGACGCCCCCGACGCGCCGTCGGTGCGGCGCTATCTCGCCCAATTCCTCTCCGACCGCCGCGTCGTCGAAATCCCGCAAATCCTGTGGCAGCCGATCCTGCGCGGCATCATCCTGACCACGCGACCCAGGAAGTCGGCGCACGCCTACCAGCAGGTGTGGACCGACGAAGGCTCACCGCTCGCCGCGATCACCCGGCGCCAGGCGGCGGCGATGCAGACGGCGCTCGGCGACACGGTTCTGGTCGAACATGCCATGCGCTACGGCAATCCCGCGATTGCCGCGACGCTCGACAGGATGCTCGCCGCGGGGTGCCGCCGCATCCTCGTTGCGCCGCTCTACCCGCAATATTGCGCCGCGACGACCGCGACCGTGACCGACGCGGTGAACAAGCATCTCGCGAGCCTGCGCTGGCAGCCCGCGCTGCGCTTCCTGCCGCCCTATCCCGACGATCCGGCCTATATCGCCGCGCTTAAGGCCTCGGTCGAGGCCAGCCTCGCTACGCTCGATTTCACCCCCGACGTCCTGCTCGCGAGCTTCCACGGCATGCCGCAGCGCACGCTCGACCTCGGCGATCCCTATCATTGCCAGTGCCGCAAGACCGCGCGGCTGCTCGCCGAAGCGCTCGGCCGCCCGGTCGAGGTCGCCTTCCAGTCGCGCTTCGGCCGCGCCAAATGGCTCGAACCCGCGACCGACGCGACGCTCGAACGCCTCGGGCGCGAAGGCCAAAGCGTCGCGATCTTCGCTCCCGGCTTCGCCGCCGACTGCCTCGAAACGCTCGAGGAACTGGCGATCCGCGGCCGCGAGCAGTTCAGCGCGGCGGGCGGCACGCACTTCGCCTACCTTCCCTGCCTCAATGACGGCGCCCCCGGCCTCGCGATGCTCGAAGCGCTCGTCCGCCGTGAACTCGCGGGCTGGATCTGACCCTTATCGCTTACTTCCTGTTTAGGACCTTCGTTTAGACTGTGCCTCTGAAACGGAGGTTGCGATGAGTCAGGTCCAATCGGCCATGCTGATGCTGGTGGCGGCAACCCTCGCCTTCGTCGTCATCATGTATCTGCTCTGGCGCCGCACCCGGCCCCAGCCCGAACCCCGCGCGCCCAGGGCGCCCAGAATGCCGCGCGCGCCGCGCGAGGCCGGCGAAAGCCGCCTCCCGCGCCTGCCGCGCCGCGACCGCGAGGTCGAGGCACCGGTCGAAATCTCCGCCGCGCGCCTCGCCCGCATCAGCGCGCGACCCGCGTTCGAACCGCTGACCGAGACCGAGCCCGAAACCGCTCCCGAAACCGCCTACGCGCCCGCGCCCGCCGCCGACTATCTCGTCGCCGACCGCGGGCCCGAAGCGCCCGCACCCCAGCCCGCCCCGCCGACCGAGGCCGACCGCGAACTCGTCAGCCAGATCCTCGAGCAGATGGTCGCGCAGGTCGGCCATGAGGCCGAGCTGGTCGAACGCCGTGGTACCGAGCCCGTCACGGTCCGCCTCGTGCCGCAGATCCCGCCGCGCAAGGACGAGGTCGTCACCAGCTGGCTCGGCGGCCGCCCGCGGCTCGACCCCGGCGCGCCCTGGCCCGAAATCCGCGAGGTCCAGGGCGAATTCCTCGCGCAGATCGCCTGCGCGCACCTGCCTGCCGATATCTGGGACGGGCTCGGCCCGCGCCGCGGCAGCCTCGCCTTCTTCATCCACCCCCGCGACGGCGACGTCGCGGTGGTCCATGTCCATGAAGCCGGCGACCCGGTCGACGCGCCGCACCCGCTCGACCCCGGCGGCAGCTTCTTCGCCCCCGCCGGCGGCTTGCGCTTCGGCGACCTTATGCCCTTCGCCCGCACCGCCTTTCCCGAATGGCCCGTCGACCTCGTCGCGGTGCGCCCCGGCGATGCCGACCCGCGCGCCGACGACGAAGCCGACGACGACGACAGCGTCGCCTATCGCCTCTACCGCACCGGCTACGACATCGCCGACCCCGCCTTCCATCCCTTCGACTGGGACAGCATGACCGCGATGGTCGACATCCTCGCGATGCGCATCGAGCGTTTCTGGAAGGATGTCGACGGCCCCTCGCCGATCGACACCCAGCTCGCCAGCGTCGAGCGCCGGCTCGCCCGGCACGACGCCGGCGACAAGGACCCGCTCGGCCGCGACGGGCTCGTCAACATGCGCACGACGCTTGAGGAACTCGCCGCCGCCGCCGCCGCTGCGCGCGATGCTAACCGCGAAGCGCGCGCCCGCGCCGAGGAGATCATCGCCATCGTCCGCGACAGCGCGCCCAAAATGGTCTTTTCGGCAAGCGACGCCGCTGCGGTGATGGAGGCGCTGCGCGCGATCCGCTGGACCAAGGTCAACCGCAAGAAGGACCCGCAGGATCGCCCCGGCGTCGAGCTGATCGAAAGCCTGACGCTGCCGCTCACCCAGCATCACCCCGACGCGCCCTTGTGGGTCCATGATTACCAGAGCATCTGGTTCGACCATGCCAAGCACGCCTATGCCGCGAACCCCGACGCCTTGTCGGACGCCGCGCGCACGCTGCTCATACCCTGGCTCCGGGGCCTCGCGGCGCGCGAGATGCCGAGCATCGGGCACATCCCCTTCCGCTATGTCCACGACTATGACGAAGAGACCCACGCCACCTTGCTCGAACTGCCGACGAGCGGGCTGATGAGCTGGATCTTCGGCGACATGGACCATCTCGTCCTGACGCTGCGCAAGGCCGATCTCGCCGCCGGCCGCTGGGACCGGCCGCTGGTGCAGGTCAGCAACTGAAAATAGCCAAGGGCCTGACCTTAGGCGCTTGACGTAACGGTCAACTTGCAGGCCTCTCCCGCCCGACCTAATCAAGGGCAAACCGGCCCTGTGGGAGAGCATGAAATATGTCACGCGTAGCAATCGTCACCGGCGGCAGCCGCGGTATCGGCGAAGCCATTTCGCTCAAGCTCAAGGAGGCGGGCGTCACCGTCGTCGCCAACTATGCCGGCAATGACGAAAAGGCCCGCGAATTCACCGACCGCACCGGCATCGCGGCGCGCAAATGGGACGTCGGCGATCATCAGGCGTGCCTCGACAATTGCGCCGCGATCGCCGCCGAATTCGGACCCGTCGACATCGTCGTCAACAACGCCGGCATCACCCGCGACGGCACCCTCGCCCGCATGAGCTACGATGACTGGGACGACGTCATGCGCGTCAACCTCGGCGGCTGCTTCAACATGGCGAAGGCGACCTTCGGCGGCATGGTCGAACGCGGCTGGGGCCGCATCGTCAACATCGGTTCGATCAACGGCCAGGCGGGCCAATACGGCCAGGTCAATTATGCCGCCGCCAAATCGGGCATCCACGGCTTCACCAAGGCGCTCGCGCAGGAAGGCGCGAAGAAGGGCGTCACCGTGAACGCGATCGCGCCGGGCTATATCGACACCGACATGGTCGCTGCGGTCCCCGCGCCAGTGCTCGAAAAGATCGTCGCGAAAATCCCCGTCGGACGGCTGGGCCAGGCCGACGAAATCGCGCGCGGCGTGGCGTTCCTGTGCAGTGAGGATGCGGGATTCGTCACGGGGTCGACGATGAGCATCAACGGCGGGCAGCATATGTACTGACGGTGGCAGGCGCCTAACAAGGCGTTCGCGCAGCGAACGACGCGTTAGGCGCCGGTGCCGCAAAGCGGCAGCCACCGGCTCGGCCAGCGGGGCGGCCGGCCCGGCAAGGCCGGCCGAACCCGTCTGACGTCATGGCGGCGGCTTTGCCGTCGCCGCCTGCGCTGCGTCAAAAACAAAGCCGTTCGTGTCGAGCGAAGTCGAGACACGCCGCAGGGTCACGCCAAGCCAAGAGGTGTCTCGACTTCGCTCGACACAAACGGGAAGAAAGGGCGGCTCGGAATTCCAAACCGCCCCTGAAGATCATTCCACCGTCACCCCCACAACCCGCCAGCTCCCGCCCTCGCGGATCAGCGACAGCGTCTCGATCGCCCCCGCCTTGTTCGCATAATCGGTGCGGAACTTGACCATCTGATAGCCATAGGGCGGTGCGGGCACCTCCTGCTCGCTCAGCAGCACGCGCGACTTCACCGCCCCCAGCGGCCCCTGCACTTGGCTCGCCACCCGGCTCCAGGTCTCGACCGTGTTGAGCGCCTTGAACGACTGCCCCGTCGCCTCCCAGCTTCCGTTCCAGTCGCCCTTCTCGACCATCGCGAGCCAGTCGCGCGCCGCGCCGACGGCGGCGCTTTCGGCGGGGGCGGTCGATGGCGCGGCGGCGGGCGCAACGGCGGTTCCGGTCATCGATGTGAGAGCGAACAAGGCGAGCGTGAGCGACATAAGACCTCCTATGATCCAGCCGAGCGGCCGCACCATGCGGGGCGCCTCGACCGATGCCGCATGCTCCTCCGCGCCCCCGCCGGCGGCATCCCCCAAAGCCTTGTCCCCGAGCATTTCGGGGGCCGGTCCTTCGGCTTCGCGCAACTGCCGCGCCGCCTCGCGGCTGCTCGACACCGCCATCTTGCGCCGCGCATCGCGCAGCCGCTCGTTGACCGTGTGCACCGACAGCCCCAGGTGGCGCGCCATCGACTTGGCGTCATAGCCGCGGACGAGCAGGCGCAGCGTCTCCTTCTCCTTTTCGGTCAGGGTCTGGATCGCTGCGGTCATCGGCTCGCCTGTTTCGCTTCGCTGGGCGCGCCAATCTAGGCCCCGCCCGAATCGCGGTCACCCCCAAATAAATCGTACCTCTCGCCGCGAGCAGGCGATAAGCCCGTGTCATGGCGGCGCCCTATCACCCCCCGGTCAAACGCTCGGTGACGATCGCCGGCCACCCGACCTCGATCAGCCTCGAACCGGTGTTCTGGGACGCGCTCGAAGTCGAGGCCGCGCGGCAAGCGCTGCCGATCAACGCCCTCGTCGCACGCATCGACGTCGAGCGCATGAACGCGGACGATCCGCCGAACCTGACGTCGGCGATAAGGCAGTGGTTGTGGCGGGCCAGGATTTGATACGGTCGCCCTAACCGTTCTCGTCTTTTTCAAGTTTGCGCTTCAGCCGCGCGCAATCGACATTCTGTCCGATCAAATTGCGCCATTCAGCGGCGAGGGGGGCCAGTTCGTCGGCCTCGCGCAACAAGCGAATATCCTTTCCCCAGAAGCTGACGACCCATGTGCTGTCAGAGCTGCGATAGCCCGACAGATCGTCGCCGCCCATCAATTCAACCTCGCTGACCCAAGCCGTCCGCCGCAGTTGCAAAAGATAGAGAGGGTAGAATTTATCACCCTTCAGCAACACAAGCCGCGCGGCAACAATCGGACCCTGATCGGGCTTTCCGTAGGCCGTTCGCAGCGATTTGACGAACTCGCCTTCTTTGGCCGTCCAATTTTCTCCGCGATCATCGGTTACGATGACGTCTATCGGAAAATCCCGGTCAAAATCGTTGATCTCGTCATTCTCATACGCCCACCACCCGTTGATGTAATCGGTCAGTTCACGCGCTTGGCAGATCGCCATTTCCGAACGATGCTTGAGCGGATAGTAGACGCTTACCGCGTTCGCCGGTGTTGTGACGAAACCGAGCAACGCTGCGGCCACCATCATTCTGAAATACGACACAGCCCTCTCCCGTCATGATCCGACCGTTGGACGACGCTCCACCGCAGGCCCGTTGCCCCTACCGCGTTACCGCCCCCGCGACCGCACGTCCGAATGCCGCGCCCTTGTCCTCGGCGAAATGCAAAAACAGCGATGGCTCGATCAGTTCCAGTTCCATGATGTGCAGCACGCCCGCCGCATCGCCGACCATGTCGACCCGCGCATAGACCGGCGGCGCGGGCGCCGCCGCCAGCGCCGCAGCGGCGAGCGCCTGCGCGTCATCGCTCGCCACCCACGCCGTCTCGCGCCCGCCGAACTGTTCCTGCACGCGAAAATCGCCCGCCGCGGGGCGCTTGACGATCGCATGGCTGAACCGGCCGTCGAAGAAGAAGAGCGAAAACTCGCCGTCGCTCAGGATGCCGGGCATCATCGGCTGCACCAGCCGCCTTTGCCCCAGCGCATCGGCGGGTACGCCCGAGCCCGCCGCGATCCGGTGCGTCCCGTCGGCGCCGCCCGAGATCGCGGGCTTCACCACCACCTCATCGGTCCCGAGCGTCGCGCGCGCTTCGGCCAGACCGGCCTCCTCGAGCGCCGCGACCTCGACCGTCGGCACCACCGCGACGCCCTTCGCCGCGAGTTCGGCGAGATACGCCTTGTCGCTGTTCCAGCGCAGCACCGCGACCGGATTGACCACCGGCAGGCCTTCCGCCTCGAGCCGATCAAGCAGGGCATACCAGCCGGGAACGTCGCGCTGATAGCCCCAGGCGAAGAGCGGCAATATCAGGTCGAAGCCCGACAGATCGCCGGGGTCGCCCCACACGCGTTGCTCGACCGCCAGCCCCGCGCCCGCGAGCGCCGCCGCCTTGCGCGCAAAGGCGGGCTGCCATTTCTCGTAATAATCGGCCGCCGGGACGAGGATCGCGACGCGGGGCTGAAAGGGCATGATCTACTTCACCTTCTCAAACCTGGTCATTGCGAGGAGCCCCGGACTTGATCCGGGGCGACGCGGCAATCTCCAGCTAGCGGTCGAAAAGGCCGTCGGCTGGAGATTGCTTCGCTCCGCTCGCAATGACGATGCGTTTACCGCCCCAACAACCCGCGCGCCTGCCCGGCTATATGCGACAGCATCGCGCCATTCGGGTTCGGGATCGTCCGCGCGCGGTCGACCGTTGCGCGGAACTGCGCGACGCGCGGGCCATGGTCGGCGAGCCATTTGGTCACCGCCGCGTCGAGGTCGCCCGCGGGCAATTGGCCGAGGAAGCTCAGCCGCATCTGCTGGAAATCGCGCGCCAGGCTGTTGACCAGCAGGCGCTCCCACGGATCGGCGGGGCTCATGTGCGCCGCCAGCGTCTGCGCCCAGTCGAGCCCCAAGGCTTCGCCAAGATGCGTGAAGGCCTGCGTCACCGCGATCTCGTCGTCGCCGCGCCGTTCGGCGAGGTCGACGATGCCGATCGCGCCGTCGGTCTTGAACAGCCGGACGACCGACGACGCCAGCGCCTCGGGCGCCCCCGCGTCGAGCAATTGCTGCGCCAGCATGTCCCACTGGCGCTTGACCGAGGGGCTGAGCAGCCCATCGACCCCGGTCATCAGGCGGTCGACCCCGGGCTCGAGCCGCGCGACGACCGGCCCCGGCTGCGCCGCGCCCGATGTCGCGCGCAAGAGGTCGGCGATCTGCGATGCCATCGCCGACGCGGCCTGCGAAAAGAGCGACAGGCGGATCGCCTCGTCGATCTTCGCGGCGTCAAGGGACATCCAAATATCGTGCATGCCGAGCAGCCGTTCGACCGCGACGAACGCCGCGGCGACGTCGCCGAGCGAGCAGCCTTCCTCCTCGACCAGTTCGAACGGATGGACCACGCCCATGCGGTTGACGATGCGGTTCGCCAGCTTGGTCGCGATGATCTCGCGGCGCAGCTGGTGGTCGGCGATCGCGGCGGCGAAATCGCGCTGCATCTCGGCCGGGAAGGCGGCCGCGAGGTCGGTGCCGAGCGCCGGATCGTCGGGCAGGTCGCTGTTCTCGATCGCGTCCTGCAACGCGAGCTTCGACGTCGACAGCAGCACCGCGAGTTCGGGCCGCGTCAGCCCGCGCCCTTCGGCGGCGCGGCGCAGCAGTTCGTCGTTCGCCGCCAGCCCCTCGACCTTGCGGTCGAGCCGGCCCGATGCCTCGAACGTCTCCATCAGCCGGACGAGCGACGGCACGGCTGCCGATCCGCCCTTTTCGGCGATCGACAGCGCGAGCGCCTGCAGCCGGTTGTCCTCGAGCACCAGCGCCGACACATTGTCGGTCATCCGCACGAGCAGCGCGTCGCGGTCGTCCTGCGCCAGCCGCCCTTCGATCATCTCGCGGTTCAGGGCGATCTTGATATTGACCTCGTTATCCGAGCAGTCGACGCCCGCGCTATTGTCGATGAAGTCGGTGTTGATCCGCCCGCCATGCGCCGAAAAGGCGATGCGCGCGGCCTGCGTCACGCCCAGGTTCGCGCCCTCGCCGATCGCCTTGACCCGCAGGTCCTCGGCATCGACGCGCAGCGCATCGTTCGCGGGGTCGCCGACCTCGGCATTATTCTGCGCCGCCGCCTTCACATAGGTGCCGATACCGCCGAACCAGAGCAGGTCGGCCGGCGCCTTCAGGATCGCGGAGATCAGCGCGCCGGGCTCGATTTCGGCCTGCGACAGGCCGAGCACCGCCTGCACCTCGGGGGTCAGCGGAATGCTCTTCTGGCTGCGCGGGAAGATGCCGCCGCCCTTCGAGATCAGCTTCTTGTCATAATCCCCCCAGCTCGAGCGCGGGAGCGCGAACATGCGCTCGCGCTCCTTCCAGCTCTTCGCCGGATCGGGATCGGGATCGAGGAAGATATGGCGATGGTCGAACGCCGCGACGAGCTGGATCGCCTGCGACAGCAGCATGCCGTTGCCGAACACGTCGCCCGACATGTCGCCGCAGCCGACGACGCGGATCGTGTCGGTCTGCACGTCGACGCCCATTTCGGCGAAGTGGCGCTGGACCGAGACCCACGCGCCCTTGGCGGTGATTCCCATCGCCTTGTGGTCATAGCCTTTCGACCCGCCGCTCGCGAAGGCGTCGCCGAGCCAGAAGTCGCGCTCCATCGCGAG
>VFQO010000234.1_pt1 | contig 70367 bp, 78 predicted proteins | sample 3512331 | NCBI WGS metagenome assembly VFQO01 (sample SAMN10412371, study PRJNA504923) | tailings metagenome | isolation source: Replicate 3 from Balatoc abandoned mine | place: Philippines: Itogon, Benguet | collected 2017-08-28 | reverse complement strand
AATGGCGCGAGGATCTTTTCTATTATCTCGTCAGCACGATGTTCGTGCAGGTGCTCGGCTTCCTAGCGCTCGCGCCGCAGCAATTCGTCAACGACCATACGAGCAGCTGGGACGCCTTCCGCGCCGGCGTCGCCTCGCTGCCGTGGATCGTCCAGTTCGTCATCGTCCTGATCGCGTCGGACGTGGTGCAATATTTCTTCCACCGCACCTTCCACCGCTACCCCTTCCTCTGGGGTTTCCACGCGGTGCATCACAGCGCGAAATCGATGGACTGGCTGGCGGGGTCGCGGATGCATTTCATCGAAATCATCCTGCTCCGCGCGATCACTTCGCTGCCGCTGTTCACGCTCGGGTTCAGCCCGTCGGTGATGCAGGCCTATATCGGCTTCGTCTATGTATGGTCGTCGCTGCTCCACGCCAATGTCGGGGGCAATTTCAACCGGCTCGGCCACTGGATCGCGACCCCGCGCTTCCACCATTGGCACCATGGGCTCGAGCGCGAGGCGTTCGACGTCAATTTCGCAATCCATTTCCCGTGGATCGACAAGCTCTTCGGCACCTTCCATCTGCCCAAGGACCGCTGGCCCGAAAATTACGGCATCCCCGAAGATGTGCCGAAAAACTATTGGGGCCAGATGCTCTACCCCTGGACGCGCACCGGCAAGAAGACCGACGAGACCCCGGCCGAATAGCCGCTTGCCAGTCGCCGGAGCGCGGCATAGGAGCCCCCGCGTGGGCCTCCTCGCCGCCTTTCGCCGTCCGGGCATCCTCCTGTTGCTGCCGTTGCTGCTCGCGCTCGCCGCGCGCATCCTCGTCGCGCCGGGCTGGATGATCGAGACTGATGCGTCGGGGACAATCACCGTGCGCGTCTGTTCGGATCCCGGAAATCCGGGCGCGACGATGACGATCCCGGTCCAGAAGGCCGCGGGTCACGATGGCGAGACGCAGCAGCATTGCCCGTGGGGCGCGCTCGCGGTCGCGCCGATCGTCCCCGCCGAACCCGTGCTGCCCGCCGCGCCCGCCGCGGTCGATCCGCAACCCGTCGCGATCCCCGCGCTCGGTTTTGCGCCCGGTATCGCCTCGCCGCTGCCGCCGAGTACCGGACCACCCGCCTTCGCCTGATCCAGCCTGAATTGTCGCCCGCGCACCCGCGCGGCGCGGCCCGTGCCTGTATCCCAAGCGAAGGAATATCCATGAAAAGCCACGCTTATGCGGCGGCGCCCCTGCTGGCGCTCGCCTTCTCGCTCGTCGGCGCCCCGGCGCGTGCCGCGGACGACAGCATCATCATCGTCACCGCCCCGACCGTCACCGACGCCGCGACCGAGCGCGCCGCGCAAACCCCCGGCGGCACCGATATCGTCTCCTATGAAGACTATGCCGACAAATCGGTCGTCAGCTTGCGCGACACGCTCGCCTTCTCGCCCGGCGTCTATCTCCAGCCGCGCTACGGGCAGGAGGTGCGGATTTCGATCCGCGGCTCGGGGCTGTCGCGTGGCTTCCACATGCGCGGGCTGACGCTCTTGCAGGACGGGGTGCCGATCAACCTTGCCGACGACAATGGCGATTTCCAGGAACTCGAACCGATCTTCTTCGACCATCTCGAGGTCTGGCGCGGCGCCAATGCGCTGCGCTTCGGATCGGGCACATTGGGCGGCGCGGTCAACGGTGTGACCCCGACCGGACGCACCGCCGAGGGCATGTATCTTCGCGGCGATATCGGCAGCTTCGACAGCGTGCGCGGACTCGTTGCGGCGGGCGTCGCGAGCGATCGGGTCGATGGCTGGGCGGCGATCAGCGCCGACACCTCCGACGGCGACCGCGATCATGCGAAGCGCCACAGCCTGCGCTTCCACGGCAACGCCGGACTGAAAATCAGCGAGGTCGCCAGCACGCGCTTCTACGCCAGCGTCAACCATATAAGGCAGGAACTGCCCGGCGCGCTGACGATGGCGGAGGCGCTGACGACGCCGCGCATCGCCGCCGCCGCGAGCGTCGCCGGCGATCAGGCGCGCGACGTGGATTCGCTCCGGCTCCAGAGCCGCACGCGCTTCGATTGGGGAAATCTCGGGCTCGACGTCGGCGGCTTCGTCAACGCCAAGTCGCTCTATCACCCGATCTTCCAGGTCGTCGATCAGGAGAGCGTCGACCACGGCGGATTTTTCCGGCTCGACTATGACGGTGGACCGGTCGCGGCGACCGTTGGCGGCGAAATCCGCGTCGGCGACACCGCGTCGAAACGCTTCGTCAACCGCGCGGGCAAGCGCGGCGCGAAGACCTTCGAGGCCGAGCAGGACGCGCGCACCGCGACCCTCTATGGCGAACTGCGGCTGACCCCGGTCGCGCCGCTGACGCTCGTCGCCGGCGGCATCTACGCCGACGGAAAGAGGCGGCAGGCGATCGTCTTCAACAGCGCCGCCCCGGCGCAGGCGGGCACCGTCGGCCGCGCCGATTTCAGCGCCTTCTCGCCCAAGTTCGGCCTGCTCCTTGAGCCGGTCGGCGATGTGCAACTCTATGCCAATTACAGCCGCTCGGTCGAGTCCCCGGGCTTCAACGAACTCGCACAGATCGCGAGTTTCGTGCCGCTCGACCCGCAGCGCGCCTGGACGGCAGAGATCGGTACGCGCGGCACGGCGGGGACGCTGAGCTGGGACCTCAGCCTCTATCGCGCCGATATCGAGGGCGAGATGCTGCAGTTCAGCATCGGCCCCGACATCCCCGCATCGACCTTCAACGCCGGGCGCACGCGGCACGAAGGGATCGAGGCGTCGCTCATATGGACCCCCGCCGACTGGCTGCGGCTGCGGCAGGTCTATGCGTATAGCGACTTTCGCTTCCGCGGCGATGCCGAGTTCGGGGGCAACCGCCTGCCGATCGTCCCCAGCCATATGGTCCGCGCCGAACTCCGTCTCGGCACCGACGCGCTGCATGTCGCGCCGAACCTCGAATGGGTCCCCGATGGCCCCTTCGCCGATTATCGCAACCAGGTCCGCACCCCCGGCTATGCGCTGTTCGGCGTGACCGGCGGCGCGCGGATCGCCGAGGGCATCGACGCCTTTGTCGATATCCGCAACGTGACGGGAAAAAAGGCGATCGGCGACATCAGCGCGGCGATCGTCGTGACCCCCGCGTCGGCGATCTATTACCCCGTCGAACGCCGCGCGGTGTCGGCGGGTTTGCGCGCGCGCTTCTGACGCATCGCTGTGATATGAGGACCGGTCCGGCGGACTCGCCGGACCGGTTTCATCTGCAACTATTTCATGCTAGGCCATGCGCCATGAAAGACGGCTTTACCCACGTCCACGAAAGTCCGCCGCCCGGCGCCGCGGCCGACTGGACGATTTCGCAAGATTGGGACGCCTTCACCGCCGACGAACATGCGATGTGGGACCGGCTTTTCGCGCGTCAGTCGGCAATGCTGCCCGGCCGCGCTTCCGAAGCCTTTCTGCGCGGTATCGACGTTCTGCGGCTCGAAAAGCCGGGCATTCCCGATTATCGCGAGCTCAATGCGCGGCTGATGGCGGCGACGGGATGGCAGGTCGTCGCGGTACCGGGTCTCGTCCCCGACGACGTGTTTTTCGATCATCTCGCCAACCGCCGTTTCCCTGCGGGCAATTTCATCCGCACCCCCGAACAGCTCGATTATCTGCAGGAACCCGACGTCTTCCACGACGTCTTCGGCCATGTCCCGATGCTCGCCGATCCGGTGTTTGCCGACTATATGGTCGCCTATGGCGAGGGCGGGCTGCGCAGCCTGAAATTCGACGCGCTGAAACAGCTCGCGCGGCTTTACTGGTATACGGTCGAGTTCGGCCTGATCCGCGAGGCGGACGGCTTGCGCATCTATGGCGCGGGCATCGTGTCGAGCTACGCCGAAAGCGTCTTCGCACTCGATAGCGACAGCCCCAACCGCATCGGCTTCGACCTCGCGCGCGTGATGCGCACCGACTACCGGATCGACGATTTCCAGCAGAATTATTTCGTCATCGACAGTCTGGACCAGCTGCTCGACACCACGGTGAAGACCGACTTCGCGCCGCTCTATGCCGCGAACGACGCCTTGCCGCCGATCGCGATCGCCGACATATTGGACAGCGACGATGTGATCACACGCGGGACCCAGGACTATGCAACGGCGCGAGTTGATTGAGGGCCTGATTGCATTCTCCGCCTCCGCGATCGCGACGCAACCGGGAGGCAAGATGTTCGACAAGTTGAAGCAGCTTCTGGGCGGCGGCCAGGCAGGCGCCGCTGCGCCCGAGGGTCCGCCCGCGATCGCGCCGATCCATATCGCCGAAAGCGATCTCGACGATGGCGACCTGCCTCTCGACGAGCCCGACCGGTCGCTCGATGTCAGCATGCATTACCTCGATGCGCTGACCAATGCGCACAACGCGACCTGGCGACTGGGAACGGCGCGTTGGGATGCCGATCTGGATGCCGGCACGCTCACCTTCACCAACGACCGCGGCTGGAAAATCGTTGCGCCGGTGCAGGTGATCGGCACGCTGAACACCGCCGATGGTACATGGCTGTGGGGCTGGGATCACCCCTCGGTTCCCGAACCGCTGCGTGCGCATGCCGCGCTGGTGCGCGATTTCGGCGCGGCGCATGGGCTCGAGGCGTTCACGACGCGCCATATCGAGGCAAGCGAAGAGGACGGCTGGCAATTCGCCGCGCTTGCGGCCTATCTTGCCAAGGCGCAGGGTGCCTATCGCGGCCCTTCGGGTCAGACGATGATCTTCATGACCTTCGGCGAACTGACGATTTCGCAGGCCTGACGCGGCGCTACCAGCTCCCGAAACTCGCGTCCGCCGGGTCCGAGCGGTGGAAGGCGCGTTCCTTGCGGCGGTAGCCGTAGCGACGGCGCTTGACGAGCAGCAGGCACGGCCAGTCGGCGCTGCCGCCGCGCGCGGCAAGGCGGAACCCCTGCGCGCGATAGGCCGCCAGCACCGGCTCCATCTGCCGCGCGATCAATCCCGCGAGGATAGCGCGGCCGCCGGGCGCGGTGACGCTCGCGATATCGGGGGCGAGCGTGATCAGCGGCCCCGCGAGGATGTTCGCGATGACGAGGTCATAGGGCGCGCGATGCTTGATCGACGGATGGTCGGTCCCCGGCGCGACCGCGACCGCGAGCCGCCCGCCGCCACGCCCCAGCGGTACGCCGTTGATCCCGGCATTGTCTTTGGTCACAAAGATGCTCGCGGGGTCGATATCCGACGCGATCATCCGCGCGCGCGGCCAGAGCGCGAGGCCCGCAAAGGCGAGCAGCCCGGTGCCGGTACCGATGTCGGCGATGTTGCGCGGGACCACGCCGGTTCGCGCCATCAGGTCGAGCATCGACAGGCAGCCCGCGGTGGTATCGTGCCCGCCGGTGCCGAACGCCTGGCTCGCGTCGATCAGGAACGGCGTGCTGCCCTGCGGCACGCGGTCGGCATAGCTGCTGGTGTGGACGAAGAAGCGGCCCGCCTGCACGGGCTCGAGCCCCTGCTGCGACAGCGTCACCCAATCTTCTTCGGGCAATTCCTCGACAACGGGCGTCGCCCCCTTCGCACTCGGCACCAGCGATTGCAGCAGAGCGACCAGCGCGGCGCCGGGCTTGTCGTCCATATAGGCGTCGAGCTGCCAGTGCCCGGCATCCTCGTCGATCTCGCGCGTCACCACGACCGGCGCTTCGGGCATCGCGTCGAGCGCGGGGATTTCGCCCGACAGCGCCTCGGCCTCGGCGCGCGTGCAGGGGAGCGAGACGATCCAGCTCATTGCGCCGCGGCCTCCTTGGCCAGCCGGTCGTCGAGCCGTTTCGCCGCGCCCGCGGCATAGGTCTTGCACGCGCTCGCATCGACCAGCGGTGCTGCGCCTGCCAGCCGCGCGAACAAATTGCTCGCCGACGGATGCGGGGTGATCAGCAGGTCGCAAGGCAGGGTCGGCACTTTGGTGAAGGTACCGCGCAGCATTGCGACATAGTCGGGGTGATCCGAAAAGCGATAATTTTCCGCCGATACCGCACTCAAGCTGTCGACATAAGCGATCGTCCGGCAATCGCCCGCTTCGCACGACCGCCAGGTCCAACTCGTGCTTCCCGGCGTATGCCCCGGCGTCGCGTGGATCGTGAGACCGATGTCGCCGATCGACAGCCGCTCGCCGTCCTTGAGTTCGCGCGACACCTTGACCCCGGCGAAGGGCGGGATCGCGCCACGCTGCGGGTCGATCGCCTCGGGCTCGCCGCTGGTCAGCGTCGCCACCGCCGCGTGCCGCGCGAGTATCGTCGCGCCGGTCGCGTCCTGCAGCGCCTTCAGTCCGCCGACATGGTCGAGATGCTCGTGGCTCGCGAGCAGGTAGCGCACGTCCCTCGGGTCGAAACCGAGCGTGCGGATATTGGCGAGGATGCCCGGTGCGGCCTCTGCGGTCGCGCCGTCGATCAGCACCAGCCCGTCGGGGGTCGCGATCAGCAGAACGGTGATGCCGCAGGTGCCGACATAATAGGTGTTGCCGTGGATCTTCGCGGGCGGCGCGGGGTCGCTCCATCCGTCGCGGCCTTCGCAGGCAGTCGCGAGCGCCTTGCCCGTCGGGGCCGGGGCGGCGGTCGCGGGGGCCGCTTGCGGTGCGCAGCCCGTCAGCGCCAGCGCGGCGAGCATCGCGATCCTAACGGACATAGCTCGCCCCGTTCACGTCGAGCACCGCGCCGGTCATCGACGCCGGTGCATCCATGGCGCACCAGCGTGCCATTTCGCCGACTTCGTCGGGCATCGCGACGCGGCCGAGCGGAATGTCGGCGAGCAATTTGTCGCCGCCGCGGCTTTCCAGATACTCCTCGGCCATGCCCGTCATCGTGAAGCCGGGGCAGATGGCGAAGGCGAGGATATTCTCCCTGGCATAGGCGCGCGCGATCGTCTTGGTCATCGCGACCATGCCCGCCTTCGACGCTGCATAATGCCAGTGCGCGGGGCTGTCGCCGCGATAGGCGGCGCGGCTCGCGACATTGACGATGCGCCCGCCCGACGCGCGGCCCTGCCAGTGGAGCACGGCGAGACGGCAGAACTGCGCGCTCGCGGTCAGGTTGATCTGCTGCGTGCGGTTCCAGTTCGCCAGCCAGTCGGCCTCGTCGGCATCGATCGGGTTCGCCTCGAATATCCCGGCATTGTTGATCAGCACGTCGATGCGGCCATCGAGATGCGCGAGCGCGCGATTCCAGATGCGCCCCGGCGTGGCGGGGTCGGCGAGGTCGCCGTCGGCGCTCGACAGCGCGACGACCTTGGTGGTGTCGGAAGACAGCGCGCTCGCAATCGCGGCGCCGATGCCGCGGCTCGCGCCGCTGATCAGGATATGGGTTTGCATGGGCGCGTCTCTAATGAGGCGCGCGGGCTAGTGCAAAGATTGAAACCCAAAGCCGTTTGCCCTGAGCTTGTCGAAGGGCCGTTCTTTCTTTTGGCCTCGCGTAGAAGAAGGACGGTGCTTCGACAGGCTCAGCACGAACGGCTGAAAGGGCTGTTCGGAACTATGCCACCCGGCGGCTGAACTCGCTCGCCGCCTGTTCGAGCGACTGGAGCCGTTCGCCCATCTTGGCGAATTCGTCGCTCAGCACGCTGATTTCGCCCGCGACCATCCCCGAATCGTTGCGGATGCTGGCGATCGTCGACGACATCGAATCGGCCGCGAGCGCGGTTTCGTCGACGGCGGCGGTGATCGAGGTGACCGTCTGCGCCTGCGCATCCATCGCGTCGCGGATGCGCTGCGCCGACAATTGCACTTCGACGATCGTTTGCTGGATTGACTGGTTGGCGGCGACCGATCCGCGCGTCGCGTGCTGGATCGCGGTGATCTTGCCGGCGATATCGTCGGTCGCGCGCGCGGTTTCGTTGGCGAGGCTCTTCACCTCCTGCGCGACGACGGCAAAGCCGCGGCCCGATTCGCCCGCACGCGCCGCCTCGATCGTCGCGTTGAGCGCGAGCAGATTGGTCTGCCCCGCGATCTCGCGGATCAGCCCGAGGATCGATTCGATCGATTCGGCATGGTGCGACAGCGCTTCGGACATGGCGACGGCTTCGCCCGCCTGTTCGGAGGCGCGAACCGCGACATCGGACGACGCTTCGACCTCGGTACGCGCATCCTCGATCGCGCGGATCAGCCCCGCAGCAGTCGAGGCGGCTTCGCGCATCGCGATCGCCGATTGTTCGGACGCCGCGGCGACTTCGCTCGTCTTGGCGATCATGCCCTTCGCGGCATGGTCGGCCGAGGCCGCCTGCTTGGCGAGTTCGCGGCGCACGCCGTCGGTTTCCTGCACCAGCGAGGCGATCGACTGGTCGAAATCGCCCGCCAGCGCCTGGCGTTCGGACGACACCACCGCGCGGTCGAGCTTTTCGGCATAGCGCTGCATGATGTCATATTCGAGCAGGCCGAGCCGGTTCATCGCGCTCGTCAGGCGGATCAGCCGCGCCTCGTCGCCTTGGCATGCCTCGACGATATATTCGATGGTGAGCCGCTGGCTTTCGGCCATGCACGACATCACCGACGCGAGCGGCAGGTTCACGCGCCGCGCCATATGCGTGTTCTGGCACGCGATCGTCGCGACCTCCTGCCCGGCGGGGTCGCGATATTTGACCGCGCTGTGGTGCGCGCTGCCGCGGACATAGGAGGCGAGGAGTTCGCCCTCGACGCGGTTGTCGATCGTCGGCAGGGCGTTGAACGCATCCCAATAGGCGCGCGCGACGGCTTCCTCGCGCCCCGCGACGATCGCATGGATTTCGGCGCCGTTCGCCGCGAGCTGGCCGTCGAGATCATAGAAGGGAAAGCGATCCGCCATCAGGATCGGATCAATCTGCTGCTTATGAATCGGATTTTCCTTCACCATGATCCTGCTTCCCTCGCTTGTTCGTGGCGCGCAGAGCTACCGTCCGCTGTCACCGGCGAAAATCATGACCGATCTATGTGGGGAAGGGGTAAATTCGGCGTTAACCAGCCGGCGGAAAATTCGCTTCAGGCCTCGCTTTGCACCGGATAGCCCTCGAACGCCTTGATCGTGCGCAGCGCAAAGGCGCTGTGCATCGCCGCCACCCCGGGCAGCCGCGACAGGCAATGGCGGTGTAGCCGGTCGAAATCGGCGACGTTGCGCGCCGCCACGCGCAGCCGGTAATCCGACGCGCCCGACAATAGCTGGCACTCCAATATTTCGTCGAAGCTCTTCACCGCACTCTCGAACGCGGTCAGCGCCTCCTCGCTCTGCGAGGTCAGGCTGATGTCGACGAACACGTCGAGCCCCAGCCCGATCTTGTCGGGGTCGAGCCGGGCGGCATAGCCGGTGATGATGCCCTCGCCCTCGAGCGCGCGGATGCGGCGGTGGCACGCCGAAGCCGACAGCCCGACGATCTCGCCGAGTTCGACCGCAGGGCGCGGCCCATGACGCTGCAACAGGTCGAGAAGCTTGCGGTCGATCCGATCAATCATGAAGCGCTCCGGGCCGATTTGGCGCACAATTTGTGCGCGCTTGTCCAAGAATAAACCGCGATATGCAAGCACCTCGCGCGATCAAGCTGCTATATTGCGGGCAAGAGACGTCGGCATGCGCGCGATCGGGCGCGCCCGGCGATGGAGAGCGACCATGATCATCGGCACCCCCAAGGAAATCAAGAATCACGAATATCGCGTCGGCCTGACCCCCGAGAGCGCCCGCGAGCTCACCGTCCACGGCCACCGCGTCCTCGTCCAGACCGGCGCCGGCGAAGGCATCGGCGCGCACGACCGCTATTATGTCGAGGCGGGCGCCGAGATCGTCCAGAGCGCTGAAGAGATTTTCGCGACATGCGAGATGGTGGTGAAGGTCAAGGAACCCCAGCCGGTCGAACGCGCGATGCTGCGCCCCGGCCAGATCCTCTACACCTATCTCCACCTCGCCCCCGATCCCGACCAGACGCGCGACCTGATGGCCTCGGGCGCCGTCTGCATCGCCTATGAAACCGTGACCTCCCCCCATGGCGGCCTGCCGCTCCTCAAGCCGATGAGCCAGGTCGCGGGCCGCATGTCGATCCAGGCCGGCGCGACCGCGCTTGAAAAGGCGCATGGCGGCCGTGGCGTGCTGCTCGGCGGCGTCCCCGGCGTCGCGCCGGGCAAGGTGTGCGTGATCGGCGGCGGCGTCGTCGGTTTTAACGCGGCGCAGATGGCGGCGGGCCTCGGCGCCGACGTCACCATCCTCGACCGCGACCCCGAAGTGCTCGAACGCGTCGGCACCTTCTTCGAGGCGCGCGCCAAGACGCGCTTCTCGAACCGCGCCAACCTCGCCGAATGCGTCGCCGAGGCTGATCTCGTCATCGGCGCGGTGCTGATCCCCGGCGCCGAGGCGCCCAAGCTCGTCACGCGCGAGATGCTCGGCACGATGCGTCCGGGCTCGGTGCTCGTCGACGTCGCGATCGACCAGGGTGGCTGTTTCGAGACCAGCCATGCGACCACCCACGCCGATCCGACCTATGTGGTCGACGGCATCGTCCATTATGCGGTCGCCAACATGCCCGGCGCGGTCGCGCGCACCAGCACCTATGCGCTCAACAATGTCACCCTGCCGCATGCGCTGCGCATCGCCGATCTCGGCTGGAAAGAGGCGCTCAAGCGCGACACGCATCTTGCGCAGGGACTCAACGTCTGGAATGGTAAGGTCACGTTCGAAGCCGTCGCCGAAGCGGTGGGAACGGATTATGTGCCTGTCGATCAGGCACTCGCCTGATAGCAAGGATTTAGGACCGCCATGACTCCCCAGGACGATCTCCCCGACACCGGTACCGGCGAAGAGACGGAGAATGAGGTGCTGCGCGCCGCGCGCGAACTGCAGGCGCAAAAGGACGCCGCCGACGCGACCGAGGCCGCCGACAAGGAAGCGAGCGGCACCGGCAAGAAGGTCGGCTGGAAAACCGCCGCAGCCGCTGCCGGCATCGGCATCGGCTCGGCGGCGGTGCTCGCCGCGCTGCTCTACGCCAACCGCGGCAGGAAATAATCAGGGCAGGGCGATTTCACCGGTCTTCGGATTGGTGAAGCCGTCGATGCCGAGCAGCCAGACGTCCTTGTCGGGCATGATGATCGCCATGTCGACCGGGACATTATAGCGCACGAAATAATGGATTTCGGTCGGCTGCGGATCGAGCAGGTGCGTCACGTAAAAGGCGGTCATTTTCTCCATCTCGCCGTCGGGGCGGGAATCGACCAGCATGCAGCTGTTCAGGAAGGGGCGCCAGCTCGCGACCTTGCCATCCTTGTCGATGTCGAAGCGATAATGGCCGCCGAGCGGGAAGACGCCATGCTCGACCGCCGAACTCATCAGATAGACGCGGATCGTCCCGTCCTCGCGCGGGGGCAGGATGATGTGATTGAGGTTGCCCTCGGTGCACAGTCCCAGCTTTTCTTCTTCGGCGCGCGCGATCGCCGTACTGCGGGCGGCGATCATCCGATAGGCGGCGGGACTCAGCTTGTCGTCGGCGGTTCCCAACCCACCGCTCACCACCTTGCCGTCGCGCATGACATAGCGTGCGACGACGGGCCGCTCGCTTTCGCCGTCGCCATAATAGGTGACGAGCAAAGATCCGTCGCCGACCTCTTCGACCACCCAGCCGGCAACCTCGCTGGTCCGCCCCGCGAGCGCGGCGACCATCGCGTCGGTGCTGTGCCAGGCCGCCTGATCATAGCGATAGAGCCGCTTGCCGAGTTCCATCGCTTCGGCATTGGCGGCCATTTCGGCGTCGGTGACCTCGGCAAGCGCAGCGGGCGCCGTGGCCGTAAGGGCAAAAGCCGCTGCCGTCGCCATCCATGCCCTCGTTTTAGGCTTGCCCACGTCCGTCTCCCCCGCTCTAAGGGGCACTGGGTCGCAAATATTTCCGCGCCGTGCAACAAAGGCTCCTAAGCAATTGCATATCGCGGCCATGGCGCTAAACCGGCGCCCATCGACCGATTAGAGTCAGAAACGGGGCTGATATGGCTGGCAAGCAATCGAGCGGACGACCGCTCTCGCCGCACCTGCAGGTGTATAAATGGGGGCCGGCGATGACCGTCTCGATCCTCCACCGCGCGAGCGGGGACGGATTGGCAATCGTCGGGACGAGCATGTTCCTGTGGTGGCTTTATGCCATCGCGGCGGGGCCGGAGGCCTATGCTGCGTTCATCGCCTGCGTCTGGAAAGACCCCAGCCCCGAAATCTCGCTGTTCCATCAGGTCACCAATATCCTCGGCACGGTCGTGCTGGTCGGGCTGACCTGGGCCTTTTTCCAGCATCTCTTCTCGGGGCTGCGCCACTTCGTCCTCGACGCCGGCGCGGGCTACGAGCTCAAGACCAACAAGATGTGGTCGGCGGCGGTAATCATGGGCGGTGTCCTCGCGACCGCCGCGACCTGGCTCTACATCCTGTGGGGGAACCTCAATGGGTAACGGCACGCATCTCGGCAAGGTCCGCGGGCTCGGCTCGGCCCAGCACGGGTCGCACCACTGGCTGCAGGCGCGGTTGACCGCGCTCGGCAATTTGCTGCTCGTCGGCTTCCTCGTCGTCTCGCTGCTCCGCCTCAACCTCGGCGACTTCGCCGCGGTGCATCGCTGGGCGTCGGACCCGATGGTCGCGCTCGCGCTCATCCTGCTCGTGGTCAGCGTCTTCGTCCACCTGCGCCTCGGGCTGCAGGTGCTGATCGAGGACTATGTCCATGGCGAAGCGACGCGCCTGCTCGCGCTCGTCGCGCTCAATTTCTTCGCCATCGGCGGCGCCGCATTCGGGATCTTCACGATCGCCCGCATCGCATTGGCGCCCGTGGCGCTCGGCCCGGGGGGCATGTGACATGACCGAAGCGTACAAGATCATCGACCATATCTATGACACCGTCGTCGTCGGCGCGGGCGGATCGGGGCTGCGCGCCACGATGGGCAGCGCCGAGGCGGGGCTCAAGACCGCCTGCATCACCAAGGTGTTCCCGACGCGCAGCCACACCGTCGCGGCGCAGGGCGGCATCGCCGCCAGCCTCGGCAACAACAGCCCCGACCATTGGCAATGGCATATGTACGACACCGTCAAGGGTTCCGACTGGCTCGGCGACCAGGACGCGATCGAATATATGGTCCGCGAAGCACCGCAGGCGGTTTACGAGCTCGAGCACGCCGGCGTGCCGTTTTCGCGCAACCAGGACGGCACCATCTATCAGCGCCCCTTCGGCGGCCATATGCAGAATATGGGCGAAGGCCCGCCGGTGCAGCGCACCTGCGCCGCCGCCGACCGTACCGGCCACGCGATGCTGCACGCGCTCTATCAGCAGAGCCTGAAGTACGACGCGGACTTCTTCATCGAATATTTCGCGCTCGACCTGATCATGGAAGACGGCGCGTGCCGCGGCGTGATCGCGTTGTGCATGGAGGATGGCAGCATCCACCGCTTCCGTTCGCAGGCCGTCGTGCTCGCGACCGGCGGCTATGGCCGCGCCTATTTCACCGCGACCTCGGCGCACACCTGCACCGGCGACGGCGGCGGCATGGTGCTGCGCGCCGGCCTGCCGCTGCAGGACATGGAATTCGTCCAGTTCCACCCGACGGGCATCTATGGCGCGGGCGTGCTCATCACCGAAGGCGCGCGCGGCGAGGGCGGGTACCTCACGAACTCGGAAGGCGAGCGTTTCATGGAACGCTATGCCCCCTCGGCGAAGGACCTCGCGTCGCGCGACGTCGTCTCGCGCTCGATGGCGCTCGAAATCCGCGAAGGCCGCGGCGTCGGACCGCACAAGGACCATATCTATCTGCACCTCGACCATATCGAGGAAGCCGTGCTCGCCGAACGCCTGCCCGGCATCACCGAAAGCGGCAAGATCTTCGCGGGCGTCGACCTGACGCGCCAGCCGCTCCCCGTGGTCCCCACGGTCCATTACAATATGGGCGGCATCCCCTGTAACTATCATGGCGAAGTCGTCACGCTGAAGGACGGCAACCCCGATACCGTCGTCCCCGGCCTGTTCGCGGTCGGCGAAGCCGCCTGCGTCTCGGTCCATGGCGCGAACCGTCTGGGCTCGAACAGCCTGATCGACCTCGTCGTCTTCGGCCGCGCCACCGGCCACCGGCTCAAGGAAATCATCACCCCCGGCGCCGCGCAGCAAGCGCTGCCCAAGGACAGCGCCGACCTCGCGCTCGGCCGTCTCGACCATTTCCGCAATGCCAAGGGCGGCTCGCCGACCGCGGTGGTGCGCGACGAGATGCAGCGCGCGATGTCGATGCACGCCGCGGTGTTCCGCACCGACGAACTGATGGCCGAAGGCAAGGACAAGCTCGCCAAGACCTATCAGCGGATGAACGACATCGGCGTTACCGACCGCAGCCTGATCTGGAACACCGACCTCATCGAGACGCTCGAGCTCGACAATCTGATCAGCCAGGCGACGGTGACGATGCATTCGGCGTTCAACCGCAAGGAAAGCCGCGGCGCCCATGCGCACGAGGATTTCCCGAACCGCGACGATCCGAACTGGATGAAGCACACGATCAGCTGGTTCGACGGCTGGGGCGGCAAGGGTGGCGGCGTCCGCCTCGATTACCGCCCGGTCCACGAATATACGCTGACCGACGACGCTGAGTATATCAAGCCGAAGGCGCGCGTTTATTGATGGCTATCGAGTACACGGATGCCGTTGTTTCCCATGTCCTTGCCACCATCAGGGACGGCGACGGGAGGTCGGCATCCATGCAATTGACTCCCGAGGGCATCGAACTTCATCGTAGCCGGCCGGCCTAAGGCAAGAAGGCGTTCGTGAGTTACGAAACGCTATTTGAGTTGGCGTTGAAGGACAATCCGAAGTTCTTTAACAACGATTATCGTCGAAAATCTTAGCTGATAGGTCGCTTTCGATTTCCTCGTTGCTGCCGAACAGTCGGTGGTCGACACAATCGATGGGCAGCTTAACCTGCAAACCACCCATGAAAGAAATTGAGGTCGGAAAAGGGCTCGTCGACTGCTTGGCCCATCATCCACAGTTTCTGGCACGCGATCATGAAGAACATCAGCGCGATCGTCCACACGATGATCGTCTTGATCACCTGCCAGCGATGGGCGTCGGCGATCGCCTTGGCGCGGGCCTTATGGTCGATGCCCAGGTCGCCTTCGAATTCGGCGACGAGCTGTGCCCGGCGGGTGCGCGAAATATTCGCGATGCCCGCGGCCCTGTCATCTCCGGTCGAACGGCGAGTCGCCATTATCCTTGCCCCGCAAAAGGCGCTTAGAGCGCTACTGTCACAGGCTGGTCTTTAGGCGACAGCCCCTGACAAAGCGTTAACCGGGAAGCGGTTTGCGATCAGTCGAGTGCGACGCCGACGAGCTTGATCCGCGCTGCCGCGCCGCGCAGCAGGGTCAACCGGCTCGGCGCGACCCCCAGCGCGGCCGCGAGCAGGCGCAGCACCGCATCGTTCGCGGCGCCGTCGGCGGGCGGCGCGGTGACATGCAGCCGCACGCCGCCGCTCGCGATCGTCACCGCCTCGCGGCGCGCGCCCGGCGTCACCCGCACTTCCAGCCGCCCGCGCGCCGCCAGCGCGCGCAGCGCGGCGGTCAGCGAGGGGTCGGGCCGATATTTCAGATGGTCACCACCAGCTTGCCAACCGCGCTGCGGTCGCCGAGCTTGGCGATCGCTTGGCCGCCGTCGGCGAGCTTATAGGTGCCGGTGACGCGCGGCTTGATCTTGCCCTGCGCCCACAGCGCGAACAGCCGCGCGATATTGCCGCGATTGCGCGCGGGTTCGCGCGCGACGAAGGCGCCCCAGAAGACGCCCGCGACGTCGCAGCTCTTGAGCAAGGTCAGGTTGAGCGGCAGGCGCGGGATGCCGGCGGGGAAACCGACGACGAGGTAGCGTCCCTCCCACGCGATCGAGCGCAGCGCGGGCTCGGCATAATCGCCGCCGACCGCGTCATAGATGACGTTGGCGCCGCCGGGGCCGACCGCTTCCTTGAACTTGTTCGCGAGGTCCTTCGACTGGTCCTTGTCGAACGGTTGGCGGCCATAGACGACGACCTCGTCGGCGCCGGCCTGGCGTGCGATCTCGCCCTTCTCCTCGCTCGACACGCCCGCGACGACGCGCGCGCCGAACGCCTTGCCCAGCTCGACCGCCGCGATCCCGACGCCGCCCGACGCGCCAAGGACGAGCAGCGTGTCGCCCTCCTTGATGTGCCCGCGATCGACCAGCGCGTGGATGCTGGTGCCATAGGTCATCAGCAAGCTGGCACCTTCGGCGAAGTCATGCCCCTCGGGCAGGTGATAGACATTATGCACCGAAACCGCGATCGCCTCGGCCATTCCGCCGTTGCCGCAGCCCGCGATCACCCGGTCGCCGACCTTGAAGTCCGTGACACCTTCGCCAACTTCCGCAACCAAGCCCGCAACCTCGCCGCCCGGCGCAAACGGGCGTTCGGGCTTGAACTGATATTTGTCCTCGATGATCAGCACGTCGGGGAAGTTGACCGCACAGGCCTTGACGTCGATCACGATCTGCCCGGCCCCCGCGGTCGGGCGCGGCAATTCGCCCAGCGTCAGCGTTTCGGGGCCGCCGGTGGCGGTCGACAAAAGAGCCTTCATCATCTTCTCCTCACAGGGGTGTTACAGCGAAGGTTGCAGCCAGGGCCGGTCCTGCGCCAGTTTTTTCTCATAATCGCCGATCGCGGCGTCGCTCTTTTCGGTGATCGAAATCTCGTCGAGCCCTTCGAGCAGGCACATCTTGCGGAACGGGTCGATCTCGAAGGTGAAGCGGTCCTGGAACATCGTCGTAACCGTCTGGTTCTCAAGGTCGACATGCACCGGATCGGTCTCAGCGACCTCCATCAGCCGGTCGATCGCCGCCTGCGGCAGCACGACCGGGAGGATGCCGTTTTTGACCGCGTTGCCCGAGAAGATGTCGGAGTAGGAGGGTGCGATGACGACGCGGATGCCGAGGTCGCCGAGCGCCCAGGCGGCATGCTCGCGGCTTGAGCCGCAGCCGAAATTGTCGCCCGCGATCAGGATCGGCGCCCCCTTGTACTCGGCGCTGTCGAAGATATTGTCGGGATCCTTTCGGATCGCCTCGAACGCGCCGCGGCCCATGCCCTCGCGCGTTGTGCCCTTCAGCCAGTGCGCGGGGATGATGACGTCGGTATCGACATTCTTGAGGCCAAACGGGATCGCGCGGCCGTCGACTTCGTTCAGCGGGGTCATGCCATCAACTCGCGCACGTCGGTCAGCTTACCCGTCACCGCCGCCGCCGCCGCCATCGCGGGGCTAACGAGATGCGTGCGGCTGCCGGGCCCTTGGCGGCCGACGAAATTGCGGTTGCTGGTGCTTGCGCAGCGTTCGCCTGCCGGCACCTTGTCGGGGTTCATCGCAAGGCACGCCGAACAGCCGGGTTCGCGCCATTCGAGCCCCGCGTCGGTGAAGATACGGTCGAGCCCCTCGGCTTCGGCCTGCGCCTTCACCAGCCCCGAACCGGGGACGACGATCGCCCATTTGACATTGTCGGCCTTCTTGCGGCCCTTGATGACCGCGGCGGCGGCGCGCATGTCCTCGATGCGGCTGTTTGTGCAGCTGCCGATGAAGATATTTTCGATCGGCACATCCTGCATCCGCGTGCCGGGTTCGAGGCCCATATAGGCAAGACTCTTGGCGGCGGCGGTCTGTTTCGACGGATCGGCGAAGCTCGCGGGATCGGGGACGACCCCGGTGATCGGCACGACATCCTCAGGGCTGGTGCCCCAGGTCACGCTCGGCGCGATGTCGGCGGCGTCGATCACCACGACCTGGTCATAGGTTGCACCCGCATCGGTCGCGAGGCTCTTCCAATAAGCGACTGCCGCGTCCCAGTCGGCACCCTTGGGCGCATAGGGGCGGCCCTTCAGATAGGCGAACGTCACCTCGTCGGGCGCGATCAGCCCGGCGCGTGCGCCGCCCTCGATCGCCATGTTGCTGACCGTCAGCCGGCCCTCGATGCTGAGGCTGCGAATCGCGCTGCCGGTATATTCGATCACATGGCCGGTGCCGCCCGCCGCGCCGATGGTGCCGGTGATGTGGAGGATGATGTCTTTGGCGCTGATGCCGGGGCCGACCTCGCCCTCGACGCGCACTTCCATCGTCTTCGCGGGCTGGAGCAGCAAGGTTTGCGTTGCCAGCACATGCTCGACCTCGCTCGTCCCGATGCCGAAGGCGAGCGCGCCGATGCCGCCGTGGCAGGCGGTGTGGCTGTCGCCGCAGACGATCGTCGTGCCGGGCAGCGAGAATCCCTGTTCGGGGCCGACGACATGGACGATGCCCTGTTCGGGCGCGACCGCGTCGATGTAGCGGATGCCGAATTCGGGGGCGTTCTTTTCGAGCGCCGCCAATTGCGCCGCGCTTTCGGGATCGGCGATCGGCAACTTGTGGCCCTGCGAATCGAGCCGCGCCGTCGTCGGCAGATTATGGTCGGGCACCGCGAGCGTCAGGTCGGGGCGGCGCACCGTGCGGCCGCTCGCGCGAAGCCCGGCAAAGGCCTGCGGGCTGGTGACTTCATGGACGAGATGACGGTCGATGAAGATCAGGGCGGTACCATCGGGGCGCTGTTCGACGACATGCGCGTCCCAGATTTTCTCGTAAAGGGTGCGGGGCCGAGTCATGCGGGTTCACTTACGCCTGCCGAATAACTTTGCAAGCGAGTGGCGTTCAAAAACGCAATTTTCGGTCGCGCACCTTGGAGTATAAGCGGAACATGTCGCTCCTCGCCATCATCCTGCTCGTCCTCGCCACCGTTGTGGCGATGGAGTTTGTCGCCTGGGGCAGCCACAAATATATCATGCACGGTTTCGGCTGGGCCTGGCACCGCGACCATCATGAGCCGCACGACAAATTGCTCGAAAAGAACGACCTGTTCGCGATCTTCGGTGCGGCACTCAGCATCTCGATGTTCGCGGCGGGCAGCCCGATGATCATGGGCAGCTCGGCGTGGGAACCGGGAACATGGATCGGCCTCGGCGTGCTTTTCTATGGGATCATCTACACGCTCGTTCACGACGGCCTCGTACACCAGCGCTATTTCCGCTGGGTCCCGCGCCGCGGCTACGCCAAACGGCTGGTGCAGGCGCACAAGCTCCACCATGCGACGATCGGCAAGGAAGGCGGGGTCAGCTTCGGCTTCGTCTTCGCGCGCGATCCGGCCAAGCTCAAGGCTGAACTCAAGGTGCAGCGCGAGGCGGGGATCGCGGTGGTGCGCGAGGCGCTCGCGGACTAGCCCGTCCGGTAATCGGCTGTAACCATACCCGCCGCCGCCAGTTCGGCCTCATGGCTTTCCTCGCGCCATTCCTCGATCAGCGCCTGCCGCTCCCATTCCTGCATTGCGGGATGCGCGAGGATGTGGTCGACCCATGCCTGCCCGGCGCCGACGTCAAGGCCATAGGTGCGGATGCGATAGGCGACCGGAGCGAAAAAGGCATCGACCGCCGAGAAGTCGCGTCCCGCGAGCCAGGGCCCGCCGAAGCGCGCCAGCCCCTCTTCGAACAATTCGCGGATGCGCGCGACATTGGCGGCGAGCGCTTCGGACATCGGCTTGGGCGTTACGCGCACCCCGACATTCATCGTGCAATCGTTGCGCAGCGCGGCAAAGCCGCTGTGCATCTCGGCGGTCGCGCACTGTGCCCAGGCGCGGGCATCAGGATCGGTCGGCCAAACGCCGTCGTGCCGGTCGGCTAGGTAGAGCGCGATGCCCAGCGAGTCGTAGATGGTGCGCCCTTCGTGGAGCAGCGCGGGCACCTGGCCCGTCGGCGAAAAGCTGCGGAACGCCTCATAATTGACCGGCTGCGCGAACGGCTCGATGCGGTCCTCGAACGCGATCCCCAGCCCCTGCATCAGCATCCAAGGGCGCAGCGACCAGCTCGAATAATTGCGGTTGGCGGTGATCAGCTCATACATGTTTCGCGCTCCCGGGCGACGATGGGCGAGGTGTAATCGGGGTCGTGCGCGAAGGGCAGTTCGGATCCGCTCCGCAGCGCTGCCAGTACCGATCCGAAGTCGGTCGCCGCGCGCCAGCCGAAGCGGCGCTCGGCGCGCGAGGGGTCATAGACGCGGTCGATCGTCTCGGGCAGCACCCAGCCCGCGGCGGCATAGAGCGCGGCGGCATCGGGATAGTGGCGTGCGATCACCGCACGCGCGTCGCGCGCCAGTTCTTCGGCCTCCTCACGCGCAAAGGGCGGCGGGGCGGAAAGGACGAAGGTGTCGCAGCCAATCGCGGGCGCGGCCTCGAGCGCGGCGAAATGTGCCGCCGCCGCGTCCTCGACGGTCAGGCGGCGGTTGAGCAGCTCGTTGGCTTTCAGATTGGGGCCGCTCGGCACCGCATGCGTGTCGTCATCCTCGGGAAAGAAGCGCCCGGTGCGCAGGATCGCGACGTTGATGCCATGCTCGCGGTGGACCAGCCGGCACGCCTGCTCGGCAGCGAGCTTGGTGATGCCATAGATGTTGCGCGGCTCGATCGGACCGAAATCCTCGTCCATCCACCAGGCGCCTTTTTCACCGGCGCCTGCGCGCACGTCGGCGCGCACCATCAGCGAGGTTGTCGAGGTGAAGAGGAAACGGTCGTTGCCCGCCGCGGCCGCCGCCTCGATCAGGTTCAGCGTGCCGGTCACATTGACGTCGACGAACGCCTGTCGCGGATAACGCGCGATGTCGGGTTTGTGCAGCGCGCCGCCGTGAATAATGGCCTCAATGCCATGCTCGCCCATCACGCGTTCGACCAGCGCGCGGTCGGCGACGGTGCCGATCACCGCCGTGTGCGTCCCCGGCACGACGTCGAGCCCGGTGACATGATGCCCCTTTTGCGCAAGCAGCGGCGCGAGATAGCGCCCGAGCCAGCCCGACGATCCGGTCAGCAATATGCGCATATGGGACTCCTCTGCTCCGCGACGCGCGCCTGATACACAGGCTGCGGGTCAGTGAGCAAGGTCGACCGGGGCGATCGCTTTTGGCGCCGGGCCGTTCTTGGCCGCCGGCAGTTCGCTGAGGTCGAGCCAGTTCACGCCCGGGCGCTTGTGATAGCTGTCGATCGCGGCGAAGGGGATGCGGAAGGGGAAGCCCCAGTCGCTGTTCCACATCGCGACCACGCCGGTGCGCGTCGCGGGTTCGAAGATCATCGTCGCGCGATACCCCTCGACCGCCCCCGAATGGCCCTCGAGCCGGTGGCCCTCATAGGTGAAGCTGCGCCAGCCGAGGCCATAGGAGGCGTCCTTGTTGGCCTGGCGCAGCGCGCCGCCGTAAAGATGCGCGGTGCCGACGCGCGGGCGATGCGCGAGGTCGAGCACCGGGTTCGGCAGGACATCGGTTCGCGCGCCCATCATCGCCTGCATCCAGGTCGCGAAATCGACGATATCGCTTTCGACCCCCGCCGCGGCGGGGACGCGCCAATAGGCTTCCTTGATCGGGCGGACGTGGCGGCCGCGGTGCGGCTTCGCCCAATCCTTGGCGCCGGTCAGCCGCGCCATGCCATAGCCTGCGCTCACCATGCCGAGCGGGCGGAAAAAACGATCCTCGATCGCGTCGCCAAAGGGCTTGTTCGCGGCCTTGGCCAAAATCTCGCTTGCGGCGTCGAAGGCGATATTCTGATAAGTGTGGCAGGTACCGGGCTCGCATTGCAGCGGCGCACCGGCGAGGCTGGCGCGGAGCAACGCGGGGTCCTGCCCGTCCTCCAGCCTTTCGTCATAGGCGTTTTTGGTGAGGCCCGAGCGCTGGGCGAGCAGCTGGTCGAGCGTGACATGCGCCTCGGCACCGCCGGGCAGGCGCAGCGTGGTGCCCAGCGCGGCGACCGGGCGGTTCAGGTCGACGCTGCCGTCCTTGGCGAGCGCGGCGGCGAATATGCCCGTCGCGGTTTTCGAAACCGAGGCCCAGCGGAACAGGGTCTGCGACGTCACCGGCGCGCCGGTCGAACCGTCGGACACGCCATAGGTGCGCACAAAGCTGAGTTTGCCGTCCTCGACCACCGCGACCGCGAGCCCCGCCATTTCGGGGCGCTGCGCGAGGTCACTCAACTGTTTGTCGAGCGCGCGATAGTCGATCCGCCCGCGCCACTCGGCGGGGGTGTCGGGCAGGTCGGCCGGGGCCTTCATCGGGATGGCGACGCTGACCAGCGAATGGGCGCCGCCCATGGTACGAAGGCTGAACCAGCCGGCCAACGACAGCGCGGCGACCGCGAACAGGATAAGGAATAAGCGCTTCATGGACTCGAAAACTGGATGCGACCTGCTATTTTGGCGCCGTCTTAGCTTCGCCTTGTGCCGCCGTCACCCCCGGGTGCACTCAACTCGCCAGAAAGCGCCAGGCCTTGACCGTCCCGACGGCATAAACGGCGCCATAGGCGAGGACGATCGCCGACGACCAGATCGCAAAAGCGTCGCTATGCGTCGGACGCCACAGGTTGAGCGGCACGAAGACCAGCCCGCGCAGCAGATAGATGGCGGTGATCGCCACCAGCCCGGTGCGCAGCAAAGGCAGGCGCGGCAGCAGACCCGCACCCGAAAAGGCGAAGGCCGCCCACAACAGCAATATCGCGGCGATCGCGAGCGTGATCAGCGCCGGCCTCCACAGCCCTTGTGCCGAGGCGCGCGCCATGCCCTCGCCGGCGCCGAAAAAGCGATACCAGTCGGGTCCGCCGAAAATGCACGCGATATGGAGCAGCGCCGCGACCACCGCCAGCGACCCGCCGACGATCAGCCAGGTCGAGCCGGGATTGGCCGCGACGTCAGGCAATATAATGGGCGGTCGTCTTTTCGGCGACGTCCTCGGCGGTGACGCCCGGGGCGAGTTCGATCAGCTTGAACGGGCTGTCATGGTCGTCGCGCTTGAACACCGCGAGGTCGGTGATGATCATGTCGACGACATTCTGGCCGGTCAGCGGCAGCGTGCACGCCGGGATGAACTTCGGGCTGCCATCCTTGGCGTTGTGCTCCATCACGACGATAATCTTCTTCACGCCGGCGACGAGGTCCATCGCACCGCCCATGCCCTTGATCATCTTGCCCGGGATCATCCAGTTGGCGATGTCGCCGTTCTCGGCGATCTCCATCGCGCCGAGCACGGTGAGGTCGATATGCCCGCCGCGGATCATCGCGAAGCTGTCGGCGCTCGAGAAATAGGCCGATTGCGGCAGCTCGCTGATCGTCTGCTTGCCCGCGTTGATCAGGTCGGCATCCTCGTCGCCTTCGAGCGGGAAGGGGCCGATGCCGAGCATGCCATTCTCGGATTGAAGCGTCACCGTCATCCCGGCGGGGATATGGTTCGCGACCAAAGTCGGGATTCCGATGCCGAGGTTGACGTAATAGCCGTCCTGCAGTTCCTTCGCGGCGCGCGCCGCCATATCATCACGCGTCCAGGCCATTATTTCGGCTCCCAATTCTTGTCGGAGGGGAAGGCGTCGTCCCAGCCCAGTTTTTCCCACGGGCCATAGACGGGGTTCGGGAAAAGGAACCAGCCCTTGTCCCAGAGAGCGCTCGCGCCCGTGCTGGTCGCGAGCGCCATGCGCTGCGCCGCGGGAAGGTCCTTGACGTTGAACTGCTGGCTGAAGTCGCCGAGTTGGTCGCCGCCGAGGATGATGACGCAATATTTCGACGCGATCGTCGCACGGCGTCCATCCTTGCTCGACCCGCCGGCATCGTCGCCCATCAGGAACAGGGTCTCGCCATGCCTGAATTCGCCGAGCCCCGCGGCGCGCAGCGTGTCCTCGCTGCCCTTGGCATTGGCGGCGCTGCGGTTCGTGTTGGCGATGACGGTGATTCCTGCAGCGCGCAGAGCGTTCACCATCTCGACGGTGCCGGGCATCGCGACGGCTTTGCCCGCGCCGGTCTTTTCCCACTGGTCCCACACCTTGGGATCGAAGGCCGTGCCCTTTTCGGCGAAATGGCGCATCGGGCCGAGGTTCCAGATCAGCGTCTCGTCGGCGTCGAACACTGCGGCAAAGGGCTTGTCGCCGCACGGCTCGAACGCCGGGGCATCCATCGTCGCCCCCGGCGCCAGCACGACGCTGTCCTTCGGACGCTCCTTGATCCGCCAAACGCCATAGTCGGCGATCCGCTTATTGACCGCGCGCACCGCAACCGCCGCTTCGGGCGAGCCGTAGAGATATTGCAGCGCGACCGGCGGCTTGGCCGCTTCGGCAGGCACCGTCGCGGTCGGCGGGGGCGTCGTTGCAACCGGCGTGGGCGTGTTTGCGCATCCGGCTAGCAGCAGCGCCCCGGTCAGGGCGAGGCGACGCATCACGCGGCCTCGCGCGGGCGCACGGTGCGGAACTCGATCTTCTTGTCGTAAGGCGCGCCGATGATCATGCGCTTCACATAGATGCCGGGCAGGTGGATCGCGTCGGGATCGAGGCTGCCGGTCGGCACGATTTCCTCGACCTCGGCGATGCAGATCTTCGCCGCGGTCGCCATCGGCTGGTTGAAGTTGCGCGCGGTCTTGCGGAAGATCAAATTGCCGCTCTCGTCGGCCTTCCACCCCTTGATGATCGCGAGGTCGGCGAAGATGCCGCGTTCGAGGATATAATCCTGTCCGTCGAAATTCTTCACTTCTTTGCCCTCGGCGACGAGCGTGCCGACGCCGGTCTTGGTGTAGAAGCCGGGAATGCCCGCGCCGCCCGCGCGGCAGCGTTCGGCGAGCGTGCCCTGCGGGCAGAATTCGACCTCGAGCTCGCCCGCCAGATATTGCCGCTCGAACTCCTTATTCTCGCCGACATAGGAGCTGATCATCTTCCTGACCTGTTTGGTGCGCAGCAGCTTGCCGAGCCCTTCGCCATCGATGCCGGCGTTGTTCGATGCGATGGTCAGGTCCTTCGTGCCCGCGTCGCGAATCGCGTCGATCAGCCGTTCGGGGATACCGCAGAGGCCGAAACCGCCCGCGCAAATCTGCATGCCGTCGAAGAGCAGCCCTTCGAGTGCGGCGGCTGCGTCGGCATAGCGCTTGTTACCCATGAACGGACTCCTCGTGGTTGCGGCGGCAAGCTTGGCGCATTTGATCCATCAATTCTAATTTTTCTAATTTTCGATTATGCATAAATGATGTCTATCAGTCGCGTATCGCTCTACCATCTCGAAACCCTGCTCTGGATCGACCGGCTCGGCACCTTCTCGGCCGCCGCCGAGCGGCTGAATACGACCCAGCCCGCGGTGTCGGCGCGGATGCGCGAACTCGAACAGCGCCTCGGCTCGACTTTGTTCCGCCGCGACGGGCGCACGATGTCGCTGACCGCGGCGGGGCGCAAGCTGGTGCGCGACTGCGACCCGCTGCTCCGCGACATGCAACTCGCGCTGCTCGGCAGCGGGGGCTATGGCGAGGCGAGCGGGGTGGTGCGCATCGGCGCGGGCGAGATCGCGGCGGCAAGCTGCCTGCCGGGCTTCGTTGCGGCGCTCAAGGCCGACATGCCGGGCGTCGGCCTCGAGATCGAGATCGACCTGACCGCGAACCTGATCCAGCAATTGCTCACCGGCCGCATGGACATGGTCTTTGCCGCGGGGCCGATCGCGCATCCGGCGCTCAAGACCAGCCCGATCGGCGAGGTCGCGCTTGTCTGGCTCGCCAGCCCCGCCGTCGCGGCGACCTTTGCGCAAGGGGCAAGCGTCCCCGTCTGGTCGCTCGCGAGTCCCTCGCCGATCCACGGCCGCATGCGCGATGCGATCACCGCGTCGCGCATCGCGCAGAAATCGCTCAACCTGTGCAACAATGCCCGCACGATGATCGACATCGCACGCACCGGCGGCGGCATCGGCATCTTTCCCGAACCAATGGTGCGCGGCGAGTTGGTCAGCGGTGCGCTTGTGGAAATTGCCGACATGCCCGCGCTGGCGCCGGTCGAATTCCACGTCGCGATGCGGGTGTCGGACGGCGAGCCGGTGCTCGGGGCGATCTTCGATCGCGCGGCGGGGCTCGACCTCGCCGATGCGGCCGTCTGAGCCTGGCGCGGGAAGACGGCAACCGTAAGACGGATTGGGGGGCGTGCGCGTTCACCCAAAAGGGCCATCATCCCCGACACAAATCCAACCGCCGCTCGACCCCGATCGCGTTCAGAAACGCCGTATCGTGACTTACCACCAGCAACGCGCCGTCATAGCCGCGCAGCCCCGACTCGATCGCGTCGAGCGAGTCGATGTCGAGATGGTTGGTCGGCTCGTCGAGGATCAGCAGCAGCGGCGGCCTCGGCGCCCCCAGCGTGCATGCCAGTCCCGCCTGCAACATCTGTCCGCCGCTCAGCGTACCTACCAGTTGCAACGCCGCATCGGCGCGAAAGCGGAAGCGCGCGAGCGCCGCGCGGCATGCATTCTCGCCCGTCTCGGGATGCAGGCGCCGGAAATTGTCACGGATCGACCGCGCGGGATCGAGCAAGGACACGCGCTGGTCGAGCAGCGCATGCTCGGCCACCACGCGCACCCGCCCCGACGAGGGCGCGAGCCGCCCGGTGAGCAGCGCGAGCAGGGTCGACTTGCCCGACCCGTTCGGCCCCGTCACCGCGACCCGTTCGGGTCCCGTCATCACGAACGACAGCCCTTCGATCACCGGCACCCCCGGCACATAGCCCGCCGACACATCCTCGACCTCGACCACCACCCGGTTCGCCGCGAGCCCGCTCGGGGCGATCTCGACCGTCAGCGGTTGCAGCACTTCGACCTTCGCGCGTGCCGCCGCCAACGCATCGCCCGCCTCGCCGCGCTTGCGGTCCGCCAGCCGGGCGCCCGCGCCCGCCGTCTCCTCGGCGCGGCGCTTCAAGGCGCCGATCAGGATGCGCGGCATGTCGCCCTTCGCCGCCTTCTTGCGCCCGCCCTTGTCCTTGCGCGCCTGCCGCTCGCTCGCGGCCTGTGCCTCGCGCGCCACCTGCGCCGAATGGCGCTCGGCTTCGGCGAGCCCCTGTTCGGCCGATGCGAGTTCCGCGTCCTTGCGCGCGCGATAGGCGCTCCAGTTGCCGCCGTAGCGCGCCGCGCCGAGCGACGTGAGTTCGACGATCGCGTCCATCTCCTCGAGCAATTCGCGGTCGTGGCTGACGACGATCATCCCGCCGCGCCAGTCGCGCACCAGGTCGCGCACTGCATCGCGCCCCTCGCGGTCGAGATTGTTCGTCGGCTCGTCGAGCAGCAGGAAATCGGGCGCGGCGAGGATCGCTGCCGCCAGCGCCGCGCGCGTGCGCTGCCCGCCCGACAATCGGTCGAGCGCGGTGTCGACGCCCGCCGCCAAGCCGACGCGCGCCATCGCCTCGGCAATCCGGCTTTCGAGCGTCCAGTCGGCGTCGGCGAGTTCGTCGATCGTCGCGGCGCCCGTCTCGGCGCGCGCGAGTAGCACCAGTGCATCGCGCACCCCGAACAGGTCGGCGATCGTCTCGCCGGGGCGCGGCTGCACGCTCTGGCGCAATGTCGCAAGCGTGCCCGATACCGTAACGCTGCCCGCCTGCGGCTCGATCTCGCCCGCGATCAGGCGCAGCAGGCTCGTCTTGCCAACCCCGTTGCGGCCGACGAGCCCCGTCCGCTCGGCGGCAAAGCCGAGGTCGAGGTCCGTGAACAGCGGCTGTGCGTCAGCTATGGTGTAGTGAAGATTGGCGAGGGTAATCGAGGGCATGGGAAACATCCTGCAAGGCAAGGCTCTGGGGCGATGACTTGGCGATGAAATCCATGACGGCTTACTCTTCCTGCGAAATCAGGCGGCTAACATAGGCTGCGCCGGCGCAAGCCGCAACCCGCACGCGTCGGGCGGTCAGTCGCCCGGCTTTTCATAGGGCGGCTTGCCGGCGGCAACCGCGTCGCGCTTGTCGCGCAGCAAGCCGCGCATTTCGTCCTCGGGGATGGCTGCGACCATCTTGTCCGCCTCGGCGATCAGCGCCCGGTCCTTGGTCAGCCAGCCATGGTCGTACAGCGCCTCCGCCAGCAGTATTTTTTCGAACCAGTCGTCGGGAAAGGCCTTCACCCGATAGCGGTTCGCCTGCACCCGCATCGCCGACCATTCGGCGAGCCGCGGATCGTCGAAGCGCAGCCCCTGGTCGAAAAGCTGCCCCGCCGCGCCGCGAAACTCGTAATTCTCGCCAATGCCATCTTTCGCGGCAAGCACGGGGCCGAGCAGGCGGACGGTTTCGTCGAGCCACAGGATTTCCTGCTTCTGCCCCTCGATATCGCTCCATTCGGGGTCATTATGCTGCGCCGCGTAAAAGGCACCGACGCCCTGCAACGCTTGCAGCGACCGCGCGGTGTCGGGGTCCGATGCGAAGCGCGCCGCCGACGCCTTCGCGCGCGCCTCGATCTTGATGAACGCGTCGCGGATCTGGTCCTTCTGCGTGCTGTAATCGAGGGCGAACGCATCGGAGATCATCTGCCCGATCGCTTCCGCCTCGGCCTCGCCCGCCGCGCCGTCCGCCTGCATCGCCTGCGCAACCGGCGCCGCGCCGATCGTCCCCGCCGCGAGCAAGGCCGCCGCCATCCATGTCCGCATAAAAGCTCCCCCGAAACGGAGCGACCCACGCGCCTGTCTAGCCGCCTTCGCGCCGCGATCCAATATTGACAATATATCTGTCCTGACTATTATTTCTGTCATGACAGAAATTAATGAACATGAGTCGAGACTGTCCCCCGCGGCGACCGAGTTCATCCTCCACTGGGGCAATCTCGGCGGGCAATGGGGGGTCAACCGGTCGGTGGCGCAGATCCATGCCTTGCTGTTCGTGTCCGACCGGCCGCTCCATGCCGAGGAGATCGCCGACCTGCTCGGACTTGCGCGCTCGAACGTGTCCAATTCGATCAAGGAATTGCTCGGCTGGCGGCTGATCGAGCGCGTGCCCTTGCTCGGCGACCGCCGCGATCATTTCACCGCCGAGACCGACATCTGGGAGATGGTCACGCGCATCGCCGCAGGGCGCAAGGCGCGCGAGGTCGACCCCGCCGAGGCGGCGCTGAAAGCGTGCGTCGCGCGCGCTGCGCACGATCCGCAATTGAGCGACGGCGCCAAGGCGCGGCTCGCCGACATGCTCGATTTCGTGACGACGATGAGCCGCTGGCACGACGAAATGCTGAGCGTGCCCAAACCCGCGCTGATGCGGCTGATCAAGCTCGGCGCCGGCGTGACGAAGCTGATCAACTGGCGCCCCGGCAAGGGCAAACAATAGGAGACGGGCGATGTGGGGCGGAGCGCAGCGCGAACCGGTCGAAACGATCCCCGCCCCGTCCGCGCGTGCCGACGACGCGCTCGACGACCCGCGATTCCGCCGCCTTGTCCCGCGCGCCGACTGGGACGCGCTGCCCGGCGACGTGCAGCGCCGTTTCTCCAAGCGCCTAAGCGGACAGGCGGTCGCGACCTATGGCGGCGAGATCGTCTGGACGCGCCTCTCCCGCGTCGGCTGGCTGCTCGCGCAATTCTGCCGCCTGATCGGCGCGCCGCTCCCGCTCGCGACGAGCGGTCCCGCCCCCGCGGCGGTCGCGGTGAGCGAGGATCGCCGGAGCGGCGGGCAGGTCTGGACGCGCCTCTATGGCCGCAAGGCCGGCCATCCGCAGGTGATCCACAGCGCGAAACGCTTCGCTGGAGCGACGGGGCTCGAGGAGCATATCGGGCGCGGCTTCGGCATGGCGCTCGGCGTGCGCGCCGAGGCCGATGCGCTGATCTTCACCTCGGACCATTATTTCTGGCAAGGCCTCGGCCTGCGGCTGCGCCTCCCCCGCTGGCTCGCGCCGGGCGAGACCGTCGTCACGCACCAGCATCTCGGCAGCGCCCGCTTCGCCTTCGATTTGAAGGTCACGCACGCGCTGCTCGGCGAACTGGTCAACCAGCACGGGCTGTTCCGCGATGGCTGACCGCGCTCCCGACGGCCCGATCATCCTGTTCGACGCGCTGTGCATCCTCTGCTCGGCGAATGCCCAGTTCGTGCTGCGTCACGACAGGCCCGGCCGCTTCCGCCTCGCCTCGATCCAGGGCGACACCGGCGCCGCGCTCTGCCGCGCGCATGGCGTCGATCCCGCCGACCCGGTGAGCATGCTTATCGTCGAGGGCGACCGCGTCCGGCGCGACAGCGACGCGGTGCTGTCGATCTACGAAGGTCTCGGCTGGCCCTGGCGGTCGATGGCGCTCTTCCGCCTCGTTCCCGCGATGCTCCGCGATCCCGCCTATCGCTGGATCGCGCGCAACCGCTACCGCATCTTCGGACGCCGCCAGACCTGCTGGGTCGCCCCGCCCGAATATCGCGCCCGCATCCTGTGAAAGAGTGTCCATGAAAATCCTGATCCTCGGCGGCTATGGCGTCTTCGGCGGTCGCCTCGCCGAACTGCTCGCCGACTGCGCCGATCTCGACCTGCTCCTCGCCGGCCGCGACCACCAACGCGCCGAGGCTTATTGCGCAGCCTATCAGGGTCAGGCGCGGGTCCATCCGCTCGGGCTCGACCGCCGCGATATCACCGCCGCGCTTGCCGCCCATAAACCCGACCTCGTCGTCGACGCCTCGGGTCCGTTCCAGGATTATGGCGCCGACGCCTATCACGTGATCGAGGCGTGCATCGCGGCGAGGACCGACTATCTCGACTTCGCCGACGGCGCCGATTTCGTCTTCGGGGTCGACCGCTTCGATGCGGCGGCGAAGGCGGCGGGCGTCTTCGCCCTCTCGGGCGTCAGCAGCTTTCCCGCGCTTACCGCCGCGGTGCTGCGCGAGATGGCGAAGACGATCGATATCCGCCGCGTCGAGGGCGGCATCGCCCCCTCGCCCTATGCCGGGATCGGCCTCAATGTGATGCGCGCGGTCGTCGGCTATGCGGGATCGCCGGTGAAGCTGCGTCGCGGCGGCCGCGACGGGCACGGCACCGGCCTCGCCGAAAGCCTGCGCTTCACCGTCGCGGTGCCGGGGCGGCTGCCGCTGCGCAACATTCATTTCTCGCTCGTCGACGTCCCCGACCTGCAGGTGTTGCCGCGCGACTATCCCGGCCTCACCGATATCTGGATGGGCGCGGGGCCGGTGCCCGAAATCCTCCACCGCATATTGAACCTGCTCGCCAGGGCGCGCGCGGCGCTGCGCCTGCCGTCGCTCGAGCCGCTATCGCCGCTCTTCTATTGGGTGCTCAACCGGATGAAGTTCGGCGAGCATCGCGGCGGCATGTTCCTGCGCGTGCGCGGGCTGGTGGGCGGCCAGCCGGCCGAGCGCAGCTGGCACCTGCTCGCCGAGGGCGACGACGGCCCCTATATCCCGTCGATGGCGATCGAGGCGATCGTCCGCAAATTGCGCAACGGCGAGCGGCCCGCTGCCGGCGCGCGCTCGTCGGCGGATGCGCTGACGCTCACCGATTTCGAGGCGCTCTTCGCCCCGCGTTCGATCCACACCGGCCTTCGCAGCGAGGAGCCGGGCGCCCCCTTCTACCGCCGCATCCTAGGTCCGGCCTTCGACAGCCTGCCGCCGCGCGTGCGCGAGCTTCATGCCACCGAAGCGCCGCGCCACTGGCGCGGCCATGCCGAGGTCCGCCGCGGGACCAACCCGCTCGCGCGCCTCGCCGCCGCGATCATCGGCTTTCCCAAGGCCGCCGCCGCGACCCCCGTCAGCGTCGCCTTCACCCGCGAACCGGGCGGCGAGCGCTGGACGCGCGACTTCGACGGCCGCCAATTCTCGTCGCTCCAATATGAAGGCAGCGGCCGCAATGCGCATCTCCTCGTCGAACGCTTCGGCCCTGCCGCCTTCGCGATGGCGCTCGTCGTCGAGGGCGACCGGCTCACCCTCGTGCCGCGCCGCTGGTCGCTCCTCGGCCTGCCGATGCCGCGCTGGCTGATGCCCTCGGGGCCCAGCTTCGAAACCGACGCCGACGGCAAGTTCCAGTTCAACGTCGATATCCGCCTGCCCCTCGCGGGACTGGTGGTCGCGTACCGGGGCACCCTCGAACCCGCCTGACCGGTTCCAATTCCCCTTGCCCGCCGCATGCCGATGCTTACATATCGGTGAAAGAATATTTCTCCCAGACAATGAGGATCGCCTTGCCATGTCCCGTGAAGCCTTGTCCGCGCCGCTCGCGCTGGTCGCCCTGTTCATGACCCCCGCCGCCGTGCAGGCCGCGGGCGATGCCGCGAGCGCGACCACCCCCGATGCGCTGGCCTATCCCGCGACCGAGCGCGGCGACACCATCGATCCGCAGTTCGGGGTCGATGTCGCCGATCCCTATCGCTGGCTCGAGGACGACGTCCGCGTCAATCCGAAGGTCGCGGCGTGGGTCGCCGACCAGAACAAGGTCACCGACGCCTATCTCGACACGCTGCCCGGCCGCGACGCGTTCAAGGCGCGCATGACCGAGCTTTATAATTACGAACGCTTCGGCCTGCCGCGCAAGGCGGGCACACGCTACTTCTACACCCGCAACGACGGGCTGCAGCCGCAGTCGGTGCTGTTCGTGCGCGAAGGGCTGAAGGGCGAGGGCCGCGTGCTGATCGACCCCAATGGCTGGGCCAAGGACGGCGCCACCGCGCTCGCCGAATGGACCCCGTCGGAGGACGGCAAATATCTCCTCTATTCGGTGCAGGACGGCGGCACCGACTGGCGCATCGTGCGCGTCAAGGATGTCGCGACGGGCAAGGACCTGTCCGACGAGGTGCGCTGGGTGAAATTCTCGGCGCTCGACTGGTCGAAGGACGGCAGCGGCTTCTATTATTCGCGCTTCCCCGAACCCAAGGAAGGCGAAGCCTTCCAGTCGCTCAACGAGAACCACGCGGTCTATTTCCATCGGCTCGGCACGCCGCAGAGCGACGACGTGCTGATCCACGCGACCCCCGAAAAGCCCAAGCTCAACAACTCGGCCGTGGTCAGCGACGACGGCAAATATCTGATCGTCGTCGGCTCCGAAGGCACCGACGAACGCTATGGCCTGACGCTCTACCCGATCGGACCGAAGGGCGCGGGCAAGCCGGTCACCTTGGTGAACGACTTCGCGAACAATTGGGAATATGTGACCAACGAGGGAACGCGTTTCACCTTCCTCACCAACAAGGGCGCGCCGCGCCAGCGGCTGGTGTCGATGGACATCAAGAAACCCGCAGCGCTGACCCAGCTCGTCGGCGAGCAGGCCGCGACGCTGGTGGGCGCTTCGCGCGTCGGGAACCGCATCATCCTTTCCTATCTCGGCGACGCGAAGTCGGAGGCGCGCATGGTCGCGCTCGACGGCAAGCCGGTGGCGAACATCAACCTTGCCGACATCGGGTCGGCCTCGGGCTTCGGCGGCAAGTCGGCCGACCCCGAAACCTTCTACGCCTTTTCCAGCTATGCGCGCCCGACGACGATCTACCGGCTCGATACCGCAACCGGGAAGAGCGAGATTTTCGCCGAGCCCAAGCTGACCTTCAACCCGCAAGACTTCATCGTCGAACAGCGCTTCTACACCTCGAAGGACGGCACCAAGGTGCCGATGTTCCTCGTGATGAAAAAGGGCCTCGACCGCAGCAAGGGTTCGCCGACATTGCTCTACGGCTATGGCGGCTTCAACGTGTCGATGACCCCGGGTTTCTCGCCCACCCGCCTCGCCTGGGTCGACAAGGGCGGCGTGCTCGCGATCGCGAACCTGCGTGGCGGCGGCGAATATGGCAAGGCTTGGCACGATGCCGGCCGGCTCGACAAGAAACAGAATGTCTTCGACGATTTCATCGGCGCGGGCGAATATCTGATTGCCGAAGGGATCACCGGCAAGGGGCAGCTCGCGATCGAGGGCGGCTCGAACGGCGGGCTGCTCGTCGGGGCCGTGACCAACCAGCGCCCGGACCTGATCGCCGCGGCGCTGCCTGCGGTCGGCGTGATGGACATGCTGCGCTTCGACCGCTTTACCGCCGGCCGCTACTGGGTCGACGATTATGGCTATCCGTCGAAGGAAGCCGATTTCAAATATCTGCTCGGTTACTCGCCCTATCATAATATCAAGGATGGCACGGCCTATCCCGCGGTGCTGGTGACCACCGCCGACACCGACGACCGCGTCGTGCCCGGGCACAGCTTCAAATATACCGCCGCGCTCCAGCATGCGAAGGCGGGCGACAAGCCGCACCTGATCCGCATCGAGACGCGCGCCGGACACGGATCGGGCAAACCGACCGACAAGATCATCGCTGAAGCCGCCGACAAATATGCCTTTGCGGCCAAATGGACCGGCCTCAGCGTCCAGTAAGGCGCTGGCCCGCGATCACCGCCACCGTCCTGCTCGGGCTGGTGGCGGCGGTCTGGGCCGTGCTCCCCGATGGCAGGGCCGCGCGCGTCGAGCGGATCGCCGACTGCTATGATCCCGCCGCGCTGCCCCGGGTCGAAATGCTCGCCGACGGGCGCAAGGCGATGCGGCTGCGCGTCCTGCTCTGGAATGTCGAAGGCCTGCCCTGGCCGATCCGCAGCGGGCGCGAGCCGAAGCTGGCGCGTATCGCCGACTGGATCGCGAAACGCCGCAAGGCGGGCTACGGCCCCGACATATTGATCCTGCACAAGGCGTTCACGCCCGAAGCGTCGCGCATCGCGACCGCTGCGGGCTTTCGCTCGATCGTGCCGGGACCGGCGCTCGACGGAAAGCGCCAGCTCGCCGTCGCCACGCCGCCCGCAGGCTATGCCGATACCGCGCGCTGGTCGAAAGGCGAGGGCATCGGCAAATGGCTAGATGGCGGCCTCTATGTCGCGACCGACCTCCCTGTCATCGACCGGGTGCGCGACGCCTTCGGCACCGACAGCTGCGCGGGCTACGACTGCCTCTCGAACAAGGGCGGCCTTGCACTCCGCCTTGCCATCCCCGGCGCGCCCGAGGCGCTCACCCTGTTCAACACCCACCGCAATTCGCGCGAGCCCGCCAAGGTCGGCATCTCCCGCGCCGAGGCCTCGCATGTCCTGCAAACGCGGGAGAATGACGCGCTGCTCGCGGCGTTCGGGGAAAGCGGCGCGCTGATCGCGGCGGGCGACTTCAACAATTATCGCGCGGGCGACAAGACGGGCCGCTTCGCTAGCGACCCCGCCTTCCGTCTCGCCGCCAAGGGTGCGGGCTTCGCGGCGCGCGCCGCCCCGATGACCGATACCAAGGCCTGGACCGACGCCTATGATCTCCTCGGCTATCACAGCAGCGGCGACCTGCGTATCGAGCCGCTGGCGGTCGCGACATTGTTCGACGGCAAAAATGGCCCTGTTCTTTCGGACCATGCCGCCCAATATGTAATCTTCCGGCTGAGCTGGCGCGCCGATGCGCCCGCGATGGCCGTCCCCGCCAAGACCTGTCCCGTCCGAAAGTAACCCATGTCCTTCGCCTTCGCCCCGACCGCTACCACCGCCGATGCCCTCTGGGCTGAAACCGCCGCCGCCGCCGAAGCGCTCGTCGCGGGCGAGCCCGACGGCATCGCCAATATGGCGAATGTCGCGGCGCTGATCTGGCAGGCGATCCCCGACCTCAACTGGGCGGGCTTCTATCGCTTCGACGGCACCGAACTCGTCCTCGGCCCGTTCCAGGGCAAGGCCGCCTGCATCCGCATCCCGCTCGACAAGGGCGTCTGCGGCGCCGCCGCGCGCACCCGCGAAACGCAGCGCGTCGAGGATGTCCACGCCTTCCCCGGCCATATCGCCTGTGACGCCGACAGCCGCAGCGAGCTGGTGGTGCCGATCGTGGCGGGGGACCGACTCGTCGGCGTGCTCGACCTCGACAGCCCGCTGCCGTCGCGCTTTACCGCCACGGATCAGGCGGGCGCCGAAGCGCTGGTCGCGCGCATCGCCGCCGCGCTGGCGGGATAAATCTGCCCCAAATCGAGACAAAAACGTCAAGGTAAACGGATTCGCGGCTTCGCATCGATTTTGCTAACAACTTGTTAACCAATGGCCCTCGCCGCACCCGGCGAGTCCCAAGGAAACAGGGAGTTAGATCATGCGCACCGCCATCCTTCTCGGGCTCGCCGCCGGATCCGTGCTGCTCGCAGGCCAGGCGCACGCCGGTCATGGCGAGCCCAAGCCGCGGCTCGACTATGGCACGCCCTCGGCGCCTGACACGCGCGTCTACACCGGTTATCCCGACCGCGTGCCGAGCGAGGTCGATTATCGCCAGGTCAATGGCAGCTATGACGCCGAGGGCCGCTGGACCGGTACCTGGGACGGCACCTATGAAGCCCCCGACGGCCGCCGCTACGACGGCCGTTATGAAGGCACGATCGAGGGCACCGGCACCAGCTATGCGCCGCCGCCTGCCTATGATCCCTACTACGACGATCGGGGTTTCGAGGGGCGCGGCGGCCATGCCGGCTATGACTCGCGCTATGACGAAGAAATGGAACGCCGCTGTGGCCGGGGGGGCACGGTCGGCGGTGCGGTTGTCGGGGGCGTTGTGGGGGGCATCGCCGGCAACCGGATCGCTGGGCGCGGCAACCGCACCGAAGGCACGATCATCGGCGGCGCGATCGGTGCAGTGGCCGGCGGCGCGATCGGTAGCGACGCCGACCGCAAGCGCTGCGACGAATGGCACAGCCGCCGCACGAGCTACCAGCATGGCGGCACTTATCAGGGCGGCTACCCCGCGCCGGGCTATTATGGCCAGGGCGGCAGCACCGTCTATCAGCAGGGCGGCTATTACCAGGGTGGGGGCTATGGCTACGGCTATGGCTATTACACCCCGGGGGTTGTCGTGACGACGATCATCACCAACGGCGCGCCGGTGGTGACCGAAACGGTCGAGACGACGACCAAGACCTATTATGAGAATGTCCCGGTCCGGAAGCGCTATGTCGCCAAGAAGAAGTGGAAGCCCCGGCCGAAACCGCGCTGCGCGTGCTGAGCCACGGACCAGCCAAGATAAAAGGCCCGCCTTCCGCACGGAACGGCGGGCCTTTTGCTGTCGCCACGCTTCGTCGCGTCGCGGCAACGGTTCAGCGGCGCGAAAGCATCGCCCAACTAAACGGCGATAAAGGCGGGACCGCGTGGGGCGGCTTCCGCGGTGGGGAAGGATCCTCGATGCGTCGTTTCACCAGTTTCACCGCCGCCGCGGCGGTCGTCATCACCTCGGTCGGCCTCAGCGCCGTTCCCGCCGAAGCGCGCGGCCGCCACGGCGGTTGGGGTCACCGTGACCGCGACAATATCAGTACGGGCGAAGTGGTGGGGGGTCTCTTGATCCTCGGCACCATCTTCGCGATCGCCGACGCCGCCAGCAAGGACAAGCAACAGCGCCGCGAACAGCAATATGAGCCGCCCAATCAGGACGACAGCTATCGCGAAGTCCCGCGCTACGAACCCGAAAACGGCGCCGACGCTGCGCCCCCTGCCGGCGCCTATGGCAGCGGCGAGGCCGAGGCGCGCGCCGCCGATGCGTGCAGCTGGGCGGTCGAAGGCGAGCTTGGCGAAGACGGGCGTGTCGACCGGGTTGACAGCCCGCAGCCATCGAACGGCGGCTGGTACGTCACCGGCATCGCCTCGCGGCTCGGCGGCGCGACGCAGAGCTTCGGCTGCAGCTACAGCAACGGCCGGGTGACCGACGTCAGCTTCGGCGGCTGATCCGATCCGCCGCAACGCAGCCGAAGGGCCGCGTCACCCCCGGGGTGGCGCGGCCCTTCGCTTTCCACCTGAACCCCCGCTAAACCAAGTCTGAACCGCAGATAAGCGGGGGGTTCAGACCCGCGACACCCCCCTCCTCCTATAAACGAATCAACAGGCGGCGAAACGCGCGCCTGCGTTGAAGGAGACCGAACCATGGCTATGGCCAAGATGACCAAGGCCGCAGTTGGTGCGGCCACCGCCGGCGCATTGATGCTCGGCAGCACCCCCGCACTGGCCCGCGACCGCGACGGCGACGGGATCAGCGCGGGCGAAGTGATCGCCGGCGCCGTCGTCCTCGGCGGCCTCGCCGCGATCCTGTCGAGCGGCGGCAACGACCGGTATGATTCGCGCTACGACGGTCGCTATCGCGATGACTATCGCGGCGATTATCGTGGCGGGGGCCGCTACGACAATGATGCCCGTTACGGCTATGGTTACGACTATAACCGGTACGGCGACAGCCGCAGCGCGGTGAACCAGTGCGTCAACGCCGTCGAACGCGGCAGCCGACGTTATGGCAACACCGACGTCACCCAGGTGACCAGCATCGATCGCAAGCGCGATGGCTACAAGGTCAAGGGCCAGGTCGTCGTCCGCGACGGCTATGGCGGTCGCTGGGGTCGCGGCGGCTATTATGACCGTGGCCGCTTCAGCTGCGACATCCGCTACGGCCGTGTGCAGGACATCAAATTCTCGGGCCTGCGCTAACATCAAGGAAGCCCCCTCCCGTAAACGGGAGGGGGCTTTTCTTTGTCCGTGCCGCGCCGCATGAAGCGGCATGACCAAACAGTACCTGCTCGCCGTCCTGCTGTTGGCCGCAGCCACTCCCGCCATCGCAAAGGACGCCACCCCCGCCGCCGACCCTGCGCGCCTGCGCGCCGATGTCGAAAAGCTCGTCTCCTTCGGCACCCGCCATACTTTGTCGTCGGCGACCGACGCGAAACGCGGCATCGGCGCCGCGCGCAACTGGGGCGCCGCCGAATTCGAACGCATTTCCAAGGCGTGCGGCGGCTGCCTCACCGTCAGCCGCATCTCGGACCGCTTCGAAGGGCCGCGCGCCCCCGACGGGGTGATCGTCGAAAATGTTCTCGCGATCCAGAAGGGCAGCGGCGACCCCGCGCATGTCATCATGATCGCCGGGCATATCGACAGTCGCGTGTCCGATCCGATGAACTTCACCGCCGACGCCCCCGGCGCCAACGACGACGCGTCGGGCACCGCGCTGGTGATCGAGGCCGCGCGGCTGCTGTCGCAGGACAAGCATCGCGCGACGATCGTCTATGCGCTGCTCTCGGGCGAGGAACAGGGGCTCTGGGGCGGCAAGCTCCTCGCCAAACACGCCCAGACATCGGGGTGGCAGGTCGCCGCGCTGCTCAACAACGACATCGTCGGCGGCACCCACGGGCTCGACGGCACGATCGTCGACGACCGCGTGCGCGTGTTCAGCGAGGGCATTCGCGCGTCGGAGGATCTCGCGGCGCAGCTCGCGCGGCGCGGCATCGGCGGCGAGGACGACGGCCCGTCGCGCGCGCTCGCCAAGGCGGCGATCCGCGCGGGCGAAGCCAATCCGGCGATCGGACTGGAAGTGCTCGCGGTGCGCCGCCCTGACCGTTTCCGCCGCGGGGGCGACCATCTGCCCTCGCTCGAACTCGGCTATCCCGCGATCCGCTTCACCGTCGGCGTCGAGGATTACGACCACCAGCACCAGGATCTGCGCACCGAAAACGGCCGCAAATATGGCGACACCGTCGACGAGATGGACTTTCCCTATCTTGCGCGCGTCACCGCGCTCAACGTCGCGCTCGCGCGCGAACTCGCCGATGCACCGCCCGCGCCCGCCAGTGTCAGCATTGACGGCGCGGTGAGTTCGGACACGACCGTCCAATGGACCTCGGTCAATGATGCTGCATCCTATCGCATCCGCTGGCGCCGCGCCGACCGCAGCGACTGGACCGACAGTCGCGTCGTGCCGGGCGATTCGACGCAATTTCTGCTCAAGGGTGTGCAGATCGACGATCATTTCTTCGGCGTCGCGGCGGTCGCCGCCGACGGGGCCGAAAGCATCGTCACTTTCGGGGGCCTGCCTGTTCAGAAATGAGACGAGCCGTTGGCGGTGCTAGGCGATTATTTACCATCTGCGTTTAGGACGGTCGATGGGACCAAAATCGTCGCCTGGAGTGGGATCCTGGCGGCCTGATTTGGGTCGCGTATGTCATTTTCCGCCGAAAATCCGGGTCCGGATCCCGCCGAAAAGCGCCAGCCGCGCCAGTCTCGGCTGGTCAAGGCCACACTCGAATCCGAGTGCTTCGGCAAATTCGACGTCACAATCCGCAATGTCTCGCAGACCGGTATCGGCGGCCAGGCGCCTTGCGCGCTGACGCGCGGCGAGCGCGTCGCCGTTCACCTCCCCGGTCACCGGCCGATGATGGGAACGGTGCGCTGGGTCGTCGACCAGCGATTCGGGATCGAAACCGATGAGGAAATCCGCATCGATCAACTGCGTGCAGCGCATGGCGGCGGCGTCCCGTCGGCCGACCGCAGCGTCGAATTCCGTATCATCCCGCCGCCCAAGGACGTCGCGAAGCGTCCCGGCCTGTCGCTCGGCGCCGCGTCGCCGGGCAATCCCTATACGAGCGACTGGCGCGCGCGGCGCTAGGCTCGGGCAGCCGTTTCGTGTTTCACGGTAGCGGGATGCCCAGCACCGCCGAAAGGTCGGCGAGCGCCTGCTCGCCGCGCGTCACTTTGATCGCGTGCATGCCCAGCATCGCCGCCGGTTTGCAGTTGATGCCTAGGTCGTCGAGATAGACGCACTCGGCCGGTTCGACGCCCAGCTTTTCGCACATCATCAGATAGATGGCGGGGTCGGGCTTGCGCACCCCGGCCTTGCTCGATTCGATCACATGTTCGAAGCGCGCCATGATATCGGCGACCTCGATCGCGGCCTCTTCGCTGCGCGTCATGCCCGCGCCCTTGATCCCCATCTTGCCGCCCGGGACATTGTTGGTGATGCAAGCGATGCGGAAACCCTTGGCTTTTATCGTGTCGAGCGCCGCGACCATCGCCGGGCGCACCGCCCCCGCGATCACCGCGAGCACTGCTCCGCCCTCGAGTTCATACCCCAGAGCGCGCGCCTCCTCAGCGAACAGACTGTCGAACGCCGCCGCGTCGATCTCGGCGCGTTCGAACTTTGCCCAGGCATTGTCGTCGGGGTTGGTCGCATTGACGCGCCGCACGAAATCATGCGGCAGCCCGCGTGTCGCCTCCAGCCGGTTGAAGGCTTCGAAGGGCGAGGCGGTGATGACGCCGCCGAAGTCGAAAATGACGGTGGTGATGCTCATGGGGTGACGATGATTCCTGCCTTGGGGTCGGTGCGGCCCGACAACATGTCCTGATAGGCGCCGAGCGCCGCTTCGCCGCCGCGGCGCTTGTCGATCGTCGCGATCTGCGGCGCAATCGCCATGAAGGCGAGCCAGGCCGCGGCAATCTTCTGCCCGAACGCCGCGCCGCCCCAGTCGGCGATGCGCTTCTGGCTGCGGCCGGGGGCGAAGAAGCCCTGCCGCTCGGGACCCGGAAGGCCCGCATCGTCGGCCTGCGCATCCCAATGCGACTTGCCGACGATGATCGAGGTCTTGAGGTTGTTGCCGAAATGGCTGTGGACCGCGCGCGTCACCGCGCCATTGCCTGCCATGTCGACCAGCGCCGCGGGAGTTGCGGCATTGAGCGTCATGATCTGGTCATAGCTGATTACGCGGTCGTAAATGCCCTGTGCCGCCAGCGCGTCGACATTGGCGGCGCTGGTCAGTCCGATCGTCTCGGGGCGATGCCCGGGTCGCTGCGCAAGCGAAAAGCCCAGCCCGATCGCGGTCTTGCTCGACGCGCTGGCGATCAAAATCTGCTGGACGCCATAATCGCCCTCGTCCTCGAACTGGTCGGCGATCAGCCAGCCGGTGAGGAAGAGCGGGCGGAATAGCGGCCAATAATCATGGTCGGCGGCGCGATAGTCGTGCAGCGCGCCGACGCGCTGATAGTGGTTGTAAATCGGGGGCAGGGTGGTGCGGCGCGGCGTCACATCGGTAAAGCCGCCGGGTCCGGCGTTACCGACATTGAGCACCGCATGGCTCGCCATCGGATAATAGCCATAAAAGGTCTCGCCGACCGCGACGCCCTCGGCGGCGCTTTCGGTCACCGTCGCAAAGCCCCAGACCGGCAGGCGGCCGGGCTCGCCGCGCTCGGCGAAGAAATCCCAATAGCCCTGATCGTTTCCGAACAGCCCGGCGGGCTTGCCGAACACCGCATAGGTGATGTTGTTCGCGGTCATCGCATAGCTGCCGACGGCCACGCGGACCTGCCCCCGCGCCAGCGGCTCGGCGGCGTCGGCGACCAATTCTGCGCGCGCAATATCGTCGCGATCGATGTCGATCGCCCATCCGGTTTCATTCATGTGCGGACCCCTCCGGCTGCTTGCCCGCGAACGCGGGATGGCGGATATACATACAGATGACAGGGTCCCTGACAATCGCAGTCAAACGCATCTACGATGTCGCAGCGGAATCCGATGGCGCGCGCTTCCTTGTCGACCGTCTTTGGCCGCGGGGGGTGTCGAAGGAGAGGGCGGCGCTCACCGCCTGGCTGAAGCCGCTGTCGCCGAGCGATGGCTTGCGCAAGGCCTATCATGGCGCGACCGCCGAATCTGACGAGGCGTGGGATGCGTTCCGCACCGACTATTTTTCCGAACTCGACAAAGGCGGCGCCGAAGTGAAGGCGGCATTGTTCGTGCTCGGTTCCGCTGCCAAGGCGGGGCCGGTAACCCTGCTCCACGCTGCGAAAAGCGCCGAGCGAAACAATGCGCTCGCGCTCCGCGAATGGCTGGATCTGCGCTAGCCCGCGACCGTTCCGAATAGCGAACCGATCACCATCGTCAGCGCCATCGCGGCGGCGCCCCAGAAGGTGACGCGGACCACCGGGCGCAGCATAGGCGCGCCGCCCGCCCAAGCGCCGAGCGCACCAAGGATGGCAAGGAAAGCCAGCGATGCGAACGAGACCGTCCATGGCAGCGACGTACCGCTGTAGAGCAGCGCAATGGTCAGCGGCAAGGCCGCGCCAGCTGTGAAGCTCGCGGCCGATGCCGCCGCCGCCTGAACCGGCCGCGCTGCCAGTTCGCTCGACAATCCCAACTCGTCGCGCAAATGACTGTCGAGGGCATCATGGTCGGTCAGTTGCCGCGCGACCTGTTGGGCAAGCGTGCGGTCGAGCCCGCGCTGCTGGTAAATTTGGGTGAGTTCCTCCAACTCGAGGTCGGGTTGCGTCGCGAGCTCGTTCGTTTCGCGCGCGATGTCGGCTTTTTCGGCATCGCCCTGCGAGCTGACAGACACATATTCGCCCGCCGCCATCGACATCGCACCAGCAACGAGTCCCGCGACGCCGGTGACGAGAATCGAGGATTGTGCGGCACCTGCCGCTGCGACACCCGCAATCAGACTGGCGGTCGATACGATGCCGTCATTGGCTCCCAATATCGACGCGCGCAGCCAGCCGATGCGGTCGACTGCGTGCGACTCGCGATGAATCCGGGACATGCCACCCCCTAATCGGCTGCCCGATCCACGGATCAGGCTTGCCGCCTCTCTCAATATTGCAGTTTCAGCCCTGGTCGCGCCCAGCGCGTCTTCACCAGCCGCCCGGTGCCCGACAGGGTGATATAGGCGTCCTGCATGTCCGCGCCCCCAAAGGCGATGTTGGTCGTGAAAATATCGTCGGTCGCGACAAACTCGACCAGCTCGCCCTCGGGCGAGACAACCGAAATCCCGCATTCACCGATCGTCGCGATGCAGATATTGCCGTTTTCTTCCATCGCGAGGCTGTCGAAGAATTTATAGCCTGCGGGGCGATAGAGCGGGATGCCCGGGCCGCCGGGCCCCGCATCGGGGGCGACCTTGCCCGGCGCGGTGATGTTGAACTTCATCAGGCGGCAGGTGTAAGTTTCGGCGGCGTACAGCGCGCTGCCGTCGGGCGACAGGCCGACGCCATTGGGGTTGTTCGACGGGAAGATCACTTCCTCGATAAAGCTGCCGTCGGCCTTGGCATAAAAGATGCCGACGATATCGTGGCAGCGCTTTTCATAATCGACCTTGCCATGGTCGGTGAACCAGAAGCCGCCATGCGCGTCGAACATGATGTCGTTGGGACCGCGCAAGGTGACGCCATGGTCGCCCGACCTGTACAGCGTCTCGACCTCGCCGGTGTCGATGTCGATGCGCTCGATCCGCCCGCCCGAATAGTCGCTCGCGATGCCGTGCGGCGCCAGATAGCCGTTCGATTCGACGTAGTTGAACCCGCCGTTGTTGCAGCAATAGAGCTTGCCGTCGGGACCGATGGCGAGGCCGTTGGGGCCGCCGCCGGGGGTGGCGATCACCTCTTTCCGGCCGCCGGGCCAGCAGCGCGTGATCCGGCCCGATTCGATCTCGACGACGATGACGCTGCCGTCCTCCATCACCACCGGCGCTTCGGGAAAGCGCAATCCATCGGCGATCAGTTCAAACTCGGCCATCCTCGTCTCCCTTGCTCTTGCGTCTTCGCTATGCTTTGCGCCCATCATGCCCGTTCGTTCGCTCTTCGCCAGCCTTTTCTACGAAGCCGATATCGGCTCGCCCGACTTGCTCGAAGAGTTGGAAGAGAGCAGCCGCCTGTTCGCCGAGGAGGATGGCGCAGGCCGGCGCTGGAGCCGTGAGCATGGCTATAAGGGCTACACCAGCTACGCGAGCCTCGGCGACCTGCCCGAGCGCGATCCGGCCTTCTATGATCTCAAGCGCCTGCTCGACAGGCATGTGAAGGCCTTTGCCAAGGCGGCGCATTTCGACCTCGCCAAGCCGCTCAAGCTCGACAGCCTGTGGGTCAATATATTGAAACCCGGCGGCACCCACAGCGGCCATATCCACCCGCACAGCATCGTGTCGGGCACCTTCTATGTCACCGTCCCGCCGGGGTCCGGCGCGCTCAAGCTCGAGGACCCGCGCCTCGCGATGCTGATGGCGGCGCCCGGCCGCACCGACGACGCGCCCGAGCATCTGCACCCCTTCGTCTACGCCGAACCCGCGGCGGGCCGCGTCTTCCTGTGGGAAAGCTGGCTGCGGCACGAGGTGATGCCCAACGCCGGCAAAGGCGAGCGCATCAGCATCAGCTTTAACTATCGCTGAGCTTGCCTATATCACCTTCGTCATTGCGAGGAGCCGAAGGCGACGCGGCAATCCAGAGTTGCGTAGACCGCCCTGGATTGCTTCGCTTCGCTCGCAATGACGAAGCTTTTTGATCGAGGACCCCCCATGACCGACACCGCGACCTACGACGCCGACCTCCAGCTTTTCATCGCCGGCGCCTGGCGGAGCGGCGAAGGACGCGAGGCACGACCGGTCTATAATCCCGCGACCGCGGGCACGATCGCCGAACTGCCGGTGGCAACCGCCGCCGACCTCGACGAAGCGCTCGCCGCCGCCGAAAGCGGCTGGCCGACGTGGCGCGCCAAGACTCCCGACGAGCGCGCCGCGCTGATGCACAAGGCCGCGGGCCTCATCCGCGAACGCGTCGAGCATATCGCGACGCTGCTGACGCTCGAACAGGGCAAGCCGATCGGCGAAGCGCGCGGCGAGGTGCTGTCGGCGGCCGGGCTGCTTGCCTATTTCGCCGAACAGGGCAAGCGCATCGAGGGCCGGGTGCTCCAGCGCCCGCTCGGCCAGCGCGCGATGGTCACCAAGCATCCCGTCGGTCCGGTCGCGGGCTTCAGTCCGTGGAACTTCCCGGTCAATCTGATGGTCAAGAAGATCGCCCCCGCGCTCGCCGCCGGCTGCGTCGTGATCGCCAAGGCGCCCGAGGAAACCCCGGGCTGCACCAGCGCGATCATGCGCTGCCTGATCGACGCGGGCATTCCCGGCGACGCGGTCCAGCTCGTCTATGGCGACCCCGACATGATCAGCCGGCATCTGCTGGCCAGCCCGGTGATCCGCAAGGTCAGCTTCACCGGCTCGACCGCGGTCGGCAAGCATTTGATGAAGCTCGCTGCCGATCGTGCGCAGCGCATCACGATGGAACTCGGCGGCCACGCCCCGGTGCTGATCTTCGACGATTGCGACCTCGAAGCCACGCTCGACAAGGTCGTGTGGCAGAAGTTCCGCAACGCGGGCCAGGTCTGCATCTCGCCAACGCGCTTCTATGTCCAGCAGGGCATCTACGACGCGTTTGTGAAGGGCTTTGCCGAGCGCACGGCGAAGGTGAAGATCGGCAGCGGCCTCGACGCCGACACGCAGATGGGCCCGCTCGCCAACGCGCGCCGCATCCCGGCATTGGAAGCGCTCGTCGCCGACGCCAAGGCCAAGGGCGCGCGCGTCATCGCGGGCGGCGAGGCGACCGGCAACGGCTATTTCTTCCAGCCGACCGCGATCGCCGACGTGCCGATCGAGGCCGATGCGATGAACAACGAACCCTTCGGCCCGATGGCGCTGATCCGCCCCTTCGGCACCGAGGATGAGGCGCTCGAGCAGGCCAACCGGCTGCCATACGGACTCGCCGCCTTCGCGTTCACCGAGAACGGCCGCCGCATCAACCGCGTCGTCGATGCGATCGAAAGCGGCATGGTCGGCATCAACAGCTTCGTCATCTCGACGCTCGACATGCCCTTCGGCGGGATCAAGGAATCGGGCTTCGGCAGCGAGAGCGGCCCGGAAGGGCTCGACGGCTATCTCGTCACCAAGGCGGTGCATATCTACTGAACTCGTCGCCCCCGCGAAGGCGGGGGCCGCTGGCAAGTTAGCGCAAGGCCGAGTGCGGCCCCGCCTTCGCGGGGGCGACGGTCAGCCTTTTTCCAACTGAACGAAATCGCGCGCCATCGGCGCCAGATGCGCGCCGCCGTCGACGAAGATCGTCTGCCCTGTCACCGCCTCGGCGCGCGCGAGATAGACCACGGCGTCGGCGATCTGTCCCGGCGTCGGCAGCGCGCCGAGCGGCATCATCCGGCCCAGCCGCTCGACCTGCGTCGCCGAATAATCGTCGGTCGCCATCGTCAGCCCGGGCGCCACGGCGTTGACCCGCGCCCGCCCCCCGAACGCCACCGCGAGCGTTTGCGTCGCTTGCCACAGCGCCGATTTCGACAGGCTGTACGCGATCTGGTCGGGCACCGGATGCACGACGCGCTGGTCGACGATATTGACGATCGCGGGGCGTTTGCCCTCGCTCGCCGCGACCAGCGCCTTCGCCAGCATCACCGGCGCCGACAAATTGACCCGCATCATCTCGGCCAGCGCCGCCGCCGACAGGTCGACCCATTCGCCCTCGGCGAAATGCGCCGCATTGTTGACGAGCAAGTCGGGCGCGCGGCCGAATTTGTTGATCACCGCCGGGATCAGCGCGTCGACCGCCCCGGGATCGCTCAGGTCGGCGGCAAAGCGATGGCTCACCGCTCCCGTCTCGGCCAGCGCTTCGGCGAGCACCGGATCGGCCTCGGCGGCGCTCCTTTTGTGCAGCGCAAGCGCATAGCCATCGCGCGCCAGCCGCGCCGAAATCGCGGCGCCGACGCGGTGGAGGCCACCCGTCACCAGCGCCAGCTTCTGGCTCATTTACGCGCGCGCCGCATCGTGATGCCGATCTCTTCGCCTTCCTCGGCGATCGCCAGCTTGACGATCTTGACCTCGACCTCCTCGACCTTGTCGTCCTGCAGGAAGAGCGTGTCGATGATATGGTCGGCGACGCTTTCGATCAGCACGAAATGCACATCCTTGGGCAGACCCTCGGTCGCCGCGAACTTCAGGTGCATGTAATTTTTGGAACGGCTCAATGGCGTCGTCGGATCATAATGATCGGCCATCGCAAGCTTCGCGCGCACCGAAATGCGCAGCGGCTGCGGCAGATGGGTTTCTTCGGAATAAATGCCGGTCAGCACCTGGACGGTCAGCCCGTCCACCTCCAGCCACAATGTATCGGTCACAAGAATTTCCTGTTCGGTCGGGGCGACATTCGGCTTTCCATCGCCGACCCCGGACCCTAAAGCGCCGCCGCATTAGCGAAAGGGCGCACGTTGGTCGAGTTACTTCCATTGTCTGATATCGAGCCGCAGGCGGTCGAGCATCTGCTCGACGCCGCTTTCGGATCGGATCGCTTTGGACGAACCGCCTACCGCATCCGCCAAGGCATGGATGCGGTCCCGGCGCTGAGCTTCGCGCTCATCGAGAATGGCGTGCTCGCCGGCACGATCCAGTGCTGGCCGGTCGCGCATCATCCCGCCGACGGGACGGTAACCGCGCTCGTCATGGTCGGCCCCGTCGCGGTGCGCCCCGACGTCCAGCGCGGCGGCCATGGCCGCGCGCTGATGGCGCGGATGCTCGAAGCGGCGGAGCATGAGGCCGACAGCGGGCTGATGATGATCGGCGATCCCGAATATTATGGCCGCTTCTTCGGCTTCACCGCTGATGCGACGGGGGCGTGGGATTTGCCCGGCCCTTATGAGAAACGCCGCCTGCTCGCACGCGCGGTGAACGGGCACGGCCTGCCGACGGGTGCGGGGATGATCGGGCCGCGTTGACCGGCGCGGGCTTGCACCATCCGCCCGCCCCCCTATGTCGGTTCCATGGTCACCCCCGCCCCATCGCTCCCGAAGGATTTTTCGCAGCTGTCGTTGACCGAGGCCGCCGAACTGCTTGGCGCGCGCAAGCTGCCACCGGTCGAGCAATGGCACCCCGAACGCAGCGGCGACAGCGCGATGGAAATCCGCGCTGACGGCAGCTGGCATCATGAGGGCGGGCGCATCAACCGTCCCGCGATGGTCAAACTCTTCTCGACGATCCTGCGCCGCGAGGCGGACGGCAGTCATGTCCTCGTCACGCCCGCCGAAAGGCTCGCCATCGCGGTCGAGGATACGCCCTTTCGCGCGGTCGAGATGAAGAGCGAGGGCGCGGGCAGGGACCGCAAGCTGGTCTTCCGGCTCGACACCGACGATCTGGTGATGGCCGGGCCCGACCATCCGCTCGGTTTCGGTGCCGACCCCGACAATCCCGACCCGCGCCTCCATGTGCGCGGCGCGGTCGGAAACGGCCTCGAAGCGCGCATCGATCGCGCGCTCTATTATGAGATCGCCGAGATGGCGCTGGCCGAGGACCAGGATCCGCCCTCCATCTGGTCGAACGGTGCGCGCTTTCCGTTGGTGAGCGCCGCCTGATGCTCTCCGCCAAATTGCGCGTCGCGCTCGAAAACCTGCTGCCCGGCGAGGATGAGGACGAGACCTATCTCGGCACCCCGATGCTGCGCGATGCGGCGGTGCTGATCGCCTTCACCGACCGCCCCGACCCCGGCGTGATCCTGACACAGCGCCCGCAATGGCTGCGCAGCCATGCGGGGCAGGTCGCCTTTCCCGGCGGCAAGATCGACCCCGGCGACGCCGATGCGGTCGACGCCGCGCTGCGCGAGGCCGAGGAGGAGATCGGGCTCAACCGCCGCGACGTGACGATCGCGGGGACCTGCGACGCCTATCGTTCGGGCAGCGGCTATCACATCACCCCGGTGCTCGGCGTGATCCCGCCCGACCTGCCGCTCGATCCCAACCCCGACGAGGTCGAGGACTGGTTCGAAGTGCCGCTCGATATCCTCTTCGATCCCGGCAATTACGATCGCCAGCAGGCCTATTGGCAGGGGCATGACCGGCATTATTATGACATGATGTGGCAGGGACGGCGGATCTGGGGCGTGACGGCGGGGATCATCGTCAACCTCGCGCGGCGCCTGCCCGCGGGCTGGCACCGATGACGCAGCTGCCCGAGGCCGAATGGCGCCACGGCGAGGGGCTGCGCCGCATCGTCATCGCGCTGCAGGCGCGCGGCGGCGCGGTGAAGCTCGTCGGCGGCGCCGTGCGCGACACCCTGCTCGGCCTCCCCGTCGCCGACATCGACCTTGCGACCCCGCTGACCCCCGATCAGGTCATGCACCGGCTCGAAAAGGCGGGGATCAAGGTCGTGCCGACCGGCATCGCGCACGGCACCGTCACCGCGATCGCCAGCCACGAACGGCACGAGATCACGACCTTGCGCCGCGACGTCGCGACCGACGGCCGCCGCGCGACCGTCGCTTTCGCCGACGACTGGCGCGAGGATGCCGCGCGCCGCGACTTCACGATTAACGCTCTCTACGCCGACCCGGCGACCGGCGAAGTCGACGATTATTTCGGCGGCCTCGCCGACCTCGCGGCGGGGCGCATCCGCTTCATCGGCGACGCTGCGACGCGCATCGCCGAGGATCATTTGCGCATCCTGCGCTTCTATCGATTCGTCGCGCGCTTCGGGCAGGGCGAACTCGACGGCGAAAGCCATACCGCAGTCATCGCCGCGCGCCAGTCGCTCAAAAGCCTGTCGCGCGAACGCGTCGCCGACGAACTCACCAAGATTCTCGCGCTACCCGATCCGCGCCCGATCGTGCGCCAGATGGCGCGCGACGGCATGTTCGAGGTGATCCTGCCCGAACTCGCCCCCGATTTCGCCGCCGCGCTCGACCGCCTGCTCGCCAATGAGGTCGCGGCAAGCGCGTCGCCCTCGGCCTTCCGCCGTCTGGCCGCCGTGCTGCCGCCCGATGCGCTGACGGCGGAGGATGTTGCGAGCCGCCTTCGCCTCTCGTCGCGTCAGCGCAAGCATCTCGCCGCGCTCGCCGGGCGTCGCGCCACGCAGCTGCCGCCGCCGCGCCAACTCGCGCATGCGGTCGGCGTCGAGGCCGCGACCGACATTTATCTGCTCGCGGCAGGCCCGCGCGAGGTGGTCGATGCCGTCCACCTGCTGGCAGGCTGGACCGTGCCCGAACTGCCGCTCAAGGGGGGAGAGATCGTCGCGCGCGGCGTCACGGCCGGGCCGCGGGTGGCGACGCTGCTCAAAGCGGTCGAAGCGGCGTGGGTCGCGGAGGATTTTCCCGACAGGGCGCGCGTCGCCGCGCTGCTCGATCAGAAGATCGGCTTGGCGAGCGACTGACGCCAATAGTCGAAGGCGGTGTCGGCGACCATCGGGTGCGCGAACAGGAAGCCCTGACCGAAATCGCAACCGAGCGCCGACAGCAGCCGCGCCTGGTCGGCGGTCTCGACCCCTTCGGCAGTGGTCTTCATGCCCATCGCTTCGGCCAGGCTCTGGATCGTGCGGACGATCGCCACCTTGTCGCGGTCGTCGACCATATGGTCGACGAAGCTGCGGTCGATCTTGAGCACGTCGAGGGGCAGTCGCTGGAGATAAGCGAGGTTCGAATAGCCGGTGCCGAAATCGTCCATCGCGACCCGCGTCGACAGTGCCTTCAATTCGCTGAGCACCGACAGCGCCAGATCGGGATCGCCGATGATCGCGCTTTCGGTCAGCTCGATCATCAACCGCTCGCCGCCGATCGCGTTCGCCGCCAGTGCCTGGCGCACCACCGCAGCGACATCGTCGCGGACCAGCTGGATCGCCGAGACGTTGACCGAGAAATAGCAGTCGACCGGCGCCCCGTTCTTGGCGTCCCATTCGGCGATCGTGCTCGCGGCCTTGGCGATCGCCCATTGCCCGAGCGGGACGATCAGCCCCGAATCCTCGGCGATCGGGATGAACTCGGTCGGCGATATCGATCGGCTGCCGCCATTGTCCCAGCGCGCAAGTGCCTCGAACCCCGACACCTTGCCTGTCGCCAGCTCGATCAGCGGCTGGAAGGCGAGGTGCAGCCGGTCTTCCTCGATCGCGCTGCGCAGCGCGGTCTCCAGCCCGAAGCGATTGTCCGACAGCATCGCCGCTTCGGGTTCGTAAATCTCGATGCGATCGGTTTGCTTCGCGCGTTTCAGCGCGATCTGGGCGTGTCGAACCTGGTCGGCCACATCGGTGTCGCCGCCGGCCGAGATTGCGCAGCCGAGCGCGCAATCGACGCTGACCTTGAGTTCACCGATGCGGAAGGGATGGTCGAAACAGCCGCGGATGCGCCGCGCGATTTCGCGTACATCGGCGCGGCCGCCTGCGATGCGCGACGAGATCGCGAATTCGTCGCCGCCGGTGCGCGCCAATATGTCGCCGCTGCGCAGGCTCGATTTCAATCGTCGCGCGACGGTGATGATCAATTCGTCGCCCGCGAGCGGGCCGATATGTTCGTTGATGCGGCTGAAGCGCGCGAGGTCGAGCAACAGGATCGAATGATCCGATTCGCCGTCGGCGGCGATCCGTTGTTCGACCAGCTCTTCGAACCCGGCTCTGTTCGGCAGGCCGGTCAGGCTATCCGACACGAGCTCGCGGCGCAGGTTGCGCTCGGTCATCATTTCCTGCGTGCGGTCGATCAGGGTGAGCAGGAACAGGTTGTCGGCACCGCACTCGTCGGACAGCGGTCCGATCGATCCGCGCAGATCCCGCGCGGCGGGGCCTTCGCCCAGCTGGCATGAAAATTCCTGGGTATCGTTGGGGTCCTGCTCGGCGCGTTCGATCGCCCGGCGCAGTTCGATCGGCGCGTTGGCGCCCGCAGGCGACAGATTCAACCGGTCGAACGCGGCATTGCTGGCGTGCAGGCGGAAATTACCGCGCGCGAGCGGACGGATCAGCGCCGCCGGTACCGGCATGGCGTCGATCCAGCCGACGAACAAAAGGGGCCGGTCTTCGCCGGTTCGATCGATAGGCATAAAAGAGGGTTTTGAGCGACCTTTCCCCATTGCTCGGACACTATGAGGCGGGGAGTAAAGAAGCTATTTACGGCTACATCGAAAAGCGATCAGCCGAAACGATTGTTCCGCGGAAAGCCCGTTGGCGGCATGCGTCCGGCCGCTCCGCGTGCGACACGCCAGGGGGCGAGGTCGGTTTCTGTGCGCGTGCGGCCAGTGTCGCCGCCCATCGCCCAGCTGAGGCCATCGGCGAAGGCGAAGGCGACCGCGTCGGACAGCCCGCCATCGCGGTACCGTTGAAGCATTACGCCCTGGCCGCGCGCCATCACCGGCACCTCGGCGAGAGGGAACACGACGAGCTTGCGGTTCTCGCCGACCACCGCGACGCTGTCGTCGCTTGCGGCAATCGCGCGCACGACGCCGAGCTGCGCCTTCGGCTTCAGATTGACGACGTTGCGGCCCTTGCGCGTCTCGGCAATAATCTCGCTCATCTGCGCGACAAAGCCGTGGCCGCTGGTCGAGGCGAGCAGCAACCGGCCGTCGGCGCTCGCGGGGACAAGCGCGACGATGCGCGCCTCGGGGTCGATGTCTACCATCAGTCGAAGCGGTTCGCCAAAGCCGCGGCCGCCGGGCAATTTGTCGGCGCCGATGGTGTAGAAACGCCCGTCGCTCGCCGCGATCAGCAATTTGTCGGTGGTCTGCGCATGGACCGCAAAGGCGAGTTCGTCGCCTTCCTTGAACTTGAACTCGCCCCATTGGTCGGGCGCGACATGCGCGCGCTGCGCGCGGATCCATCCGCGCTTCGACAGGATCACCGTCACCGGTTCCTTCTCGATCATCGCATCGAGCGGGATGTCACGTGCGGGCGCGGCTTCGGCGATCGTCGTGCGCCGCGCGCCGAGCAGGGTGTCGAGGCCATAGACTGCGCGCAGCTTTTCCAGGTCCTTGCGCAGCCGCGTCTTCTGCCGCGCCGGGCTTTCGACCAGCTTCGCCAGTTCCTCGTGCTCGGCGGTCAAATCGGCCTGTTCGCGCTTGAGCTCCATTTCCTCGAGCTTGCGCAAAGACCGCAGGCGCATGTTGAGGATCGCCTCGGCCTGCCGGTCGGTCAGGATGAATTCGGCGATCATCACCGGCTTGGGTTCGTCCTCGGTGCGGATGATCTCGATGATCCGGTCGAGGTTCAAAAAGGCGATGATGTAACCCGCGACCAGTTCCAACCGGTCGTCGATCTTCGCGATGCGGTGCTGCGCGCGGCGGACGAGGACGACGATCTGGTGCTGCAGCCATTCGGTGAGCAGCTGGTGCAGCCCCATAACCTTCGGCGTGCGCGTCGCGTCGAGCACATTGAGGTTGAGCGCGAAGCGGCTTTCGAGGTCGGTCAGCCGGTACAGGCTTTCCTTGAGCACATCGGGATCGACGTTGCGGCTCTTGGGGACGATGACGATGCGCAGATCCTCGGCACTTTCGTCGCGAACATCCTCGAGGATCGGCAATTTCTTGTCGGCGATCAGCTGCGCGATCTGCTCGATCAGTTTGCCCTTGGCGACCCCGTAAGGAATTTCGCTGATGACGAGCTGCCAGGTGCCGCCCGCCTGGCGTTCGATCCCCGTTGCTTCCCAGGCGCCGTCGGCCTTGCCCAGTGAAAAGCGCGCGCGGACGCGAAAACCGCCGCGCCCGGTTTCATAGGCGAGGCGGATTGCCTCGGGGCTGTCGACGACGATGCCGCCGGTCGGGAAATCGGGGCCCTTCACATGATCGAGCAGCTCGGCCAGTTCGGCGCGCGGATTCTCGATCAGCACCAGCGCCGCGTCGATCACCTCGGCGGCATTGTGCGGCGGGATGTTCGTCGCCATGCCGACCGCGATCCCGCTCGCGCCATTGGCGAGCAGGTTCGGGAAAAGCCCCGGCATGATCTCGGGCTCTTCGTCCTCGCCATTATAGGTCGGCTTGAAATCGACAGTGCCCTCGTCGAGCCCCTGCATCAGATCGACCGCGACGCGCGTCAGCCGCGCTTCGGTGTAGCGATAGGCCGCGGCATTATCGCCGTCGATATTGCCGAAATTGCCCTGGCCGTCGACGAGCGGGTAGCGAAGCGAGAAATCCTGCGCGAGGCGGACCATCGCGTCATAGACCGCGGTGTCGCCGTGCGGGTGGAATTTACCGATGACATCGCCGACGACGCGCGCCGACTTCTTGTAACCCTGGCTCGGGTCGAGCCGCATCGCGCGCATCGCCCACAGCAGGCGGCGGTGGACGGGCTTCAACCCGTCGCGCAGATCAGGGAGCGAACGCGCGGTGATCGTCGACAGCGCATAGACGAGGTATCGCTCCGACAGCGCGCTGTCGAAGGGGGTGTCGCTCATGCCGGGAACGGGATCGGAAGCAGGAAGGTCGTCGTCGGTGGTCGCCATTGTCCGCGCGGATAGCAAGCCCGGCGCCGCATGGCAAAGGGCGATGCGGCCTAATAGAGATTGTTCTTGTAATCCTGGTCGAGCCCCTTCTGGATCATGCCCGGGGTGACGACCGCGCTTGCGATGCGTGCGCCGATGCCCTTGCTGCGATTCACGCGCAGATGCTCGCCGAGCATCTTCGCGGGACTGACGCCGGCGGGTGCGGCGGCAGCGGGCCAGAGGCGCGCTCGCGCGATCGCGGCGCTGGGCGCGAGCGTAAGGACAAGATCGTCGACGCGCGCGGTAAGCAAAGGCTGTTTGTTGCCGACGGCGAAGGGCGCGCGCGCCGCTTCGTCGCTGTCGAGCGTTGCCGACCCGGTCAGCGTCAGGGCCATTGCCGATCCCGGGATCAGCAGCGCGGCGGCGATGCGCGGCTGCGCGATGATGTTACGGAAACTGTCGGTGCGGCGATTGCCGGGACGGTCGGGAAAGGCCAGCGCGTCGCCGTCAATGCATGCGAGCCGCGCGGCCGGATCGCCCTTGGGGCTGAGGTCGGCGCCGCCTGTGGGGTCGATCGTCGCGAGCGCCATGAAGCGGCTCGCCGTTACGAAGGCTTCGACCGCCTCGGGCGCGTCTCCGCGCGGCTCGGCCTTCCAGAAATCGGAACGGATCAGCGCCTTGGCGCAGTGGACATAACATTCTTCGACCGCGATCTGCGCAGTGCCGTCGGCGATCTCGGCGACGCGGCCGTTGATGCGCAACGTCTCGCCGATACCCGGCAACAGGAACAGCGAACCAAAGCCTTCGCCGATCCGCAGCAGCGCGGGATCGTCGATGCGATCGAGCGGAACCGACAGTGTCGGGCCGTCCGACCGCGCAAAGCCGGGCTCGCCGCCTGCAAGCGTGACCGCGATGCCGCCGATACCGTCGCCGACCCCGGCGAACATCAGCGGCGCGGCGGCAAGCCAGCGCTGCGCCGTCGCGTCGACATGGTCGATGACCTTGAGGTCGATCGCGGGCGAAGGCGTGCCGATGACCGCTTCGAGCGCGGCGATGCTGTCGATGGCCGTCATGGCGGCTGCTCCTCATCCTTCGGTCGCGCGAACGGCCAATCCTCATAGCCTTGCTACCACAAGGAAAAGATTATCTCATAGTTGCAAATGCATCGCAATAACATAAAAGTCGCGGCGAGGTAGCCCGGAGATTCGCATGTACGCCTATGTCGACCGCCCCGTCGAAAGCCTGTGCAACGGCGGGCGATTCCTGCTGTGGGCGATGCGCGGTTGGGTCGCGGCGGCCGAACGGCGCGAATGTCCGCCGCGGGCATTGCATCGCGGTTTTGCTGCGGTGAACGCGCGCGTTGCACTGCCCGATTTTCATGTCGCGATGGCGATGCTGGCGAGCGACGGGCGCGAATGTCTGGCGCTTGCGCCGATGCCCTGCGCGCGGATCACCGGGGATGAGGCGGTGCTGATGACGCTGTGGCGCGACGCCGCTGTCGGCGATCGGGCAGCGCTGCGCGCGACGCTGGCGTTGCTGGTCGAGGTCGATGGCGTCGCCCCGATCGCCAATGCCGTCGTCGGCGCCGCGAAGGAATTGGCTGCCGCCGGCTTCGACCTGTCTCCGCTTTCCTCCCCACCCTCCAAAAAACATCAGGAATCCAAGTGATGAGCGACCGTATCGCCGCCGCAGCCAAGTTGGCTCCTTCCGCCTCGCTGACTGTCGAGGAGATACTGAAGGTGCGGCACTGGAACGAACATCTGTTCAGCTTCACGATCAGCCGCCCGCCGAGCTTCCGCTTCCGGTCGGGCGAGTTCGTGATGATCGGCCTGCCCGGCGGTGAGGGGCGGCCGCTGCTGCGCGCATATTCGATCGCGAGCCCCGCCTATGCCGACGAACTGGAATTCCTGTCGATCAAGGTGCCCGACGGCCCGCTGACATCGCGGCTCCAGCTGGTCGCGCCGGGCGACCCCATCTACCTCGGCCGCAAGCCGACGGGCACGCTCGTCGCCGACGCGCTGACCCCGGGACGGCGGCTGTTCCTGCTGTCGACGGGCACCGGCCTCGCCCCCTTCCTCAGCCTGGCGCGCGATCCCGACATCTATGAGCGGTTCAACGAGATCGTGGTGGTCCACTGCGTGCGGCAGGTCAGCGACCTTGCCTTCCGCGACGAGCTCGAAAGCCAGCTCGCCGGCGACCCGCTGGTGCAGGACCAGGCGCTGCTGCAATTCCATTACCTGCCGACGGTGACGCGCGAGCCGTTCCGCACTATGGGCCGCATCGACGCGCTGATCGACAATGGCGCGCTGTTCGGCCACCCGCTGACCGGCCCCGCGGCCTTCGACCCCGAGAGCGACCGCATCATGATGTGCGGCAGCATGGCGATGATCCGCGAGCTGCAGGCGCGCTTCGAGGAACTGGGCTTCAAGGAAGGCTCGAACGCCGCCCCCGGCGATTTCGTGATCGAGCGCGCGTTCGTCGGCTAGGACTCAGTCGGCATAGGCCTTGACCAGGTCGACCATGAAATCGCGCCCGACGTAGAGCGATTGCACCGCGATGCGTTCGTTGAGCCCGTGGACGCCATTGCCGTCGGGGTCGCCCCACATGCCGGGGATTCCATAGGTCGGGATGCCCGCCGCGCCGAGGAAGGTCGCATCGGTATATCCGTTGGCCATCGACGGGATGACCTTCAGCCCCGGCCAATATTTCGCGACGAGCCTTTCCATCGGGCCGATGACCTTCGGGTCGAGCGGCGGCGCGGGCGGGGCGGGGCGCTTGGGCGGCAACTGGGTGATCGTCACCTTCGGATCGCCGATGACCCGCGCGAGTTCGTCCTTGATCGATTCGATGCTGTGGCCCGGAAAGATGCGGCAATTGATGTTCGCGCCGGCGCGCTGCGGCAGCGCGTTCGCGGCATGGCCGCCGTCGAGCAAAGTCGCGACGCAGGTGGTGCGCAGATTGCTGTGCAGGAACGGATCGGTGTTGACGATCGCCTCGGCCGCCTTGTCGGCCGGGTCGAGCGCGAGCGCGACCATCGCGCGGCCGATCGCGTCGCCGCGCGCGGCGCCCGCCTCGGCAAAATAGCGCCGCGTGACGTCGGTCAGTTCGACGGGGAATTCATGCTCCTCGATCCGGGTCAGCGCCGCCGCGAGCTCGTAGATCGCATTGTCGGGCACCGGTGCCGAGCTGTGCCCGCCGGGATTGCGCGTTTCGAGGCGGAAATTGGCGAAGGTCTTTTCGCCGACCTGCACCGACTGGCCGATGACCTTGCCCTTGCCGTCGCTGTCGCCGCCGCCGCCTTCGTTGAGCGCGAATTCGGCGTCGATCAGGTCGCGCTTGTTCGCGGCGAGCCATTCGATGCCGTTGAACGCGCCATTGGTTTCCTCGCCGCAGGTCAGCGCCATCTTGATCGTGCGCTTGGGCTTGTAGCCCGCCTGCTGGAAGCGGATCAGCATGTCGACCCACACCGCGGCCTGCGACTTCACGTCGAGCGTGCCGCGGCCATAGAAATAGCCATTTTCCTCGAACAAGGTGAAGGGATCGCGTTCCCAATCTGCGCGCTTCGCCTCGACGACGTCGGTATGCGCCATGACGAGGATCGGCTTCGCCTTCTTCGAGGTCCCCGGATAAATGGCAACGAGGCCGCCTTCCTTCGGATGGTCAGGGGTGGCGAAGAGGTGAAGCTGGCTGTCGGGGAAACCCGCGGCCTTCATCCGCGTCGCCATGCGTTCGGCGGCGAGCGTACAGCTGCCCGACGACAGGGTGGTGTTGGTTTCGATCAGTTCCTTGAAGATGTCGCGGAAGACGAGCTGGTCGGGGCGCGGCTGCGGTTCCTGCGCGACGGCGGGCGTAGTAAAGGCCAGCGCGGTCAGGATCGGCAGCCAGATTTTCTTCATGATGAATCCCCTTCGCATGCGAAGGGAGCAGAAAGCGCGGGGAGCGGCAAGGCGGATTGTTGGGTCGGTTTCGGGGGGAAGGGGGCAAAAGGCGCACCCAAATCCCGTTTGTGTCGAGCGAAGTCGAGACACGTGAAGGCGCGCACGACCTCGGCGTGTTTCGACTTCGCTCGACACAAACGGAAATAGAGGGGCGGTCTGGAATCCACCCCAACGCTGCCATCGACCGCTCGGCGTTCGATCTCGCCTGCGCTTTCCCTTGCGCGGTCCCGCGCTTTCGCGCATCCCGCCCCAAGGGAAGAGGAGTATCAGTGACCGAAATCGACGATCATCCGCCGGGTCTGGCGGCGCGCGCCGTGCGGCGGCTGTTGCTGCTGCTATACCGGATGCGCGGGTGGAAGGCGGAGGGCGAGGTGCCCGAACCGCGGCGGTTCATCATCATCGCGGCGCCGCACACGAGCAACTGGGATTTCGTGAACTTCCTCGGCCTGACCGCCGACCTGAAGGTTCGCGCGCATTTCATGGGGAAATTGTCGCTGTTCAAATGGCCGATCGGCGGTTTCATGAAGCAGATGGGCGGCATCCCGGTCGACCGCCGCGGCGGGACCAACGTCGTCCAGCAGATGGTCGACGAATTCGCGCGCCGGGCCGAATTCATGCTCACCGTCGCGCCCGAAGGCACGCGCGGCAAGACGACCAAGTGGCGCACCGGATTCTATCAGATCGCGCTGGCGGCCAAGGTGCCGCTGGTGGTCGGCTTCATGGATTATGGCACGCGCACCGGCGGGCTCGGCCCGCTGATCTGGCCGACGGGCGACTTTCGCGCCGATATGATCAAGGTGCTGGAAACCTATAAAAGTTGCGTTCCGAAAATTCCGGGGCGTGCGGTGAAATCGATCGATGATATCGTGGGGATCGAGTAAAATATCCTCCCCCTTGATGGGGGAGGGGGCGAGACTTGGCAGCTTGCTGCCTAGTCGCAGCGGTGGGGGAGCGGTTTCGCGATGGAACGATGGTGGCATGACGCGCAATCACCCCCATCCAACTTCGCCTAGCGCCAAAGGCGCAAGGCTTCGTATCCTTCCCCCATCGAGGGGGAAGGGACGGTAGGGCAGGAGCGTGCGATGACGAGCGTGGGAATCATGCTGGCGACGAATTTCTTCGGCCTGATACTGGTGATCGGCATCCTGTGGCTGATCGCGCTGCAGATCCGCGACGTGTCGTTCATCGACGCCTTCTGGGCGTTCGGCATGGTGCTGCTCGCGTGGGGCAGCGCGATCCAGGTCGGCAACGAAGGACTGCGCGCGCAGTTGCTGCTCGGGCTGACGACCCTGTGGGGGCTGCGCCTTGCGCTTCACCTGTTCATCCGCTGGCGCCGCACCGGCGAGGACCCGCGCTACCAGAAGATCATCGCGGGCATCATGAAGAAGCGCCATTGGGGGTGGGAGGTCACCGCGCTGGTCAGCGTCTTCCTGACGCAGGCGCCCTTGCTGTTCGTCACCAGCCTGCCGGCGCAGATCGGCATCTGGGCGAGCGCGGCGGCGCCGGCATCGGCGATCGGTGTGCTTGGCTGGATCGGCGTCGCCGCCGCGCTCACCGGCATCGCGTTCGAGACCGTCGGCGACGCGCAGCTCCACGCCTTTCGCAAGAACCCCTACAATCATGGCAAGATCCTCGACACTGGGCTGTGGCGTTACACGCGCCATCCCAATTATTTCGGCGATGCGCTGACCTGGTGGGGCATTTTCCTGGTCGCCGCCGATGCGGCCTGGTGGGTCGCGGTGGCGAGCGTGATCGGGCCATTGTTCCTGAGCTTCACGCTCACCAAATGGTCGGGCAAGGCGCTGCTAGAACGCGGCATGAGGCATACGCGGCCGGGTTATGACGATTATGTCGCGCGCACCTCGGGCTTCATTCCCTGGCCGCCGAAAAAGCGTGGGGCGTGATCCGGGCCTTGATAGCGACGTGCCGGTTCCGGCCGACGTCAGCGCGCTCGGCGACGCGCCCCGCATCCGCGCGATATTGACCGAGGCGGCGCGCGAAGGGCGCAGCGTCAGCTATTCCGAACTGCTCGGCGAACTGGGGTTCCGTTTCACGCGGCCCAAGATGCGCGCGGTCGTCAAGACGCTCGCCGAGGTCGACAGGCTGTGTGCGCTCGACGGCGAGCCCGACATGGCGGTGCTGGTGGTGCGCGAGAGCGACCGGCTGCCCGGGCAAGGCTGGTGGGTCGGCGGGACGGCGCTGCTGCTTGGCTATGACGGCCCGTGGGAGGGCGCGGCGGCGACGCGCTTCATTCGCGAGCAGCAGCAGGCGGTGTTTGATTATTGGGCGGGGCGGTGAAGATGGGCGACTGGTTCGTTCGAGGGTTGAGATTCGTCGTCGTGCTTGTGGTACTGGCGGGTCTCGCCGAGTTCGGAGATGGCTGGCATGAATTCGAGCGGCTTTTCATCATCGTCGCGTTGATCTTCCTGGTCACGCTAGTCCATGAATTTGGAAACGCCATTGCCGTGTGGAGGCAGCGCGGTGTCGTGCTGAAGATTTGCGTCTTCGGGCTGACGTACAAGCCGGGGCGGCGAGAGGTCGCATTCGAACAAATTCCCGGTGGCGGCGATATTGCGGGCTTCGTCGGCTATCTGCCGCCGGAGGAAGATTGGACGCGCGGCCAATATGCCGCCGTGGCTGCGGGTGGGCCGTTAGCGGATGTCATGCTCGGCCTTGCCGCGCTGGCGCTGGTTGCGATCGCGCCGGTGTTGGAGCCGTCGAGTCCGACCGCCCCGGTCGCGGTCGCAATCCAAGAGGACCAACGACGAGAACCGGCTCCGCGCGCAGGAGCATTTTTGCCATCGACGGCTGAAATGGCTCGGATTTCAGCCGAAGTGGAAAGGCGCGATTCGCGACGAGCGCTGTCAAAGGGAACGGGGCAAGCGGGATCGATGCTCGCGTTGCTCGCTTTCGCGTCGGCGGTCCTCAACCTTCTTCCCTATCGCGGAAGCGACGGTGCTCAGTTGCTCGAGCTTTGGCGTGGACGCAACCGCTTCGCGCGGACGCCCAAGCGCCGATAGACTTACTTCTTCAACCCGATCTCGCGCAGCCGCTCCTGCAGATACTCGTCCGCGGTAATCGGCGTCGGATAAAGGTTCGGCTGCGACGCGCTCACGCAATTTTCCAGCGTCTCGATCGGATAGTCCGAGCGGAAGTGGAGGAAGAAGGGCATCGAGTAGCGCGCGACGCTCGCGCGGCCGGCGTCGGGGTTGCGCACGCGGTGGGTGGTCGAGGGCAGGCGGTTGTTGGTCAACCGCTGGAGCATGTCGCCGACATTGACCGCCATCGCGCCCGGCGGCGGCGAGACAGGGAGCCAGCTGCCGTCCTTGTCGAGGATTTCGAGCCCGGCTTCCTCGGCGCCGAGCAGCAAGGTGATCGTGTTGATATCCTCATGCGCCTCGGCGCGGATGCCCTTCGCGGGGGCCTCGACCGGCGGATAATGGAGCAGGCGCATCACGCTGTTGCCGTCCTGCACCGTGTCGTCGAAGAAATCGGGGGCGAGCTTCAGGTAGCGCGCGATGCCCGAGAGCAGGCGCCCGCCGACGCGGTCGAATTCGGCGAAGAGCTTGTCGTAAGCGGCGCGGAAGCCCGCAACCTCGGCGGGCCAGACATTGTTCGGCTGCTGCGCGGCGAGGCGGTGGCCCGCGGGCAGGTCGCGGCCGACGTGCCAGAATTCCTTGAGGTCGACTTCCTTCGCGCCCTTCGCGATCTCGGTCCCGAAGGGGGTGTAGCCGCGCGCGCCGCCGCCGCCGGGGATGTGATAGGCGCGCTTTTTGTCGTCGGAGAGCGCGAAGAATTGCTTCGCCTTGCCCCACGCCTCGTCGATCAGATCGGGGTCGATGCCATGATCGGTGATCATCGCGAAGCCGAAGCGTTCGAAGGAGGCACCAAATTCCTGCGCGAACTGCTCGGCAGGAAGGGCCATGGAAATCACGGGTACGGCGGCAGTCATAAGTCTATCCACTTGCTCGGGGCCTGGGGTTTCGATCCCGCCCGGTTTGTCTATCACCGTTCGTGTCGAGCGAAGTCGAGACACCGGCGTTCGTGCACGACCAAGGGGCATCTCGACTTCGCTCGATGCGAACGGGTTTATTTGCTGTCTGGCAATGTAGAGGCGTCCGCGGTCCGGGGAAAGGGGGGCGGGCCTCTTTTCAAACCCGCGCAACGCGGTAAGAGACCCCATGGCAAAGCAATATTGGCTGATGAAATCCGAACCCGACGCCTATGCGTGGGAAACGCTCGTCAAGGACGGCAAGGGCATGTGGGACGGGGTACGCAACCACAGCGCCAAGCTCAACATGAAGGCGATGAAGGTTGGCGACGAGGCGCTCTTCTATCACAGCAATATCGGCAAGGAATGCGTCGGGATCATGGAGATCGTCGAGGAGGCGACCCCCGATCCGACCGCCGACGAAGGCTCGCCGTGGGTGATCGTGCGCGTCGCGCCGGTGCGTGCGCTGGCAAATCCGGTGACATTGGCGGCGATCAAGGCCGATCCCAAGCTGGCCGACATGGACCTGATCCGGCTGTCGCGGCTGTCGGTCGGGCGCATGACGCCCGCCGAGTGGAAACATATCCTCAAGAAATCGGAAAAGCCCGAGGGCTGAGGCTCAGCGCAGCGGGGTGCGCAGCTTGCTCTGCATATGCGCGGCGACCGACGGGTGGAGCGGGTTCACGAACTCGCAGCCATATTCATTGCCGTCGACACGGCGGACGATCGCCTCGAGCTGCTGGAGGCCGGGCAGGCTAACCCAGATATGCTTGCCGATCGCCGGGCGGGCGAAGGTGTTCATGCGGAAACCGGTCGACGACAGGTCGAACAACTCGGCGTCATAGGGATTGAAGCCCGCCTCGCGGAACCGCGCATTGGCCTTGACCTGCGTGCGCTCGGCGCCGCGCGTCTTGGTGGCCTGCTTGGTGGTCATGGAGCCCTGATAGTTCACGGTCGTTCGCGATCCCATTGATGTGGAGCGGCAAAATTACGGTTCGATGCTTTCGCCTGTGTAAACGGACATCGTAAATATCGTCGAAACAGCGCCTTCTTGTCTCGTGACGGGACATTTTGGACCGCCCCGGGGCTTCGGGCACCCGTGATCATGGCAAGATTAGGTAAAGATTGGATTTACTCTGGCGAACGGACGCGGCCGCGGCCCGCCTTCACGGTGCTGCGCGCCTTCTTGCTGTCGACGCGGCGCGCCTTGGCGGCCTTGCTCGGCTTGGTCTTGATGCGGCGTTCGGGGCGGATCAGCGCCTGGTCGACCAGCGCGTTCAGCCGTGCGCGGGCGTCGGCGCGGTTCGCCTCCTGCGTGCGATACTGGCGCGCGAGGATGATCAGTTCGCCCTCGGTCGTCATCCGGCTGCCCGCAAGCGTCTTCAGGCGGCGATAGGCGTCGGGCGGCAGGCCGAGCGCGAAGACGTCGACGCGCAGCTGGCACGCGGTCGCGACCTTGTTGACATTCTGCCCGCCGGGGCCGGTGCCGGCGAGGAACTTCTCCGAAATCGCCGATTCCGGGATGTCAGCCACGCGTCGGCTCCGCCCCCTCCGGCGCGGTGAAGCCGAGCGCGGCGAAACGGTCGGGGAAGGGCGCTTCGGCGACGATCGGCGGCTTGGCGCCACGCGCGACGACCAGCCGCTCGGCGTGGAGCAGCGTGCGGCCCTTGGGGCCGCCGCGGCCGTAGACGGGATCGCCGGCGAGCGCGAAGCCCAGCCCTTCGAGCGCATGGACGCGCAGCTGGTGGGTGCGGCCGGTTTCGGGGCGGAAGCGCAGCAGGCTGCGGCCATCGACTTCGGCCAGCTTTTCCCAATGCGAGATCGAAGGTTTGCCCTTTGCATCGCCGACCATGCGCCAGCCATCTTCGGCGGTCGACACCTTGGCGAGCGGCAGGTCGATCGTGCCGCCCGTCCCTTCGACGACGCCGTCGACGATCGCGAGATAGGATTTTTCGACCTCGCGCGCCTGGAATGCCTGGGTGAAACGGCCGTGCGCCTTGGGATTGCGCGCGAGCAGCAGGCAGCCCGAGGTGTCGCGGTCGAGCCGGTGGACCGCGAGCGGCCAGCGCTTGAACCCGAACTTCAGGCTGTCGAGATGGTTTTCGAGGCTGAGGCTGCCGTCGCGCGGGGCGTCGACGGGCAGGCCCGCGGGCTTGTCGACGACGATCGCCTCGCCGTCGAGGAACAGGATATGGTCGGTAAGCAGCATCGGCGGCCTATAGGCCGCGCGGGGCTCAGCCGAAAGAATAAACGTCCATGCCGAGCAGGCCGTAGGTCGTGCTGGCGTGGAGGCGTTCGGGCGCGTCGCCGGCGCCCATGGCGACGAACAGCGGCAGGATATGGTCCATCGTCGGGTGATTGTCGCGGCCGTGCGGCGCGCGCTCGACCGCGTGGAGGACATCGTCGATCGCGCCCGCCGCCATGCGATCGGCGAGCCAGTCGGTGAAGCCGGTGACCCATGCGGGGGCGGGGGCATCGATGGCGGGGCGCGCCGAGAAGAGTGCGCGGAGGTTGTGCGTGATGCTGCCCGACCCGATAATCAGCACGCCCTCGTCGCGCAGCGGCGCGAGCGCCCGGCCGAGCGCATGATGCCACTCGGGCGAGGCGTTCGACGCGATCGAGAGCTGGACGACGGGGACATCGGCGTCGGGATAGGTCAGCGACAGCGGCACCCACGCGCCATGGTCGAGCCCGCGGTCGGGATCGGCGGTGACGGCAAGGCCATGCGCACCGAGCAGATCGACGATCTGCGCCGCGAGCGCGGGATCGCCGGGCGCGGGGTAGCGCATCGCGAACAATTCATCGGGAAAGCCACCGAAGTCGTGGATCGTCGGCGGCTGCGGCGACGCGGTTACCGTCGCGTGGCCGCCCTGAAAGGCGGCATCATGATGCGCCGACACGACGAGGATCGCGCGCGGGCGCGGCAAATTGGCACCCAGCCCGGCGAGGAAATCCCGCGCCGGGCTGGGCTCGAGCGCCATCATCGGCGAGCCGTGCGAAACGAAAAGGCTCGGGAGACGGCGCATCGGATCAGGCTGCCTGGTGCAGCGCGTCGATCGACGCGGTGGCCTTGGCGATCGCCTCGCCGTCCATCATCTGCTGGTCGGCGGCGATGATCGACACGTCGGTAATGCCGACGAAGCCGAGGACATGGCGCAGATAGCCGGTGGCGAAATCATAGTCGCTGCCGACCGGCACGCCGCCCGAGGCGACGACGAGATAGGCCTTCTTGCCCTTGAGCAGGCCTTCGGGACCGGTTTCGGCGTAGCGGAAGGTGCGGCGGGCGCGGGCGATCAGGTCGACCCAGGCCTTGAGCGCCGCGGGGATCGCGAAATTATAGACGGGCACGCCGATGACGATGGTATCTGCCGCTTCCAGTTCGGCGATCAGCTCGTCCGACGCGGCGAGCGCGGCGCGCTGGTCGTCGTTGCGGTCGGCATCGTCGGTGAAATTGGCGCCGACCCAGGCTTCGGTGAGCAAGGCGGGCGGGGTGAGCGCGAGGTCGCGGCTGGTGACGGCGGCGCCATAACCCTGTTCGACAAGGCGGGCGACGAGCTGGTCGGTGAGCTGGCGGGTGGTCGAACCGGCGTTGCGGGCCGAGGCGTCGATGCGAAGAATATGCGACATGATGGAAACTCCTTTGACTTGAATGGCGGAAAGAAGGGGGTGCCGCGAGTTCGGTTACCGGGGGGAGAGGAACTCGCGGCACAGGGTGGGCCGCCGCCAGGGAGGGAGAGAAGCGGCGGCCCGGGGTTACGTCAGAGGCTGTCGACCAGCACCAGTTCGGCGTCGTCGATCGCCTCGACCTCGATCGTGCCGACATCGCGGAGCGCGATGCCGTCGCGCGGGTCGGCATCCTCGCCGTTGACGCGGATGCGGCCCTTGGCGGCGACCAGATAGGCGTGGCGCCCGTCGGCGAGGTCATAGGAGACCTTTTCGCCGGCGTTCACCGTCGCCGCAGCGACGCGGGCGTCGGCGCGGATCGGCAAGGCGTCGTCGCCCTCAATCCCGCTGGCGAGCGTCACGAACTGCCCCGAGCGGTCGGCCTGCGGGAACTGGCGCGCGCCCCAGCCGGGGTTGCCGCCGGCGCGGTCGGGCATGATCCAGATCTGGAACAGCGTGGTTTCCTCATCCTCAAGGTTGAACTCGCTGTGCGTCACGCCGGTGCCCGCGCTCATCACCTGGACATCGCCTGCCGCGGTGCGGCCGCTGTTGCCCATCGAATCGCGATGGCTGATCGCGCCGGTGCGGACATAAGTGATGATTTCCATGTCGCGGTGCGGGTGCGGGGGGAAACCCGCCTGCGCCGCAATGGCATCGTCGTTCCACACGCGCAGCGCGCCCCAGCCCATGCGCTTCGGGTCGTGATAGTTCGCGAAGGAGAAATGGTGGCGGGCGTCGAGCCAGCCATGATTGGCGTGGCCGAGGCTGTCGAATTTGCGAATGTCGATCATGGCGTCGTCCTTTCGTATCTTGTCGATCTTCACGCACATCGCGGAGATGCGGTGAACTGCTGGGGACAAGATAGCGATGGCGATCGTTTCCGAAATAGCGTAGATGGAAATCTATCGTTTCCATTTGGAGCCTGTATGGCGCTTCCCGATTATGAAGGCTGGGCCTGTTTTGCGGCGGTGGCGGACAGCGGCAGCTTTACCGCCGCCGCGACGACGCTCGGGCTGTCGAAGGCGAGCGTGTCGAAGGCGGTGACGCGGCTCGAAGCGTCGCTGGGGATCACGCTGCTGCACCGCAGTTCGCGCACGGTGACCGTGTCGACCGCCGGCGCCGGGCTGCTCGGCGAGGCGCAGGCGATGGTCGCGGCGGCGACCGCGGCGACCGAGGCGGCGCGCGGCGACCGGGTCGACCTGGCCGGACCGATCCGCCTGTCGGCGCCGATGAGCTTCGGGATCAAGGTGCTCGGCGGGCCGCTTGCGGCCTTCCTCGAGATGCACCCTGCGGTCGAGATCGAGGTCATGCTGAGCGATGCGCGCCACGACCTCGTCGCCGAGGGCATCGACCTGGGGCTGCGAATCGCGAGCATGGAGGATTCGAGCCTGCTCGCTCGCACGATCGCGCCGGTCGCCGCCTCGGTGATCGCGAGCCCCGCCTATCTGGAGAAGCATGGGACCCCGCGCCATCCGCTCGACCTCGGGCGCCATCGGCTGATCGGTTACGGCCACCGCGAAAGGGCGATGCCGCTGCGTTTCCATCGCGAGGGCGAGGAGGCGACGGTGATCCCGACCGGACCGCTGTTCACCAACAATGGCGATGTGATGATCCCGCTGCTGATCGCGGGCGGCGGCATCGCGGTGCTGCCCGACTTCATCGCCGAGGAGGCGCTGGTGAAGGGCGAGGTCGTGCGCATCCTCGCCGACTGGTCGCTTCCTCAATCCTATCTTCACCTTCTTTCGCCACCATCGCGGCTGCGCCCGGCGCGCGTGCAGGCCTTGTCCGACCATCTGGTCGACACGCTGAAACGCTCGTGCACCGGCGCCCACGCCCAGCATCTGGCGCTCGCCGCCGGGTGAAATCGGCGCAAAACTGTTGCACGGAATCCCCGCGACTCGTGGATTCCTGCGGGTTAAATCAAAATTAACCTTTTCCCTTCATTGCTTTCATGGTTAATGTTCCGGCAGTCCCGTGAGTAGGGGTCCCGTCGGCGCAAACCCAGGTGGTCACGCGGACGGGTCGCGGGGTCATCGTGGGAAACAGTCCCTCGGGGGACGAAGTTAAGGGGTGATCAATGCGCGTATTGCTGATCGAGGACGAGCCGACGACCGCCAAGGCGATCGACACGATGCTCACGACCGAAGGCTTCAACGTCTATACCACCGATCTGGGGGAAGAGGGCTTGGACCTGGGCAAGCTCTATGATTACGACATCATCCTGCTCGACCTGAACCTGCCCGACATGCACGGCTATGACGTGTTGAAAAAGCTGCGCACGGCCAAGGTGCAGACGCCGGTGCTGATCCTGTCGGGCATTTCGGAAATGGATTCGAAGGTCCGCTCGTTCGGCTTCGGTGCCGACGATTATGTCACCAAGCCGTTCCACCGCGACGAGCTGGTCGCCCGCATCCATGCGGTCGTCCGCCGGTCGAAGGGCCACAGCCAGAGCGTCATCAAGACCGGCAAGCTCGCGGTCAATCTCGACACCAAGACGGTCGAGGTCGATTCGACCCGCGTGCATCTGACCGGCAAGGAATATCAGATGCTCGAGCTGCTGAGCCTCCGCAAGGGCACGACGCTGACCAAGGAAATGTTCCTGAACCACCTTTATGGCGGCATGGACGAACCCGAACTCAAGATCATCGACGTCTTCATCTGCAAGCTGCGCAAGAAACTCGCGCTGGCCTGCGGCGGCGAAAATTACATCGAGACCGTCTGGGGCCGCGGCTATGTGCTGCGCGACATCGACGAAGAAGGAAATGAAGTGCGCCGCGTCGCCTGACGCCCGGCGCATCTTTCTTTTCAGAGACAACCGGGGGAGCCGGCGCGGAGCGATCCGCGCCGGTTTTCCCGTTCTGGCGGGAGGAGCGCCGAACTATTCCGGGTACGCGGCTGCGGGTCTCGCACCCCTATGGGCGCGCGTGGCGAGCCATGACATGGCGTTTCCGGACGCGGTCGGGACCACGCCACGAGCCGACTGAAGCCCCGCTCAGACTTCGATGATGATACGGACCTTGTCGGCCGTCGTGCCCGCGAGGCGTGCGATTTCTTCGCGGCTCTGCGCCAGCTTTTCTTGCAGCCCGCCAGCGCTGTCGCGGCCGAGCAGTGCGTTCGCGGGTACGCCGAGAACGCTGGCAACGGCTTGAAGGCGGCTGATTTTCGGACGAGTGCGGTCGAGTTCCCAGTTGCAGACGGCCGTGGTACTCACCGACAGGGCGGCGGCGAAATCGGTCTGGCTCAGTCCCTTCGCCATGCGGAGTCGTCGTATCCGCGCGCCGAGGCTCTCATCGCCTTTAATGCTTGAATTTCCGGTCCACATTGGAACCGCTATGCCACAGAGAATCTCTTTTGAGAAGCATTATCAATTTCGTTAACCTATGTTAGTTTAGGTTAAATCATATTGGTCAATGACTTAATACGGCATAATCCGCCCAAAAAAAGGGCGGCAGTCCTTTCGGACGCCGCCCTTAATCTTGTCGCGGATAGCCTGCGCTTAGGCGGCAGCCATCTCGTCGTCATACTGTTCGACCGGACCCGAATCCTGGCCCTTGGCATCGACGTCGCGATCGACGAATTCGATGATCGCCATCGATGCCGCGTCCGAAGCGCGGATGCCGGCCTTGATCACGCGGGTGTAGCCACCGTTGCGGTCGGCGTAGCGCGTCGCGATCACGTCGAACAGCTTCTTCAGCTGGGTTTCGTCGAGCAGGCGGCTCTGCGCGAGACGGCGATTGGCAAGGCCGCCGCGCTTGGCGAGCGTGACCAGCTTTTCGACATAGGGACGCAGTTCCTTCGCCTTGGCGACGGTGGTCATGATCTGCTCATGCTTGATGAGCGAGGCCGACATGTTGCGGAACATCGCGGTACGATGCGCGCTGGTGCGCTGCAGCTTCCGGCCACCCGATTTATGACGCATAATAACTTCCTTCGTTTGTCAGAGGGGCCGTTCGAGGTACCCCAAGCCAGGTCGATTGCGGGCCGACCCCTTCCCGTTATGAGCCCCGGCCGAAGCCGGGGCACTGGATCAGCCGAGAAGTTCCTGTTCGAGCTTCTTGGCCATTTCCTCGATATTCTCCGGCGGCCAGCCGGGGATGTCCATGCCGAGGCGCAGGCCCATCGACGACAGCACTTCCTTGATTTCGTTCAAGGACTTGCGGCCGAAGTTCGGCGTGCGGAGCATTTCGGCTTCGGTCTTTTGAACGAGGTCACCGATGTAGATGATGTTGTCGTTCTTCAGGCAGTTCGCCGAACGGACCGACAGTTCGAGCTCGTCGACCTTCTTCAGCAGGAAGCGGTTGAGCTGGTTGACGTCGCTTT
>VFQO010000233.1_pt1 | contig 70389 bp, 68 predicted proteins | sample 3512331 | NCBI WGS metagenome assembly VFQO01 (sample SAMN10412371, study PRJNA504923) | tailings metagenome | isolation source: Replicate 3 from Balatoc abandoned mine | place: Philippines: Itogon, Benguet | collected 2017-08-28 | reverse complement strand
ATCGACCCGATGATCACCCACGTGATGGGGCTGGAGGAGATCAACACCGCCTTCGACCTGATGCACGAAGGCAAGTCGATCCGCAGCGTCGTCGTTTTCTAGGCGTGGTGTTCTGATGGAAACCGTCTCCGAGGTCCGCAGCCATGGCGGAACGCAGGGCGTCTATCGCCACGCCTCCGCCGTGACCGGGACCGACATGACCTTCGCGGTCTTCGTGCCCGATCATGCGCCGGGCGAGACGCTGCCGGTGCTGTGGTATCTCTCCGGCCTCACCTGCACCCACGCCAATGTCATGGAGAAGGGCGAATACCGTGCCGCCTGCGCCGAGCACGGAATCATCTTCGTCGCCCCCGACACCAGTCCGCGGGGCGAGGATGTGCCTGATGATGAGGGCTATGATTTCGGCAAGGGCGCAGGCTTCTATGTCGATGCGACGCAGGAACCGTGGGCGCAGCACTACCGGATGCGCTCCTACATCGAGGACGAGCTTCCGGCGCTGATCGCCGCCCGGTTCCCCGCCGACATGGCGCGGCAGGGGATCACCGGCCATTCGATGGGCGGGCACGGCGCGCTCACCATCGCGCTGCGCGGGCCCGATCGCTTCCGCTCGGTCAGCGCCTTCGCCCCGATCTGCGCCCCCTCACAGGTGCCTTGGGGCGAGAAGGCGCTCGGCCGCTATCTGGGCGAGGACCGCGCGGCGTGGACGGATTATGATGCGGTCGCCCTCATCGAAAGCGGCGCGCGGCTGCCCGATCTGCTGGTCGATCAGGGGAGCGCCGACAATTTCCTCGCCGAGCAACTGCGCACCCCGCTGCTGGAGGCGGCCTGTGCGGCGGCGGGCATTCCGGCGACGATCCGGATGCGGGAGGGGTATGACCACTCCTATTTCTTCATCTCGACCTTCATGGCCGATCACATCGCCTGGCACGCGGAGCGGCTGAAGGGCTGACCCCGGGCCGGCTCTAGGCCCAGAGCCTCGCCGACAGTTCCGGCAGGGCCGCAGCGTACCGTGCGACGTCCTCGATCCTGCCGGTGCTGACCCGCGAATAGGTGTTGAGGCTGCCATAGGCGCCGCGGATCGCGATGCCCTTGCCCGCCATCGCATCACGCAACGCATTGGCGTCGGGCACCTTCACGAACACGAAGTTGGTCTGGGAGGGCAGGGCGGTAAGGCCCGCCTTGGCGACCGCATCGACGATCATCTCGCGCGCCTCCAGCACCGCGGCGCGCGACCTTTCGAGGAAGGGCGTGTCGTTGAGGCTGGCGATCGCCGCGGCCAGCCCGCCGAGATTGCCGCCGAAGCTCATCTGGTGCGAGCGGATCCGGGCCGCGTTCGCCTCGCTGGTGATGGCATAGCCGACCCGCAGCCCCGCCATGCCGTAGATCTTCGAGAAGGTCCGGCACACGATCACGTCCGCCCCGGCCTTGACGAGTTCGATGGTCGAATTGTCGTCGGGCCGGTCGGTGAGCTCGTTATAGGCCTCGTCGACCAGCACCGTGGCCTTGGGCGCGACCCTGCCGATGAAGGCCTTGAGATCGCCCGCGGGGATCAGCATGCCGGTGGGGTTGTTGGGGTTGCACAGGTGAACCATCGCCACGCTGTCGTCCACTGCCGCCGCCATCCCGGCCAGATCGACGCTCATGTCGGCCAGCAGGGGCACGCGCACCGCCGTGATGCCCTGACGCTCGGCATACTGGACGGTAGTGTCCCAGAACAGGCCGGGCGCGAGGATCGCTCCCTTGCGGCCCCAGGCGAGCGCGGCGGCGCACAGCACCTCGGTTGATCCCTCGCCGATCACGACCTGCGCGGGGGTGACGCCATTGCGCTCGGCGATCATCGCGGTCAGCCGGGAAAGGCCGCGGTCGTTGTAATAGCAGCCCATCTTCGCCGTCTCGGCAATCGCGCGCAGGGCGCTCGGCGCGGGGCCGTAGGGGTTCTCGTTGCGGCTCAGCAGGGCCTGACCGTTCATCGGCCCGAAGTCCGGCTCGGCAGCAGCAGCAGCGGCACTGAGGCCGGGCAGGGGCAGCACGCCCGCGCCGGTCGCAAGGCCGGCTCCGGCAAGAAAGGAACGACGATTGGTGGGCATCGGGCAAGTCCTTTGGCTGAACAGGTGGACACTCATCAGAAACGCGCGATCATCACCACGCCGATGACGGCGAGATAGGCGCCGAAGAAAGCGCGCAGGATCGCCGATGGCAGGTGGTGTGCGGCCGCGACGCCATAGGGCGCCAGCAGCATGGATGCGGCGATCAGCGCCGCCGCCGCGGGCAGGTTGACATAGCCGAGCGATCCCCAGCCGATCCCGTGCGCGCCATAGCCGATCAGCATGAAGCCGAAGGTCGATGGCACCGCGATGATCGCGCCCATCCCTGCCGCCGTGCCGATCGCGCGGTGGATCGGCGCGCCGCACACCGTCATCGTCACGGTCGTCACCGTGCCGCCGCCAATGCCGAGCAAGGTCGAGAACACCCCCAGCACCCCCGCGATGCCGACCCGCGACAGCCCGGTCGGCAGCTTTGCGAACCGCGGCGCACCCTTGCGCGCGGGCAGGAGGAAATAGGCCGCGAAGGCGAGCACGCCGAAGCCGAAGATCAGCGCCAGCTGGCGGCTCGAGATCAGTCCGGCGATCACCGTGCCGACGCCCGTCCCCAGCACCACCCACGGTGCCCAGTCGCGCAGGAGCTGGAAATCGACCGCGCCGCGCTGCGCGTGGCTCTGGGTCGAGCGCAGCGAGGTGAAGATGATCGAGGCGAGCGAGGTGCCGACCGCGACATGCGCGATCTCGTCAGGCGCGACGCCGACCAGCGGCAACAGCAGCATCAGCGCGGGAACAACGACAAAGCCCCCGCCGATGCCGAACAACCCTCCGGCAAAACCGGCCGCCGCTCCCGCGACAAGCAGGGCGGGGATGGCAAGGTAGGGGCCCGCGATCATGGTCACGAACAGCACAGACAGCCCTGCGGGGCGATTCGCCAAGCGGTTTGTTGCAGCGCCAAAGGTGCGCCAAAAGTGCGGTTATGCCCATCGCAAGCGGCTCTGCCCTCTTGCGTATGGAAATTACGCCAGATCGCCAGAAACTGTCTGGGATCGTCAGGAATGGGCGCATGATCGATGCCGGCTGTGTAACAATCGCAAAGACTACGTCGTTTGACCACCAAGGGCCCGGATTGCCATTGCACAAGGCCAGGCCGCTCGGTTCGGGACACCTCGCAACATGCCTCCCCGGGGCTGTGACAGGATCGCCGACAAACGCTTCAGACAGGCGTTTTTTACATTGACAATCATTCGCAATAGCAAGACATGCGCGACACGTGTCCGCACAAACCGGGGTGTCCATGTCGTCTGCCGTTTCGCCTGCCCGCGCACTTGCCGCGTTCCTGCTCTCCTCCGTCGCTGTCCCTGCGCTGGCCAATGGCGCTGCGCCCGCTCCCGCTGCCGAGGCGCAGGCAGGCACCGCCAGCACCACGCAGGCGACCTCGATCATCGTCACCGCCGATCGCGACGGCGACCGCCTGCCCGATCAGTCCGGCACGCTGATCTTCGCCGGCAAGCTCGGCGACATCGCGGTGCTGGACAACATCCCCCCGGTGCCTTCGCGCAACCTGCGCGTCGCGCTGTCGGACATTCCGGGCCTCCTTGTCTCGGAAGTCTCGAACGGGTCATGGGCATCGCTCTCCTATCGCGGGCTGGGCGAGCCGCACGAGAGCTGGAACATCCTCACCCTGCAGGACGCGATGCCTGCGGTGCCCGACATGTATTCCTACCCCGCTGCCTACTTCATCCCGCCATTGGAAGTGGTCGAGCGGGTCGAGTTCATCCGCGGCGCATCGGGCCTGCTCTACGGGCCGCAGCCCGGCGGCGCGCTCAACTACGTGATGCGAGGGCCGCGGCGCGAAGCGGGCGTCGAAGGGCAGGCGCGGGTGACGCTGGGCAGCTGGGACGCGCGGCAGGGCCTCGCCAGCCTCGCCGCCTCCGATGGCCGGTTTGCCGCCGACGGCTTCGTGCAATATGCAGAAGGCGATGGCCCGCGCCGGGTCAATTCCGATCACGAACAGACCACAGCGCGCCTGCGAGGCCACTATCTGGGCGAGCGCGTAACCGCCACGCTTGCGCTCGATTACTATCAGGGCCGCTTCGGTGAGCCCGGCGGCCTCACCAGCGCCCGCGCCGAGGCCGACCGCCGCGATGGTTCCACCCCGCGCGACCGGGCCCGGCTGGAGCGTTTCGCCCCGACGCTGGCAATCGACTGGCAGGCCGGTGACAATACGCAGGTCACCGCGCGCGCCTTCTACAGCCGCTTCGAGCGCGAAAGCTGGCGGCAGGCGGGCGGCAGTTTCGGGCAGGTGACGCCCGATGCCAATGTGCTGATCCGCCAGCTGCAGATCTTCGACACGGCCGGCATCGACCTGCGTGCCCGCCACGATTTCGGCAGCGCGCGCCAGCACAGCCTCACCATCGGCGTGCTCGGCCACACATCGGACGCGCCGGTGTTCGTCGACAAGGGCGCGAGCAATGCCGACTTCAATGGCACCGCAGGCGCGCTCGCCCGCGCCGAGCGCAGTGGCGATACGGCGGCGGTGTTCGGCGAGGTGAAGCTCGGCTTCGGCAACATCCAGATCGTCCCCGGCTTCCGCGTCGAGCGCCTGCGCCAGCGGGTCGTCGAAACGCTCGACCTCGGCCTCGGCAGCGCCACCGGCGGCGCGCCGGGCGGGCCCAACGGCGTGCTCGGCAACCGCGAGGACACGCAGACCGTCGCGCTTTACGGTATCGGGGTGACGTGGGACGCGAGCCCCACCTTGCGCTTCGTCGCCAATGCCAGCCGCGGGTTCAAGCCGCTGCTGTATAATGACGGCGTGACCTTCCAGGCCGGGATCGACGCGGCCGGGACCTTCGATGCCTCCTATGCCTTCACCGTCGAGGGCGGGCTTCAGGCCGAACCCGTGCCGCCGCTGCGCATCGATGCGAGCCTGTTCCGAGTCGAGTTCGAGAACCAGGTCGGCTTCCTTGCCGGACCGCTGCCCGCCGCAGCCCCGTTCGGGTCGGTCGGCGTGGGCGGTGCGCGGCGGCAGAATGTCGGCTCAATGCGCAATCAGGGGATTGATCTGGCCGCGCGGCTCGACCTTGTCGGGCCCGAGGGGCTTGCGAAGGGCGACGACACGCTGCGCCTGTCGACCAACCTGCAACTGCTCGATGCCGATTTCACCGATGGCGCGGCGGCGGGCTTCACCCCGCAATATGCGCCGGGGCATCTGCTGCGCTCGACGCTGGCATGGATCGGCCGGGACGGCGCGCGCGCGGCGCTGATCTTCACCTCGGTGGGCGACCAGCAGGGTTCGGACAACAATGTCGCGGACTTCTTCCTGCCCGGCTACGAGGTGCTCGACGCCTCGGTCGAATGGCCGATCGCGGGCGGGTTCACGATTGGGGCGGGGGTGAACAACCTGCTCGACGAGGACTATGCGGGCCGCGTGCGCCCCGGCGGCGGCGGCGGCTTCGATCCGGGCGCGCCGCGCAATGTCTTCGTGTCGATCGGCTGGAAAGGCTGAGCCGATTTCCTACTGCCTGCCGGACGGGTAGATCGTGGGGGCGGCGCAGGGCCTCGATGCCGATTGTGCCGCCACTCCACGCCAGATCGGGAAATTGTCGCTGTCTTTCAGAGGGAAGACGGTGAGGCCATGCGTGGCAGCCTGCGTATTGCTGGGGCGCAGACCCCCTCCAGACCCCCTCCAGACCCGGTGCAGACCCCCTCCAGCCTCGGTTTGCGGAAGGCTCAGCGCGCCCCTTGCGCGGCGATCACCGCCAACGCTTCGGCTTCCGAGACGACCTCGGCATACTTGGCCTGACAATCGAACAGGTTTGCCTCGTGCGGGCCGGGGTGCCGGTCGGCACAGGCTTCGCGCACCACGAGCGGAACAAAGCCGTACTGCATGGCATCGACCACGCTGGCCCTGACGCAACCGGAGGTGGAATAGCCGGTGATGAGCACCGTATCGATCCCCTCGGCATGCAGCGTCTCGGCAAGCCCCGTGCCGAAGAAGGCGCTGGGATATTGCTTGGTGACGACCCGGTCTTCGGGGTGCGGGGTCAGCTCGGGCGGAAAGGCGCCGAGCGGCGATCCTTCCGCGAACACCTTGAGAACGGGAGCCTTTTTCCAGAACACTCCGCCGTTCGATCCGTCCGGGTGGTAGCTGACATTGGTGAACACCACCGGCACGCCAGCCTCCCGCGCCGCCTGTGCCAGCCGCGCATTGGCATCGCGCGCGGCAGCGGCGCTGTCCATGAACAGCGGCGAGCCTTCGGTCAGGTACGCCACCACCACATCGACGATCAGCAGCGCCGGCCGGGAGCCCGGCTGCAGGCGCCCCTCGAACACACCGGCGTAATTGTCGGATGCCGAGGGGCCCGCCATCAGATGATCCCGGCTTCGGCAAGACGGGCCAGTTCGGCAGCGTCCATCCCCAGCCGCTCGGCGAAGACCTCGGCATTGTCCTGACCGGGCGCGGCGGGCGCGGGGCGGCGGATGGTGCTGGGGGTCTTGGAAAGCCTGGGAAAAGCGTTCTGCATCTTGATCTTGCCCCGCTTCTGGGTCTCGACCTCGATGATCGCCTGCCGCGCCTGGAAGTGCGGATCGGCGAGCATTTCGGGCGCGCGGTAGACGCGGCCTGCGGGAATCGAATATTCGATCATCAGCGCATCGACCTCGTCCACGGTGAGCGTGCCCGTCCAGTCGTTGATCAGGGCGTCAAGTTCGTCCTGATGGATGCCGCGCGCGATGTGGGTGGCGTAGCGTTCGTCGCTCGACAGTTCGGGGCGGCCCATCGCTTGGCACAGCCGCGCGAAGATCGCATCGCCGTTGCCGCCGATCATGTAGCTGCCGTCCTTGCAGGTGTAGACGTTCGACGGTGCGATGCCCTTGAGCACCGAGCCCGAACGTTCGCGGATCACGCCGTTGCGGTCGTATTCGGGGACGAGGCCCTCCATCACCTGCAACACCGCCTCATACAGGGCGGAGTCCACGACCTGCCCCTCACCCGTCTTCTCGCGGTGGTGCAGCGCGGCGAGCACGCCCATGCAGCCATAGGTCGCACACAGGGTGTCGCCGATCGAGATGCCCATGCGGCTCGGCGGACGGTCGGGTTCGCCGACGATGTAGCGCCACCCGCCCATCGCCTCGCCGATCCCGCCGAACCCGGCGCGGTCGGAGTACGGCCCGTCCTGCCCATAGCCCGACATGCGGGCGATGATGAGGCCGGGGTTGATGGCGTGAAGCTCCGCCGGGCTGAGGCCCCAGCGTTCGAGCGTGCCGGGCTTGAAGTTCTCGATCAGCACGTCGGCTTGGGCAATCAGCTTCTTGGCGAGCGCCTGACCTTCCGGCACGCGCAGGTTGCAGGTCACCGAGCGCTTGTTGCGGGCGATGACTTCCCACTGCACCTTCTCGTCGCCCTGGCCCCAGTTGCGCATCGGATCGCCCGCGCCCGGCGGCTCGATCTTGACGACGTCGGCGCCCATGTCGCCGAGCAATTGCCCGCAGAAGGGGCCTGCCAGCAGCTGGCCCATTTCGACGACCTTGATTCCAGCAAGCGCGCTCATTCCGCCGCCTCCCGCAGACCAAGGGAATGGCCCCAGACAGGCTGTACGGGGGCGGGGAGGCCGGTCTCGGCCTCGCAATTGGCGCGCAGAGCCTCGATCCCCGGGCCATAGTCGAACAGCGGCAGTTCTCCGCGCGATGCCTCGATTTCGGCGCGCAGGGCCTCGGTGGCGACAAAGTCCACCACGCCTGCGCTGTCAGCCACCACGCCGTATGCGCGCGCGCCTTCGGGGGTGACGAGACCTTGCCGGATTTCGAGGCCGACCAGTTCAGGATCGCGCGCCAGCGGGTCGCCCCAACCGCCGCCGCCCCAGGTGATGAAGTGGAGGAGATCGCCCGCCTTCACCGCGACGCTTTCCACCTTGTTGCCGACGATCGCGGTGGTGCCATCGGCCCGTTCGAGCACTTTCTTCGCCCGCGCGCCGGGGTGCCCGCCGTTGACGCCCCAAGGGGGTACGAACCAGCGGTCGTCATGGATCGCGATCTCGCCATCGGCGAGGAAGCGGTAGGTCATGTGGATGCCGTTGCCGCCGCGATGCAGGCCCGCCCCGCCGCTATCGGGCGCATTGGCGTAACGCTCAATCCGCAGCGGGAAGTAGCGTTCGAGAAACTCGTTCGGGACATTGGTGAAGCCCGGCCACAGCGAGTGCCCGTCCGGCCCGTCGCCCAGCGGACGGCCCGGAATGCCGCCGAAGCCGATCTGGAACAGCTGGAACCAGTCGCGCGTCCCATCCTCGCGGCTGTCCCACCCGGAATAGAACAGGTGCGGCGAGGACGAGAACCCGGCAGCGTTGAGGAATTCCGGCGTCTTCTGGCCGAGCAGCCCGCCCAGAATGTCGAAGATGCGGCCCAGCGCATGGGTGCGGCCCGAAAGCGCAGCGGGGAAGTGCGGCTTCAAGAGCGAGCCTTCCGGGATGCGCACCTCGATCAGATCGTAGAACCCGTCGTTGAACAGGATCTGCGGATCGAAGACCATGATCATGTAGATGCCGAAGAACATCTTGAACATGTTCTCGTTGAGGAAGAAGTTGATCGAGGCGGCCGACTGCGGATCAGTGCCGTCGAAGTCGAGGATCACCCGGTCGCCCTCGCGCCACATGGTGCAGCGGATCTTGTAGGGGCCATAGCCCTTGCCGTCGTCGCAGATGTAATCCTCGAAGCTGACGGGTTCTTCGGCCACGGCCATCGCCAGCAGCGCCTTCATGGCGCGGTGGTTGCGCGCCAGAAGCTCCTGCGTGGCCGAGACGTAGACGTCATCCCCGAAGCGGTCGGCCATCTCGATCACGCGCCGCGCGGCGACGCGGCAGGAGGCGATGAGGGCGTTCAAGTCCGCCTGGCACCAGTCCGGCTTGCGGGTCTGGTGCATCACCAGCTTCATCAGGTCTTCGTTGTATTCGCCCTTTTTCCAGATCTTGACGGGCGGGATGCGAACGCCTTCCTCGAAGATCGACGACGCGCCGATGGGCATCGAGCCGGGGACCGAGCCGCCGATGTCGCTCTGGTGGCCGAACATCGCGGTGTAGGCGAGCAGGCGGCCGTCCTTGAACACCGGGAGCAGTACCAGCCAGTCATTGGAGTGGCTGACCGCACCGCCGCACGAATAGGGATCGGACAGGAAGATCATGTCCCCATCCTCGATCGTGCCATCGTACTGCTTCAAAAAGCCGTCGATGAAGCTGCCGAACTGGCCGACGATCATCTTGCCGGCCGGGTCGGAGATCAGCGGGAAGGCGTCGCCCTGTTCGCGGATGCCGGGGCTCATGGCGGTGCGCACGAGGGTCGCGTCCATCTCGATGCGCGCGTTCCTCAGCGCGTTCTCGATGATGTCGAGCGTCACCGGATCGATGGCGATCTTCTGGAACGGTGTGGTGTTGGGTTCGATGATGCGAGCCGGCATGGTCTTAGCCTTCCGTCTTCAGGGTGATGAGGATGTTGCCGACAGCGTCCACGCTGGCGCGGCAATCGTGTTCGACGAGCGTGGTCGAATCCATCTCGGTGATGATCGCCGGGCCTTCGATCACGTCGCCCTGCCTGAGCCGCGCGCGGTCGTAGATCACGGCGGCACGTTCCTCGCCGCCGATCCACATCAAGTGATCGCGGATCTTGGCAGCGGCGGGGTTGCCATCGCCCTTCGGCAGCTCGGCGGCGGGCAGGGCAGGGGCCTGCCCCTGCGCCACGGCGCGCAGGTTCACGATCTCGTGGGGCGTATCCATGTTGAAGGTGAACAGGCGCAGGTGCTCCTCGTCGAAGCGGGCGAGGATGCCTTCGATCCCGTCCTTTTCGAGAATGTCCTGCGTGATCGTCAGCGGCACCTCGAAAGCCTGCCCGGCATAGCGCACGTCGATTTCGAACAGCGAGGTGATCTGGTCATCCGGGATACCGTCCGCCGCCAGTTCGCCGCGGGTCTGGGCGGCCATTTCATCGAGCACCGCGACAAGATCGGCGATGGTGGTATCGCGGGCGAGGCGCGAGAAGCTGCGCGCGGTCTCGGTGCGCATCCGGGTGGTCGCATCGCCCAATGCGCAGAGCACGCCGGGGGAGACGGGAGAGATCGCGGGCCACGAACCCATCAACCGCGCGACCGCGTTGACATGGAGCGGCCCGGCGCCGCCAAAGCCCATCAGCGCGAATTCGCGCGGGTCATAGCCCTGCTGCACCGAGATCATGCGCAGCGCGCCGAACATGTTCTCGTTGACGATGTCGATGATCCCGCGCGCGGCCTCCATCAGGGTCACGCCCAGCGCATCGGCAATGGTCTGCACCGCCGCCTTGGCGCCCTCGCGGTCGAGCTTGAAGCTGCCGCCGAGGAGGTCTTCGGGGAGGTAGCCGAGCACCACGTTGGCGTCGGTCACGGTGGGCAGCGTGCCGCCCTTATTATAGGCCACGGGGCCGGGGACAGCGCCCGCGCTCTCCGGGCCGACGCGCAGCGCGCCGGTCAGCTGCGGCACGTGGGCGATCGACCCGCCGCCCGCGCCCACGGTCTTCACGTCGAGCGCGGAGGCGCGCACCGAGAGGTGCCCGACCTCGGTCGTCCGCTGGCGGCGCGGTTCCAGGCCCTGGATCAGCGCGACGTCAGTGGAGGTGCCGCCGACATCGAGCGTCAGGATATTTTCGAAGCCCGCATTCTTTGCCACCCACAACGCGCCCGTCACTCCGCCTGCGGGGCCGGACATGAGGATGTTGACGGGGTGCTCCTCGGCCTTCTGGCTGCTCATCAAGCCGCCATCGGAACGCAGCAGCGAGAGGCGACCCTTCAGCCCCTCGGCCTCCAGCTTGGTGCGCAGGTTGGAGACATATTTGCTCACCACCGGCCGCACCGCCGCATTGGCGACCGTCGAGAGAGTGCGCTCGTATTCCTGCATCTCGGGCAGGACTTCATGGGAGAGCGAGACGGGGATGCCGGGCAATTCCCCAGTGGCGATTTCGCCGATCCGCGCCTCGTGCGCACCGTTGAGATAGGCGTTCATGAGGCTGACGGTCAGCGCCTCGATCCCGTCGCCCTTCAGCTTGCGCAGCGCCGCGCGCACCGCGTCCTCATCGAGCGGGGCGACCTCCTTGCCGCGTGCGTCCATGCGGCCGGGCACTTCGACCGTGTGTTCAAGATGCGCAAGCGGCTGCGGCTTGGGCCACACGATCCAAGCGGCCAGCCCGCCGGGCACGTAGGAGCGGGCGATCTGCATGATGTCGCGGTAGCCCTGCGTCGTCACCAGACCGACCTTGGCGCCCTTGCCTTCGAGCACCGCGTTGGTGGCGACGGTGGTGCCGTGGAGGAAGTACACGATGTCCGCCGCGGTGATGCCCGCCTTCTCGGTGATCGCCTTGACCCCCGTCAGGATGCCTTCGGAGGAATCGTGCGGGGTGGATGGTGTCTTGTGCCGCCAGAACGCGCCGCTCGCCTCGTCGAAAAGCAGGAGATCGGTGAATGTCCCGCCCACGTCGACGCCCAACCTGTAAGTCATGCCCTGTCCTTTACGTTATGCCGCGCGGGCGACGGCCGAGGGCAGTTCGCGCCCCAGCTCGCCCGCAAACCACTTGTTCGCCGCAATCGCGGCGTCGAGATCGATGCCCGTGTCCACCCCGGAACGCGCCATCATGTAGACGAGATCCTCGGTCGCGATGTTGCCCGTCGCGCGCGGGGCGAAAGGGCAGCCGCCGAGCCCGCCGAGCGAGGCGTCGAACACCCGCACCCCTGCCTTGTATGCCTCCCACGCATTGGCGATGCCGGTGCCGCGGGTGTTGTGGAAATGGGCGCGCATCGGGATCGTGCCTCCCAGCAAATCGCCGAGCTTGCCGAACAGTTCCCCGGCCTCCCACGGCGTGCCGACGCCGATGGTGTCGGCAAGGGCGATTTCCTCAGGAGCCTCCTCGGCAATCGCTGCGGCGATCTTGAGTACGGTGTCGTGCTTCACCTCGCCCTCGAAGGGGCAGCCGAAGGCGGCGCTGATGGTGACCTGTGCGCGGATCCCCTCCTCGCGGGCGAAGCGCAGCATGGCGCGGGTTTCCGCGATGCCTTCCTCGATGGTCTGGCCCTGATTCTTCTGCCCGAAGGTGTCGCTGGCGACGACGACGCAGCCGACCTGATCGATCCCCCGTGCACCCCCTTCACGGGTGGCGAGCGCGCGCAGCACCCCGCGCTTGTTGAGCACGAGGCCCACGTAAGTGCAGTCCGCAAGGTCAGGCAGGCCGGCGATCACGGCTTCTGCATCGGCCATCTGGGGCACGCGCTGCGGATGGACGAAGCTCGCCACCTCCAGCCGCCGCGCGCCGTAGCCGATCATGCGATCGATCAGCGCCAGCTTTATGGGCGTCGTTATGATGTCGGGCTCGTTCTGCAACCCGTCGCGCGGGCCGACCTCGACGAGTTCGATGGTTGCGATTGTCATGCAAGCGACCATCGCAGTTTTGGATACAAAATCAAGAGGGGCCTCCCACGACCCCGCCCGCATCCCGAAATGCTGCCGACTATTCCGCCGCTTGCGAGACGTCCGCAATGCGCTGATCGATGTGCGCGTCGGCATAGGCGTGGAAGGCGCGCCGGATGTGCGAGACCATCACGGCTTCGGCCCAGGCGGGATCGCGCTGTTCGAAGGCGGCGATCAGCTCGCCGTGCTGGCGGTGCGATCGCTTGAGATCGTCGAAGGAATAGTTGCGCGCGGTGCGGCGCACGATCGGCCGCTCGACGATTCGCGTCAGCATCGTCGTCAGCTGCGCCGAGGCGGAGGCTTCGAGGATGACGCCATGGAACAGGTGGTTGTGCTCGACGAACTGCTGCGTGTCGGGCGGATCGGCGTAGATCGCCTCGCCGATGGCCGCGTGATGGGTCTTCAGCCGGGCGAGCTGGTCCCACGTGATGCGCCGCGCGGCGCGGCGCGCGGCGCGGCTTTCGAGGAGGCCGCGCAGTTCGAAACTTTCCTCAACGTCTTCAATCGACCAGTCGGCCACAAAGCTGCGCTGGGTATCGGTGCGGCGGATCAGCAGCTCGGCTTCGAGCCGGCCCAGCGCCTCGCGGATCGGGGTGCGGGAAACCCCGCATTGCTCGGCCAGAGCCTCCTCCCCTATCTTCGACCCTGACGGCAGATCGCCCGCAAGGATCATGTCGCGGATCATCTCGTAGGCCCGGTCAGATGCGCGCGACATTCTTTCTTGCTCCTCGTGCTTGACCAATCCGCATTGTATACATTAGGCTGCAACGTCCGCAACAGTGGGGTGCAAAGTCACGTGGTTGAACACCGCATCAAAGTTATCGTGCCGATCCCCATGGATGATGCCGGCGTGGCCAATCGTGCCGCGCAGTTGCCGCCCCATGTGCTGGCACCCGGTTTCAAGCCTGAGTTCGCTGCCGTCAAGTGGGGGGCCGCGCTGGGCGATTCGTACCATGATACGATGCTGATGGACTGGACCGTGTTCCAGGCGGGCATCGACGCCGAGGCCGAGGGCTATTCGGCCGTGGTGATCGACACCGTCAGCGATTCGGGCCTGCGGGCCCTGCGCTCGCGCCTGACGATCCCCGTCGTCGGCCCCGGCGAATGCGCGTTCCACGCAGCGATGATGCTGGGCAAGAAGTTCTGCGTCCTCACCATGTGGGACGAGTGGTTCCCGCTCTACGAGAAGACCCTCACCGAATATGGCTACTGGCCGCGCTGCTCGGGCCTGCGTTCGATCCGGACACGGCCCGATCTTGCCGAACTGCTCGAGGGCAAGGAGGAGGTCGTCTTCGCCAAGCTGAAGGCCGAAGCCGAAGCGGCGATGGCCGAAGATGGCGCGGACGTGATTGTGCTGGGGTCGACCACGATGCACCAGTCGGCACAGTGGCTTTCGGCAAACCTGCCGATCCCGGTGATCAATCCGGGTCTGATTGCCTACAAGCAGGCGGAACTTCTGGTCCAGCTGGGGCTTTCACACAGCAAGAAGGCATTCCCTGCACCGCAGGTGGGCAACGATGCAGGAATACGAAGGGGCGGAGCCTGATCCGGTGGACAGGCGCCAGAGTGGCGAAAACAAGACACAAACAGGGGAATAGCATGAGATTCACGAAGTATCTGATCCTCGGATCGGTGGCCGCCTCGGCGCTGGTGCCGACGGTTGCTTTCGCACAGGCCGCATCGGCGGATTCGTCCGAAGACATCGTCGTCACCGCACGCCGCGAAGACGAAAAGCTCAAGGACGTGCCGGCATCGGTCACGGTCATCACCGAAGGCGCGATCGCCAACACGGGCGCGCGCGTCGCGGCCGACTTCGTCCAGCTTACCCCGGGGGTCACCATCGTGACCGGCGTGGTCGAAGCGGGCGACACCCAGATCGCGATCCGCGGCATCAACGGCGCGCGCGACGGCGAGAACAACGTCGCGCTGGTGGTTGACGGCATCCTCAAGTCGAACACCGCGCTGCTGGCGCAGGATCAGGGCGCGCTGACCCAGATCGAAATCCTGAAGGGCCCGCAGGGCGCCTATTACGGCCGCAGCGCGGTCGCCGGCGCGGTCGTGATGGCGACCCGCAAGCCGGGCGCCAACCTGCAGGTTTCGGGCCGGGCGTCCGCCGCCAACAACAACACCTTCGCCGGTGCTGCCGTGGTCAGCGGTCCGCTGGGGGATACCCTCGGTTTCGTGGTGAACGGCGAGTATGCCACCACCGACGGGTTCTACCGCGACATCTTCCAGACCAGCCCGCTGTACGGAACCACCTATCCGAACCAGGCGCCGGGCGTCGGCGCGTCGGTCGACGACAACGAGCGGTTCAACATCAACGGCCGTCTGGTGTTCACCCCGAGCAGCGACACCGAACTCGACTTCAAGATGCGCTACAGCAAGCTGAAGGGCGCGGCGATCGGCTTCAACGCGGTGTTCCAGCTGCCCGGCCTTGCCGCGGCGCTGAATGCGCCGGTGTTCAACATCGACGCGAACGACCACAATTTCGTGTTCGCCCGTAACATCAACCCGGAGAACAATCAGGAGTCCTTCGAGGCCTCGCTCCGGCTTGCCCAGACGCTGTCGGACTCGATCGATCTGACCGCGTGGGTTGCCTACAGCAACACCAAGAACGATTTCTTCGCCGACGGCACCAGCGGAACCTTCGGCTTCTTCAACGCCGAACCGACTTGCCAGGCGACCACGGCAGCGCTGACCAACTTCCCGGTGCAGGCACCGTTCAGCGTCGGCGTGCCGGGTGGCTTCCTCAACCCCTATTCGCCGGTGACGTGCGACGGGTCGCAGTACCAGCAGCGCGACCAGAAGGACATTTCCGCCGAAATTCGCCTTGCCGGCGACGCGACCGATCAGCTCCGCTGGTCGGCCGGTGCCTATTACCTCAACATCGACCGGTTCAACTGCAACAACCTCGGTGTCGATACCGGGCGGGGCGTGATCCGCGAGTGCTTCACCACCGATGCGCGCAATCCCACCGAGGCGCTGGCGCAGGACAGCTTCAAGACCGACGTCTATGCGCTGTTCGGCTCGCTGGAATACAAGCCGACCGACAGGCTCTCGCTCAGCTTTGCTGCGCGTTATGACATCGAAGAGCGCAGCACCGAGAACGGCATCCCGACCGGGCGCCGGACCCGCTGGGTGGGTAACGTGCTGACGAACAACCCCAACGGCACCGCGGACACGCCCGCCAATTACTTCCTCAACCCCGGCCTCGATCCGGCTTACAACCCGAGCGGGGTGCTCGCTCCGCGCAGCGCCACCTTCAAGCAGCTGCAGCCCAAGATCTCGATCAGCTATGCCGCCACGGACGACATCAGCGTGTTCGGCAACTGGGGGATCGGCTTCAAGACCGGGGGCTTCAACAACGCCGGCTCCGCGGCGATCGTCGACGGCTTCTTCAACGAGGGCATCAATGCCGGCCTGACGATCTTCGACGACTACAGGAAGGAAACCTCGAGCGCCTTCGAAGTCGGCGTCAAGGGCAACCTTTCGCCCGGCATCAGCTTTGAACTGGCGGGCTATTACACCGACGTCGAGGACTCGCAGTTCTTCGAATTCTTCGTCGGCCCCTTCGGCCTGCTGCGTGTCGTCTCGAACATCGACAAGGTTCGGTTCATGGGCGTCGAGGGCTCGTTCAACGCCCGCGTCCTCGACGGCTTCACCGTGTTCGGCTCGGCCAACTACACCGACAGCGAGATCCGGCAGAACGCCGCACGGCCCTACACCGTCGGCAACCGGGCGCCGGCCACGTCCGAATACACCGTCAACCTCGGGACGCAGTACGATGGCCCGATCACCGATACCCTCGGCCTGCTGCTGCGCGCCGATTATCGTCTGACCGGTCCGACCTCGTTCCACACGGTGCAGAACAACGACGTGCCGACGATCTTCGGTCTCGGTGCCAACTACACCAACAGCGAGCGCGATGCCTTCGGCATCCTCAACCTGCGCGGCGGGCTCAAGGGTGACAACTGGTCGCTGGTGGCCTTTGCCAACAACGTGACCAAGAAGCGCTTCCTTGCCGAAGTGATCATCGCGCCGGAATTCGGCGGCGCGTTCGTCGCTCCGGGTGCGCTGCGCACCATCGGCGTCGAGGCGACGTTCAACTTCTGAACCCCACCGCCGCAAAAAGAGAACGGGCCATGCATCGCTGCATGGTCCGTTTTTTTGCGCCCTTGGGGCAGCGGGTTACAGCGCGACGGTGAGGCCCCCGTCGACGACGATCGTCTGCCCGGTCAGGTAGCTTGCCTTGTCCGAGACGAGGAAGGCAATCACCTCGCCGATCTCCGCAGCTTCCCCGGCACGGCCAAGCGGCACGGTGGGTTCGGCCGCGGCAAGGCCGGCCGGGCCGAGCGAGTTCTCCTCGGACAGGATCTGCGCGGTGCGGATGAAGCCCGGCGCAACGGCGTTGACGCGCACATTGTCCTTGGCCAGCGCGCAGGCGGCGGCCTTGACCATGCCGGTGATCCCGGCCTTGGCCGCCGAATAGTGCCAGTGATCGTCCCAGCCGACGACCGCGCCGGCGATCGACGAGACGCACACGATCCCGCCGCTGCGCGCCGCGACCATCGCCGGGGCGGCGGCGCGGATCAGGCGCATCTGGCCCTTGAGATTCACGTCCAGAACCTCCTCCCACTTCGCGTCGGTCATGATCGGATAGGCCGCCCGCGGCGCGATCCCGGCATTGGCGACCAGCGCCGACAGGCTGCCGAAGCGCGCGTCGATAGCCGCGATGAGCGCGCTGCACGCGGCGGTGTCGCTGACATCGAGCATCGCGAACTCGGCCGAACCGCCCGCATCGCGGATCGCGGCGGCGACCGCTTCGCCCTCCTCGGCCAGAATGTCGCTGACCACGACATGATACCCGTCACGGCCGAGTATCTGCGCCGTGGCCGCGCCAATGCCGATGCCGGCGCCGGAAACCAATGCTGCACGCATGCGGGGAGATCCTTTCATCGGTTCGAGAAATCGTCAGGCGCAAAGGATGCATTCGATTTGGCCTCGCAGCAAGGTCGCAGCGGCGCAAATGTGCACAGAAACCGCGCCTGCGGTGAATCGAAGCTTGCGCTCGCATGATGTCGGTATACAAATTGACACGGGGAAGGACGGAGGCCCCCGCGATGGCGAGTCTGCAGAACTTGCAGCGCAGCTTTGCGGCAATCCTTCATTCCCGAGGCGTCGCGGCTGACCGTCCTATCGTTGCAGGTGCAGCAGGTGGAGTGACCGGATGAAGTTTGGCGTTTTCCTACCCAACGGCAGCAATGGCTACATCCCGTCGAAGGGCAGCCCGGTCTATCTGCCGACCTACCAGCACAACAAGGCAATCTCGCAGGAGGCCGAGCGGCTGGGGCTCGATTTTGTCCTGTCGATGATGAAGTTCAAGGGTTTCGGCGGGGAGACCGGTTACTGGGACGCCTGCCTTGAAAGCTTCACCCTGATGGCGGCGCTGGCGGCCGATACCAAGACCATCGGCCTGTTCCCGAGCGTCACCCTGCTGAGCGCCCACCCGCCGGTGGTGGCGCGGATGATCTCGACCATCGACGACATCAGCGAAGGCCGTTGCGGGCTCAACATCGTCACCGGCTGGAACAAGCCCGAATACACCCAGATGGGCCTATGGCGCGGGGACGAATATTTCGACCGCCGCTATGATTACGCCCGCGAATATCTCACCGTCCTCAAGGATCTGTGGCGCACCGGCGAGACCAGCTTCAAGGGCGAGTTCTTCTCGCTCGACGGGTGCAGCGTCTATCCGCAGCCCGGGCGCGAGATCCCGATCGTGTGCGCCGGGCAAAGCCCCAAGGGCATCGCCTTCACCGCCGAGATGGGCGACCAGAACTTCGTGATCGCCCATCCCGAGGCGCTCAAGTCGATCGTCGAGAATGTCCATGCGGCAGCCGCAACGCATGGCCGCAAGGTCGGCACCTATGCGCTGATGCACATGATCGTGGCGCGCACCGATGCCGAGGCCAAGGCCCAGGCCGATGCGATCATCGCCGGAGCCGATCACGGCGCCATCGCCAACATCATGGCGAGCGCGGCGATGGATACCAATGCCGGCGGGATCGCCGAAAGATTGAAGTCGGGGCTCTCGCTCGGCCTCGAGGAAGGCAACATGGCGTTCATGGGCATCCCGGTGCTGGCCGGCAGCCCCGAGACCCTGGCGCTCAGGATCGACGAGATCGCGGCGGAAACCGGCATCGACGGGATGCTGTTCAGCTGGCCCGACTTCGTCGGCGGGATCACCGATTTCGGCGAACGGGTGATGCCGCTGCTCAAATCGCGGGCGTGAGGCGAGGTTACTCGACGCTGACAATTTTTACCGTTGGACTGTCGACAATTTTGCGCGATGATATCGTGTGATCCATTCAGAGGAGGAATGTCATGACCGCTACTCAGGATCTGACCACCCAGTTCCGCCACGGCATCCTGCCGGAAACGACGTCCGATGAATTCGCGCGTCAGGAATTCGTCAAGAGCTTGAAGTTCCACCTCGCTTCCAAGGTCTCGCTCGGCAATCAGGACGCCTTCGAGGCGCGCGCCAAGCCCGCCTTCGCCAAGGCAACCGGGGCCGAGCCCCAGACCTACGCGGAGATTCGCAAGGCGATGAGCGAGGACCCCTATTTCCGCTTCTGGAGCGCGATGCAGCGCAACAGCCAGGAGATGATGTGGAAGTCGGTGCAGATTCCGGTCGAACGCCAGCTGCCCGATCTGATCGCCGCCGCAGGCGATGCGGGCGAGGCTGCGGGCACCCTGCGGCTGAACCCGGAGCTCGAAATCCCCAAGTATCACCGCGGCGTCGACATTCACTGCATGCCCGGCGGCTATCACACCGAATTCACCGCCGATGACGTCGCCAACGGCGCGGTCTACGACACGGCGGTCTATATCTACGCGATGGGCCGGATGGGGCCATTGAATAGCGACATCGGCGACACCACGATCGCGTGGATCAAGGAAAATCATCCCGACTTCAAGCCGCGGCGCATTCTCGACATGGGCTGCACCGTGGGCCACTCGACGCTCGGCTATTGCGATGCCTTCCCCGAGGCCGAGGTCTACGCCATCGATGTCGGTGCGCCAGTGCTGCGCTATGCCCACGCCCGCGCGCAATCGATGGGCAAGACGGTCCATTTCAGCCAGCAGAACGCCGAGGCCACCGATTTCGAGGACGGGTTCTTCGATCTCATCGTCAGCCACATCCTCGTGCACGAGACGAGCAATGCGGCGATGCGGCGCATCATGAAGGAGTGCAACCGACTGCTCACTCCGGGCGGTCTGGTGGTGCACGCGGAAACCCCGCCCTACCGCGATCTGCCGGCCTATGACGCCTTCATGCTCGATTGGGACACCCGCAACAACAACGAGCCCTATTGGGGCGCCAGCCACGAGCTCGTCGCCAGCGAGATCGCGGCCGAGACCGGGTTCGATCCGGACAAGGCCTTTGAAGCCTATCAGCCCAGCGCCTTCGAGGCGGCCGAGCGCCGCACCAAGGTGTTCCAGGGCGGCGACTTCGGCGGCGGCGGCGCGTGGTGGCTGTGGGGCGTCCAGAAGTAGGGACCGATCCGATGGCCGAACCAATTTCCCTTCAGAAGAAGGCCCGCGGCGAGCGGCCGCAGTACTTTGCCGATCCCGCCATCGATAAGACGCTGGCGATCACGCTGGCGTTGGCGGGGGAGGTGGCGGTGCTGCGCGACCGGATCGACACCATCGAACGGCTGGCGGAAGCGGGCGTCGCCCCGACCCGCGCGGCGGTCGATGCCTACAAGCCCGATGCCACGGTCCGTGCCGAGCGTGATGCCTGGCGCGAGACCTATCTCGACACCGTGCTGCGCATCATCCACCAGGAACGCGAGGAACTGGAACAGCGCGCAGCGGGCACCAAGCCCTATGCCGCCGTTATCGAAGAGGTGACTGCGGAGGCCTGACCGCGGGGCGGGGAGCTTTCAGGGCTCCCCCCATCCGCTTTACAGGAAGTGATCCCCGCCATTGGGGCTGAGGACCTGCCCCTGATAGTGCCGCCCGGCCTCGCTGGCGAGGAAGACGTAGGAAGGCACGATATCCGCGACATCGGCGAGATCGCCGACCGGGATGCCGGCGCGGATCGCTTCGAGCACATCGGCCGGCACCGCATCCAGAATGGGGGTGCGCGTCGCCCCGGGCGCGACGCAATTGGCGCGGACGTTGCGGCTGCCGATTTCGAGCGCAAGCGAGCGGGTGAAGGAGATGATCCCGCCCTTGGCCGCCGTGTAGGCCGAAAGCCCCGGCGCGCCCTTGTAGGCGAGCTGCGAGGCGGTGTTGATGATCCGCCCGAAGCCGTTTTCATACATGCCCGGCAGCACCGCATGGGTAAGCAGGAACGTGCCGCGCAGGTGCACGCCGATCACCCGGTCCCATGTGGCGACGGCCATGTCCTCGACCGTGTCGCCGTGCCCGATCCCGGCATTGTTGACGAGGATGTCGATCCGCCCCGTGGCTTCCAGCGTGGCGGACACGAGGTGTGCGGCCTCGGCCGCGTCGGACACATCGGCGCGAACGGTCAGCGCCTTGGCGCCAGCCGCGCGGACCTGGCTTGCCACGGCTTCGGCGGCGGCGACCTCGGCTTCGACCGGATAGTTGATGACGACATGCGCCGCCCCGGCCCGCGCGAAGGCCACCGCCACCCCCGCGCCGATCCCCGAGGAGCTCCCGGAGATCAGCGCGGTGCGGCCGGAAAGCGGCGCTGCGTCTGTCGTGTCAGCCATTGCGCCGCGCCCCTTGCAGGTCAGACGAGGACGTTCGCCCCGCTGAAATAGACATAGACTTCCTGGAACTTGCCGTCGCGGATGCGCCAGAAGTTGGTGTTGAACAGCCGCGTGACGGTGCCGTCCTCGGCGGTCAGCACCGCTTCGAAGCTCGCCGTGATGCGCCCGTTCTTCTCGTCCACGGTGCAGGTGAAATCCTTGTGCACGATGGTCTCGTAGGCGCCCATGAAGCCTTCGAACATCTTGCGGATTGCGGCCTTGCCCGCGTGGCGGGTGAACTCTGTCTGGACGCAGAACAGCGCCTCTTCATGGAAGCAGTCGAGCGCGGCTTCGATGTCCTTGCGGTCGACGCTGGCGAAATACTTCTGCGTGGCCAGCTCGATCAGCTCTGCGCGGTTGAGGGTGGGTTCGTATTGCATCAGGCGTCCCCTTCCTTGAGCAGGTTGTCGCCGCTCATGTAGACATAGACCCGGTGGAACTTGTCGCCCTTCAGGTAGAAGCGGTTGCAGTTTTCATACCGAAGCTCGTCGCCGCCGTGGGGTGTGATGAGCACGGTGAACTGCGAGCACACCGAATTGGTCGAAGGGTCGGCGGTGTGCACGAAGTTGCCGTGCCAGATGTCCGAGAAATCGGCGAACAGCTTGGTGAACATGGCGCGGATCGCGCCCTTGCCGTCATGCACGGTGTTCGACGTCACCTCGGTGAGGATCGCGTCCTCGGTGAAGCAATCGAGCACCTGGTCCATCGCCTTGTTGTCGACGCCATCGAAATAACGTTTCGTGACGATATCGATGTAATAGGGGTAGGGTAGGGGCGTCTGCCCCGGACCCGCTTCACTCCACTCGCTCATTCTTGCACTCCTCAGGTGGTATCAGGGCTTGCCGAAAAGCGCCGCACGCGCGGTCTCGTCGGGGTTGCCGATCTTCATGACGTCGCCCATCACGGCCATCCCGCGCTGCACCGCGGGGCGGCTTTCGATGGCGGTGGCCCAGCGCTTCACATTGGGGAACTGGTCGATGTCGATATCGTGGAGCGCCCGGATCTTGGGCGCGCACCACGGATAGGTCGCCATGTCGGCGAGCGAATAGTCCGCCCCCGCCAGATAGTCGCGCGCGGCCAGCACCCGGTCCATCACCCCGTAGAGCTTGACCGTCTCCCCGCAGTAGCGGTTGATGCCGTAGTCGATCTTCTCGGGCGCATAGCCGCGGAAGTGGCCGCACTGGCCGAACATCGGGCCGACATTGGCGCACTGGAAGAACAGCCACTGGATCACGTCCGAGCGGGCGGCGGCATCCGCTGGCCAGAAGCGGCCGGATTTTTCCGCGAGATAGATCAGGATCGCGCCGGATTCGAACACCGTGTGGGCGCCGCCGCCGGGACCGTCGTGATCGACGATCGCAGGGATACGCGTGTTGGGGCTGAGCGCGGCGAAATCGGGGGTGTGCTGCTCGCCTCCGAGGATGTTCACTGGCTTCACCGTGTAGGCAAGGCCCATCTCCTCGAGCGCGATGGTCGCCTTGTGCCCGTTGGGCGTGGGCCAGTAATAAAGGTCGATCATCCGCGCAGGGCCAGACAGGCGGCGACTGCGGCCTGACAGGCGGCGGCGCTGTCATCGCCCTCGAACGGCTTGTTATAGTGTGACTGCACCGAGGGCCGCTGGATTGCCGTGTCGAACCATGCCGACAGGGCAGGGCGCCCGTCGCGCCAGCGGAATTCCGGGTAGAGCGGGTCCTTGGCCTCGTAGAACTCGGCGCGGAAGCCCAGATAGCTGATCGCGTGCAGCATCGCGGCATGGCCGACGTCGAATTCGTCCCAGCCTTTCTCGGCGTCGCGCTCCAGCGAATCCAGCCCGGCGATGAACTTTGGCCACAGCCATTCGAACAGGCCGATGTTCCACTGTTCCTTGGGCTTCCACTGCTCCATCACCATCTGCACGGTGCTCTCGAAGATCGTGTCCGACAGCGCCAGTCGGCGCAGCGCGTCCCAGCGCGCGGGGCCGGGTTCGGGATACATTTTGCGGCCGCGCGAGGTGGCATCGAGATATTCGCAGATCGCCTGACTGCTGTAGATCACCTGGCCATCATCGGTGACGAGTGTCGGGACTTTATCCAAGGGATTCAAGGGGCTGATATCGTAGGTATCGCCGCAATCCTCGCCCGCGTTGTTCTTGAACGGGAACGTCGCAACGCGCTCAAGATGGTCCCAGTGCCCGCACTCGTGGGCGGTCACCAGTACCTTGTGTACAAAGGTGTGAAACGGCGAATAGAACAATTTCATGGTCAGGCCCCCCGGGAGATCGCATCGTTCGTCCGATCGCAGCGCTTGTCAAGGCGGCGCGAGCCCGCCTCGGCTGCTATTTTTGGGGGGGCGCGCTCCACCATGACAGGGTCTGGTTGTCGTGGGCGGAGGTCCACACACCCTTGGGGGTCCAGCGCAGCGCGCCGCTGCCCACCGCCGCCCCCATCCGGGCGCGGATTTTCAGGCTCGCGGGGTCGATCACCACCATCGTCTGATCGTCGGTGGTGCGCAGCCACACCGCGCCGCCGGCCGCATCGATATCGCCCCACTTGAGGTTGTCGCCCACCTTGGTGCGCCCGGCGATGGCGAGGCTGGCGGGATCGACCTTGGCGACGGTGCCGTCACCCTGTTCCTGCACCCACACCGCGCCTTCGCCCGCCGCAAGGAAGCCGGGCGTGTCGCCGAGCGCCGCCGTGCCGGTGACGGCGTTCGTCGCCGGGTCGATCTTCTGGAGAAGCTTGCCCTCGCTCGACACCGCCCACAGCGCGTCGAAGCCGTAGGCGAGGTACCAGGTCTCGGGCACCACGGTGACGCTGGCGGTCACGGCGTTGGTTGCCGGGTCGATCCGCGCGACCTTGCCTGCGGGGTCCGAAGGCACCCACACCGCGCCCGCGCCTGCGACCACGTTGGTCTCGCCCTTGGGATTGGCGAGGCCGGTGGCGATCTTCGCCTCCACTGCCGCCGTGGCAAGGTTGATGCGCCACACCTCGCCGCCCTTGCAGTTGGCGACCCACAGCGCGCCCGCCGCAATCGCCATCGTCCCGCAGGGGCGGGGCACTTCGGCGGTGGCTTGCAGGCCCGCCGGGCTCCACTTCTCGACCCGCCCATCATTGGTGACCCACACCGCATCGCCATCGACCGCGAGGAAATCGGCAAAGCCGGGGACCTTCAATGCGGTCTCGACCAGATCGGGTGCGGGGCCGACCGCATCATTGGGCGGCGGGCTGTCGTCGGCGCAGGCCGACGTGGCGAGCGCGGCAGCGGCGAGGACGGCGAGCGGACGGACGTCGGGTGTGCGGATCATGGTGTGCGGGCCTCCAGACGGGGCAGGGGAAGCGGGCCCTGAAGCGGGCTTATTTCCTGCCTCTGGGAAACAAACTCGCGCATATTACGTTTCCAATCAATCGTAATAATTCCCCATAGACAAACGCGCATAATCGGCGGATGCTGCGGATGCGAAAGGAACCCGAATCATGCTCCACCAGCTTCGCCGCGCGGCCCGCTTTCTCCTCCTTGCCTGCGCGCTGGCGGTGGCGGCCTGTTCCGGGGGCGAGGAGGAAGCCGCCGCCCCCCGCACCGAATTCAACATTGGCTGGTCGATCTATGCCGGGTGGATGCCCTGGCCCTATGCCGAACAGGCCGGGATCGTGAAGAAGTGGGGCGACAAGTACGGGATCACGATCAAGTTCGTGCAGGTCAACGACTACATCGAAAGCGTGAACCAGTACACCGCGGGCAAGCTGGACGGGGTGACGGTCGCCAACATGGACGCGCTGACCATCCCGGCGGCGGGCGGGAAGGACACCAGCGCCATCATCATCGGCGACTATTCCAACGGGAATGACGCGGTGCTGCTGAAGGGCGCGGACGCGGTGGCCGGGATCAGGGGGCGGCAGGTGTACCTGGCCGAACTGTCGGTCTCGCACTATCTGCTGGCGCGCGCGCTGGAAACAAACGGCATGAAGCTGACCGACGTCAAGACGGTCAACACCTCGGATGCCGACATCGCGGCCGCCTTTGCCTCGCCCGATGTGACGGCAGCGGTGGCGTGGAACCCGCAGGTCACCACGATGAAGGGCGTCGCGGGGACGAAGGCGGTGTTCAGCTCGGCCGATATTCCGGGCGAGATCCTCGACCTGATGGTTGTCGACACGAAGCTGCTGGCGGCCAATCCCAACCTCGGCAAGGCGCTGGCGGGGATCTGGTACGAGACGATGGCTCTGATGGCGCGGCAGGATGCCGAAGGGGCAGCGGCGCGCGCGGCGATGGCGAAGCTGGCGGGAACCGATGCGGCAGCGTTCGAAGGCCAGCTGGCCACGACCTTCCTCTACACCGATCCCAAGGCGGCGCTGGCGGCGATGCAATCGCCCGATCTCGTCACCACCATGACACGGGTGCGCGATTTCAGCTTTGCACAGGGCCTGTTCGGGCAGGGCGCGGCGTCCGCCGATGCGGTGGGAATGAGCTTCCCGGGCGGCAAGACCCTGGGCGATGCCAACGCGATCACGCTGCGCTTCGATCCGACCTTCATGCAACTGGCTGCGGACGGCGGGCTCTAGACCCATGCGCTGGGTGACCGCCGCGCCGACCCGCCGCGGGGCGTTGCTGATGGGCGCTCTGCCGCTCATGCTGCTGGCGCTCGGCTATGTGATCGCCGCCGCCGCGCGCCATGCGGAGAACGCGGCGGACAAGATCCTGCCGCTTCCCGGAGCCATGGCAGCGGCGATGGCGGGGCTGCTGTTCGAACCCGATCCGCTGTCCGGCCAATACCTGTTCTGGGCCGACACGCTGGCGAGCCTGTGGCGTCTGGGGTTGGGTTTGGGGATCGCCACAACAGCTGCGCTGTTGGTCGGGCTCGCCGTGGGCGCCTTGCCCCCCGTCAGGTCCGCCTTTGGCCCGCTCGTGACCGCCATAGCCGTCATCCCGCCCATCGCTCTGCTGCCGATCCTGTTCATCGTGTTTGGATTGGGCGAGACGGCCAAAGTGGCGCTGATCGTGGTCGGGGTGGCGCCGTTCATGGTCCGCGACGTCGCCGGGCACATCGCTGCCCTGCCGCGCGAGCAGATCATCAAGGCGCTGACACTGGGCGCGAATTCGTGGGGCGTGGTGCTGCGCGTCGCGCTCCCGCAGGCGCTGCCGCGGCTGATCGCGGGGTTGCGCCTGTCGCTCGGGCCGGCCTGGGTGTTCCTGATCTCGGCCGAGGCGATCGCGGCCGATGTAGGCCTAGGGTACCGCATTTTCCTCGTCCGCCGCTATCTCGCGATGGACGTGATCCTGCCCTATGTGGCGTGGATCGCGCTCTTGGCGGTGGCGATGGACTTTGTCCTGGTGCGCACCAGCCGCCGCCTGTTCAGCTGGGCGCATTGACCGCCATGCTGCGCCTTGCGAACATCTGGGTCGAATATGGCGAGAAGGTCGTGCTCGAGCGGATTTCGCTCGACATTGCGGAAGGCAGCTTCGTCTCGATCATCGGGCCTTCAGGGGCGGGCAAGAGCAGCCTCTTGCGCGTGATCCTCGGGCAGGAGCGGCCCTCGCGCGGGACCATCACCCTCGACGGCGCGCCCCTGCCGCCGGAATGCGGGCCGGACCGCGGAGTGGTGTTCCAGCGCTATTCGGTCTTCCCGCATCTGACGGTGCTCGGCAACACGCTGCTGGGCCTCGAATTTTCCGCCTCGCCCCTGACCGCCCGCCTGTTCGGCGGCGCGCGCCGTGCGGCGGTTGCCGAGGCGGTCGCGATGCTGGAGCAGGTCGGACTGGCGGACGCGAAGGACCTTTACCCCGCGCAGATGTCAGGCGGGATGCAGCAGCGCCTCGCCATCGCGCAGGCGCTGATCAAGCGCCCGCGCATCCTGCTGCTGGACGAGCCCTTCGGCGCGCTCGATCCCGGCATCCGCGCGGACATGCACCTGCTCATCACCCGGCTGTGGCGCGAGCATGGCCTGACCGTGATCATGGTAACCCACGACATCAAGGAAGCCTTCTCGCTCGGCACCCGGGTGCTGACGCTCGACAAGCGCCGCCACGATCCGCACGCGCCGCACCGCTACGGGGCAGGCGTGGTCTACGACCTCGCGCTGACCCGCAAGCAGGCCGCTGCCGACGCCCCCGATGACAGCACCGGTATTACGATTGACACGAAAGTTAATACCTGAAATGGTCCGAGCATGAGCCCCCCCGAACCTTCCCGTCTCGCCCGGCTCAGCATGAGCCTGCCGGCGGAGCTGTTCCGCCAGCTCGATATCATGGTCGAGGAACGCGGCCTGCCCTCGCGCTCGCAGCTGATCGCCGAGCTGATCCGCCACGCCCTTGCCGAGCACGAGGCGCTGACCCGGCCCGAGGACATGCTCGCAGGGACAGTGACCATCGTCTATGTCGGAGGCGGTGGCAGGGTCCGCCAGCAATTGGCTGAAACGCAGGGCCATTACCTCAAGGAAGTGATCTCCTCGCAGCATGTCTTCCTCGAAGAGGACCAGTCGCTCGAGGTGCTGCTGGTGCAGGGTCCGGCGGTGCGGCTGAAGCAGTTGTGTGATGCGCTGCGCAAGGTGCGCGGCGTGCAGCAATTGCAGCTCGTCACCACCACCGCACTGCTCCCGCCGCTCCACGAACAGGATGTCCCGCCCACCAAGGAGGCCGCCGAATGAGCGCCCAGCTTGCCGATCCCAAGGCAGCCCGCGAGCACGCCCGCGCGCAAGGCAACACGCGGGTCGAGACCATGCCGATCCTGCCCCCCGTGGCGGGCGATCTGCCCGCAGGTGTGGCGGCGGAAGACCTCCTGTGGGAGGAGACCGTGGCGCCCGGCGGCTACACCTCGCGCCGAATTGCGCGCGGCACGCGCCTCAGGCTGATCGACAAGGCGGGCGATGCCTGTGCGTCGCTGAACATCTTCAACGCCGAAATGCCGACCGAGCGGCTCAATGTCGCCGATACGGTCAAGGTCCAGTGGAACGCCTATCTCGGCGCGGGCAAGCTGCTGCTCAGCGACATGGCCCGGGTGCTCGCCAGCATCCTCGAAGACACGGCGGACACCCACGACACCTTCTGCGGAGTGTCAAATGCGGCCGCTAATACGCGGAAATACGGTGAAGGTCGCAACTCCGGCGCCTTTCCCAACGGGCGCGACCGGCTGATCCTCGGCGCGGCCAAGCACGGGCTCACCCGCCGCGATGTCCACCCTTGCATCAACTTGTTCAAGGGCACGCGCATCGAAGCCGACGGCAGCATCACCCCCGTTGTCGGCCCCTTCGCGCCGGGCCGCGAGGTGATCCTGCGGGCCGAGATGGATGTGATCGTGGTGATCGCCAACTGCCCCCATGTGCTCGACCCGCGCCCCGCATACACCTCGACCCCGCTGCGCGTCACCGCGTGGCGCGGGCCGGTGACGCCTGAAAGCGACCCCGTGCGCAATGCCGCGCCGGAGGGCCTGCGTGCATACCTCAACACCGAAGATTACTATCGCCGCTAACGTCTTCCGGAAGAACGAAAACATGACCAGCGATCCGGCCCTCTCCGGCCTCTCCGGCACCGTCGTCCATGACGAGATCGTCGCCGCCCGCGCCCCGTGGCTGCATCACGTCCGTGCCGGCGAGGTGCTGCGCATCGTCGATCTGGAAGGCAATCAGGCGGTCGACTTCCTGATCTATTCCGCCGCCGACGATGCCGAGCGTTACTCCGCGCAGGACACCGTCGCCGCGCAAGGCAACCTGTTCCTGCGCACCGGCACCGTGCTGCTTTCGAACGAGGGCAATGCGATGATGACGATCGTCGACAGCGCGGTCGATTATCACGACACGATCGGCGGGGCCTGTTCGTGTGAAAGCAATACCTTGCGTTACGGACATCATACGCGGCATCAACATGCCTGCGTCGACAATTTCCTTGAAGCGAACCTGACGCAAGGGCGCGGCAAGCGCGACATCGTCTCCAACATCAATTTCTTCATGAACGTGCCGGTGATGGATGACGGGACGCTCGGCATCGTCGACGGCATCTCCGCGCCCGGCCTGACGGTGACCTTGCGCGCCGAGATGGACGTGATCGTGGTCGTTTCCAACTGCCCGCAGATCAACAACCCCTGCAACGGCTTCAACCCGACCCCGGTGCGCATGATCGTTGCGGCAGGATGACCTTCGACACCATCCTCATCGCCAACCGGGGCGCGATCGCGACGCGGATCATCCGCACGGCGCGGGCCATGGGCCTGCGCGCGGTGGCGGTCTATTCGGAAGCCGACGCGGGCTCGCTCCATGTCAGCGCGGCGGACGAGGCAGTGTGCATCGGCGGCGGGCCGGCAGCGCAAAGCTACCTCAATGTCGAAGCCATTCTCGCGGCAGCGAAGGCGACGGGCGCAGGGGCCATCCACCCGGGCTACGGCTTCCTAGCCGAGAACGCGGAATTCGCGGAACGCTGCGCGGCGGCCGGCATCGCCTTCATCGGGCCGACGCCGGACAACATCCGCACCTTCGGCCTGAAGCATTCCGCCCGCGCGCTGGCTTCGGCGCATGGCCTGCCGCTCGCCCCCGGCACTGGTTTGCTGACGGGTGAGGACGAGGCGGCCGAGGCCGCGGCGCGGATCGGCTATCCTGTGATGCTCAAGGCCACGGCAGGCGGCGGCGGCATCGGGATGCGCATCTGCGAAAGCGAGGCGGCGGTGCGCGAGGGCTTTGCCGCAGTCGTGCGGCAGGGCGAGGCGAGCTTCGGCGATGCCGGGGTCTTCCTCGAACGCTACATCGCCCGCGCCCGGCATATCGAGGTGCAGATCTTCGGCGACGGCAAGGGCCGGGTGATGGCGCTGGGGGAGCGCGACTGTTCGCTCCAGCGCAGGAATCAGAAGGTGGTGGAGGAGGCGCCTGCGCCATGTCTTTCGCCCGCCAAGCGCGCCGAGCTGATCGCCGCCGCCGCGCGGCTGGGTGAGGCTGCGGAATATCTGTCCGCAGGCACGGTCGAGTTCCTCTACGATGCGCAGCGCGACGATTTCTTCTTCCTGGAAATGAACACCCGGCTTCAGGTCGAACACGGCGTCACCGAGGAGGTGATGGGCATCGATCTTGTTGAGTGGATGATCCGGGGTGCCGCTGGTGACTTTGCCATGCTGGACGCGCCTGCGCCGGAGCCGAAAGGCCACTCGGTGCAGGTCAGGCTCTACGCCGAAGACCCCGCGATGGACTATCGGCCGACCACCGGCACGCTCACCAATGTGCAGTTTCCGGAAGGCATCCGCGCCGAGACCTGGGTCATGTCGGGGAGCGAGGTCAGCGCCTTCTACGATCCGATGCTGGCAAAGCTGATCACCAGAGGCGAGACGCGCGAAGACGCGATCGCGGCGATGCAGCGGACGCTTGATGCCGCGCGGGTCGACGGGATCGAGACCAACCTCAGGTGGCTGCGCGAGGTGGTGCGTGCGCCGGGCTTCACCAGCGGCGAGGTGTCGACGCGGATGCTCGACACGGTCGCTTATGCGCGCCGCGCGGTGCGGGTGATCGGCGGCGGGACGGCGACTTCGGTGCAGGACTGGCCCGGGCGGCTCGGGCTGTGGGATGTGGGCGTGCCGCCGTCGGGGCCGATGGACGACAAGAGCTTCCGCCTCGGCAACCTGATCCTCGGCAATCCGGAGGGCACGGCAGGGCTGGAGGTCACCGCCAGCGGGCCGACGCTGCTGTTCGAGGCTCCGGCCACGATCTGCCTCACCGGCGCGGATTTCGGCGCGACGCTCGATGGCCAGCCTGCACCGCGCGGCGAGGCGCTGGCGGTGGGCGCGGGCCAGACGCTGGCGATGGGCCGGGCGAGCGGCGGGGGGATGCGCGGCTATATCCTGTTTGCCGGCGGGCTCGATGTGGTGCCCTATCTCGGCAGCGCGGCGACATTCACCCTCGGCCAGTTCGGCGGCGCTGCGGCACGGGCGCTGGTGGCGGGGGACGTCCTGCATCTGGGCGAGGGCGCAGTGGGCGAAGGGATGCCCGCAACCCTCCCCGAACTCGGCCGCGCGTGGCACTTGCGCGTCCTCTACGGCCCGCACGGCGCGCCCGATTTCTTCACGCCGGCCGATATTGACGCCTTCCTCGCAGCCGAGTGGCAGGTGCATTACAACTCCAACCGCACCGGGGTGCGGCTGGTCGGTCCCAAGCCCGAATGGGCGCGGCGCGACGGGGGCGAGGCGGGGCTGCACCCCTCGAACATCCACGACAACGCCTATGCCATCGGCGCGGTCGATTTCACGGGGGACATGCCGATCATCCTGGGGCCGGACGGGCCTTCGCTGGGCGGTTTCGTGTGCCCCTTCACGGTGATCGCGGCGGATCGCTGGAAGATCGGGCAGCTTGCGCCCGATGACCGCGTGCGCTTCGTGCCTGTAGGGATCGAGGCGGCGATCGCGGCGGACCGGGCGGCGCCGTTCCAACTTGATACGGAGCGCACGGGCGAGGTTGGTGAACTTCGCGCGGTCCTCGCCGAGGTCCCCGCACAGGGCACCCGCCCGCGCACGACCTACCGCCAGCAAGGCGATCGCAACATCCTCGTCGAGTATGGCGAGATCGTGCTCGACATCGAGCTGCGGATCAGGGTCCACGCCCTGATGCAGGCGCTGGAGGCGATGGCGCTGCCCGGCGTGATCGACATCACCCCCGGCATCCGCTCGCTGCAACTGCACTTCGATGGCAGGCAGCTCGATCAGGCGGGAGCGCTGAAAGCGCTGATGAGCTGCGAGGAGGCGATGGGCGAGCTCGCCGATTTCGAGGCTCCCTCGCGCATCGTCCACCTGCCGCTGAGCTGGCGCGATCCGGCAACGCAGGAGACCATCGACAAGTACATCGCCGCCGTGCGCGACGATGCGCCCTGGTGCCCGGACAACATCGAGTTCATCCGCCGCATCAACGGCCTGCCGGACGCGAAGGCGGTCGAGGATTTGATCTTCGATGCGAGCTACCTCGTCCTCGGATTGGGCGACGTCTACCTCGGCGCGCCTGTCGCGACCCCGGTCGATCCGCGTCATCGGCTCGTCACCACCAAGTACAACCCGGCGCGCACATGGACGCCGCCCAATGTGGTCGGGATCGGCGGGGCCTATATGTGCATCTACGGGATGGAGGGGCCCGGCGGCTACCAGCTGTTCGGTCGCACCATCCAGGTGTGGAACACGCACCGCCAGACGGACGCCTTCACCGATGGCAAGCCGTGGCTGCTGCGGTTCTTCGACCAGATCCGCTTCTTTCCCGTCAGCGCCGAAGAGCTCGCTGAGTGGCGGCGTGACTTCCCCCATGGCCGGCGCTCGATTGCAATCGAGGAGACCACCTTCCGCCTTGCGGACTACCGCGCCTTCCTCGCCGACAACGCCGCCAGCATTGCCGCTTTCGAAAGCACCCGGCAGGCCGCTTTCGATGCAGAGCGCGCGGCGTGGGAGGCCTCGGGCGAGTTCGACCGGGTCAGCGCGCTGCTCGGGGCGGATAGCGGCGCGGTCGATGCGGCGGCGATCGAGGTGCCCGAGGGCGCCGATCTCATCGAAGCCCCCTTTGGCGGGAGCGTTTGGAAGCTGCTTGTCAGTCCGGGCGACACCGTGGCCGAAGGCGAGGTGATCGCGGTGATCGAGGCAATGAAAATGGAATGCCCTTTTGAGGCCCCCGCCAGCGGCACGGTCGAGGCGGTCTATATTGCCGAGAGCCAGTCGGTGCACCCCGGTGCGCCGATGCTCGCCTTGCGGAGGGCCTCATGAGCGCTTTCACCCGCTTGAGTGCTGGCGCGATTGCGCAGGGCGTCAACAGCGGCGCGACGAGCGCGCTGGCCGTGATCGAGGATACCCTCACGCGCCTTTCCGCCTATGACGCGCATCAGCCGCAGGTGTGGATCAACCGCGCTGACCCTGCCGCCTTGCGCGCCGCAGCCCGGGCGATCGACGCGCGCGTCGCGGCGGGAGAGCACCTGCCGCTGGCGGGCGTGCCCTATGCGGCCAAGGACAATATCGACGTCGCCTGGTTCGAGACGACCGCCGCCTGCCCCGCCTTCGCCTATCAGCCGGAGCGTTCCGCCTCGGTGATCGAGCGGCTGGAAGCGGCGGGTGCGATCTGTGTCGGCAAGACCAATCTCGACCAGTTCGCGACCGGCCTCGTCGGCACGCGCAGCCCCTATGGCATTCCGCGCAACGCCTATAACCGCGACTATGTCAGCGGCGGGTCCTCTTCGGGCTCGGCGGTGGCGGTGGCGGCGGGGCTGGTGGCCTTCGGGCTAGGGACCGACACGGCGGGATCGGGGCGGGTGCCCGCGGCGTTCAATCACCTTGTCGGGTTGAAGCCGAGCAAGGGCCGGTGGAGCACGCGGGGGTTGGTCCCGGCCTGCCGCTCGATCGACTGCATCACGGTGTTCGCCGATGCGCTGGCCGATGCGGCGCTCGTCGACGAGGTGCTGGCAGGCTTCGATGCCGAGGATGCTTTCTCGCGCCCGGCGCAGGACGTGGCTCTCACCGGACGCCGCATCGGCGTGCCGCGCCGGGACCAGCGCCAGTTCTTCGGCGATGTGCAGGCGGAGTTCCTCTACGAGCGGGCGCTGGCGGCGCTGGCGCGCGAATGCGAAATTGTCGAGATCGATATCGCCCCGCTGCTCGAAGCGGCCCGGCTGCTCTACGGCGGCCCCTGGGTGGCCGAGCGCACAGCTGCCGTCGCGGCGCTGCTCGAAACCAATCCGCTCGCCATCGACCCTGTGGTGCGCGAGGTGATCGCGCCGGGCAAAACGATGCTCGCGACCGAGCTGTGGAACGGGATCTACCGCCTCGCGGACCTCGCGCGTCAGGCCGAGACGATGTGGGGCGGCGTTGACGCGCTCGCCTTCCCCACCACCGGCACGACTTACCGGGTGGCGGAATTGCTGGACGCACCGATTGCGCTGAACAGCAATCTCGGGCTCTATACCAATTTCGTGAACCTGTTGGACATGGCCGCGATTGCCGTTCCGGCGGGGACGAAATCCAACAGCACGGGCTTCGGCATCACCTTCATCGGCCCGGCCCATAGCGACAAAGCCCTGATCGCCCTCGCGCAAGCCTATCTGACCTTAGCCGCCTTGCCGCCCCTTCCACCACTCGACCTCGGAGACCGCATGGACACCGTCAAGCTCGCCGTCGTCGGCGCTCACCTCGAAGGCATGCCGCTGCACTGGCAGCTCACCAGCCGCAGCGCATCCTTCGTGGGCAGCTTCACCACCGCGCCCAATTACCGGCTCTATGCCATGGCCGACAGCGTTCCGCCCAAGCCCGCGCTGGTCCATTCCGCAGAGGGCGCTGCGATCGCGCTCGAGGTGTACGAGTTGGGGCTCGCCGAGTTCGGAAGCTTCGTGGCCGAAGTCCCCCCGCCGCTTGCGATCGGCACCGTGACGCTCGCCGATGGCAGCAGCGTCAAAGGCTTCGTCGCCGAGCCGCGCGCGCTTGCGGGTGCAGAGGACATCACGCATCTGGGCGGCTGGCGCGCCTATATCGCCTCGCGATAACCGATGTCGCGGCGCCTTCGGACATGGCTGACGGGAGAGGGAGGCGGCGCGTCCGATGCCGATCTTGCCGCGCGCCTCATCGCTGCCGAAGCCGCCAACGAGGCCAAGACCCGCTTTCTTGCGAGTGTCGCCCACGAGATCCGCTCACCCTTGAACGCGATCTACGGCTACGCGCAACTGCTCGAACGCGGCGAGGGACGGGACGCGCTTGGTGCCGCGCGGGTGATCCGCCGCAGCGCGGAGCACCTTGCCCATCTGGTCGAGGGCCTGCTCGATATCGCGCAGGTCGAGGGCGGGGCGCTCAAGCTGTCGCGCGAGGTGATCCGGTTCCCCGATTTCCTCGACCAGTTGATCGCGATGCTGGAGCTGCAGGCCAAGGCCAAGGGGCTGGTGCTGGCGCTCGACACGCCGCCGCGTCTTCCGGAATTCGTCAACACCGATCCCAAGCGGCTGCGGCAGGTGCTGATCAACCTCATCACCAACGCGATCAAGTTCACGGACGAGGGCACCGTCACCCTCAAGGTCGAATATCGCAACGAGCTGGCGACCTTCAGCGTGATCGACACCGGCATAGGCATCGCACCCGAGGACGCGGGGCGCATCTTCGCGCCGTTCGAACGGGTCGGCGGCCCTGCTGCCGAGCGCCCGGGCGTGGGGCTTGGCCTCGCGATCACCCAGGCGCTGGTGCACATCATGGGTGGGGACATCCGGCTCGAGAGCGCGCCCGGCGAAGGATCGCGCTTCATCGTCCGGCTGATGCTCTCTCAGCCATTGAGCCCGCCCAGCGAACCGGCCCCCGAGGCCGGCGCGGTGACGGGGTATCTCGGTCGTGAACGCTGGGTGGTACTGATCGACGATGATCCGGCACACCTCGCGATGGTGCGCAGCCTGCTCGAACCGCTCGGCTTTCAGGTGCGCAGTGCCAGCGACGGGGCCACCGGCCTTGCCATCGCCGCCCATGTCCAGCCCGATCTCGTGCTGTGTGACGTGGCGCTGGGCAGCGAGAACGGCTGGGACATCGCCGCCAGCCTGCGCAGCCGGCACGGCCCCGGCTTGAGGATCGTGATGCTCTCGGGCGAAGGGCCGCAGGCTCCGGACAACCGCCGCGAAGAGAGCCCGGCCAACGACACTTTCGTGATGAAGCCCTTCGACTTTGCCGTGCTGCTCGATGTCATTGCCGCGCAGCTTGGCGTGGAGTGGGTGCGCGCTGCCGGAGAACCACGCTCCGACGCCACCGCCCCGCCGCTCGCAGTACTGCCGCTGGTCACCGCCCCGGTCGCCGCTGCGCATTGCGCCGAGATCGAGCGGTTGGTGCGGATCGGCCATGTCCGGGGGATCGAGGCCGAGATCGATGCCCTCGCCGCCCTCGCACCAGAGGCTGTCCCGCTCGCCGAGCAGATGCGCTCAGCGCTCGACAGCTTCGACTTGAAGGCGCTTGCTGTCCTTGCGAAAACGGGTGCGAGCCATGGCAAATAGGGACACGATCCTCGTCGTTGACGACAACCCGGATTCGCTCCGCTTCCTGGTCGACACCCTCGGCGCCGAAGACATGACGGTGCTGATCGCGCGCAGCGGCGAGGCGACCCTCGAACTGCTTGGCGAAGTGCAGCCCGATCTGATCCTGATGGACGCGGTGATGCCCGGTATCAGCGGGATCGAGACCACCCGCGCGATCAAGAGCAATCCGGCAACCGCGCATATCCCGGTGATCTTCATCACCGGGCTGGGCGATCCCGATCACGTGGTCGCCGCATTCGGTACAGGCGGGGTCGACTACGTGCGCAAGCCCGTGGTCGTCGAGGAGCTGTTGGCGCGCATCCGCGTTCATCTTGCCAACGCTCGGGCCACCTACCGATCGCGGCTTGCGCTGGGGCTCGCCGGGCGCAGTCTCGCCGCCGTGGGCGAGGATGGCGCGCTGGTGTGGTGCACGCCCCAGGCCGAGGCGCTGTTCGTGGCGATCGACCCGGCCTGGACGCCGGACCGCGGCAGCTTGCCCGAGGCATTGCTACGGGTGGTGGGAACGCTGCTCGCCGCCGATCCGCCTTCGCCCATAAGCAGCATCCGCACCGCCGTGCGCGGCATGGACATCGACCTTGCGACGCTCGACAGCGATCGGCCGGGAGAGGTGCTGCTGCGTCTCACTGAAGTGCGCGAGGACGGCAAGATCGCCGCGCTCCAGAAGCAGGGCGGGCTCACCCGGCGCGAGGCCGAAGTGCTGCTGTGGGTGAGCTACGGCAAAACCAACAAGACGATCAGCGAGATTCTCGGTATAAGCCCGCGCACGGTGAACAAGCACCTCGAACAGGTGTTCCGCAAACTGGGGGTGGAAACCCGTGCAGCAGCAACCGCAATTGCGGTCAGGCATATGACGGGCTGAGCGTTTGCTCTTTCGATATCAGTTACTTGTTGAATGGTCGCCAAAGTCTACGTCATTTGCCCACTTCCTCGCATGCGCGATGTCGCCATGGCTGCAAATGACCGCACGGCCTGCAGGGGGCCGATTGGAGTGTGTGATGGCCGGAGTTCAAGTGGGCAAGCGGATCATCGGGGCGGACGCACCGGTGATCGTCGGGTGGGACAACATCGGAAAGGTCGAAGGCGGGCCGATCAAGCAGTTCGTCTTCACCTGGTTCCAGCCTGCGATGCTGTTCACGGCGATCGCCTTCTGGTACTACGCACCGAACTGGCTCGCCGTCGCGTCGACCGCGATCGCGATCCGTCTCGGCTGGACGATCCTGCTGCTGGTGCTCGAATGGATCAACCCGCGATACGAGAGCTGGCAGCTGACCTGGAAGGAGTTCGCCACGGACGCCTTCTACGTCGCGCTCGGCATGACCTTCCTGCGCATGGTCGACAGCTACATCGGGGACGGCGTCATCATCGAAGCGGTGCAGGGTGCCTTCGACTGGGACAAGTTCAGCTGGTTCACCGGCCTCCCGCTGCTGGTGCAGGCGGTGCTGATCTCGATGATCTTCGACTTCGGCCAGTACTGGATGCACCGCGGCATGCACAATTGGTACCCGCTGTGGCTGACCCATGCACCGCATCACTACATCACCCAATTGAATATCAACAAGGGCGCGGTCGGCAATCCTATCGAACTGTTCCTGATCGGTCTGGGCATCGGCGGGCTGTTCGACTTCCTGCCGCGCGCCTTCCTGCTGGCGGGCGCGATCGGGATGACGGTGTCGGTCTATCAGCATATCAACGTGCGTTTCAACACGCCGCGCTGGTGGCGGTTCATCTTCAACACCGTCGAGCATCACTCGGTCCACCACTCGCAGGACTATGAGGCTACGCGCAGCAACTATTCGGGCACCTGGATCATCTGGGACCGCATTTTCGGCACCTGCGTCGATGGCGAGGCCGAGCTGCTGGGTATGGAAGGTGGCCGCCGCATGCACATCGGTGAGACGATGATCTTCCCCTTCCGTGAAGGCTGGCGCTCGACGAAGGCTGCTCTGGAGCGACGCTTCGGTGGCGGGACTGCGGTTCCGGCGCAGCTGGAACCGGCGGAGTGAACGGCGCTGCGACCAGTCTGCGTCAGGAACGTTCGCTCATGCAGGGACTGAAGCTCCCCTTCGTCGACAATATCTGGCGCGTGCGGGGTGAGGTTCCGATCGATCCGTCGCTGACCGCCGAGGAAGCTTTCGCCCGGATCGATCCGCTGCTGCGCGCGCCCGGCACGACGATCGTGACCGAAGGCGGTGCGCTTGCCTATTCAAAGCACAACCCCGCAGCGCAGGATAAACTGGCGACGTTCACGCGCGGGCGGATGTGGGTCGAGCGTGCAGGCGCTGGCGCGGTGCTGCGCTTCGACCTGTTCAGCCACGCGCTGCTGCTGTGCTTCCTCACCCCGCTGCTGTTCCTCGGCTTTGCGCAGACGGCAATCTTGATCAACAGCTGGGAGGCCTCCAGCACCGAAACCGCCGAGAAGTCCGCCACCAAGAAAGAGGACGAAAAGCCTAAGCCCGTCAAGAAGCTGCACCCTGTCGACGAGTTCCTCGGTGCGCCTGCTCCCGAGGATCCCAAGAAGAAGAAGGAAGAGAAGAAGGACAAGGGCCGTCACTCGCCGGACGAGGGCTATTTCATGGCCGGGCTGTTCGCAATGATCTATCTGGTCGGCCGCTGGCTTGAACCGTTCCTTGTCCGCCGCCGATTGCGCGCACTGTTGAACGTCGCGCCGATTGCCTCCGCCACTGCGGCCTGACCGTCAGGACAGCCGCGCGAAATTGGCAACGCCGGACGCCGGAGCAGAGTTGCGGGGCGCAGCCAAGGTCTGCGCAACCCACGGTTCTGGCACAAGCGACCCGATGGCCGCGATCACCTTGGTCACCTCCTCACCAGCAAGCGCATAGAACACCAGCTTGGCATCCTTGCGGGTGGTTACCAGGCCCGCTTTGCGCAGAACACTCAACTGCTGTGAAAGGGCTGGCTGACCGATCCGTGTCACCTGCTCGATCTCCCCTACATTGCGCTCACCCGCCGTCGCCAGCGCCGAGAGCACGCGCCAGCGCAGCGGATGGGCGAGCGCCTTGAGCGCCTCTATCAGCGCCGAATCATGCATCAATGACGCTCCTCGATATGGCGCAGGAACCAAGCGGTAGCTTCCTCGGCATCGAAAACGGCGTCAAGATCGTGGCTCGGGGTCTCCAGCAGGGGTTCGCCGGGCTGCCAGTTGGCCGGTGCGAGCGCGCCCTTCGCGTCGACGGCCTGCAAACCGTCAAGGATGCGCAGCATCTCCGGCACTGATCTACCAAGGTTCGCCGGATAGCAGGTCATGGCGCGGATCACACCTTTGGGATCGATGAAAAAGGTGGTGCGCACCGCCGCGCTGTCGTTGTCCTGCGCCGAGGCCATGCCGAAGCCGCGGGCGATCACCAGCGTCGGGTCCTCGATGATCGGAAAGCGCACCTCGACGCCGAAACGGTCGCGGATCATGCGTAGCCAGGCGAAGTGCGCGAACAGGCTGTCGACCGAGAGCGCCATCAGCGCGCAGTCCCGCGCCTCGAAGACCGCGGCTTCGCGGGCAAGAGCGACGAATTCGGTGGTGCAGACCGGCGTGAAGTCAGCCGGATGGGAGAACAGAACCAGCCAGCGCCCGCGATAGGCGGAGAGCCGAACCGGGCCGATCGTGCTGCGCGCCTCGAAATCGGGGGCGGTATCGCCGATCCGCAGTCCCGCGCATGGGGGAAGAGGCGTGCCGGGTTGGTCCATGGTGCCTTCATAGCACTTGACTCTCGAATTGCAATACATATACACATTTTATGTAATTGAAAGGCTCAAGGACATGGCCGATCCCGGTGCGGTTCTTCAAGATGCAGTTGATCAGGTGAAGCGCGCCTTTGCCGATCCCGCCTTGCATCCTAAAATCGCCAGCTTTTTCGACCCGGCCACCTACACCGTCACCTACGTGGTCCACGATCCGGAAACCCGTCACGCGGCGATCATCGACTCGGTTCTCGATTACGATCCGGCATCCGGCCGCACAGCGACCCGCTCGGCCGATGCCGTGATTGCCTACGTCGTTTCGCAAAACTTGAAAGTGACTTGGCTACTCGAGACTCATGCCCACGCCGACCATTTCTCGGCGGCGCCCTACCTTCAGCAGCAGCTCGGCGGGAAGATCGCAATTGGGCGCGACATCACCAAGGTGCAGAGCGCGTTCGGAAAGCTGTTCAACGCAGGCCCGCAATTCGCCCGGGACGGATCGCAGTTCGACGCGCTGTTCAGCGACGGCGACACCTTCACCATCGGCAATCTGCCGGTGACGGTGCTGCACGTCCCGGGCCACACTCCGGCATGCATCGCCTATGTCGTGGGCGAGGCGGTGTTCGTGGGCGACACCATGTTCATGCCCGATTACGGCACCGCTCGCGCAGATTTCCCGGGGGGAGACGCGCGTACCCTGTTCCGCTCGCTGCGCCGCATCCTGTCGCTCCCGCCGGAAACGCGTCTGTTCATGTGCCACGACTATCTGCCCGCGAGCCGCGGTCAGCACGTGTGGGAGACCACCGTCGCCGCCGAGCGCGAGGGCAACATCCATGCCCATGACGGCATCACAGAAGACGAGTTCGTGCAGATGCGCGAGGCGCGGGACGCAACGCTCGACATGCCGCGCCTGATCCTGCCTTCGGTGCAGGTGAACATGCGCGCAGGCCACCTGCCGCCGCCCGAAGACAATGGTATTGTCTACCTCAAGATCCCGGTGAATGCGGTATGATCTTGCCCGGTTTTCCTGATGCTGCCCCCCTGCCGGGCATGATCGGCGGGGTGCTGATCGGCCTTGCGGCGGCGGTCATGCTGCTGGGGGCGGGGCGAATTGCCGGAGTGTCCGGCATCGCCGCACGCGCGTTCGGACTGGCGGACAGTTCGCTGTCGCGCGCCGGGGCATGGGCTTTCATCGTCGGCCTGCCGCTCGGCGCGCTGGCGGTGACAAGCCTCACCGCCGCGCCCCCACCGGCCTTTGCCGGGCCAGTCACACTGGCCATCGCCGGGCTGATCGTCGGCATCGGCACTCGGCTCGGCAGCGGCTGCACCAGCGGGCACGGCGTGTGCGGCATGAGCCGCCTCTCGCAGCGCTCTCTGGTCGCCACGGCCACCTTCATGATCACTGGTTTCGCCACCGTCGCGCTGATGAATGCGCTCGGCATCAAGGTGGCGGGATGATGCGCTCTCTTATCGTTCCGCTTCTCTCGGGCACCATCTTCGGTGCGGGGTTGACCATCGGCGGCATGACCGATCCGGCGCGGGTGCGGGGCTTCCTCGACCTGTTCGGGCGTTGGGACCCGACGCTGGCCTTCGTGATGGGCGGGGCAGTGCTGGTGATGGCGCTGGCGTGGACGCTCCAGCGACGGATGCGGCGCCCGGCCTTTGCGACCAGCTTCTCGCTTCCCGAAGCCCGCGACATCACCCCGCGCCTCGTTGCAGGTTCGGCGTTGTTCGGTATCGGCTGGGGCATCGCGGGCCTGTGTCCCGGGCCGGGCTTCGCCGGCTTGGCCATAGCCCCCGCGCCCGCCGCGATCTTTGCTGCCGCGATGCTCGCCGGGATGGCGCTCGTTCGGCTCACCGAGAGAGCCGCCGCCTAGGCGGGGCGCTGCGATGCTCGATCCTCTTCACCTCTCGCTCGGCGGATTGTCGGGCGTGCTCGTCGGCTTCGCGCTTGGTCTTGTGGGCGGAGGCGGTTCGATCCTTGCCGTCCCGCTGATGATCTACCTCGTGGGCGTGAAGAACCCCCATGTCGCGATCGGCACCAGCGCGCTTGCCGTGGCAGCCAATGCTGCGACGGGCCTGTTCCAGCACGCCCGGGCGGGAGATGTGCGCTGGCCCTGCGGCCTGACCTATGCGGCTTTCGGGGTTATCGGCGCGCTTGCCGGCTCCACCCTCGGCAAGAGCTTCGACGGGGAGAAGCTGCTGTTCCTTTTCGCGCTGCTGATGCTGGCGGTGGGCACGCTGATGCTGCGTGGCCGCAAGACGGCGGGCACCCCCGACGTGAGACTGGACCGCAACAACGCTCCGCGCCTGATCGCCTACGGCGTCGGCACCGGCGCCTTCAGCGGGTTCTTCGGGATCGGCGGGGGCTTCCTGATCGTGCCGGGCCTGATCGCCTCGACCGACATGATGATGATCAACGCGGTCGGGACAAGCCTGGTCGCGGTTTCCGCCTTCGGGCTTGCGACGGCAGTCAACTATGCCGCCTCGGGGCTGGTCGACTGGCTGCTGGCAGGGGTGTTCATTATCGGCGGGATCGCAGGCGGGCTGATCGGCACGCGGCTGTCGCACTGGCTTTCGTCCGGCGGTCAGCTCAGGACCGTGTTTGCGCTGCTGATCTTCGCCGTTGCATTCTACATGCTGTTCAAGAGCGGACAGGCGCTGTGGGGATGACCCCGGCCGCGCTTGTCTCTGCATCGCCGCCCAATTGGCACGGCCCGGTCCGCTCACGGTGCAACCCTTTCGCCCCCAAACCGTATATCGGGTGCAGCGATTGCAATTGATCGCGTGACCCGAGGGATTAGCTGCCAGCCATGTTCGACCAACTCGACGCCCTGCTGCTCGCGCGGATCCAGTTCGCCTTCACTGTGAGCTTCCACTTCTTCTTTCCTGCCTTCTCGATCGGGCTGGCGAGCTATCTCGCGGTGCTCGAAGGCCTGTGGCTGAAGACTGGCAAGAGCGTCTATCTCGACCTGTTCAAGTACTGGCTGAAGATTTTCGCGATCGCTTTTGCGATGGGCGTCGTTTCGGGCATCGTCATGTCCTACCAGTTCGGCACCAACTGGTCCGTGTTCTCCGACGTCGCAGGGCCTGTGATCGGTCCGCTGATGGCCTACGAAGTCTTGACCGCCTTCTTTCTGGAGGCGGGCTTCCTCGGCGTGATGCTGTTCGGAATGCAGAAGGTCGGCAAGAAACTGCACTTCGCCGCGACGCTGATGGTGGCGCTGGGCACCTTCGTATCGGCCTTCTGGATTCTCTCGGTCAATTCCTGGATGCAGACGCCGACGGGTTACATCCTCGGCGACAACGGCCAGTATCTTCCGGGCGAGAGCTGGATCGACATCATCTTCAACCCCAGCTTCCCCTACCGCCTCGTCCATACGGTGATGGCGGCCTACCTCACCACCGCCTTCGTGGTGGGCGCGGTGGGCGCGTGGCACCTGCTCAAGGACCGCGCCAATCCGCACGCCCGCAAGATGTTTTCGATGGCAATGTGGATGGCCGCGATCGTCACCCCGGCGCAGATCTTTGCCGGCGACATGCACGGGCTCAACACCCTCGAACACCAGCCCGCCAAGGTCATGGCGATGGAGGGGCACTATCAGTCACATCCCGAAGGCGCGCCGCTGATCCTGTTCGGCATCCCCGACAGCGAGGCGCGGACGGTGCGCTATGCGATCGAGATTCCCAAGGCCTCCTCTTTGATCCTCAAGCATGATCTGGACGCGCCGCTCGCCGGGCTCGACACCGTGCCCGACGAACTCGAGCCGCCCGTGCCGGTCGTGTTCTGGAGCTTCCGCGTCATGGTCGGAATTGGCTTCGCGATGCTCGGCATCGGTCTGTGGAGCCTGTGGGGGCGGGTGCGGGGCACGCTCTACGACCTCCCCTGGCTGCACCGCGCCGCGGTGCTGATGGGGCCTTCCGGCTTTGCTGCCGTGCTCGCCGGGTGGATCACCACCGAGGTCGGGCGCCAGCCTTTCGTCATCTACGGCCTGTTGCGAACGGCCGACGCGGCGAGCCCCCTCGATGCGCCCGCGGTCGCTGCCTCGCTGCTCGCTTTCGTCATCGTCTACTTCACCGTCTTCGGCATCGGCGTGTGGTATATCCTCAAGCTGATGGGCAATGCCCCGCACGCAGGCGAATATGGCGTCAAGCGCGGCGATGTCGGTCCGATCCGCACCGCAGGCATCACACCCGGACCGACCCAGAACCCGGGCGGCGCGGAGACGCTCCCCTCCGCCAGTCCCGAGAAGGAGCCCGCCTGATGGACCTCACCGTCATCTGGGCCTTCATCATCGCCTTCGCGGTCTTCGCCTATGTGGTGATGGACGGTTTCGACCTCGGCATCGGCATCCTGTTCCCGACCTTCGCCGCCGGGCGCGAGCGGGACAGGGCGATGAACTCGATCGCGCCGGTGTGGGATGGCAACGAGACATGGCTGGTGCTGGGGGGAGGGGGGCTCTTCGCCGCTTTCCCGCTGGCCTATGCAGTCATTCTGCCTGCGACCTATCCGCTGATCATCGCGATGCTGCTGGGCCTGGTGTTCCGCGGCGTGGCCTTCGAATACCGCTGGCGCGATCCGGGGCATCAGCGATTCTGGGACATGGCCTTCACCGGCGGCAGCTTCGTCGCGGCACTTGCGCAGGGGATGACGCTGGGCGCTCTGCTGCAAGGCATCGAGATCGAGGGCCGCGCCTATGCGGGCAGCTGGTGGGACTGGCTGACGCCCTACACCCTCCTGACCGGCCTCGGCACGGTCGCGGGCTATGCGCTGCTGGGCAGCACCTGGCTGATCTGGAAGCTTGATGGTGAGGAGCAGAACCACGCCCGCAAGCTCGCCATCTGGGCCGGTGGGGCGACGATCGTGCTGATGGGCGCGGTCAGCCTCTACAACATTGCGCTAAATGCGGAATACGCCGCGCACTGGCTGGCCGCCCCGCAGATCTACTGGGTCGCGCCTGTGCCGATCGTGACCGCGGTGGTTTCGCTCTCGCTGCTCCATGGCATTCTCAAGGCCCGCAATTCCAAGCCCTTCTGGCTCGCCATCGCGCTGTTCTTTCTGGGGATGAGCGGGCTTGGGGTGACGATCTGGCCCTATGTCGTGCCGCCCGGGCTCACCATCTGGGACGCCGCCGCGCCCGAACGCAGCCAGATCTTCATGCTGATCGGCGTTGCGATCACCATGCCGCTGATCATCGGCTACACCGCGTGGGCATACTGGGTGTTCCGCGGCAAGGTTGCGGACGAAGGCTATCACTGATGCTCATGCCGCCCGAGCCTCCTCCCGAACCGCCGCTGTGGCAGCGCCTCCTGTGGATGGCGGGCATCTGGGCGGCGAGCGTCGCGGTTTTGGGCGCGGTCGCTTACATCATCCGCCTGTGGATCGCACCCTGATGGTCAAGGTTTGGTACGACGGTGCCTGCCCGCTGTGCCTGCGCGAGATCGCGCTGATGCGGCGGCTTGACAGGCGCGGAGACATCACCTTCGTCGATGTCTCCGCGGGCGCCGACCCGTCCTGCCCGGTCGACCGCGCTCAGCTGCTTGCCCGCTTCCATGCCGAGGAGGACGGCGTGGTGCATTCGGGGGCGGCCGCCTTTGCCGCGATGTGGCGCGCGATACCGCTGCTGCGCCCGCTCGGCCTCGCCGCGCGCTGGTCGCCGGTGCTGCGCTTGCTTGAGGCCGCCTATCTCCGCTTTCTCAAGGTCCGGCCGCGGCTCCAGCGCCTGTTCGCCTAGAAAAGCGCTTGCCCTCCGGCAAAGCATCGGCTGATCTGCCCGGCAAACACAACGGGAGAGAGCCGCCGCCATGACCTATTTCGGCGCGATGCAGAACGAGATCTACAACGCCGGCCTCAAGGGCATCCTGCCCACCTGGCCGGTCGATTTCGCCACCCTCGAAAAGCGCGCGCACGAGGCGCTGGGGCCGAGCCTTACCAACTATGTCGCAGGCGGCTGCGGGGACGAGCACACACAGGACCAGAACGCTGCGGCCTTCCGCCACTGGGGCATGGTCCCGCGCATGATGGTCGATTGCAGCACACGCGATCTTTCCATCGAGCTGTTCGGCCACCGTTACCCCACGCCGCTGTTCATGGCCCCCATCGGCCTCAACGGCGAAGCGTCGCAGGACCGCCACGGCGATATCGCCGCCGCCCGCGCCTCGGCGCTGACGGGAGTGCCGTTCTGCGCCTCCACGCTGGCCAATGACCCGCTGGAGGACGTCAAGGCCGCCTGCGGGGACACGCCCGCATGGTTCCAGCTCTACACGCCGAAGAACCGCGAGCTTGCGGAAAGTCTGATCCGACGCGCCGAGGAGGCGGGCTACACGGCGCTGGTGGTGACGCTCGATACGTGGGTCACGGGCTGGCGCCCGCGCGATCTCAATGCCTCGAACTTTCCGCAGCTGCGGGGAAAGGTGCTCCAGAATTACTTCACCGATCCCGTGTTCCGTTCGCTGCTGGCCAAGCCACCCGAGGAGGATCCGGCGGCGGCGATCTTCACCTGGGCGGCGACCTTCGGGCAGGTGCTGACGTGGGAGGATATGGCGTGGTTCAAGTCCGTCACGAAGCTGCCGATTGTCCTGAAAGGCATCTGCCACCCGGATGACGCGCGGCGTGCGGTCGATCACGGCGCCGATGCGGTCTACTGTTCGAACCATGGCGGGCGGCAGGCGAACGGGGGAATTGCGACCATCGATCTGCTCGCCGATGTGGTCGCGGCGGCTGGCGATACTCCGGTGCTTTTCGATAGCGGTGTGCGTTCGGGCACGGATGCGGTGAAAGCTCTGGCGATGGGCGCGCGCGCGGTCGGCGTGGGGCGGCCCTATACCTATGGCCTTGCGCTCGGTGGGGCGGAAGGGGCGGCATGGGTGCTGCGCTCGATCCTCGCCGAGGCCGACCTCCTTATGGCGGTGAACGGCTACCCGACACTGGCCGATGTGCGCGCTGCGGGGGTGCGGCGGACTGCCACCTGACCGGACTTCGCCACACCCGGGAACCAATGCGACGAATCGCGGCTTACAGATCTTGACGGGCCTCTAGGGATTCCCCCTCAGTCCCGCGTTTGGACTCGTTTTATCCACAGATTTGATGTTAGTTGGCGTGATAGAAAACGCGTGATTCGGGGACGCAACCTATGGAAAGACCGACTATCTGGTCGAGCCGGCCAGATCCCATGCGCCGCACGGTGTGCCTTCACGATGAACATTCGCGCCGCGCGCGCTACGGGCGCATTCAGCCGATGGAGCCGCGCAAGTCGCTGTTCTCGCGCATCGCCGGCATGATTCCGCTCTCCTGAACCCGGGTTAGCCGCCTGCCTTGGCGAGCATGACCAGCTTCGTCTCGGTAAAGGCGAGGTAACCTTCCTCGCCGCCTTCCGAACCGAACCCGCTGTCGCCAACCCCGCCGAACGGGGTTTCCGGTGAGGAAACAATCAGCTGGTTGATCCCGACCATGCCTGCGCGCAGCGACCGGCCGAGGTAGTGCGCTTCATCAAGGTCCCCCGAAAAGGCGTAGGCGGCAAGGCCGTAGCGCAGGCTGTTGGCGATGCCGACCGCGTCCTCGATGGTCTCGAAGGGCACAATTCCGGCGATCGGGCCGAAGGGCTCCTCGAGCATGAAGCGGCTGTCGGGGGCCGGATTGGCGATGACCGTCGGGGGGAAGAAGAACCCCTTTCCTTCCAGCGCCTTGCCGCCGGTGACCACCTCGCCCCGGTTGCCGCCAGCGTCGGCCACCACCTGCTCCATGGCCGAGACCCGGCGAGCATGGGCGAGGGGGCCCATGTCGACGCTGGGGTCTGCGCCGGGATCGCCGACCTTGAGCTTGCTGGCGCGCGCGGCGAATTCGGCGACGAACTCCTCGTACACTTCCCGGGCGACGAGGAACCGCGTCGGGGAGACGCAGACCTGCCCGGCATTGCGGAACTTGGTGCTGGCGCACATCGCCACGGCCCGCGTAAGGTCAGCATTTTTGCTCACGATTACAGGAGCATGTCCGCCAAGCTCGGGGGCGAACCGCTTCATGTGGGTGGCCGCCAGCGCGCCCAGCTGCTTGCCCACCGCCGTCGATCCGGTGAAGCTCACTTTGCGGGTGACGGGCGAGGCGATGAGGTGTTCGGCGACCGGGCCGGGGTCGCCGTGGACGAGGTTCAGCACGCCTGAGGGCAGACCCGCATCGACAAAGCAGGCGATCAGCATTTGCGCGCAGCCCGGCGTGTTTTCCGCTGGTTTGAGGATCGCGGTGCACCCCGCGGCGAGCGCGCCGCCGATCTTCTTGGCGGGTAGGTTGACCGGGAAATTCCACGGGGTGAGCAGCACCGCGGGGCCGATCGGCTCGTGCGTCACCATCTGCGAAATCAGCGCCTGGCCGCGTGTCGGGATCAGCCGCCCGCCGCGCCGCTTGGCTTCTTCCCCAAGGAAATCAATGGTATCGGCAGCCGAAATAATCTCGCCCACCCCTTGTGCATGGGGCTTGCCCATCTCGGCGGTGATGACCTTGGCGATGGCGTCCGCGCGTTCGCGCATCAGGTCGGCGGCGCGGCGCAAGACCGCGTGGCGCTCGGCGCCGGAGGTGCGGCTCCACAGGGGGAAGGCATCGTCCGCCGCCTTGAGCGCGGCGTCGAGCTGGGCGGTGCTCGCCTTCGGGCAGGCCCCGAGCACCGCGCCGGTGGCGGGGTTGACGACGTCCATCGTGCCCGCTTCGCCGTCCGCAATCCACTGGCCGCCGATGAACATCGTGAGGGTCGGATAGGCAGTCATCGGCGGGTTCCTCCGGTTCAAGCGCGGGGCGATGTTCCACGTGAAACATCGCTTTGGCGGGGGGTCTGGACGGGGTCTAGGCGGGGTCTGGCAGGGGTCTAGGTGGGGTCTGGCGCCGGTCTGGCAAGAGCTGACGGCAATCTACACCGCCACCACCTGCTGTTCGATGGCGCCGAAGATCGAATGGTTGGCGCCGTCGCGCATTTCAATCCGCACAGAGTCGCCCGCCTGCATGAACGGGGTTGCGGGCGCGCCGCCCGTGATCGTCTCGATCATGCGGATTTCGGCGATGCAGGAATAGCCCGCGCCGCCCTCTGCCACCGGACGTCCCGGCCCACCATCGGCGCCCTTGTTCGAGATCGTGCCGGTGCCGATCACCGTGCCGGCACACAGATTGCGCGTCTTGGCCGCGTGCGCCACCAGCTGGGCCAAGTTGAAGGTCGCATCGACCCCGGCGTTCGCCCGGCCGAAGGGCGCTCCGTTCAAATCGACCATCAGCGGCAGGTGGATCAGCGCGTCCTTCCACGCCTCGCCCAGCTCGTCCGGCGTCACCGCCACCGGCGAGAAGGCGCTCGCAGGCTTGGACTGGAAGAAGCCGAAGCCCTTTTCGAGTTCCGCCGGGATCAGCCCGCGCAAGGACACATCGTTGACCAGCATCAGCAGGCGGATGTGCCCCGCCGCTTCCTCGACCGAACAGCCCATCGGCACGTCGCCGGTGATGCAGGCGATCTCGCCCTCCATGTCGCAGCCCCATGCCGGATCGCCCAAGGGGATGTCCTGCCGGGGCCGGAGGAACGAATCCGAGCCGCCCTGATACATCAGCGGATCGTGGTAGAAGCTCTCGGGCACCTTGGCCCCGCGCGCCTGCCGGACGAGTTCGACATGGTTGATATAGGCGCTGCCATCGGCCCACTGATAGGCGCGCGGCAGGGGAGAATGCGCCTGGCGTTCATGGAACCGCTCGCACGGCACGGTCTCGTGCTCGACATCGCGGGCGAGCACTTCGAGCTCGGGCGCGATCCGCTCCCAATCGTCGAGCGCGGCCTGCATGGTCGGCGCGATATAGCCCGCCGCACAGCACCGCGTGAGGTCCTTCGATACCACCACCAGCATGCCATCGCGCGTGCCGTTGTCGAGGGTTGCGAGTTTCATTCTGTGTCCTCCCGAGACGTGTTCTTATGGCGCATCCACCTGCCTGTCCGGGTGCGCCGCCGCAAAGGCGGGGAGCGCAAGGCAGGCGGCTTCGATGCGGGTGAGGTGGGGACTGGCCGACAGATCATGGGCGAACCGCCGTGCGTTGTAGAGCTGGGGCACCAGCACCACCTCGAACAGGCCGGGCGCCGCGCCGTTGAGGAAATCGCCCGTACCCCACTGCGCAAGGCGCGCCTCGACCGGATCGAGGGTGCGCTTCAGCCAGGTGCGGTACCATTGGTCGATCTCGTCCTGCGTGTGGCCGAGCGGGTCCTTCAGGTATTTCAGCACCGGCAGGTTGTTGACCGCGTGGATCTCGGTCGCAATGGCATAGGCGAGCTCGCGCGTCCGGTAGCGGCCTTCGATGTCGCGCGGCAGGAAGGCGGGATCGGGAAAAGCCTCGTCCAGCCATTCGAGCAGCGCCATCGACTGCACCCGGTCATGCCCGTCCGCCTCCAGCAGCGGAAGCGAGCCGAAGGGGTTGCGCTGCGTGAAGGCGGCGTCCTTGTTCTCGCCCGTGACAAGATTGACAGGGATGTTCTCGAAGGGAAGGCCCTTCAGGCCAAGGGCGATGCGCAGACGATAGGACGTGGAGCTCCGGAAATAGCCGTAGAGTTTCATCGTGCTCATGGCGCCGCCATTGCAGGGTTCACGCGGGCGGGCAAGTCTGGGTTGAGAAGTTCGCTTGCGCCCGATCCCTGCAATTCTCCGCTTCTCCGGGCTTGGCCTGTAGTCCGCGTATTTTCGGCGGCCCGAAGAAAATCACGGATCGGCCCGCCATCGGAAGGGCCGCGCGCGAAAGCGCGCAAACGGCAGGCGCTCGCGCCGCCAAGGCTGGAACCAGCGCCGGGGCCTGCGGGCCGCAAAGCAATCAAGAAGGAGGCGCCGGTTCAGGTCCGGCGCAAGGGAGAGGCCTGTTCCCCGAACACCCTCACCCCCGCGTCAGCACTCCGTTGACGGTATCGAGCAGCTTCGCCGGCGGGCACGGCTTCACCAGCGTCGTCGCTCCCGGAAAGCGGGCGGCCAGCGCGCCGCTGTCGGCCGGTTCGGAGTGCAGGATCACCGGGACGTTGTCGTCCATCAGCTTCTGCGCCAGTTCGAGGCTGAGCCCGTCGACCAGTTCGATATCCAGCAGCGCCAGATCGGGTTTGGCCTTCTGGCACGCCAGCATCGCCGATGAAATCCCCGCATGGGGGCCTTCGACCTCATACCCCGCTTCCTCGAAGGTGTCACACAGATCGAAGGCTGTAATGTACTCGTCTTCGGCCACCAAGATCCGCAAAGCCATCGGTCCACTCCCCGTCCCTTCGAATCCCAAGAGGGGACTGTATCACGGTTTGGACGTCAAGCTTGCGGGAATCTCATCCATTCCTGCCGAAAGTTGCAGCAAAACCCGATTCGTCGCCCGCAGCGAGCAGCCGGGCCTGTTCGACCCATTGATCGCGGACGATCCGCCCTGCAAAACGGCCGAGCTTCGCGTCGATCCGCTCGATCTCCTCCGGGGTCCAGGCGGCGATCTGGGCGAAGCTGGTGATGCCGAATTCGCCGAGCAGCGCGGCCAGCTTGGGGCCGAGGCCCTTGATGCGGGTGAGATCATCGCCGGTGCCGGGGGCTGCAGGGGCCGGATCTGCGATCGGAGCAGCTGGCACTTCGGGGCCCGCCTCGGCATCGGTGCCGAGCGGGGCGGCGGCGGTGGGCTGGCTGTTGGCGGCGGCCGATAGCGGGCCCTGGATCGTCTCGATCCCGCGCGGCGCGTCGATCAGAGCGTGATTGCGCTGCGCGGGTGCAGCCCCTTCCGACAGCACGTCGCGGGCGATGCCGGGGGCGTGGCCGTCCGCATCGGTGATCCGCGCCTTGCGGTTGGAGCGGACGAACAGCCACACCAGCACCGCCAACACGGCGAGAGCGATGAGGATCAGCGGCAGATAGGAGGCAGGATCGGCGGACATGGTGATGGTGGCTCCCTGGAGAATCGCTTCGGGCCGCGTCCTCTAGCAGCCGCGCGCGGCTTGGCCCAAGGGCACAGGTTGCCTTTACCGCCGGTTCAGGCGCCGTTGCTCTGCGGATCGGGGACGACCTGCTTCCTGAACAGCACCTTGTCGTTCTCGTCGAACCCGCGCCGCCAGATCACCAGCGCATAGGTCGCAAGGATCGCAGGGACGCCGACAACAAGCTCGACCCATTCGGGGAGAAAGGTGAAGCCATAGCCCACCACCACGGCGGGCGCGGCGGCATAGACCAGCGCCCAGCGCCAGTTGCTGACCGGCGCCTTGAGCAGGTGCTTGAGGAGCAGCGCCTTGACCAGCGAGGACACCGCCAGCGCGATCAGCAGCGCGCCCGCCGCGCCCGCCGCCTCGTAGCCCTTGCCGAGCCCGAAGGCGTCCGCCGCCTCGATCAGCGCGATGGTGAGCGCGGCCTGCAGGGCGATCACCCCGACGCTGATCGCCAGATTGCGCTTCCTTGCGATGTAGACCAGCACGCTTTCCGAGACGACCGCCATCGAGGCGGCGACCTCGGCCGCCAGCAGGAAGGCGAGCGCGGCGGTGCCGGCGACATAGTCCGGCCCCCACAGGCCCATCACCGCCTCGCCCGGGATGCCGCAGATGAGCGCGATGCCCAGCTGCACCGCGATGATCCAGAACCCCACTTGCCGCACCTGCGCGGCGATCGCCTCCATGTTGCCGATGCGCAGGTTCTTGGTGATCACCGGCGAAAGGATCGGCTCGAAGCTGGTCTTCAGCTTCTGCGGCAGCGAGGCGATCTGCTGGGCGGCGTAATAGATGCCGACTGCCTGCGGGGGCGCAAAGAGGCCGAGGATGAAGATGTCGAGCAGCCGCGTCCCGCGCTCGATCGCGTCGGCGCCGACGATCGGGAAGGCGCGGGACGACATCGCCAGCATCGCGCGGGCCTGCGGGTGCCAGCCCTTCGGCAGCCCGAAGGTGCGAAGGAACGGCCACAGCGCCGTCAGCAGCCCGGCATAGATCGAGGCGATGAAGGCCAGCGCCAGCCCCGCATCGCGGGTCGCGGGGATGAAGAAGAACGCGCCTGCCGCAATCGAGATCGTCCAAGGTTCGACCACCGCCCGCGCCCGCACCGTGGTGGCGATGTCGAAGCGGTAGGCCTGCGCCGCCAGCAGGATCTCGGTAACGGCGAAGGCGGGGATCGTCGCGACCAGCCAGATGTCGAGCCGCGAGTTCATCCCGTTGGGGAACATCGGTTCGGGGAAGACCAGCAGCAGCGCCGCCGCCAGCGCCGAGTAGCCGAGCGCCAGCAGCAGCCCGTCATAGACGAGGTTGGTCTCGGCCGCCCGGTTCTCTCCCGCACCTTCCGACAAGCGCTGTGCAAGGCCGCGCTTTTCCCCGAGGGAACAGATCAGCGCGACGATCTCGATCAGCACCAACGCCGAGGCGAAGCGGCCCAGCGCCTCTGCGCCATACAGGCGGGTGGCGATGACGAGGAAGGGGATGCGCGCGATCAGCCGGACGACGAAGCCCAGCGTGTTGGTCCGCCCGCCCTTGGCGAGCCGGGCCAGATCGTCGCTGTCCTCCGGGGCGGCGGGTGCCACGGGTGGTGTCACGCCCTGAGGTCCCTGGCGTCGCTCTCCAGTTCGGCGCGCAAGGGACGGGCAAGCAGCGCGGCGACGATGCTGCGCGCGTCCTCGCCCTTGAGGATCGCATCGACCGCCGCGACGATCGGCATCGCGATGCCGCGCCGTGCGGCAAGATCGGTGAGCACGGGCGCGGTGTATGCCCCTTCGGCGACGGTGCGGCGGTCGGCCATGAGGTCCGCGGCGCGCGCGCCCTCTCCCAAGGCTTTGCCGAGCGAGAAATTGCGGCTGGAAGTGCTGGAGCAGGTCAGCACCAGATCGCCAAGGCCGCACAGGCCGGAGAGCGTTTCGACCTCGGCCCCCAGCGCCTCACCGAAGCGCAGCATCTCGGCATAGCCGCGCGCAATCAGCGCCGCGCGCGCGTTCTGGCCGAGCGCCAGCCCCTCGACCACCCCGCAGGCGATGGCGAGCACGTTCTTGACCGCCCCGCCGATCTCCGCGCCGGTGACGTCGTCCGAGTAATAGGGCCGGAACGTGGGCCGCGCGATGGCCGGCGCGAGCCGCTCCCACTGCGCCCGCCCGCCCTCGCAGGCGAGGGTGACGGCGGTGGGCAGGCCCGCGGCGACCTCATGCGCGAAGGTCGGGCCGGAGAGCACCGCGATGGCGCTGCCGGGCGCGGCGGCGCGGGCGACGTCGTTCATCAGGCGGCCCGTGCCCGCCTCGATCCCCTTGGAGCACAGCACCAGATCGCGGGGGGGGCGCGGCAGGCCCGCCAGCACCTTCCCGAGCACCTGCGCGGGGGTGACCACCAGCACGGTGTCGATGGCGGCGAAGTCGGCAAGGTTGCCGGTTGCGCGGATCGTCGGCGCAAGGGTGGCAGAGGGCAGGTAGAGCGGGTTGCGGTGTTCGGCGTTGATCGCGGCGGCGACCTCGGGCTCGTAGGCCCACAGGATCACGTCGCGCCCGTCGCGGCTGAGCATCTGCGCGAGCGCGGTGCCCCATGCGCCCGCCCCTATGACGCCGATGGTCGGTGCCCCGCTCATGCCTTCACCCCGGCACCGCGCACCACATCCGCCGCCGGATCGAGCGGCCAGCGCGGGCGCGCGACAAAATCGAGCGGGTCGCCCGCGAAATCCGCGCCGTCGGCCGCCAGCCGCTCGCACCCGGCCCAGGCGATCATCGCGGCATTATCGGTGCACAGCGCCAGCGGCGGGGCGGTGAAGCGCATCGCGTGCTTTGCCGCGAGGGCTTCGAGTGCGGCGCGCACGGTCCTGTTCGCCGCCACGCCGCCTGCCACGACCAGCGCGGGGAAGGGGCCTGCGGTCGCCAGCGCACGCTCAAGCCGGTCGATCAGGCATTCGACGGCGGCCTGCTGGAAGCTCGCGGCGATGTCGGCAGAGCTGTGATCGCCGCTCTCCTTCGCCCGCAGCACCGCGCTCTTCAGCCCCGCAAAGGAGAAATGCGGTTCCTTCGTGCCCTTGAGCGGCCGGGGCAGGGGCACCGCCGTGGGAGCGCCCTCGATCGCCAGCCGCTCCACGGCAGGCCCGCCGGGATAGCCGAGCCCGAGGATCTTGGCGGTCTTGTCGAAGGCCTCGCCCAGCGCATCGTCGATGGTGGTGGCAAGCCGGCGATACGTGCCCACGCCCTCGACGCTAAGGATCTGGCAATGCCCGCCCGAGACGAGCAGCAGCAGATAGGGAAATTCCAGAGCGCGGTCCGCCAGCCGCGGGGACAGGGCGTGCCCTTCGAGGTGGTTGACCGCGATCAGCGGCTTGCCTGCCGCCATCGCCAGTGCCTTGGCGCTCACCAGCCCGACCATCACCCCGCCGATCAGCCCCGGCCCTGCCGTGGCGGCGATCGCGTCGACATCGGCGAGGGCCACACCCGCCTCGCCCATCACCTTTTCGAGCATCGGGGCGAGCCGTTCGGCATGGGCGCGGGCGGCGATTTCGGGAACGACGCCGCCATAGGGGGCGTGGCTCTCGTCCTGACTGGCGATCGCCTGCGCCACGATCGTGCGGTCGCCGCGCACCAGTGCGACCGCGGTCTCGTCGCAGCTCGATTCGATGCCCAGAACCAGTGGGGAAACCAGCGGCGCGCCGGAAGTGTGTGTTGACGATCCCATCCGGCTTCCATCTAGTCCTTGTGCGGGCTAGAGCAAGCGCGGCCATGACTGAACCTGAACGAAGCTCCCACGACGCCCAGCCCCTGCTGAAGCTGGGCACCCGCAATTCCCCGCTGGCAATGGCCCAGGCCTACGAGACCCGCGCCCGCCTGTGCGCCGCTCACGGCTGGGCCGAAGACGCGGTGGAGATCGTCCCCGTGCTTGCCAGCGGCGACAAGGTGCTCGACCGGCCCCTGTCGGAAATCGGCGGCAAGGCGCTGTGGACCAAGGAACTCGACCAGTGGCTGGGCGAGGGGCGGATCGACCTGTCGGTGCACTCGGCCAAGGATGTCGAGACGATCCGGCCCGGCATCTTCCATTTCCCCGCCTTCCTGCCGCGCGCCGACCGGCGGGATTCGCTGGTGGGCGCATCGAGCATCGCCGCGATCCCGCAGGGTGCGGTCGTGGGCACCAGCGCGCCGCGCCGGGCGGCGCAACTTCTGAACCTGCGCCCCGATTGCAAGGTGGTGACCTTCCGCGGCAATGTCGCCACGCGGCTGAAGAAGCTCGCCGATGGCGAGGCCGACGTGACCTTCCTTGCCGCTGCCGGGCTCGAACGGCTGGGCCAGAGCGAGGTCGGCAACCCGCTCGGTTCGGACGAATGGATCCCGGCGGCAGCACAGGGCGTGATCGCCATCGAATGCCGTGCCGATGATGCACGCACGAGCGCGCTCCTCGCCGCGATCGACCACGCCCCCACCCGCGCCGAACTGGAGGCCGAGCGCGCGTTACTCGCTCACCTCGGCGGCACATGCCATTCGCCGGTCGCGGTGCTGTGCGAAGGCGAGGGAGAGACCCTGACCATGCGCGCCGCGCTGTTCTCCCCCGACGGGGCCGAACGGATCGAGGGCAGCGCCAGCTTTTCGCCCGGCGATCACGGGCCGGTCAAGGCGCTTGCCGCCGATCTTCTCGCGCGCGCGCCGGAAGCCATCGCGGAACATTTCCGGGCAGCGGGCTGACCATGCACTGTCTCGCGCTCAGGCCCGAGCCGGGGCTTGCCGCGACGCTGGACAAGGCCCGGGCGATGGGCCTTCGGGCCACCGGCCATGCCCTCTCCGAGATCCGCGGTGTGGCGTGGGACTGCCCCGATCCTGCCGGGATCGACGGTCTGCTGATCGGCAGCGCCAACGCCATCCTCCACGGCGGCCCGCAGCTCGCGCGCCTTGTGGACAAGCCCATCTACGCCGTGGGCGAGGCGACCGCCGCCGCCGCGCGCGCCGCCGGATTCACGGTTGCCCTGACGGGGACCGGGGGGCTGCAGGGCGTGCTCGACGCGATTGCCGCTCCCTGCCACCTGCTGCGCATCGCGGGCGAGGAGCATGTGCCGCTCGCGCCCCCCACCGGCGTCAGCTTCGCCGAGGTGATCGCCTACCGCTCGGTCGCCCTGCCGCTCGATCCGCAAGCTGCGCTGCTGGCTTCGGGAGAGGCGCTGGTACTGCTCCACTCGGCCGCCACCGCCCGGCACTTTGCCGAGGAATGCGACCGGCTCGGTGTTCCGCGCGCCGCCGTCACGCTCGCCGCGCTCGGCCCGCGGATCGCGGCCGCGGCGGGGGAGGGGTGGGCCGGCGTGCACATCGCCGCGCAGCCGGACGAGGCCACTTTGCTGCAATTGGTGTTTGACTTGTGCGGCCCGGCGCGCTCCATTTCGCAAGCTTCTCACCGGCAGCTGTAAGCGCAGCGCCGCCGAAACACGGATACAGGTCGCAAGAACGGACAGGGATGGCATCGCAAACCGCACCATCGTCGCAGATCATTGGCCGCAAGGCCCCATCGGGCCGGGCACTGCTGCTTGCCGCCTTGCTCGCCTTCGTCGCGGGCGGGGCGCTGGTCGGCTGGGTGATGTGGTACAACCTCGCGGGCCCGCGGGCCGCGCAGCAGCGGGCGGGGACTGTCGCCGAGGCGGGGGCCGATGGCACGCCCGCGCCTCCGGCTGCGCTCGCCGCCAGCCCGACGCCGCTCGCCGCCGCCGCGATCAAGGCCGAGCAGACCGCCGAGCGCGTGGCCGAGCAACAGGGCGGGATCGACCAGCGTCTCGCCGCCGCCGAACAGCGCCTTACCCGGCTGGACCTTCAGGCCCAGGCCGCCGCGGGCAATGCCGCGCGCGCCGAGAGCCTGCTGATCGCCTTCGCCACCCGCCGCGCGGTCGAGCGCGGGGCGGAGCTCGGCTATCTGTCCGATCAGCTGCGCCTGCGCTTCGGCGACCAGTGGCCCAACGCGGTCGGCACGATCATCGATTTCTCGCGCAATCCGATCCGGCTCGACAGCCTTGTCGCGCGGCTCGAAGGGCTTGCGCCGCAGCTGCGCGAAAGCGGGGAGGGGCCATCATGGGGCGCCTTCAAGCGCGAGCTGACTCAGCTGTTCGTTGTGCGCCGCGAAAGCACCCCTTCGCCGCAGCCACAGCGCCGCATGGAACGGGCGCGCTGGGCATTGGAACAGGGGCGGTATCAGGCCGCCATTGACGAGGTGAAGGGGATGCCGGGCGCCGCCAAGGCGGAAGGCTGGATCGCTGATGCGGAGCGTTACAGGAAGGCGATGGAGGCTCTTGAAGTGATCGAGACCGCCGCCGTGCTCGACCAGCGCGGCCTGCGCGACGGGGCGGGCAATCAGGTGCGGCAGCTGAGCCCGCTGGTGGTGCAATAAGGCCCGGCGCAGGCCCACCCCGCTGCGCCTGGCGAGCAAGCTGGCAAGTCTCGCTCCCCTCCCGCTTGCGGGAAGGGCTGGGGGTGGGAATGCGCAGCGCGCCGCTACCCCCGCAGCAGCTCCGGCAAGTCTCCCGACACCCCGCGTGCCTCGTCCATGAAGAACTGCTTGAGCACCGGCGTGCGCTGCACCGCCGCCATGCCGAGGCGGCGCACCGCGCTCGCCGCAGCGCCGGGTACGCCGAACAGGCGGGTGAGGCCATCGGTCGCCAGCGCCACCATGAAGCTGTCGAGCCCGCGCCAGTTCTCGTAACGCTTGAGCAATTCCGGATCGCCCGGATCAAGGCCCAGCCGCGCGCCATCGGCCAGCACCTCGACCAGCGCGCCGACATCCCTCAGGCCCAGGTTCAACCCCTGCCCCGCGATGGGGTGGATGCCATGCGCCGAATCCCCGATCAGGGCGAGGCGCTCGGCGGTGATCTTGGCGGTATGGTGGAAACCCAGTGGGTAGCTTGACCGCTGGCCCACGGTGAGCACCTTGCCCAGCACGCCGCCCATGCGCTTTTCTATTTCCGCCAGAAAGGCCCGGTCGCCCAGCTTGGTGACGCCCGCCGCATCGCTCTCCGACACCGTCCACACCAGCGAGCAGCGGTGCGTGCCGTCGGCATCGTCGTTCAGCGGCAGCAGCGCGAAGGGCCCGGCGGGGTAGAAGATTTCCCACGCCACATTGCCGTGCGGCCTTTCGTGGGTGAGGCCGCAGATGATCGCGCGGTGCTTGTAATCCCACTTGGCGATGCTGATCCCTGCCGCATCGCGGGTGGGGGACTGGCGGCCTTCCGCTGCCACCATCAACCGGCCCTTGAACTTGCGCCCGTCGGCCAGCACCGCGGCGACGCCGTATTCGCTGCGCTGGCGTTCCACGACGGTGGCGAGCGGGGTCCATTCGATCAGCGGCTCCTTGGCCGCCGCCTCGAACAGCGCGAGGCGCAACCGGCGGTTGGGGAACATCCGGCCGAGCGTTCCGCCGCCTTCGCCGGGGACGAAGTCGAGCCTTCCGGGCTTCTGCTGATCGGTCACGGCGATGCTGGCGATGTCGCAGGCGAATTGCTCCAGCCCCTCGGCGATGCCGATATTCTCAAACAGGTGCCAGCTTGCGGTGGAGATCGCGGTGGCGCGGTCGTCGAAGCCTTCTGCGGTCAGCTCGGCCGGATCGGCGCGGTCGATCACGTGGCTCGACAGCCCCTTCTTCGCCGCCGCCAGCGCCAGTGTCATCCCCACCAGTCCGCCGCCGAGGATCACGAGGTCGCGCGGCCCCCCGGCCTCTTGAAGATTGTCTGAAGTCGCTGTCACCTTGGCCGCTCCGATTGCGAAGTTATGCGGCCAAGCCTAGAGGGTAGCCGGTGCCGCAAGCAAGAATCTTCCCCCCTCTGATCCGACAATTCGCTGCATGGGTGCTTGCGCTTGTCGCAAGTCTGGTGCTGGTCGCGCCTGCCGGGGCGCAGGAGGCGGGCGGGCGCAAGGCCAATTTCGGCGACAGCAACATCGCGGTCGCCCTTTACGCCGAGGGCCAGCCTGCCGAGGGCAAGGAATGGCTCCTCGCCCTGCGCTTCACCCCGAGCGCGCCCGAATGGCACGGCTACTGGTCGAACCCCGGCGATGCGGGGGCGGGGATGACGCTTGCCCTTGACCTACCGCCCGATTGGGAAGTGGGCGAGGCGCGCTATCCCGTGCCTGAACAGCTGGTGATCAGCGGGTTGATGAACCACGTCTACAAGGGCGCCTACACCGTGCTGGTGCCGGTGACCCCGGGGCCGAGCGTCAAAAGCTTCACCGGGCCGCTGCGGGGCCATGTCGAATACCTCGCCTGCACCGACCAGATCTGCGTGCCGCAGGACGCGCTGCTGGAGGTGCGCAGCGGCGGCGATTTCGCCCGCTGGCGGGCTGAGGTCGCGCCGCTGCTCGATGCGCGGGCGAGCTACGCCATCAGGGGCAGGACCCTGCGCATCGGCATCCCGCTGCCGCAGGGCATGGAGGTTGCCGACCCCCATGTCTTCGTCGCCAATGAACGGCTGGTCGCCTATGCCGCGCCGCAGACCTTCCGCCGCGTGGGCGACACGCTGGTCGCCGAGATCGCGCTGGACCCCTACGGCACGGGAAAGGCGCAAGGTGTGTCCGGCATCCTAGCCTTCGGAGACGGGGCCAAAAGCGGGGGAGGCGTGCGCTTTGCCGCCGCACTCGGGCCGGTGCCGGGCGGAGGCGACCTGATCGCCGGACCCGCGAAGGCCAGCACTGCGCCGCTGTGGACGCTGTTGCTGGGCGCGCTGCTGGGCGGCCTGTTGCTCAACATCATGCCCTGTGTTTTTCCGATCCTCAGCCTCAAGGCCATTGCGCTCGCCCGTGCCGGGGAAAGCGAGGCTGCCAATGAGGGTGGCGCGCGGGCCGAGGGGCTGGCCTATACCGCAGGCGTTGTGATCGCCTGCCTTGCCCTCGGCGCGCTGCTGCTGGCCCTGCGTGCGGCGGGCGAACAGGTCGGCTGGGCGTTCCAGCTGCAGGAGCCGGGTGTCGTGGTCGCGCTGCTGGTGCTGGCCGCAGCGATCACCGCCAACTTCGCCGGATTGTTCGAGCTGCCCGCGATCTCGGTCAGCATGGGGGGTGAGCGCACCGGTGCCTTCGCCACCGGGCTGCTCGCCGCATTTGTCGCGACGCCCTGCACCGGGCCCTTCATGGCGGCGGCGCTCGGCGCGGCGCTGCTGCTGCCGGCGCCGCAGGCGCTGCTGCTGTTCGGGATGCTCGGGCTGGGGCTGGCGCTGCCGTTCCTGCTGCTGGGTTTCGTGCCGCCCTTGCGGCGGATGCTCCCCCGGCCCGGCGCGTGGATGGAGCGGTTCCGGCGGATCATGGCGATCCCGATGGGGCTGACGGCGCTCGCGCTGCTGTGGCTGACGGTGCAGCTCGGCGGGCGCGGCTTCGGGGTGGCGGCGCTGGTGCTGGTGTTCGGCGTGCTGGTGGGGCTGTTCGTGACCGGCAAGCTGCAACGCGGGGGCAAGATGGCATGGCCCGCCTTCGGGCTGGTGGCCGCGCCCTTCCTCGCCTTCGCGCTGATCGCGCTGCCCAATATGTACGAGGCCAAGGGCGAACAGGCGAAGACAAGCCTGCTCGCCTCCAAGCCCTTCAGCGCCGACACCCTCGCCGCCGCGCGCGCGAGCGGGAAGCCGGTGTTCCTCTACTTCACCGCCGACTGGTGCGTGACCTGCAAGGTCAACGAGGCCGCCGCCATCGAGCGCGAGAGCACGCGCGCGGCGTTCGAGAAGAGAGGCGTGGTCACGCTGGTGGGCGACTGGACCCGGCGCGATGCGGCGATCACGCAGTTCCTGACCGAGCAGGGGGCGGCGGGCGTGCCGCTCTACCTGTGGTATGCGCCCGGCGCCGCGGCGCCTGAGCAGATGCCGCAGGTGCTCACGCCGGCGCTGCTGGAAGAGCGGGCGCGCCAGCGGCCCGGCATGCGTTGACCAGCGCCATCGGCAAGGGGCTGGGGTTGAGCCTGACGAGCCCTGCGCCCGGGACCGTGACAGTCGCCTCGCGCTCGGGCTTCAGGGCGTCCCATTCCCGCTGAAGCGCGGGCACCTCGCCCTGCCACAGCGCCCGCCCGCCGACCGGGGTCGCCGCGACCGGGAAGCGCCCGATCCAGCCGTTGCCGATCAGCGCCAGCAGCGCGCTCGCACCCGCATCGGCAGGGGCATGGCGGGTGATGCGCAGCCTGGCTTCGGGGGTGGCGGACGCGAGACATTCGAGCGCCAGCAGAACCGGCTTGCCGGGCACGCCGTAGACCATGCGCAAGGGATTGGCCGGGGTGCTCGTCCAGATCGCCCCCGTGGTATCGGGCGAGGCGAGCGGCGCGGAAGGTCCGCCGACCGGCCCCAGCAACGAAACCCGCGCGACCGCGGCATCAGTGGGCGGCGGCTTGCAGGCAGACAGCGCGGCCGCCAGACAGAGAATGGCAAGACAGGCGGTGCGGGCTATTGGGAATCGGTCGGGCATCTGACTTCCGACTGGCATTGTCCCCGGCCGTCTTCAAGCGCGCGAGGGTAATCAGGTGGTGATGGGGAGGCGTCCTGCGACATGGCGCGGTCTAGGGCTTGCCCCCCATCTTCTTGTACCGTGTCTTCCCAAACCGCGTCTTCCTCGTCCCGGGCTTGCCCTCGTTGCTGCGGCCGACAATGGGCGCGCGTTTCTGGTCGTCGGGGAGGCCGAGTTCGTCTGCCTCAAGGCGCCGGATTTCGTCGCGCAACCGGCCTGCTTCCTCGAATTCGAGGTTCGCGGCGGCATCGCGCATCCGCTTTTCGAGGTCCTCGATGTAGCTTCTGAGGTTGTGCCCGACGAGGTTGTTGCGCTCGTCATCGCCCGTGTCGACCAGCACAGAATCCTGCGCGGCCGCATGCGCGACGATGTCGTGGATGTTGCGCTTGATCGTCTGCGGCGTGATGCCGTGCTCTTCGTTATAGGCCTGCTGCTTGGCGCGGCGGCGGTCGGTTTCGGCGAGGGCGCGCTCCATGCTGCCGGTGATGCGGTCGGCGTAGAGGATCACCCGGCCATCGACATTGCGCGCGGCGCGGCCGATGGTCTGGATCAGCGAGGTTTCCGAGCGCAGGAAGCCTTCCTTGTCGGCATCGAGAATGCACACCAGCCCGCATTCGGGAATGTCGAGGCCCTCGCGCAGCAGGTTGATGCCGACCAGCACGTCATAGACCCCGAGGCGCAGGTCGCGGATCAGCTCGATGCGTTCGAGCGTCTCGACGTCGGAGTGCATGTAGCGCACCCGCACGCCTGCTTCGTGCATGAACTCGGTCAAGTCTTCGGCCATGCGCTTGGTGAGGGTTGTGACGAGCGTGCGATAGCCCTTGGCGGCGGTCGCCTTGCACTCGGTGATGCAGTCCTGCACCTGATCCTCGACCGGGCGGATTTCCACGGGCGGGTCGATGAGGCCGGTGGGGCGGATCACCTGTTCGGCGAAGACGCCGCCGGTCTGATCCATTTCCCAGTGGCCGGGGGTGGCGCTGACCGCGAAGGTCTGCGGGCGCATCGCGTCCCATTCGTTGAACCGCAAGGGTCGGTTGTCGATGCAGGAGGGGAGGCGGAAGCCGTATTCGGCGAGCGTCAGCTTGCGGCGATGGTCCCCGCGCGCCATCGCCCCGATCTGCGGCACGGTCTGGTGGCTTTCGTCGACAAACAGGAGGGCGTTTTCGGGAAGGTATTCGAACAAGGTCGGCGGCGGTTCGCCGGGAAGGCGGCCGGTGAGGAACCGCGAATAGTTCTCGATGCCTGCGCAGCTTCCCGTCGCGGCGATCATCTCGAGGTCGAAATTGGTGCGCTGTTCCAATCGCTGGCGTTCGAGCAGCTTGCCCTCGGCCTCCAGCTCCTTGAGCCGCTCCTCCAGCTCGAACTTGATGGCGGCGGCGGCCTGTTTCATCGTCGGGCCGGGCGTGACGTAGTGCGAATTGGCATAGACCCGCACCTTCTCCAGCGCGGCGCCCTTGGTGCCGGTGAGCGGATCGAATTCGCTGATCGCCTCGATCTCGTCGCCGAAAAAGCTGACCCGCCAAGCCATGTCCTCGTAGTGCGAGGGGAAGATTTCGAGGCTGTCCCCGCGCACGCGGAAGCAGCCGCGGGTGAAGGCAGCGTCGTTCCTCTTGTATTGCAGCGCGACGAGCTTGCGGATCAGCTCGCGCTGGTCGACGACTTCGCCGACCTTGATGTCGAAGATCATCGCCGAGTACGTCTCGACCGAGCCGATCCCGTAGAGGCATGACACGGACGCGACGATGATGACATCGTCCCGCTCCAGCAGCGCGCGGGTGGCCGAGTGGCGCATCCGGTCGATCGCCTCGTTCACGCTCGACTCTTTCTCGATGTAGGTGTCCGAGCGCGGGACGTAGGCTTCGGGCTGGTAGTAGTCGTAGTAGGAGACGAAATACTCGACCGCGTTTTCGGGGAAGAAACTCTTGAACTCGCCGTAAAGCTGCGCGGCGAGGATCTTGTTGGGGGCGAGCACCAGCGCGGGGCGCTGCAAGGTTTCGATCACCTTGGCCATGGTGAAGGTCTTGCCGCTGCCGGTCACGCCCAGCAGCACCTGCGTCTTCTCGCCGTCCAGCGCAGCGCCCACCAGTTCGCGGATCGCGGTCGGCTGGTCGCCTGCCGGTTCATAATCGGACACCAGCTTGAAGGGGATGCCGCCCATCGACTTGTCGGGGCGAGCAGGGCGGTGCGGCGTGAAATCGGCGCCCGTTTCGGGCTCGTCCAGTCCGCGGCGGATCACGAGTTCGGCCATGCGCAAGGTATGGGGAACAAAGCGGGCACGTGCAAGGCGCGGCGCGGCGCTCTCGCGCTTTTCGGGGCACGGATCGCGGCGAATGCCGTTATGCTGTTGCAGACCAGGCAGGAGACGAGGACATGACACGCATCACCACCATCGCAGCGGTCGCTGCCGCAGCCCTGCTCGCGGGCTGTTCCGGCGGGGGCGGCGAGGCCGATGCGGGCGGCGAGGTCAGCGTCAAGGAGGCGGTCGATGCCGCCAGGGCTGACATGCCCAAGCCCCAGCCCGGCCTCTACAAGACCACCGTGACCATGACCGGGCTCGACATCCCCGGCCTGCCGGCGGAGATGGCGGGGCACGGAGCGGGGCTCACCACCACCTCGGAGCATTGCCTGACGCAGGCCGATGTCGACAAGGGCTACGAGGCGCTCGTCAAGCAGGGTCAGGATGGCGAGTGCAGCTACGAGAAGTTCGATATCGCCGGGGGGAAGATCGACGCGGTGATGGTCTGCAAGGCGCAAGGACGCGACGCGCGGATGGCGATGACCGGCTCCACCACGCCGACCAGCGCCGACATCGAGGCGAGCATGGCGATCGAGTTCGATGGCGTCGGCAAGGGGACGATGCGCTTCACCGCCGGGCACGAACGTGTGGGGGACTGCCCGGCGAAGTGAGTGTGACGGAATTGTTACCCATGTTACACTTCATTGAACATTCATCGTGAACGTGGCTTTGTGCTGGGCATGGCACGGCTGCGCATCCTTCCCGAACTGCCCCGGCTCCCCGCCCCGCTGATGGCGGCGGCGAGCGCGGCCGGTGCGCAGGCGCAGCAGGCCTATGCGACAAGCGAACTGGCCCGCCGCCTAGCACTCGCGCGGGAGACGATTCCCGAGGAATACGAAGCCGGAAAGCCCCGCTTCGTCCGCCTTCTGGGCGAGACGCAGGTGCTGCTCGAACCGCTGCGCCGCCCGCGCCGCAAGCTAGCCATTGCGCGCACGAACAATCCGCAACTGGTGATGATCCTCCCCGGCTTTGCCACCCACCCCGTGCGGATGCGCTATCTTGCCCGCCAGCTGGAAGCGGCGGGGCATACCGCCAAGCGTTGGGGCATGGGGTTCAACTGGGGCCCGGACGAAGCGCGCTTCGATCTGCTTCAGCAGCGGCTCGCCGATCTCCACGAACGGCACGGGCGCAAGGTGGTGCTGGTCGGCTGGAGCCTGGGCGGCCTGTTCGCGCGCGAGCTGGCCAAGCGCCGGCCCGAGGCTGTTGCCAAGGTGGTGACGATGGGCTCGCCCTTCTCCGGCAGCCCGCGGGCCAACAACGTGTGGCGCGCCTATCAATTCATCACCGGCCATTCGGTCGATGCGCCCCCGGTCGTGGCAGAGCTCGCGGTCAAGCCGCCGGTCGAGACGGTCGCGCTGTGGAGCGCCAATGATGCCGTGATCGCGCCGCGCTGCGCCGCAGGCAGGGTGGGGGAGCGCGACCGCGCAATCGCGCTGCGCTGCACCCACATGGGCTTCACCTATGATCCGCAGGTGATCCGTACGGTGCTGGCCGAGCTCGAATCCACCTGCGTCTGACGCCTGCCGAGGCCCGACCAGCGAAGAGCGCGGTTGCGGGCGCCCGGGCTAAGATACGCCTGCCTTGACATCAAAGCGGCCCCCAGAGGCACCGGCCCTGCAAACCTAACCTGGTTAAATGACAGGGACTTGCCTTTGGCCATTTTCCCCGTGCAACCTGACGGGAGGGGTCATGGGGAACGAAAACGAGCGCCGCGAGGACGACCGCCGCAAGACGCAGCTGCCCTTCGCGCACGAAGATCGAAGGAAGGGCGAGAAACGGTCGGGCACCGATCGGCGCGCGCAAACCCGCATTTCGACGCAGGCCGAGCCGTGAGCATGACCGGACCCATCGAGCCGGACCGGCGCTGGGCAATACGGCGCAGCATCGATCTTGACGCGGATCTGACCGATACCGCCGGGATGCAGTGTACGGCCAAAGTGATCGACATCTCGGAAGAGGGATGCATGATCCGCTTCCATTCCGGGAGAAACCTGGAGCGTCATCTTCTCCACTCGATCAAGGTCACCGGCCTTGAGGCGCTCAGCGGTTACGTGATCTGGTGCGCTGACGGCAGAGCCGGTCTGGTCTTCAGCGAGCCGCTGAACCCGGCGACAGTGCAAAACCTCGTGATGAAATCGCTTTACGCCAAGATCAGTCGCCAAATGGCGCAGCAGAAGGGCCCTGCCGACATTCTTCCGCCGCTCGCACCCTTTCCCTTCGACGACTGAGCACGCCTGCGCACCCGGCGTGCGCAACTACGTCAGATGCCCCAGCCGCTTTCCTTTTGCGAAACCGGGGCTAGAGTGACCGACACTAAGTCATTCTGCGTAGGGGTCGATGCACGGGCGGGGCAGCAATTTCGACGAGATGTTCGATGGCGCGGGGAACACTCGGCCGGCCTATGCAGAATATTGCCGCTGGTTCGGCGAACAACCGCCCACCTTCCTGCGCCGCAAGAACCGCGAGGCGGACGACACCTTCCGCCGCACTGGCATCACCTTCAACGTCTATGGCGAGAACGAGGCGGAAGAGCGCCTGATCCCCTTCGACATGGTGCCGCGCATCATCACCGCGGCAGAGTGGCGCCGCCTGTCGAAAGGCATCGAGCAGCGGGTGCGGGCGCTCAATTCCTTCCTCTATGATCTGTATCACCGGCAGGAGATCGTGCGCGCGGGCCGCTTGCCCGAACGCCTGCTGCGCGGCAACGAGGCGTGGCTGGCCAACATGGTCGGCTTCACCCCGCCGGGCGGGATCTACACCCACATCGTCGGGATCGATCTGGTGCGCACCGGGCCGGACGAGTTCTTCGTGCTGGAGGACAACGCGCGCACGCCCTCTGGCGTCTCCTACATGCTCGAAAACCGCGAGACGATGATGGGGATGTTCCCCGATCTGTTCAGCCGGATCGGGGTGGAGAGCGTCTCCAACTATCCGCGCCGCCTCGCCCGAAGCCTCGCGGCCTGCGTCCCGCCGGCCTATACCGGGGGCAAGCCGGTGGTCGCGGTGCTAACGCCGGGGATCTACAATTCGGCCTATTTCGAACACGCCTTCCTCGCCGATCAGATGGGGGCGGAGTTGGTCGAGGGGAGCGATCTGCGCGTCGTCGAGGGGCGGGTGCAGATGCGCACCACGCGCGGCTACAAGCCGATCGACGTGCTCTATCGGAGGGTCGACGACGAATTTCTCGATCCGCTGACCTTCAACCCTGACTCCGTGCTCGGCGTGCCGGGGATCATGGACGTCTACCGTTCGGGCGGGATCACCATCGCCAATGCGCCCGGCACCGGGGTTTCGGACGACAAGGCGATCTATTCCTTCATGCCCGAGATCGTCGAGTTCTACACCGGCGAGCGGCCCTTGCTGCCCAACGTCCAGACCTGGCGCTGCGCCGACAAGGACAGCCTTGCCTATGTGCTCGACAACCTCGCGGAGCTGGTGGTGAAGGAGGTCCACGGATCGGGCGGCTACGGGATGCTGATCGGCCCGACATCGTCGAGGCGCGAGATCGCGGCCTTCCGCGAGAAGCTCATTGCCAAGCCGGAAAACTACATCGCCCAGCCCACGCTCGCGCTGTCGACCTGCCCGATCTACACCGCCAAGGGCCTTGCGCCCCGCCATGTCGACCTCAGGCCGTTCGTGCTGGTCAGCCCCGAAGGCATCGACATCACGCCCGGCGGCCTTACCCGCGTGGCGCTCAAGAAGGGATCGCTGGTGGTCAACTCCTCGCAAGGGGGCGGCACCAAGGATACGTGGGTTTTGAAGGACTGAGATGTTAGGCCGCACCGCCAACGGATTGTTCTGGATGTTCCGCTACCTCGAGCGGGCCGAGAACACCGCGCGCCTGCTCGAAGCGGCGCTGCGCATGGCGCTGACCCGCGATGTGGTGACCGCCGAGGCCGAATGGCGCTCGGTGATCGGCACGCTCGGCCTGCAAACGTCGTTCGAGGCGGTGCATGAGACCTATGACGGCGTCTCGGTCTGGAACTTCGTGCTGCGCGGGGCATCCAATCCCGGCAATGTGCGCAACATGTTCGGTGCGGTCCGCGCCAACGCGCGCGAGGCCCGGATCAACATTTCCTCCGACGTCTGGGAGGCGGTCAACGACAACTGGATGCGCATCGACCGCCTGCTCGCGCGCCCCGTCGGCCAGACGATGGTGGGCGAGGTGCTCGCCGCGATCCGGCGCGCGGGCACGCAGGTTCACGGCGCCTTCGACGGCTCGATGCTGCGCGACGAGGGCTTCCACTTCAGCCGCGCGGGCACATTCATCGAGCGCGCGGATTCGACCGCGCGCATCCTCGACATGAAATACTTCCTGCTGCTCCCCTCGCTCTCCTATGTGGGCTCCAGCCTCGACACCGGGCAGTGGGAACAGGTGCTGCGCTCGGTCGCGGGGGCACGGGTCTATTCGTGGCTCAACGCCGGGCAGATCGAGGCGCGCGGGATCGTCGAGTTCGTGGTGCTCGACGATCGCTTCCCCCGCAGCCTCGCCTTCTGCCGCAGCGCCTTGCGCGAATGCCTTGCATCGCTCGCCCGCACCCACGGGATCGAGGGGCGGGCGGTGGCGCTGATGCGCGACGCCGACACGCGCATCAGCCACCTCACCGTCGACGAGATCTTCGATCAGGGCCTGCACGAATTCCTCGTCGATTTCCTTGCCCGCAACTTCGCCATCGCCCAGGCGATTGCCGAGGACTACCGGTTCCACGCATGAGCAAGCTCAAACTCCAGGTCCGCCACACCACCCACTATGCCTTCGCGCAGCCGGTGGTCCACGCGCTCCAGCGGCTGCGGCTGACGCCGAAGGAGACGCATGGCCAGAGGGTCATCGACTGGCAGATGCGCTTCGGTAATGCGCAGGCCGAGCTTCAGTATGACGATCAGCACTTCAACCACGTCACTCTCGTCAGCCTCTCGCCCGGCGCGCGCGAGGTGACGGTGACCTGCGAGGGGTTGGTCGAGACCGAGGACAATGCCGGCGTGATCGGCCGCCATTCGGGCCACCTGCCCTTGTGGAGCTTCCTGCGCCAGACCCCGTTGACCCGCCCGGGTGCGAAGCTGCGGGCCATGCTGCGCGATGTGCCCGCGCTCTCTTCGGGCGCGCCGCTCGATGTGCTGCACGATCTTGCCGCCCTGATTCGCGAGCGCGTGGTCTACGAGACCGGGCGCACCCATTCGGCCACCACCGCCGAAGAAGCGGTCGGACACGGCGCAGGCGTGTGTCAGGACCACGCCCACATCTTTATTGGCGCCGCGCGCGAACGCGGAATTCCGGCGCGCTATGTCAGCGGCTACCTGATGATGAACGACCGTATCGATCAGGAAGCCACCCACGCCTGGGCCGAGGCCCATGTCGAGGGACTGGGCTGGGTCGGCTTCGATGTCTCGAACGGCATCTGCCCCGATCCGCGCTATGTGAGAGTCGCAACCGGAAGCGACTACCGCGACGCCGCCCCTGTCACCGGGATCAGCATCGGCACTGCCGATCAGGTGCTGACCGTGGGCGTCGCGGTCGAGGCGCAACCGTCTGCTGGTCAGAGCCAGTCCCAGTCGCAGGACCAGTCGACCCAATAGGGCGAGAGCGGCACGCGCCCGCTTTGCGCCGCGGCGCACATCGCGCTAGGGCGCAGGTCCGGCCAAGGGCCGCAACGAGAGGAGACGAGGATGACCTATTGCGTTGGCATGGTGCTCGACAAGGGCCTCGTCCTGATGAGCGATACGCGCACCAATTCGGGCGTCGACAACATCTCGACCTTCCGCAAGCTGTTCCACTGGA
>VFQO010000232.1_pt1 | contig 70539 bp, 73 predicted proteins | sample 3512331 | NCBI WGS metagenome assembly VFQO01 (sample SAMN10412371, study PRJNA504923) | tailings metagenome | isolation source: Replicate 3 from Balatoc abandoned mine | place: Philippines: Itogon, Benguet | collected 2017-08-28 | reverse complement strand
TGTGGACCAGCCCCACCGGGCACCGCCACGAGGCCGACCCACCACCATTCTGAGCGGGCATCACGCGGCTTGATGACTCCCGACGGCGCCGGTGACTGCGATCGAGTCGTCTGCGTTGCGGCGACGCAGTACCTCGGCTTCCACGTGTTTCCAGATGCGACGGTACTCCGCCTCTTCGGGGTCCGCGAGGTCGATGCGGCGGCCTTCGGCGTGCGCGGGCGAGAGCTCGGCAGCGACGGCCCACGCGATGGTGTCGGCGACGGTGGAGACGAACACCGCGTCGTCCGCGGTGGCCCGACCGAGTGAGATTCTGAAGCTGCCGCCTGGGCCGAAAAGCTCGAACAACCGGGTGCGCATCAACTCGAAGACGGCATCCTGTTCGGCGCTCACGCCCCCAGTGTGGATGACCGGGCGAAACCCGCGGGTGCAACACGCCGCTACAACCATCCCCGTCGCTTGAACACGATGTACAGCACGCTGCCTGAGGCGACCATGAGCCCCAGGGCGAATGGATATCCCAACACCCAGTCGAGCTCGGGCATGAGCGTGAAGTTCATGCCGTAGATGGCGGCGACCAGTGACGGCGCGAACAGGATGGCAGCCCAGCTGGAGATCTTCTTCACCTGCTCGCCCTGGTCCACGCTGACTTTCGACAGTCTGCGCATCTCGTCGTTCTGCGACTGCGTCACCAGGGTCGACTGCACGGTGAGCGCGTTCTGCAGCAGCGCACGGAACGAGTTGGCGATCTCGACGACCTTGATGGTGTGATCGAGCACGTCACGCAGGCTCCGTTGCAGTTCGACATGCACGGCGTACTTCTCGAAACCGGCCTGAAGCGCGTTGAGCATGCCGAGCAGTGGCTGGGTGGCGCGCTGGAACGCCATCGTCTCGCGCGCCAGCGCATAGATGCGCCGGGACACCGCGTGATCCCCCTCGAAGAGCTGGTCCTCGATCTCGTCGATGTCGTTCTGCATGCCGTCGATCACCGGTTCGTAGCCGTCGACGACCTCGTCGAGTACGGCGTAGAGCACCGCCTGTGGTCCCAGTGCCAGCAGTTCGGGCGTGTCTTCGAGTCGCTTGCGCACCCGGCCGAGGTCCGGCGACTCGGCGTGCCGCACGGTGATGGCGAAGTTGGTGCCGATGAACGCGTGCACCTCGCCGAACTCGACGCTCTCAGTGGCCTCCAGGTAGCGGGCGGGCCGCAGCACCACGAACAGTGTGTCGCCGTACCGCTCGATCTTGGGCCGCTGGTGCCCGTGCAGCGCGTCTTCGACCGCGAGCGGATGCAGGGAGTACTCGGTCGCCACGGCTCGCAGTTCGGCCTCGGTGGGCCGGTACATCCCGATCCAGGCGAAGCCACCGCCTTCGCGGACCTCCTCGAACGTCCGGTCCAGGTCGACGTGATGCGACTGACGGATGCCGTCCCGGTAGATCGTGGTATCGACGATGGGCATGCGGACAGGTTAGCCGCGGGAGGCCGCCTCTGACGCGGGTGCGGCCTGCAGATGGGTTCGTGCGAAGTCGAGCGTCTCGCGCAGGATTGCCAGCTTGCCGTCGTCGTCGCGGCGTCTGCGGGTGGAGACCTCGGCGACGATGGAGCCGCTCCACCCGGTACTGGCCAGATGGCCGAGCACCTCGGCGACGGGTTCGGTGCCGCGGCCGGGGATCAGATGTTCGTCGAGGACTTTGCCGTCGGCCATCGCCCCACCGCCGTCGCACAGGTGTACGTGTCGCAGCCGCGCACCCATCGCCGTGGCGAGCTCGAGCGAATCGCGCCCCGAGAGTGACGCGTGCGAGAAGTCGAGCGTCATGGCGTCGACATCCAGTCGGGTGGGATCGGAGCTGGGTGCGTACGCGGCCACCGATCGGCCGCCGATGCCCCACGGGAACATGTTCTCGACCGCGATCTCGACGTCGTACTCGGTGGCGGTCTCGGCCACGATCCGCTCGAAGTCGGTCGCGTAGCTCGACTGGAAGCGGAACGGGGGATGCACCACCACCGTGGGCGCGCCGACATCCGCGGCGAGCTGAGCCGAGCGGCGCAGCTTGACCCGCGGATCCCGGCCCCACACGAACGTGGTCAGCAGCAGCACGGGGGCGTGGACGGCGAGGATGGGCAGGCCCGCGGAGTTCGCGAGGGCGGCCAGCCCCGAGGCATCCTGCGTTCTTGTGTCGTTGGTGACCATCACCTCGACGCCGTCGTAGCCGGCGTCTGCGGCGAATCGGAAGGCGCGCTCCGGGGGGAGCGGGAAGACGCAGGAGGTGCTCATACCGACGCTGATCATCGGGCCCACCCTACGCGGGGAGGCTGAACGGCGGGTGTCCGGCGTCGGGTAACGTGGAAAACTCCTATGGCTTCCTCCGACCAGCCCTACGACTTCGTGGTCGTCTCGAACCGGCTGCCCATCGACCACTCGACCGCTGGCGACGGCTCGTCGGTGTGGACGCGGTCGCCCGGCGGGCTCGTCACCGCGCTCGAGCCGGTGATGCGCGCCCAGGGTGGTGCGTGGGTCGGCTGGGCCGGGCAGCCGGACCTCGACCTGAAGTCGTTCTTCAGCGACGGCATTCACGTGGTCCCGGTCGCGCTGTCCGAGCGCGACTACCAGGAGTACTACGAGGGTTTCAGCAACGACACCCTGTGGCCGCTCTACCACGACGTGATCGCGTCACCGCAGTACCACCGGGTCTGGTGGGAGCGCTACGTGGAGGTGAACCAGCGATTCGCGGATGCCGCGGCGACGGTCTCAGCACCCGGCGCGACGGTCTGGGTGCAGGACTACCAACTGCAACTGGTGCCGAGGATGCTCCGCGAGGCCAGGCCTGACCTGACGATCGGGTTCTTCAACCACATCCCGTTCCCGCCATACGGCATCTTCGCGCAGCTGCCCTGGCGCGCTCAGATCGTGGAGGGACTGCTCGGCGCCGACGTGATCGGCTTTCAGCGGGTCGCGGATGCTGGCAACTTCTCCCGAGCGGTGCGCCGACTGACCGGGCACCAGACCAAGAACCCCGCCATCGAGGTGTCGTGGCCGGGACATCCGACCCGCACGGTGATCGCCCGCGCCTTCCCGATCTCGATCGACGCCGCCGAGTTCGAGGCGCTCGCGCGCCGCGACGACATCCAGGAGCGGGCGCGGCAGATTCGCTCAGATCTCGGCAACCCGGCCACGGTCGTACTGGGGGTCGACCGGCTCGACTACACCAAGGGCATCGGCCACCGGCTCAAGGCGTTCGGGGAGCTGCTGGCCGAGCGACGGGTGGATGTCGAGAACATCACCCTCGTTCAGGTGGCCAGTCCCAGCCGCGAGCGCGTCGAGGCGTACGTCAACCTCCGCGACGAGATCGAGCTGACCGTCGGACGCATCAACGGCGACTACTCGACGATCAGCCACACCGCGATCAGCTACCACCACCACGGCTACCCGCGTGAGGAGATGGTCGCGCTCTACCTCGCCGCAGACATCCTGCTCGTCACCGCACTGCGCGACGGCATGAACCTGGTCGCCAAGGAGTATGTGGCGAGCCGCTTCGACGAGAACGGCGTGCTGGTGCTCAGCGAGTTCACCGGGGCGTCAGACGAACTCAAACGTGCACTCCTCGTCAACCCGCACGACATCGACGGCCTGAAGGATGCCATTGTGGCCGCCATCGACATGCCTGCGAGAGAGCGCGCGACGCGGATGCGGTCGCTGCGAAAACGTGTGCTCGAGAACGATGTGGCGCGGTGGTCGAGCAACTTCCTCACCACGCTCGAGAACGCCAAGACGAGCCGCTACGAGCGCATCGCCCCACTGGAACTGCCCGACGAACTGGAGTGGACCGTCGACCGGCGGTGGAGCAACTGACCGTGGCTTCCCTGGCAGACCCGCTCGTCGGCGCGCTCCGCGAACTGGCCAGGGCGAAGCGACTGCTCGTCGCACTCGACTTCGACGGCACTCTCGCGCCGGAGGTCGACGACCCCGAGAAGGCCCGCGCGCTGCCCGACGCACGTGCCGCCGTGCTGCGGCTGCTCGGGATGCCCCGCACCCGGGTGGCGCTGGTCTCCGGTCGCTCGCTGGCGAGCCTGATCGCCGTCTCCGACCTGCCCGACAACACCCTGCTCGTCGGTTCGCACGGCATCGAGATCCGTCTCGACTCTCCGGCTCAGCTCTCGCTCGACACAGCCGAGCTGCGCCAGGTGGAGGTTCTCGAAGAGGTGCTCGGCGAGGTCGCCGATAGCGTCGATCAGGTCTGGCTCGAGCCCAAGCCGGCCGGCTTCGCCCTGCACACCCGGCTGGCGACTGAACGGAACACCAGGATCGCGCACCTCGTGGCGCGCAGCGAGGCCACCGCCGAGGTCGCCGGCCTCACCATCCGCGAGGGAAAGAACGTGCTCGAGTTCTCGGTGCGCTCCACCACCAAGGGCGAGGCGGTCGAGCACCTCCGGCAGTACACGGCAGCGGACGCCGTCTTCTACGCCGGCGATGACGTCACCGACGAGGATGCCTTCGCTGCGCTGGGACCGGATGACCTCGGCCTCAAGAGCGGGCCGGGTGCGACGCTCGCCCACTTCCGGGTGCCGGGTCCGGCCGAGGTGGCCCGCGCCCTCGCGGCGCTCGCGGATCTGCGCGACGGCGACGTGCACGAGCAGTAGTGCGCCGCCGCGCCACCGTAGAGTAGAACTGCGGCCCTGGGACGATCCGGGTGCTCCCCAGCGACGTGCACTCGCCGCACTGACGCCCTGGAGGAGATGCCCGTGCTCGCACTCCTCCTCGTGTTCGGTACCGTCGCGGTTGCGTTGCCGGTCATCGCCCGGGCGATCGGAACCCGGGTCTTCCTGGTGGGAGCGCTCGTTCCATTCGCGGCATTCCTGCACACGATCGTCGCGGCGCCATCGGTGCTGCGCGGCGACGCGGTCGAGGAGATCGTGCCGTGGGTGCCGCAACTCGACCTCTCCATCGTCGTGCGCCTCGACACGCTGTCGTGGGTGCTGGCTCTCATCGTTACCGGCGTCGGCGCGCTCGTCCTGATGTACTGCTGGCGCTACTTCGACGACGACGCACCCAACATCGGCCGTTTCGCAGGGCAACTGCTCGCCTTCGCGGGCGCCATGTACGGGCTCGTCATCGCCGACGACGCGTATCTGCTCTTCGTCTTCTGGGAGGCGACGAGCGTGTTCTCATACCTGCTGATCGCCCACCGCACCTCGAGCGCGACGAGCCGTGGCGCGGCCCTGCAGGCACTCCTCGTCACCACCCTCGGCGGACTCGTCATGCTCGTCGGGCTCGTACTGCTCTCGGTGTACACCGGAACGTCGCGGATCTCGGAGATCATCGAGGCAGCGCCGTCGGGAGCACTGGTGACGGTCGCCGTCATGCTCGTGCTCGTCGGGGCTCTTTCGAAATCGGCGATCATGCCGCTGCACTTCTGGTTGCCCGGAGCGATGGCGGCGCCAACACCCGTCAGTGCATATCTGCACGCGGCCGCGATGGTGAAGGCCGGGATCTACCTGATCGCGCGCTTCGCACTCGGCTTCAGCGACACACCGGGATGGGCCGGGGTGCTGGTCGTGCTCGGGGTGCTCACGATGATCGCCGGCGGGATCATCGCGATGCGTCAGAACGACCTGAAGCTTCTGCTGGCATATGGCACGGTGAGTCAGCTCGGGTTTCTCGTCGTCGTGCTGTCGGTCGGCACTCAGGCTGCAGCCCTCGCGGGTCTGGCGCTCCTGCTCGCTCATGCCCTGTTCAAATCGGCGCTCTTCCTCGTCGTCGGCATCGTCGATCACGAGGCGGGCACCCGCGACCTGCGAAAGCTGTCCGGCCTCGGCCGGCGGCTGCCCGTGATCGCCATCACCGCGACGCTCGCCGTCGCATCGATGGCCGGTCTACCCCCGCTGCTCGGCTTCGTGGCGAAGGAAGTCGTGCTCTCGGCCCTCCTGGATGCCGCAACCGACCCGCTCGGCTGGATCGCCCTGCTCGGGGTGGCGGTGGGCTCGGCGTTCACCGTCGCCTACGGTGCACGCTTCCTCTGGGGTGCGTTCGCTACCAAGCCCGGGGTCGAAGCCGTGGCGCTTGCCCGTCAGCGGCCGACGTTTCTCGTGGCGCCCGTCATCCTCGCCGTCCTGGGTCTCGTGCTCGGCCTGGCCGCGCCGCTCGTCGACGCCGCACTCGACGGGTACGCCGATCTCTTCCCGACCGATGCCAAGCCTTCCCACCTCGCCCTCTGGCACGGCCTCGAACCGGCGCTCGGCATCTCGGCGCTCACGATCGCGGCCGGGCTCGGACTGTTCGCCGTGGGAGCGCGCATCGCGGGCGTGCCGTCGCCGCTGCGCGGTCGCGCGACGGCGGCCAACGCATACGCGGCAGTGATGCGCGGTGTCGATCGCATCTCGGCGCGAACGACGAGTGTCACCCAGCGAGGCTCGCTGCCCTACTACCTGTCGGTGATCCTCGGCGTGTTCGTCGTGGCGATCGGCGCTGCGCTCGTGCTCAACCGCACCTGGCCAGACGAGGTGCGGTGGTGGGACTACCCCGGGCAGGTCGGCATCGCGCTCATCATGATCGTCGCGGCGATCGCGGCGACGCGTGCGAGCAAGCGGTTCCAGGCCGTCGTCCTCGTCGGCGTCACGGGGTATGGGATGTCTGCCCTCTTCGCGCTGCAAGGTGCGCCAGACCTCGCCCTGACTCAGATCCTCGTGGAGGTGGTCACCCTCGTCGCCTTCGTGCTCGTGCTGCGCAGGCTGCCGGCGCGACTGGGCGAGGCGCACGGCTCGCACCACCGGGGCGTCCGCGCCGTCATCGGCATCAGCGTCGGCATCGTCATGTCGATCGTGGCTGTCGTCGCGCTCGGCGCCCGCACAGACGCTCCGATCTCCCTGGTCTGGCCGGAGCTCGCCTTCGAGCAGGCCTACGGGCGGAATGTGGTCAACGTCGCTCTCGTCGATCTGCGCGCCTGGGACACGATGGGCGAGCTCTCGGTGATCATCGCCGCGGCGACCGGCGTGGCCAGTCTCATCTTCATCAGTGGCCGTGCCGACGATCTCCGGCGGGTTCCCCGAAGCGTGGTGAGGCGCAACACGCGGGAGCGCATGCGGCGTGAGCAGGGCAGCAGCAGTCGCGCATCGTGGCTGGTTGCCGGGCGCACGCTCGATCCGCGCAACCGGTCCATCCTGCTCGAGGTCGTCGTCAGGCTGATCTTCCATGCCGTCTTGGTGCTCTCGGTGTACGTGCTGCTCGTCGGGCACAACGCCCCAGGCGGCGGTTTCGCCGGCGGACTCATTGCGGGCATGGCGCTCGTCGCGCGCTACCTTGCAGGCGGTCGAGAAGAGCTCGCTGCGGCCGCGCCGCTCGACGCCGGAAGGCTTCTCGGCGTGGGGCTCGCACTCGCGATCGGCACCGCTCTGGTACCGCTGCTCTTCGGCGCCGATGCCCTGACCTCCGCGGCGTTCGACCTCGACCTGGGGGTGTTCGGTGAGCTCAAAGTCGTGACATCCACCTTCTTCGACATCGGCGTGTATCTCGTCGTGATCGGTCTCGTGCTCGACGTGCTGCGCAGCCTCGGCGCACACGTCGATCGTCAGGAAGAGCAGGTGATGCGACCGTGAGCGTGTCCCTCGTGCTGCTCGTGGCCATGGCCGTGCTCTACGCCTGCGGCGTCTACCTGCTGCTCGAGCGCAGCATCACCAGGGTGCTGCTCGGGTTTCTGCTCGTCGGCAACGCCACCAACCTGCTGCTGCTGATCATGGCGGGTGAAGCGGGGCTCGCACCCATCGTCGAAGGCGGCGTCGACCCGTCGGAGATGACCGACCCGCTGCCGCAGGCGCTCATCCTCACCGCGATCGTCATCACGTTCGGGGTCTCCGCGTTTCTCATGGCCCTCCTCTACCGGTCCTGGCGGCTCGCGCAGAACGACCGCGTCAGCGACGACGAGGCCGACATCGCGATGCGCACCGGCGGGGTGGCGGTCGAGGAGGAGCAACCCGAGACCGTTTCGGACACCGAGTTCGAGGACCACCGGATGGACCCCGCGAGGACGACGGAGGTGGAGCGTTGAACGCGCTCGTGCCGCTGCTCGTGCTCATTCCGCTGCTCTCGGCGGCGGCCACGCTGGTGGTGGTCAGATCACCGCGTGCGCAGCGCATCGTCGCGGCCCTGGGGCTTTCAGCCGTGCTGGTGATCGGCGCGGCCCTGCTCGTGATCGTGGATTCCAGCGGTCCCGCCGTCATGGAGGTCGGGGGCTGGGCAGCGCCGTTCGGCATCGTTCTCGTCGTCGACAGGCTCGCCGCGCTGATGGTCGTCGTCTCGGCGCTCGTGCTGCTGGCCGTGCTCGTGTTCTCGGTGGGTCAGGGCCTTGCCGACGGCGACGAAGAGACCCCGGTCTCGATCTACTACCCCACCTATCTCATCCTCGCGGCCGGGGTGTTCACGGCGTTCATCGCAGGCGACCTGTTCAACCTCTACGTCGGATTCGAGATCCTGCTCGTCGCAAGCTACGTGCTCATCACGCTCGGCGGCACGGAGGCGCGCATCCGGGCCGGGACGACGTACATCATCGTCAGCCTGGTCTCATCGATGTTCTTCCTCGCCTCGATCGCGATGATCTACGGTGCCGTCGGCACGGTCAACATCGCTCAACTGTCGGTGCGGCTGGCCGAACTCCCGGTCGACATTCAGGTGCTGTTGCACGCGATGCTCCTGATCGGATTCGGCATCAAGGCGGCGGTGTTCCCGTTGTCGTTCTGGCTGCCGGACTCCTACCCGACGGCGCCCGCACCGGTCACCGCGGTCTTCGCGGGCTTGCTGACGAAGGTCGGTGTCTACTCGATCCTGCGCACCGAGACCGTCATCTTCCCGGGGCCCGAACTGAACACCGTCCTGATGATCGTGGCGCTGCTGACCATGGTCGTCGGCGTGCTCGGCGCGGTCGCGCAATCCGACATCAAGCGACTGCTGTCGTTCACGCTCGTCAGTCACATCGGCTACATGATCCTCGGCGTCGCTCTGGGGTCGGCGTTTGGAACGGCCGCGGCGATCTACTACATCGTGCATCACATCATCGTGCAGACGACGCTCTTCCTGGGAGCGGGCCTGATCGAACGGGTGGGCGGTTCCACCTCGATACGACGACTCGGAGGCCTGCTCGCATCGGCGCCGCTGGTGGCCGTGCTGTTCTTCGTGCCGGCCCTGAACCTCGGCGGCATCCCGCCCTTCTCCGGTTTCATCGGCAAGCTGGCCCTGTTCGAAGCCAGCGCCGAGCAGGGCACGGCGCTGGCCTACCTGCTGATCGCTGCTGGCGCCCTCGTCTCCCTGCTGACGCTCTACGCCCTGATGCGGGTGTGGAACCTCGCCTTCTGGCGCAAAGCCGAAGACGCGGACCCGGTCGAACAGGGCAACGAAGTGCGGAACATACCGAAGCTGATGACGGCGGCGACCGCGGGAATGGTCGTCGCCAGCCTCGCCCTGACCGTCTTCGCGGGTCAGCTCTACGGCCTGAGCACTCGCGCGGGCGAGAACCTCGCGGGCCCGGACTTCTACATCCAGGCGGTCTTCCCCGGCGGTGTGCGATGAACCCACAGCGGCGTACGAGAACCGAACTTGGTCGGCGCGTCTGGCAGCAGCTGCCGTTGTTGATTGGGCTGGTCGTGCTGTGGATGCTGCTGTGGGGCGAACTGACGGCGCTCGCCTTGGCCAGTGGTGTTCTCGTGGCGCTGCTGGCGACGAGGGTGTTCTACCTGCCCGCGGTCGACCTGTCCAACCGGTTCAACCCGCTCTGGTTCCTCGTCTTCCTGGGCCGGTTCGGATTCCAGCTCTTCGTCGCGTCGTTCCAGGTCGCCTGGATGGCCGTGGGGCCACGGAGCCTCGACCGCAACGCTGTCGTCGCGGTCGACCTCGTGACGCGCACCGACTTCATGACCACCGCGGTGGCGCTCGCGATCTCGCTCGTTCCAGGGTCGATCGTCGTCGATGTCGATCGTGAGGAGTCGATTCTGTACCTCCATGTGCTCGGCATCGGGCATGACCGTCAGGTAGAGGCATTCCGCTCCGGCGTGCTCGACACCGAGCGCTTGCTCGTGCGCGCGCTCGGTTCAGCCGACGACGTCCGCAGGGTGCTCGGATGAGTCTTCTCGACATCGGCTTCGTCATCGCTGCGGTGATCTTCACCGCAGCGACCCTCCTGGTGCTCTACCGGATCGTGCGCGGCCCGACGATCCTCGATCGCGTGATCGCATCGGACGTACTGCTCACGACGCTGATCCTCGTGCTCGGGGCCGAGATGGCGTACAACCGTCACACCAGATCGCTGCCCATCATGCTCGTCATCGCGGCCATCGCGATCTTCTCGACGGTGACCGTGGCGAAGTTCGTCTCGAAGCAGGATCGCCGATGACGCTCGACCTGATCCTCGACGGCCTCGCCGCACTCTGCCTGGTGCTCGGCGCGGCGCTCTCGCTCGCAGCCGGAATCGGCCTCGTGCGCTTCCCCGACGTGCTGAGCCGACTGCACGCCGCGACCAAACCGCAGATCATGGGGCTCATCTTCATCCTCGCGGCGATCGCGCTCGCGACTCGGAGCTGGCCCACACTGCTCGGGCTCGCGCCGGTGCTCGTGCTGCAGATGCTGACTGCCCCGATCTCGGCCCACATGGTCGCCAGAGCCGCATACCGCACCGGCAACCTCGAGACCGGCGAACTCGTCGTCGACGAACTCGACGACGTGGTGGACCGGGCTTCCGACGAGCGCGAGCAGTAGTAGGACATCCTCCGGTCGGCGGCGCCGCGAGCCGCCAGCGATTACCCTCGTACCATGTCGCAGCATCCAGATATCAAGCCGCGCTCGCGCACCGTCACCGACGGTATCGAGGCGACTACCGCCAGGGGGATGCTCCGGGCCGTCGGCATGGGCGATGAGGACTGGGAGAAGCCCCAGATCGGCATCGCCAGCTCGTGGAACGAGATCACCCCGTGCAACCTCTCGCTCGACCGCCTCGCCCAGGCGGCCAAGGAGGGCGTGCACGCAGGCGGCGGCTACCCGCTGCAGTTCGGCACCGTCTCGGTGTCCGACGGCATCTCGATGGGCCACGAGGGCATGCACTTCTCGCTCGTGTCGCGCGAGGTCATCGCCGACAGCGTCGAGGTGGTCATGCAGGCCGAGCGACTCGACGGATCGGTGCTGCTGGCCGGCTGCGACAAGTCCATCCCAGGCATGCTGATGGCGGCCGCCCGACTCGATCTGGCATCCGCCTTCTTGTATGCCGGCTCGATCGCGCCGGGCTGGGTGAAGCTCTCCGACGGCACCGAGAAGGACATCACCATCATCGACTCCTTCGAGGCGGTCGGGGCCGTGCAGGCCGGCCGCATGAGCGAGGAGGATGCCAAGCGCATCGAGTGCAACTTCGCCCCGGGCGAGGGTGCGTGCGGCGGCATGTACACCGCGAACACGATGGCCAGCGTGGCCGAGGCGCTCGGGCTGTCCCTGCCCGGCTCCGCGGCGCCGGCCGCGGCATCCGCTCGCCGGGACTACTACGCGCACCGCTCGGGCGAGGCGGTGGTCGGGATGCTCCGGCGCGGGCACACCGTGCGCGACATCCTCACCAGGGAGGCGTTCGAGAACGCCATCGCGGTCGGCATGGCCCTCGGCGGCTCGACCAACATCGTGCTGCACCTGCTGGCCATCGCGAACGAAGCCGAGGTCGAACTGACGCTCGACGACTTCAACCGGATCGGCGACCGGGTTCCGCACATCGGCGACCTGAAGCCGTTCGGCCGGTTCGTGATGAACGACGTCGACCGGCACGGCGGCATCCCGGTGCTGATGAAGGCGTTGCTGGATGCCGGGCTGCTGCACGGCGACTGCCTCACCATCACCGGCAAGACCGTCGCCGAGAACCTCGCCGAGCTGAACCCAGGGCCACTCGATGGGCAGGTGCTGCGCTCACTGGACGACCCGATCCACGCCACCGGCGGGCTCACGATCCTGCAGGGCAGCATGGCTCCCGAGGGGGCGGTCGTGAAGACTGCGGGCTTCGACGTCGCGGTGTTCGAGGGACCGGCGCGGGTGTTCGAGCGTGAACGCGCCGCACTTGACGCGCTGGCCGCCGGGTCGATCGAGCCGGGGACGGTGCTGGTCATCCGCTACGAGGGTCCCAAGGGTGGCCCCGGCATGCGCGAGATGCTCGCCATCACGGCAGCCATCAAGGGGGCGGGTCTCGGGAGAGATGTACTACTCTTGACGGACGGCAGATTCTCAGGCGGCACAACCGGCCTGTGCATCGGCCACATAGCTCCCGAAGCGGTGGACGCAGGTCCCATCGCTCTCGTGCGCGATGGTGATCTGATACGGGTCGATATCGCCGCTCGCAGCCTCGACCTACTGGTCGAGTCAGCGCAGCTGGAAGCCCGCCGCGAAGGCTGGGCTCCGCTTCCCCCGCGCTATACCCGTGGCGTCCTCGCGAAATACTCCAGGCTCGTGCACTCCGCCGCGCGCGGTGCGGTCACGGGCTGACCCCCACTGTCACAAAAGGAAGCCACCATGTCCACGGACACGGCCCCGAGGCCGAGAAGCACCACGCCCGAGATCCTGACCGGCTCGGGTGCCATCCTGCGCTCGCTCGAGATGCTCGGCGTCACCGATGTCTTCGGTCTGCCGGGCGGGGCGATCATGCCGTTCTACGACGAGCTGATGGCGTCGACGGCGATCCGTCACATCCTGGTGCGCCACGAGCAGGGCGCGGGTCACGCAGCAGAGGGATACGCCGCCTCATCAGGTCGCGTCGGCGTCGCGATCGCGACCTCCGGTCCCGGCGCGACCAACCTGGTCACCGCCATCGCCGACGCCCACATGGACTCGGTGCCGCTGCTGGCGATCACCGGTCAGGTGTTCTCGACCTCGATGGGAACGGACGCGTTCCAGGAGGTCGACATCGTCGGCATCACCATGCCGATCACCAAGCACTCCTTCCTGGTGACCCGGCCCGAGGACGTGCCCGCCACCCTCGCCGCGGCCTACCACATTGCGAGCACGGGCCGGCCGGGCCCGGTGCTGGTGGACGTCACCAAAGACGCCCAGCAGAAGAGCGCGCCGTTCATCTGGCCGCCGAAGGTCGATCTGCCCGGCTACCGCCCGGTGATGAAGGCGCACGGCAAGCAGGTGCAGGCGGCGGCCGCCATGCTGGCCGAAGCGCACCGGCCCATCCTGTATGTCGGGGGAGGTGTGGTTCGTGCCGGGGCGGCGGCCGAACTGCTCGAACTCGCCCACCGCGTCGGTGCCCCGGTGGTCACCACCCTCATGGCGCGCGGCGTCTTCCCGGACTCCGACGCGCTGCACCTGGGCATGCCCGGGATGCACGGCACCGTACCCGCCGTGCTCGGGCTGCAGGAGTCCGACCTGATCGTGTCGCTGGGGGCTCGGTTCGACGATCGCGTCACCGGCAAGCCGAGCGAGTTCGCGCCGGGCGCGAAAGTCGTGCACGTCGACATCGACCCGGCCGAGATCGGCAAGATCCGGGTCGCAGACATCCCGATCGTCGGCGATGCCAAGGACGTCATCGTCGACCTGACCGCCGCCTTCGCCGATGCCGCGAAGGCGCACAAGCCCGACCCAGGCTCAGGGCGGCGCTACGCCGCGTGGTGGAAGCGGCTGCACACGCTGAAGGAGCAGTACCCGCTGGGCTATGTCGACCTGGACGACGGCATCCTTGCCCCTCAAATGGTGATCGAGCGCATCGGTCAGCTGAGCGGACCCGAGGCCATCTACGCCGCCGGCGTCGGCCAGCACCAGATGTGGGCCGCGCAGTTCATCGGCTACGAGCGACCGCACGCCTGGCTCAACTCCGGCGGTGCCGGCACGATGGGGTACGCCGTCCCGGCCGCGATGGGCGCGAAGATCGCCAACCCCGACCGGGTGGTCTGGGCGATCGACGGCGATGGATGCTTCCAGATGACCAATCAGGAGCTGGCCACCTGCACCATCAACGACATCCCGATCAAGGTCGCGATCATCAACAACTCGTCGCTGGGCATGGTGCGCCAGTGGCAGACCCTGTTCTACGACGGCCGGCACTCGTTCACCGACCTCGAGACCGGCACCGACACGAGGATGATCCCCGACTTCGTCAAGCTGGCAGAGGCATACGGATGCCTCGCCATCCGCGTCACGAAGGAAGAGGAGATCGAGCCCGCGATCACGCTCGCGCTCGAGACCAACGACCGCCCGGTCGTCATCGACTTCATCGTCAGCCGCGATGCGATGGTGTGGCCGATGGTGCCGCAGGGCGTCGGCAACTCGAGCGTGCAGTACGCCCGCGACCACGCGCCCGAATGGGAAGAGGAGTAATGTTTATTTCCTGCGGAGCTGGGCTATGAGCCACGTACTCTCCCTCCTCGTCGAGGACAAACCCGGACTGCTGACCCGCGTCGCCGGCCTGTTCGCCCGCCGGGGGTTCAACATCGAGTCGCTCGCCGTCGGCAAGAGCGAGATCGAGGGGCTGTCGCGCATCACCGTGGTGGTCGACGTCGAGGAGCTGCCGCTCGAGCAGGTGACGAAGCAGCTCAACAAGCTCGTCAACGTCATCAAGATCGTCGAGCTCGACCCCGCCGCCTCGGTGACCCGTGAGCACCTGCTCATCAAGGTGAAGGTCGACAACACCACGCGCTCGCAGATCCTCGAGGCCGTCAATCTCTTCAGAGCGCGGGTGGTGGATGTCGCCACCGACGCCCTCGTGATCGAGACGACCGGCGACTCCGGCAAGATCCAGGCGTTCCTGCGGGTACTTGAGCCGTACGGCATCAAGGAGATCGCCCAGTCCGGGTTGCTCGCCATCGGCCGCGGCAGCAAGTCCATCACCGAGCGCGTCTTCAAGAACTAGTCACCATCGAAAGGAACCGACCACTGTGACCGACATCATCTACGACCAAGACGCCGAGCTCTCGATCATCCAGGGCAAGAAAGTGGCCATCGTCGGCTACGGATCGCAGGGCCACGCGCACGCGCTGAACCTGCGCGACTCGGGCGTCGAAGTCGTCATCGCCCTCAAGGACGGCTCGAAATCGACGGCCAAGGCACAGGAGGACGGCTTCGAGGTTAAGACCGTCGCCGATGCCACCGAGTGGGCCGACCTCGTCATGATCCTCGCGCCCGACCAGCACCAGCGCTCCATCTTCAGCGAGAGCGTCAAGGACAAGCTGACCGAGGGCAAGACGCTCGCGTTCGCGCACGGGTTCAACATCCGCTTCGGCTACATCGAGGCCCCGGAGGGCGTCGACGTGATCCTCGTCGCCCCGAAGGCGCCTGGGCACACGGTGCGCCGCGAGTTCGTGGCGGGCCGAGGCATCCCAGACATCATCGCTGTCGAGCGCGACGCGTCGGGCACCGCGTGGGAGACCGCCAAGTCGTACGCCAAGGCGATCGGCGGCACCCGCGCCGGCGTTATCAAGACCACGTTCACCGAAGAGACTGAGACCGACCTGTTCGGCGAGCAATCGGTGCTGTGTGGCGGCACCTCGCAACTCGTGCAGTACGGCTTCGAAACCCTGGTCGAGGCCGGCTACCAGCCGCAGATCGCCTACTTCGAGGTGCTGCACGAGCTCAAGCTCATCGTCGACCTGATGTGGGAGGGCGGCATCGCCAAGCAGCGCTGGAGCGTGTCGGACACCGCCGAGTACGGCGACTACGTCTCGGGGCCGCGTGTCATCGACCCCTCCGTGAAGGAGAACATGAAGGCGGTGCTCGCCGACATCCAGTCCGGCGCGTTCGCGAAGCGCTTCATCGCGGACCAGGATGCCGGTGCGCCCGAGTTCCTCGCCCTGCGCGAGAAGGGTGCCGCCCACCCGATCGAAGCGACCGGCAAGGAGTTGCGCGCCCTCTTCTCGTGGAAGCAGACCGACGCCGACTACACCGAGGGCAGCGCGGCGCGCTAGCCACCCCGAGACCGGGCCGCCCTCACGAGGGGCGGCCCTTTCGTTGTCCCCGATCCGCGCGGCGATTTGTTGTCCGCGCGCCTGCTGTCGGGGCGGCGCGGACAACAAACGGCGGCGTGGTTGGCCGCTGCTGTAGACAGCGGCACTATCCGTTAGTCTGGCCTGGTGGGCCGGCACGGTCGTGGCCGGGTTGCTCGCCATCGAACTCGCCATCATCGCGGGTGCATCGGCGTTCGGCTTCGCAAGCCACTTCAACGTGGCCACTCCGCTCAACGCCACACTCTGGGCGATCATGGCATTGTCGATCACGGCACTGTGGGTGCTTACGTTCGTCGTCACGATCCTCTTGTTCCGCAACCGGTTCGGGGATCGCGCGCGGGGTCTCGCGATCCGCTCCGGCGCGGTGCTCGCCCTCGTCGGGATGGGCCTCGCGTTCCTGATGACGGGTCCGCAGGGCGACCAGATCAGCAACTACCAGGGCGTCATCGGAGCGCATTCGGTCGGTGTCGCAGACGGGGGCCCCGGCTTGCCGCTCCTGGGCTGGAGCACCGTGGCAGGCGACCTGCGCATACCGCACTTCGTCGGCATGCACGCGCTCCAGGTGATCCCGCTGTTCCTGATCGCGCTCGAGCTGCTATCCCGTCGGGTGAGTCGGCTTCGCGACGTGACCGTGCGGTTCCGTCTCGTCGCGATCGCAGCAGTCGCCTACACCGCAGTCCTCGCGGTGCTGACCTGGCAGGCGCTGCGCGGGCAATCGATCGTGCAGCCGGATGTCTCCACGCTCGTCGCGACCGCGGCCATCGCCGTGATGACGTTCGCCGCTTTCGCAGCGGTCGTCGTCCGCGGTACCCGCATCGCACTGCCGATGGTCGCGCGGCCCTAGCTCCCCAGCAGCTTGCGGGCACGTCCCGCGACGGACTTGCGCGGGCTTCTCGTGAACTCCTGAAGCCGAGGCATGAGCCACGACGTGAGCGCCGCGTCGTCGTCGGACCATTCGAAGAGCACCTGCATCGTCGTGTTCTGTACGATCCAGTCGTCGGTGACGTCGAGGTTCCGCTTCATCACATCGAGCGCGCGCCTTCGCTGAGACGGCGTCATGGATGCTTGCAGCCGGTCGAAGAGGATCGCCAGCGTCCACTGCGTCGAGGCCTGATCGATGGCCGCCACTTCGCCGAGCAGGTGATCCAACCAGGGGACGAGCCACTGGGGGCGTTCGGCCGAGATCCGCTTGAGTGCGCTGGAGACTCGGAGGCGCACCACCGCGTCGTGCGACCGGTAGCACCCGATGAGTTCCGCGAGCAACGCGGGGGTCTCCAGCACCCGGTCGACGACCGCCACGGTGTTGCCGAGCGAGTTCGGGTGACCCCCGGTCAGGTCGGCCTCGATCGAGTTCACGGTCTGCGTCTACCGAAGCTCGAAGGCAGGTCGCAGGTCTGGGAACATCGGGAAGTGCCGCGTGTTCAGTGTCGCAAGTTGAAGACCTTCGGTTGAAACCGTGGCGGCAATCAGGTAGTCGCCGAGACCGATGCTCGAATGCGATTGTCGATAGCTGCGCATCACTTCGGCGGCCTTCCAGGCGACGCGTTCGCTGATGGGAAGGATATTGACACTTGCCAACAGCCTGGTCACCTCGCGCTTGTCGTGTGCTCGCATCCCGCCTGCGATCTCGGTGACGCTGACCGCGTTGATGGCGAGACGCCCAGTGGCGCGGCGGGCAGAAAGCAGCCAGTCCTTGGCTTGCTCGATGCCGCGCAGATGAGCGATCAGGACATCGCTGTCGATGAGGATCACGAGTTTCGGATCCGCTCCGAGCCGGCTTCGCGCTCCCCAGGGCCTCGACTCACGAAGTGTTCACCAGCTAACGCCGCGAAGGAATCCTCTATAGTGGCGAGGTCGGCGTCCCGATCGACGGGTGCGTCCGACATCCTCTGATGCAGCAGTCGACGGACCAGCTCGGCCCTCGAGATGCCCTGTTCGCGAGCGACTTCGTCGAGCATCGCGGTCTGTGCCTCATCGAGGTACACGTTGGTCCGCCGCATACACCACGATACATCACCACGACCAGCGGCCTGCCCTCACGACAGGATGTCCTTGGTCGCGAACCGCGCCCAGGCCAGCGAGCCGAACACCGCGATGTAGCCGAGCTGCAGCAGAGCGTTGTTCGCGAACGAGTCCCAGGAGATCGGGTCGCGCAGCAGGTCGGCGAAGCCCAGCCAGTAGTAGGTGAAGAGCCATTCGTGGATCGCCGACAGTTGAGGCAGGGCGGCGACGATCTGGGATGCCGCGGACAGCACGATCACGGTCGCCATCGCCCCGACCGGCACCGTGGTCAGCGTCGAGACGAACAACCCGATCGCGGCGAAGCCGAGCAGCGAGAGCGTGACGTATCCGGCCAGCAGCAGACAGCGCCACGCGTACTCGCCGATGCCGATCGTCGATCCGGAGAGCAGCGTCACCGGCCCGACCGGGAACAGCGCCGCCCCGATGGCGACGCCGACGATCACGATCACCGCCGTCGCTGCGACACAGAACACGGCTGCGCCGGCGTACTTGACCAGCAGCAGCCGAGCTCGCCCGGCGGGCGCGACGAGGAGGTATCGCAGCGTTCCGAGGTTGGCTTCACCCGCGATCGTGTCACCGGCGACCACCCCGACGGTGAGGGGCAGGAACAGCGGAACCGACACCGTCAGTGCGGTCAGCGCGACGAACAGCCCGTTCTCGGTGATGCTCGCCAGGAATGCCGGTCCCCGTCCCGGCGTGTCGCCGGCTGATGTCACCCGCACCGCGATCGCGATCAGCACCGGCACCGCCGCGAGTGCGCCGAGCATCGCCCAGGTGCGCTGACGACCGAACAGGATGCGCAGTTCCGAGCCGAGCAGCGTCAGACCCGACGGCGCGCGAGTCTCACTCGGCGACATCGAAACCCTCGCCGGTGAGCTCGACGAAGCGGTCTTCGAGACTCGGCTCGACGACCGAGAATCCGCGCACGCGCACACCGGCCTCGACCAGCGCGGTGACGATGGCCTCAGGCTGGATTCCACGAGTGAGGTCGGCGGCGACGGAACTGTCGGCCGAGGCATCCGGATTCATGCCGAGCCTTTCGAGCACTTGCCGCGCGTCGGCAGCATCCGGGGTTTGAATGTGCACGCGGGCCGTTCCCTGCGCGCGCAGCTCGTCGAGGGTTCCCTGCGTGACCAGTCGGCCGGTGGACATCACGGCGACATGCGTGCACAACTGCTCGACCTCGGCGAGGAGGTGGCTCGAGACGAACACGGTGGTGCCGTCGGCGGCGAGGCGGCGGATCAGGTTGCGCACCTCGCGCGTGCCCTGCGGGTCGAGCCCGTTGCTCGGCTCGTCGAGGATCAGCAGCTCGCGCGGGGTGAGGAGCGCGTTGGCGATCCCCAGCCGCTGCTTCATGCCGAGCGAGTATGCGTGGGCCGGCTTGCTCGCCGCGTGGCTCAGACCGACCCGGTCGAGTGCTTCGTCGACGCGCGCGGAGCGGGTGCGGGATGCCGAGTGCCGGTCAGCCGAATCGAATCGCGCGAGATTGCCGCGACCGGAGAGGAACGGGTAGAGTGCCGGCCCCTCGACCAGCGCGCCGACCCTCGGAAGCACCGCGGGCCCCGCGTCGGGCATGGACTCTCCGAGCATCCGAATCTCGCCCGCCGTCGCCGACACCAGTCCCAGCAGCATGCGGATCGTCGTGGTCTTGCCCGAGCCGTTGGGGCCGAGGAAGCCGAAGACCGAACCGCGCGGCACCGCGAGATCGAGATCGCCGACCGCGACCTGCTTGCCAAAGGACTTCGTCAACCCTCGCGTGTCGATTGCGAGTGCCGCGGAGTCCGTCACCGCGCGGCTGCGGCTTGCAGCTGCGCGACGCTCACGGCACCGATCAAGACCCGGCCGTCGTCGGTCAGGAGCACCGACACCAGGGAGGTCTGCATCGCCCGTCCGCCTGCAACCGGCGTGGTGAACTGGTCGAGCAGCGCGGCGGACTCCGAACCAGCGTCCAGGTCGGCGGTGTCGGCGGGTACCGAGACGATGGCGCTCCAACCCTCGCCGGTGACGGTCACGTCGGGCCGCGTCGGTTCTTCGGCCTGCGCGTGGTCGGGGATCGCCTGCTCGGTCACCGTCGCGTTCGCCGGGGGAGTGAAGTCGAACAGCGCGGGGTCGGGTGCGGTGAAGTCGACCGAGCTGAAGGCGACCGAGAAGGTCGCGGCGTCTTGACCGACCGCGGCGACCTCGAAGGCGAGCGGCAACCCGGTCTCCGAATCCACCGACAGCGTCACGGAGCCGACGAGGGTGTCGGCCGACTTCGGCGTGAGCACCAGTTGGTAGACCGGACGCCCTGCAACCCGAGCAGTGTCGGAGACGGTTACCGTCGTCGACGAGTCGAGGCCCTGGAGTGCTGTGCGCGCCAGCTCATCGGGCGTCCACGCCTGAGGTGCTTCGGCGCTCTCATCGAGCGTGAGGCGCACCGCCTCGTTGCCCGTCGAGTCGTAGTACCAGACGCTCTCGCCGTTCCGCACGACATCCCGCTCGGCGAGCTGGTCGAGCAGTTGCAGGCGGAACGCGTGGTCCTCGCCGACGAACACCCGGGCCTCGCGCGAACCGGTGAGGAACTCGAGGGCGGTCGCCTCCGACGACGACGGGCCCACCGACGGAAGTTCGGGCAGGCCGAGGTCGGAACGCTGCTCGATCGTGCCCGAGTACTGGGTGTCGACGCTGTCCGCGACAAGCTGCAGCACTTCCTGCGGCGATCTCTCGGGAAGCCGCGGCGACGCGTCGGCCGCGACAGGGATGATGATGGCCGCCCCAATCACCAGAGCGGGGACGGCGACTGCCGGGATGACGCGGGTGAATCTCGACTTCATGACGGGCCTCTCAGCCGCACGCATGCGCGGCCTGCGTCCAAGGTTACGCGCGTGCTAGCCGTCCCCGGCTGGGAGGTTGGCCGGAGAATGACCTGACGAGCGTCGCATGCGCGGGGAGCCCCGGCGAACCTGGCGCACCAATGTGTCGAACGACCACCAGACTCAGACGTCACCGTGTGGACCAGCCCCACCGGGCACGCCGCGCTGCCGACCCACCACCATTCTGAGCACGCCGCCGACTACGACACCTCGAGCGCGCTGATGCCGCGCAGGTCGATGCGCAGCCGATCAGCGACCCGGACGAGCGTAAGCAGCACGTCCCCGCACGCATGACAGCGCACGGCCCAACCCGGGGCAGCGTCATAGACCATGGCCTCGGCGAGCACGCTGACGTCACCGCAGCCAACGCACCGGGCCGAAGCGGTGGTCATGTCGTCGCGGAACACCTCTGACAGCGGGCCAGCCAGCACGTTGCCGTCGAGGTGGCCCGTCATCACAGACCCCCGAATCGCTCGGTCTTCACGGACGCCGGGTCGTGGCCCAGCGCAACCAGCGCACTCGCGACCGCCTCGACGAAGCCCGTGGGGCCGCAGACGAACACCGCCGGATTCCGCGAAGGCGGCATGGTGAGATTCGCGAGCACTTCGGGCGTGACACGGCCCGGCGCAACCGGCCAGCCCGGTGGGATGACCCGCGTGTAGACGTAGTCCACGGTGTCGAGGGCGTCGAGTTCGTCGGCGAAGAAGCGGTCGTCTGACGTGCGCACCGAGTACAGCAGCCGCATCGGCGCGGACGATCCGGATGCCTCGTGCGCCCGTACCATCGCAACCAGCGGCACCACGCCGGAGCCGCCCGCGACGAGCTGCACCGGACGGGTGTCCTCCGGCGTCCACACGAACCACCCGCCGAGAGGACCGCGCAGCTCCAGCTGATCGCCGACCTGCAGATCGTCGACGAGGTAGGGCGACACCTCGCCCGTCGGCAGCCGATCGACGGCGAGCTGCACGCGCGGCTGCGGCCCCGACGACGCGATCGAGTAGGAGCGGCTCGCCTGGTATCCGTCGGGAGCGGTCAAGCGGACATCCACATGCTGTCCGGCGATGTTGCCGGGCCAGCCGGGCAGATCGATCACCATGCTGCGACCGGTCGGGGTCTCGCGGCGAACCTCGGCCACCGTTCCCACGATCCAGTTCCCTACCAATAGCGCTGCTCTTGTCAGGGGTCGCCGTAGAGGTGGTAGCCGTTCTGCTCCCAGAACCCGGGGTCATCGTTCGGCATCATCGTCAGACCGCGCACCCACTTGGCGCTTTTCCAGAAGTAGAGGTGCGGCACGAGCATGCGGGCCGGCCCGCCGTGCTCGGGGTCGAGCGGCTCGCCCTCGAACTCGTGCACCACCCAGGCCTTGCCGTCGAGCAGATCCTCCAGCGGCACGTTCGTCGTGTACCCGCCGTATGAGTGCTGCATCACGTAGTCGTACTCGGTGTCGGCGCCGTCGAAGATGGTGTCGAGGGAGACCCCGCGCCAGGTGGTGCCGAGCTTCGACCAGCGGGTGACGCAGTGGATGTCTGTGCCCACCTCCTCAGACGGCAGCGCCAGAAACTGTGCCCAGTCCCATCTTGTGACGCCGTTCTCGGTCGTGATCGTGAACTCCCAACTGTCCGTCGGGACGTCGGGAGTGGGGCCCGCCGACAGCACCGGAAAGTCTTTGGTGAGGTACTGGCCGGGCGGCAGATCGGGGTTGCTCTCCCGTCCGCGACCTGAGAAACCGCGCGTGAAGAAGCTCATGCTTGACTGTACTGCGTGAGTCTCTCTCTCGGAATGCCGCACGTGCGCCCCGCTGCGCCCGGCACCGAGGGGCGTCCGAACACCGACTCGCTCATCGACCGCTTCGGTCGCGAGGCCCGCGACCTGCGCGTCTCCATCACCGAGAAGTGCTCGCTGCGGTGCACGTACTGCATGCCGGAGCAGGGGCTGCCGCCCATCGCCCGCGACGACCTGCTGACCGCCGTCGAGATCGCGCGGCTGGTCGGCATCGCGGTGCGCGATCTCGGGGTTCGGGACATCCGCTTCACCGGCGGTGAGCCGTTGATGCGCCGCGACCTCGAATACATCATCGGGATGTCGCGGGCAGTGATCTCGGATCTCGAATCTCGACAGGCTCGGTCACCGAGGCTCGATCATCGTGTGTCGCTGAGCATGACCACGAACGGCATCGGGCTCGACAAGCGCATCGACGCCCTCGTCGCCGCCGGACTGGACCGCGTCAACATCTCGCTCGACACCGTCGATCGCGATCACTTCGCCCGACTGACCAGGCGCGACCGGCTGCCCGCCGTGCTGCTCGGCATCGAGGCAGCTCGCACCGCGGGGCTGACACCCCTGAAGATCAACGCCGTGCTGATGCGTGACACATTGGCCGGGGCATCCGATCTGCTGGCGTGGAGTCTGAACAACGGTGTTCACCTGCGTTTCATCGAGCAGATGCCGCTGGACGCCGACGAGCGGTGGGCGCGCGACAACATGGTGCCCGCGCAGGAGCTCATCGATGCGCTCTCGTCACGGTTCACCCTCACGGAGCCGCACCGGGATGACCCGTCGGCCCCGTCCGAGGAGTGGCTCGTCGACGGCGGCCCCGCCACGGTCGGCATCATCGCGTCGGTGACCCGCAGCTTCTGCGAGGCCTGCGACCGCACCCGGCTCACCGCCGAGGGCACCGTGCGCTCGTGCCTGTTCGGCGACGACGAGACCGACCTGCGCGGGCTGCTGCGGGGTGGGGCATCCGACCTGGAGCTCGCGACCGCTTGGCGCGCCGCCCAATGGGGCAAGCAGAAGGGGCATGGGATGTCGTTGCCGGGGTTCCAGCGTCCGGCCCGGTCGATGGGTGCCATCGGTGGCTGAGGTGCGGTACTTCGCTGCGGCGGCCGAGGCGGCCGGGCGCGAGCGGGAGTCGCTCGATGCAGCGACCGTCGGCGAGTTGAAGGCGCTGCTCGTGCAGCGCTACGGCGAGCCGATGCAGCGGGTACTGCGGGCGGGTTCGTTCCTCGTCGACGGGATCGTCAGCCGCGACGACGCGCGGCCGATCGGCGCGCGCGTCGACGTGCTGCCGCCGTTCGCGGGGGGTTGACGAGCGCGGCATCCGTTTCGGGACCGTCGGACTGCTCGAAGGATTGTGCGCCAAGAGGATCACGCCAGACCGAGCGAACGTTCCTCGCGATGAAGGTCACGCTGTCCACAGCACATCGATCGGCGCTGCGGCGATGCGGTCGCCGAGCGGGCCGCTACTACTGCCGGTGTGCAAGACGAGGCCGCCAAGAAAGCGTTCGCCGAGCCGGTCGCGGAGCCGGGCGAGCCACTTCGCATCATTGGCCTTGACGGTTGCTGTGGCTTTCACTTCGAGTCCGGCGATGCGTCCGTCCTCTGTTTCGAGGATGAGGTCGACTTCGTCACCGGCGTGATCGCGGTAGTGACTGATACGCACCTGATTCTCGGACCAGCCCTGTTGTCGGCGTAGTTCGCCAGCGACGAAACCCTCCAGCAGGTGGCCAGCGATCTCCCCTTGTGCTGCTGGTCCTGCGCCGGCGGCAGAGACTCCGATGAGCCGGGCCGCCAGCCCGGTGTCCAACAACGCCACCTTCGGGCGCGACACGACGCGCTTGGTCAGGTTGGTCGACCATGCGGGTATTCGCTGAGTCAGATAGAGAGTCTCCAGGAGCTGCACATGCGGGGCCAGAGTACGGGTGGGGACGCCGGTGTCGCGGGCGATGTCGGCGACGTTCAACTCTTCGCTGTTACGGGCCGCGAGCATCCGCAGGATGAGAGGAAGCTCGCTCAGGCGCTGTAGTGAAGAGATGTCCGGTGCGTCGCGTTCAACGATGCGGCTGAGATAGTTGTCAAGCCACCGGTTGCGGCGTCTGCCACCAGGACGCCGCAGAGCCTCAGGGTAGGCGCCCGCGATGGCGCGTTCGAGGTAGTCATGGCGATTCATCGTGCTGGTGTGGCCGAGGAAACGGTCGCCTGCGACCAGCCGATCGATGAACTGCTCTCGGTGCGAGTGAAGCTCGCCCTGACTGAATCCGTGCAGCTCGATGCTTTCGGCGCGTCCGGCGAGGCTGTCCTCGGTCGCGGGCACGCGCAGCAGATTGGCCGAGCCGGTGAGCAGGAACCCGCCTGGCCGCGGATCGCGGTCGACGGCGAGCTTGAGGGCGAGGACGAGTTCTGGAACTCGCTGCACTTCGTCGATCGCCAGGAGCCCATCGGGGTTCTGCGACACGAAGCCGACCGGGTCAGCCTGCGCAGTCGCCCGCGTGACGTCATCATCGAGTGTGACGACCTGGCTGTTCACACCGGCGGCAATCCGGTGCAGCAGCGTCGTCTTTCCGACCTGCCGGGCACCCTGAATCACCACGATCCTCGCGTCGTTGAGCGCCTCCAGCACACGCGGCGTCGCAAACCGGGGAACGTGCTCGACCATGGCATCCATCGTACGGTCGTGTTCGCCGATTATCTAAACTTCGCTCGCCGATTTTCCATGCATTGCTCGCCGGAATCCTGCCGCCGTTCGCGGGGGGTTGAGACCCCAGCTCACCCCGTCGGCTCGAGGAACACCAGCGGGATCTCCCGCGTCGTGCTCCGCTGGTAGCGCCGGTAGCCGGGGTAGGCGCGCTCGACCCGCGGCCACAGCCGCGCCCGCTCCTCCGGGCTCGCGACGCGCGCGTGCCGCCGCTCGCGCGGGCCGCCCTTGATCGAGACCTCGACGGACGGGTTGTCTCGCAGGTTGAGCAACCATGCGGGGTGGCGGTCGTCGCCCGCGCGCGACGCCACCACGACGTAGGTGTCACCGAGGACGACGGCGGCGGTGAGCAGCAGCGACCGCGGTTGGCCGGACTTGCGGCCGATCGTGGTCAACTCGAGCACAGGCATCCCGCCCGCTTGCCAGCCGAGACGACCACCGGTCAGACGAATGATGCCGCGGTGCAGGCGGTTCACGCCGCTGAGGAGCCGGTCGCTGACCATCTCAGAGCCCGACCCACTCGGTGACGCCGCCGGCGAGGTGCTGGCGCTTCCAGATCGGCACGGTCGACTTGATGTCGTCGACGAGCCTCCCGCAGGCCTCGAACGCCGCACCGCGATGGGCCGCGGCCACCACCGCGACCAGGGCGACGTCGCCGACCCGCAGTGCGCCGACCCGATGAGCCGCCGCAGCCGGCAGGTCGATGCGGTCGAGGCACGCCTGCAGGAATCCGGATGCCTCGGGGTGCGCTTGGTACTCGAGCAGGTCGACCGCCTCGCCGTGGTCGTGATCCCGCACGACGCCGCGGAAGGTGACGAGCGCGCCGTGGTGCGAGGTCAGGACGAGGGCCTCGATCGCGGTGGCATCCAGAGGCTGGCTGGAGATCGACGCGAATCGGCTGTGCACACTGCTCATGCTTGCACGCTCAGTGCTGCCCGTGCCCGGCGACCTGCGCGATCAGGTGCTCGAGGAGTCCGTCGAGCACGGCGAGGCCGTCTTTCACGCCGCCCGGCGAGCCCGGGAGGTTGACGACGACCGTCCCGCCGGCGAGCCCCGCGAGCCCGCGGCTCAGCGCGGCGGTCGGCGTGACCGTGAGCCCGCGCGCGCGGATCGCCTCGGCCACGCCGGGCAGCTCTTGGGTGAGCACCGCGCGGGTCGCCTCGGGTGTGCGGTCGGTGGGGGAGAGGCCGGTGCCGCCGGTCGTGATCACCACGGCAGGCGTTGCGGTCAGGATGTCTCGCAGCGCGGTCGGCACGTCGGCGTCAGCGACCACGGTGACCGCGTCGACCGCATACCCGTGCCCGACCAGCCACCGCGCAATCACCGGCCCCGTGGTGTCCTCGCGCTCGCCGGACGCGCCGCTCGTGGAGGCTACCAGCACCGCCGCGGTGCCGGGCCTGATGGCAGGCCGGCTTCTGCCGCCCGACTTGCTCGTCACCCGGATGTCGCCGAGCACCGAGTCGGGGTCGACCGCCTTGGTCATGTCGTGCAGCGTGAGACCGGCGATCGTGACCGCGGTCAGCGCCTCCATCTCGACCCCGGTCTGCCCGGTCGTGCGTGCCGTCGCGGTGATCACGATCGCGTCGTCGCCGAGCTCGAGATCGACGTTGACCGAACTCAGCGGCAGCGGGTGGCACAGCGGGATGAGCTCGCTCGTGCGCTTGGCTCCCTGGATGCCGGCGATGCGGGCGGTGGCCAGCACGTCGGCCTTCGGCAGGCCGTCGGCGCGGATCAGGGCGAGCACCTCGGCCGTGGTCGTGAATCGGCCGGTGGCGACCGCGGTGCGCTCGGTGACCGGCTTGGCGCCGACATCCACCATTCGCGCTCGTCCGTCGGAGTCGACATGGCTCAACGAGTTGCTCACAATGCCCATGTTTCCACGGTGTCGCCGGCCGCGAGATCGGTCACGTCCTCCGGCACGATGATGAGCAGGTCGGATGCCGCGTACCCGGCGACCAGGTGGGAGCCGGGTCCCGACGGCTCGACGCGTCCGTCGCCGAGCTCGCGGCCGCGCAGGAACTGCCGCTTGCCCGACGGGGAGCGGACGCCCTCGGCCAGCGCTCGAGGCTCGAGTCGCGCGGGCGGCAGCCCCGCGAGGCGCCGCAGCAGCGGCGCGAGGAACACCTCGAACGACAGCTGCGTGCTCACCGGATTTCCCGGGAAGCAGACCACCGGCACGCCCTGGAACTCCGCGGTCGCCTGCGGCCCGCCGGGCTGCATCGCGACCGTTCCGATGCGCGCTCCGCGGGGTTCGAGCACCTCACGGACCACCTCGTAGTCGCCCATCGAGATGCCACCCGAGGTGACGATCAGGTCGGCGGTCGATGCCTCGGACAGCGCCGCGAGCAGTCGCAGCGGCTCGTCATCGACGTGCTGCGCGCTCACCGCGATCGCTCCCGCCGAGTCGATCGCGGCGGTCAGCGCGATGGAGTTCGAGTCGAAGAGCTGCCCCAGCAGCGGCTCGGTGCCGGGCCGGATCAGCTCCGAGCCGGTCGTGATGACGGCGATGCGGACTCGGCTGCGAACATCCACCCGGGTCAGGCCAGCAGCGGCCAGAGCGGCGAGGTGCCGTGACGCCAGCCGCACGCCCTCGGGCAGGAGTTGCGCAGCCGTGGCCAGATCGCTGCCGGGCTCGCGCACGTACTCGCCGACCGCGCGGCCGCGGTGGATGGTGACGGTGTCGCCTGCGGCGGTGGTGTCCTCGACGGGGATGATCGCGTCTGCGCCGTCGGGCACGGGGGCCCCCGTCATGATGCGGACGGCAGTGCCGGGCTCGAGCGGCGTGGGCTCCGCGGCCCTCGCGGGCAGTTCACCGGCGATCGGGAGTGTGACCGGCGCCGCCGCGACATCCCGGGCCCTGACGGCGAAGCCGTCCATCTGCGAGTTGCGGAACAGCGGCAGGGCGACCGGCGACAGGACTGCGCTCGCGGTGACCCGGTCGAGTGCCTCGTCGAGGTCGACGGTCTCCGGCTGCCAGCGCAGGTTCACGTGCTCGGCGATATGGGCGGCGTGCTCGTCGACGGACCAGGGCATCAGTACCTCTGCACTTTCGGATCGATGTGAAGCGACCAGGCGTCAATGCCGCCGACCAGGCTGGTCGCGGTCATGCCACGCTCGATGAGGGCGTCGCGGGCGCTGGCCGAACGGATCCCGTGATGGCAGTACACCACGACCGGCTCGGCCGACTCGAAGGTGTGCAGCTGACCGAGCGGCACCAGCACGGAGCCGGGGATGCTGGCGAGTTCGGCCTCCCAGGGTTCGCGCACGTCGAGGAGGATGTGGGGCTCGGTGCGGTCGGCGAGCTCGCGGGGAGTGATCTCGCGTGGTTGGTGTTGGTCGAGCCCAGTCGAGACCCCGCAGAACATCTCGTAGTCGATCAACGCTGTCACCGGCGCTGCCTCAGGATCGCGCCGGTAGGGGATCTCGCGGAACGCGCCGGTGAGCGCGTCGTAGGTCGTGACCCGGCCGAGCAGGCTGTCCCCGACGCCGGTGAGCAGCTTGATCGCCTCGGTCGCCATGATCGCCCCGATCACCGCGACCGTGGTGGGCAGCACGCCGCCGGCCTCGCACGACGGCACCGACCCGGGTGGCGGTGGCACCGGGAACAGGTCGCGGTAGCTCGCGCCACCCCAGCTGATGCCGGCCTGTCCGCCGTACTGCGACACGGCGCCCCAGACCAGCGGGATGCCGGTCAGCTCGGCCGCGTCGTTGACGAGGTAGCGCGTCGGAAAGTTGTCACTGCCGTCGAGCACGAGGTCGTACCCGTGCATCGTGGCGAGGGCGTTCTCGCTGGTCAGCCGCTCCTGCAGCGGGATCGCGGTGACGCCGAGCGACTCCACCAGTTCTGCCGCCGACGTGGCCTTCGGTTCGCCGACCCGCCCGACGTGCATGGTCTGGCGATGGATGTTGCTGAGCTCCACCCGGTCGTCGTCGACGATGCCGATCACGCCGACCCCCGCCGCCGCAAGTGCCGGGATGACCGTGGACCCGAGTCCGCCGGCGCCGACGACCAGCACGCGCGCCCGCTCAAGGCGCCGCTGTCCCTCGACGCCGAACCCGGGGAGGGCCAGCTGACGGGAGTAGCGCGCATCCACGACTCCATTCTGCCGTGGCCCGGTCTGACCGCACATGCGGCTAGAATAGAGCGATGATAACGCAAAAGCGGCAGTTCAGGGTGAGTGAGGCGGCGGCGCTGCTCGGAGTCAGCGACGACACGGTGCGTCGGTGGGGCGAGGCGGGCCGGCTGGAGATCGACCACAACAAGCGGCGGGCCGGCGTCGACGGCCGCACCCTCGCCGCGCTCGCCCAAGAACTCGCCGCCGAGTCGCAGTTGCCCGTCGAGTTTCCGCAGGCGAAGACCTCGGCGCGCAACCGGATCACCGGCATCGTGACCAGGGTCACCGTCGACGGACTCATGGCCCAGGTCGAACTGCAGGCCGGCCCGTTCCGCATCGTCAGCCTGATGAGCCGGGAGGCGGCCGAAGAACTTCAGCTGGAGCCTGGGACGCTGGCGACAGCGAGCGTCAAGGCGACCAACGTGACCATCGACACCCCGTGAGGGGGCTCGGGGTGGTTGCCGCCGCCCTCCTGCTGACGGGATGCGCGGCGCAACCCGGCGTGCAACCCGCCGCCAGCCCCGACGAACTCGAGGGGACGGTCGTGGTGTTGGCCGCGGCATCCCTCACCGAATCGTTCGACGAGCTCGCGGCACGCTTTGAGGACCAGCACCCGAACGTCGACGTGGTGCTCAGCTACGGCGGCAGCCCCGCCCTCGTGGCGCAGGTCGCCGAGGGAGCGCCGGCGGATGTTCTCGCCACCGCCAGCGAGGATGTCATGCAGACCTTCACCGACGTGTACGAGGTGTTCGCCACGAACTCCCTCGTGATCGCGGTGCCGGTCGGCAACCCGGCCGGGATCACGTCGCTGCGGGATTTCGGGCGAGCCGAGCTGACGCTCGCGACCTGCGCGCCCGAGGTGCCGTGCGGCGCTGCGGCGCAACTCGCGTTCGAGGCCGCGGGGGTCACCGCAGCGCCCGACACGCTCGAGCAGGACGTGAAGGCGGTGCTCACCAAGGTCGAACTGGGCGAGGTGGATGCCGGGCTCGTCTACCGCACAGACGTGCGGTCGGGTGAGGTCGAGGGCATCGCCTTCGCTGAAGCGAATCGTGCGATCAACCGCTACCCGATCGCGGCACTGACACCGATCGGCGCCGCGTTCGTCGCGTTCGTGACCTCGGATGCCGGACGCGCCGTGCTGCAGGAAGCCGGCTTCGGTGCGCCCTAGGTTCGCCCGCATCCTGTGGATCCCGGCGGGCATCGCGATCGCGCTGCTCGTGCTGCCGCTCGTCTCGCTCGTGGTGCGGGCGCCGTGGGGCTTCGTACCCGAGCTGCTCGCCAGTAGTGACGTCGTGCGCGCGCTGCTGCTGTCGCTGGCCACCGCGGCCCTCGCGACCCTGGTCGCACTCGTGTTGGGCGTCCCATTGGCCCTCGTGCTCGCGCGCTCGACCCACTGGCCGACGGTGCCGCGGCGGCTGCTGCGCGCGCTCGTGACCGTGCCGCTGGTACTGCCGCCCGTGGTCGGCGGGGTCGCGCTGCTGATGCTGCTCGGACGGCGCGGCCTGCTCGGGCAGGTGCTGCCGTTCACGCTGCCGTTCACCCCGGCCGCCGTCGTGGTCGCGCAAGTGTTCGTGGCGATGCCGTTCCTGGTGCTCGCGGTGGAGGGTGCGCTCGCCTCGTCTGACCGCCGTCTAGAAGCCGCCGCGGCGACGCTCGGCGCATCCCGGTTCACGGTGTTCCGTCGCGTCACGCTGCCGCTGGTCGCACCCGGGATCGCGGCCGGCGCGCTGCTGTGCTTCACCCGCGCGCTCGGCGAGTTCGGCGCTACCATCACCTTCGCGGGCAACCTGCCCGGGGTGACCCAGACCATCCCGATCGCGACCTACCTCGAGCTGCAGCGCGACGTGCCGAGCGCGATCGTGCTGTCGCTGGTGCTCATGGTGGTCTCGATCGGCGTGCTCGTCTCCCTGCGTGACCGGTGGGTGCCGGGGGTGGTCCAGTGAAATTGGATGCCTCGGTCCGCGTGCCGGATCGCAACGTGGAGGTGTCGCTGACCGTCGACTCCCGGCGCACCCTCGCGCTGGTGGGGCCCAACGGCGCGGGGAAGTCCACGGTGGTCGCTGCGATCGCCGGACTCATCAACGGTGCATCCGTTTCCGTCGACGGCGTCACCCTCGACGGGATGCCTCCGGAGCGGCGCCGGGTCGGGGTGGTGTTCCAGGACTACCTGCTGTTCCCGCACCTGACCGTGCTCGAGAACGTCGCGTTCGGGCCGCGGTCGCTGCGGCTGCCCGAACCGCTCTCGCTTGCTCGATCGGAGCTGGACCGGATCGGGATCGGCGACCTCGCCGATCGTCGCCCGCACGAACTCTCCGGCGGCCAGGCTCAGCGCGTCGCGCTGGCGCGGGCGCTCGCCGCCGACCCCGTGGTGCTGCTGCTCGATGAACCGCTCGCCGCCCTCGACGTGGAGGTGCGCGACGAGGTGCGCGCCGAGTTAGCGGCGCACCTGGCCGACTTCGCGGGGGCGACCATCGTGGTCACGCACGAGCTGGCGGATGTCACGACGCTCGCTCACGACGTCGTCGTACTTGAGCGGGGGCGGGTGACGCAGCGCGGCTCGGTCGCGGAGCTGTCGGGTTCGCCGGCGACGCCGTACGTGCAGCGGTTGACGCGGTCGCACTAGGGTGCGACGGCAAAGCCCTCCGCAGCTGCCGCTTCGGCCTGCCGCTGGTCGAACGTGATGAACACTGCAGCTTCACTGTCGAGAGCTGTCGCAAGATGGATCGCGTCGAGGGTTCCGAGGTGCCGGTATGGCAAGCGGCCGGCCAGTTGCAGCATCCCCTCGGTCAAACGGATGACCCGGAACGGCGTGATCACCGGATCGACTCTTGCGGGCTCGATGTCGAGCCGGATCGCGAGGCGACGCAACTCGGTGATCGCGACCGCCGAGATGACGAACTCGTCACCGAGATCCGACTGCTGGGCGAGGTACTGACGAACCGCGGCCGACTCCACTTCCTCGACGAGCAGCTTGGCGAGCGCCGATGTGTCGACGGCGACGATCACCGTTCGCCGCGAAGCTCGCGAAGAATGTCCTCTGTGCGTTCGACCCGATCGACGCCTTCGGGAAACTGCATGACCTGCGACCCGGCCCGAAGTGTGAGGGTGTCGAGCGGAGAGTCGACTGCAGGGGTCAACTGTCCGACGGTCACGCCGCGATTCGTGAGACGGAAGGACTCACCGCGCTCAAGCTGCCGCATGATCTCTCCGGAGTTGTTTCGCAGTTCGCGCTGACTGATCGTTCTCATGCGTCCGAACGTAGCACGTCCGTAGCACTTTCGAGCGGAATGCGTACCGCCGCTAGGGTCGGTGCATGGACGCCCTGCAGCCGCACCGCGGCCCGATCCGCTCGGCGGTCTACCTGCCCGCGGATCCCGATCGGGTGTTCTGGGGCGAGTTGCCGTGCGGCGCCGACGAGCCCGCGCTGACCATCGATCCGGGTACCGAGGTGACGATCGACACGATCAGTCACGAGGGCATCCTCGAAGACCAGGGGCGTGACCCGGCGGCGTACTTCGGCGCGCACGGCGCGAGCGAGGTGCTCGAGGATGCGGTGGCGTTGGCCGCGACATCCCGCGATCGTGGTGAAGGCGGGCCTCATGTCGTGACCGGTGCGATCGCGGTGCGGGGTGCGATGCCGGGCGACGTGCTCACGATGACGCTCGTCGAGGCGCTGCCGCGGGTGCCGTACGGGGTGATCTCGAACCGGCACTCTCGCGGGGCGCTGCCGGCCGAGTACCCGGTGGGCGGGCAGACCGTGTCGGTGTTCGCGAGCGCGGAGGACGGCGTCGGGCGCATCGCCCGAGTGGCCGGCGGGCTGCGCGACGTGCGCTTCGCGCTCGCACCGTTCCTCGGGATCATGGGCGTCGCCGTCGCCGGAGCCGAACGGCCGCACTCGGTGCCGCCCGGGATGCACGGCGGCAACCTCGACCTCAACCTGCTGACGCTCGGCTCGTCCCTGCACCTGCCGGTGCAAGTGCCCGGAGCGCTCGCCTACGTCGGCGACCCGCACTTCGCGCAGGGCGACGGCGAGGTGGCACTCACCGCGATGGAGGCGTCGCTGCGGGTCACCGTGCGCTTCGACCTGTCGCCGGGGCCGCTGCCGGTGGCCGGGCCGCTCGCCGAGACCGACGAGTACCTCGTCCCGACCGGACTCGACGTCGACCTGAACGTGGCCGTCGAGCACTGCGTGCGCAACGCGATCGCGCTGCTGCGCGCCCGCTACGGCATGGACGCCGAGCACGCATACGCCTACCTCTCGGCGGCGACCGACTTCGACATCACCCAGGTCGTGGACCGCGTCAAGGGCGTGCACGCCCGCATCCGGAAGGCCGACTTCGACACGCCCCGTCCATCCGCGCGGCCTCTTGTTGAGGCCGCGCGCGCTGTAGCTGGCGCGCCAACAACAAACCCCGGCGCGGACGGGCTGCTCGACGCGTTCTGGGCGTACGAGCGCGCGCTCATGGCCAACGACCTCGCAGCGCTCGACGAGCTCTTCGCTCCAGGAACTGAGACGTTGCGCGGCGACGGTGGAGGCATCCTGGTCGGGCACGACGCGATCAGCGCATTCCGCCGGGGGCGTGGCGGCGCGCCCGCGCGCTCGATCCTGCACGTGACAACGCGAGAACTGACGGATGCCTCGGCTCTCGTGATCGCCGTCACAGCTCCGGCTACCGGCGGCCGCGGGCAGCAGACCCAGCTGTGGCGTCGCGTCGCTGGACGGTGGCAGGTCGTGGCCGCGCACGTCTCCGCCCCCACGAACGCGATCGACTCGAGTGTCTGGCGCCTGGTCGGCGCGCCGCTGGTGGCTGGTGCGCCGGACGGTGCACTGCGCGGGCACACCGTCGCCGTGAAGGACCTGTACGCCGTGCGCGGTTACCCGGTCGGTGCCGGCGTGCCGGCGTGGCTGGCCGCCGCGACGCCCCCCGGCGAGACGGCGCCCGCGGTCGCCGCGTTGCTGGATGCGGGAGCCGACGTCACCGGCATCGCGCAGACCGACGAGTTCGCGTACTCGATCGCGGGGCGCAACCCGCACTACGGCACTCCGCTCAACCCCGCGGTGCTCGGTGGCGTGCCCGGCGGTTCGTCGAACGGGCCCGCCTCCGCGGTTGCGCTGGGGCAGGCATCCATCGGCCTGGGTACCGACACCGCCGGTTCGGTGCGGGTGCCGGCGTCGTATCAGGGGCTGTGGGGGCTGCGCAGCACACACGGTGCGGTGTCGCTGCGGGGGGTGCTGCCGCTCGCGCCGTCGTTCGACACCGTTGGATGGCTGACGCGAGATGCCGCGACGCTGCGGGCCGCGGCATCCGTCTCGATTCGGCCTGGTGTGCGGCCGGCCGAGTTCGTCAGCGCCCCAGCGCTGCTCGCGTTCGTCGAGCCCGATGTGCGCGCGGCGTTCGAGGCGATCGACCGGTTCGAGCACGTCGACCTGGGTGATGTCGACGGGCTGTTCTCCACGTTCCGCACCGTGCAGCAGGCGGAGGCCTGGCGGGCGCACGGGCCGTGGATCCAGGCGCATCCCGGTGCCCTCGGCGAGGACGTCGCCGCCCGCTTCGAGCTCGCGTCGCGGGTGACGTCGGCTCAGGAGGAGTCGGCGCGAGCGGCCATGGCGACCGCCCGAGAGCGACTGGATGCCGTGCTTGGCGACCGCGTGCTGGTGCTGCCGACCGCGTCGTCCGTGGCCCCCTCGGTGTTCGCGGATCCCGAACTCACCGAGCGCACCCGGCAGGGGACGCTGCGGCTCACCTGCATCGCGGGTCTCACCGGGCGGCCGGGGCTCAGCGCGCCGCTGCTGCACGTGCCGCAACCGGGCGCGCTGACGCCCGCGCCGGTCGGTGTCTCGCTGGTAGGGCCGCGCGGGAGCGACCTCGCGCTGATCGACCTCGCCCCGTTCATCATTCAGGAGTTTGTGTGACTGGAGTGATTCATGCGCTCCCTGTGACCCCGCAAGGGTGTTCGCGCCACTTCGGCACCACGAACTCCTGAATGATGAACGGCGTCCGTACGATGGGCGCATGACCGAGCCGATCAACCCGCCGCCGCGACTGCTCATGGGCCCGGGGCCGATCGACGCCGACCCCCGGGTGCTGCGCGCGATGTCGGCCGCGCTCGTCGGCCAGTACGACCCGTTCATGACCGCCACCATGAACGAGACCATGGCGCTGTACCGCCAGGTGTTCCGCACGGCCAACGAAGCGACGCTGCTGGTCGACGGCACCTCGCGCGCGGGCATCGAGGCCGCATTCGTGAGCCTGATCGAGCCCGGCGATGTCGTACTGGTGCCGGTCTTCGGACGGTTCGGCAACCTGCTGCGCGAGATCGCGCAGCGGTGTGGAGCCGATGTCCGCGTGCTCGAGCGCGAGTGGGGCACGGTGTTCACGCCGGCCGAGATCGAGGCCGCGCTGAAGCAGCACCGCCCGAAGCTGCTCGCCATCGTGCACGGCGACACCTCGACGACGCTCGCGCAGCCCCTCGACGAGCTCGGCGCGCTCGCGCAGGCCCACGGCGCCCTGTTCTACACCGATGCGACGGCATCCCTCGGTGGCAACGAGTTCGAGCTCGACGCGTGGGGTCTGGATGTCGCGACCACCGGCCTGCAGAAGTGCCTGGCTGGTCCGTCCGGGTCGTCCCCGATCACGCTCTCGCCGCGCGCGGTGGCGGTGATCAACCGGCGGAAGTCCGTGGAAGCGGGCATCCGCGCCGAGGGTGACCCGGTCTCATCCACCCCCATCCGCAGCAACTACCTCGACCTCAGCCAGATCCTCGACTACTGGGGACCGAAGCGCCTCAACCACCACACCGAGGCCACGAGCATGCTGTACGCCGCGCGCGAGTGCGCCCGGCTGCTCGTCGACGAGGGTCTGCCGAACGCGGTCGCGCGGCACGGCAGACACGGGTCGGCGATGGCGGCCGGTCTCACGGCGATGGGCCTGACCCTGTTCGGCGACCAGTCCGTGCGCATGAACAACGTGATCGGCGTGCACATCCCCGACGGCATCGACGGTGACGGCGGGCGGGCTGCGATGCTCGACGACTTCGGCATCGAGATCGGGACGTCGTTCGGTCCGCTGCAGGGCAGGATGTGGCGCATCGGCACGATGGGCTACAACGCGCGGCGCGATGCGGTGCTGACCACGCTGGCCGCGCTGGAGTCCGTGCTCAGTCGCGGGGGGCATCCGCTCACCGCCGGCAGCGGCGTCGGTGCCGCGCTGGAGCAGTATGCGGGCTGACCTCGTCCTCGAGCGGTGCGACGACCTCGCCACCATCTCGTCGTCGCCCGACTCGCTCACCCGCGTGCATCTGTCGCCGGAGCACCGAGCGGCCAACGACATGATCGAGGGCTGGATGCGCGAGGCCGGCCTCTCGACCTGGCAGGACGCCGCGGGCAACCTGTGCGGCCGCCGCGAGGGGGCAGAGCACGGGATGCCCGCACTCCTGCTCGGCTCGCACATCGACACCGTGCCCGACGCCGGCCGATACGACGGGATGCTCGGGGTGCTGCTGGCGATCGGCGTCGCGTCGCGACTGCAAGGAGTCGAGCTGCCGTTCGCCCTCGAGGTCGTCGCGTTCAGCGACGAGGAGGGCACCAGGTTCGGCAACGCGCTGCTCGGCAGCCGGGCGCTCGCCGGAACCTGGGATGACGCGTGGTGGGAGCTCGAAGACGACGACGGGCTGACCCTCGCTGACGCGTTCGTGGACTTCGGCCTCGACCCCGCGCGGCTGCCCGGCGCGTTCCGGCGGCGCGAGGACCTGGTCGGCTACCTCGAGGCGCACATCGAGCAGGGCCCGATCCTGCAGGACGCCGACCGCAGCCTCGCCGTCGTGACGAGCATCGCGGGCGCGCGCCGGCTCGAACTCGTCATGACCGGACGGGCCGGGCACGCCGGCGGCACCCGGTTCGAGGCGCGGCGGGATGCGCTGGTGGGGGCATCCGAGGTGGTGGTGGCCGTCGAACGCATCTCGATGGAGCGCGGCGTGCTCGGCACGGTGGGCCGCATCGACGCGGAGCCGGGCGGCGTCAACGTGATCCCGGGGCGGGTGGTGTTCAGCCTCGACCTGCGCGCGGAGGCGGACGCAGACCGGGATGCCGCGATCGACGAGATCGTGGCTGCCGCGACATCCATCGCCGCTGCACGCGGACTGACGTTCGACCACCGCGAGCTCTACCGGGCCGACGCGACCTACTGCGACCCGGGGTTGCGGGCGGCGGTGGAGGCAGGCATCCAGGCCACCGGCGACGAGCACCCCCTGAAGTTCTGGAGCCGCGCCGGCCACGACGGCATGGCGGTCGCGGCGATCACGCCGATCGCCATGCTCTTCCTGCGCTGCCGCGACGGCATCAGCCACCACCCCGACGAGGCGGTACGCGAGGAGGATGTCGCGGCCGCACTCGACGCGTTCGAAGCGGCCGTGCGGCAGCTCGCTGGGTCGCGGTCCTGATGGTCCTTTCAGCCATGGACGACCGGATGCGCCAGCTCGTCATCGAGGACCTGCACCGCGCGCGGCACGGCTACGGCCTCGTCGATCCGTTCGAGGGTGAGGGGTCGGAGTTCAGTCCGGCCTGCGGCGACGCGGTGACCGTGCGCGTCGCGGAGGAGCGCTTCAGCTGGGAGGGCAACGGCTGCACCGTCTCGATGGCCGCGGCGTCGGCGCTGGGTGCGCTGACGGTCGCCGAGTTCGAACGGCTCGAGGCTTCGTACCTCGACTCCGTGCTGCCCGACGGCGAGCCCGTCGACGGCGACCTCGCCGCGTTCGCCGGGGTCGGGCGCTTTCCGCTGCGGGCGCGGTGCGCGACGCTGGCGTGGCGGGCGGCGCGCACCGCCCTGGGCCCACGGCCGCCGGTTCCGGTGCGTCGTGAAGCGACGTGACGGCCGTGCGGTTGGGGATTAGCGCCGCTGCTTCCTGCGGAACAGCACGCCGGCCACGATCAGCGCGATCCCGAACGACGACAGCACGAGGGTGCTGACGGGTCCGAGCGCGATGATCCTGGCGACGCAGAAGGGGTGGATCACCCCGATGGCTGCGGCGATCAGGAATGCCAGCGAACTGGGCCTGTCGATCTCGCGACCGGTGAGGAGCACGATGGCGCCGACCAGACCCCCGACTGCCGCGAGCACGGCACCGATGAGTACGAGCGTGCTCGGCAGACCGACCCGCGAGAGTGCCAGGAGCGCCCATCCGACCGCCCCGGCGAGCAGCGCGACCTTGACCACAGTATTGTTCACTGCGCCGAGCGCGACGAGCGCGAACGCCACGGCGACCGCCAACTCAGCTACCGAGAGATACCACGGGAGATTCACCCCGACCAGCGGCAGGATCGCGGCGAGCACGAACAGCGCACCGGCGACGATGAGCGCGATGCCGGCGGTCGCGCGGCGGGAGACGGAGACTGCGGCCATGGGGCTCCTCGATTCGACAGCAAGCAGTGTATCGCGCGAATCACTGCTCGTCGCGATCAAACCCGTCCCAGAGGTCACCGCACTCGACGCGCAACGCCCCGTGTGCTGTGAGGTACTCGCGCGCTCCGGAATCGCCGCGCAGGCACGCCGCGACATCCGCCCAGTGCTTCGTCGGGATGAGCACGGGATGCCCAGGCCGACCCCCGTAGGTCGCCTGCGCGAGCGTGCCGGTTTCCATCACGCGCGCGACGACCGCCGCCGGGAGCGTCGGCAGGTCCACCAGCGTGATGAGAACCGCATCGCCGGATGCCTCGGCCAATCCCGCCCGCAGCGACGACGACATCCCCTCATCCCAACGGGCCGCCGTCACCGTCGCAGCCCACTCGGGCACCAGCGGACGCGCGCGCTCAGCCTGCGCGCCCAGCACCACGACCACCCGGTCGCAACCGCCGCCGAGCAGCGCGGCGCACGCCGCCTCGACCCAGGGAGTCCCGTCTGGCTCACGTCGCAGCGCCTTGGGCCCGCCGGCGCGGGTGCCGGCGCCTGCGGCGAGCACGATCCCGGTGGTCTCCATCGCTACTGTTATACCGATGATCGACCTCCCCGACGCCGAGTTGCGCGCGCGCCTGCGCACGGCGCTCGGGGTGCGTCGCTGGGTCGACGATGTCGCATCGCGCGCGCCGTACGACGACCTCGACGCACTGCTGATGTACGCGGGCGCCGCGGCGACACCGCTGTCGCCGGACGAGATCGTCGAGGCGATTCGCGACCACCCGAGGATCGGCGAGCAGGGCTCGGCGCTGAGTCGCGCCGAGCAGGGGTCGTCTACGGAGCTCGCGGACGAGATCGCCGCGGGCAACGCCGCCTATGAGGCGCGCTTCGGGCGGATCTTCCTCATCCGCGCCGCCGGTCGAACGCGCGCGGAGATCCTCGCCGAGCTGCGTCGCAGGCTCGAACTGGATGACGCGACCGAGCTGATCATCGTCGGCGAGCAGTTGCGCGACATCGCGTTGCTGCGGCTGCAGAAACTGTTCGAGGAGGCCGCGTGAGCCACGTCACCACCCACGTGCTGGACGCAGCGCTCGGGTCACCTGCGGCCGGGATATCCGTCGCCCTCGCCGGACCGACCGGCGAGATCCTCGCCACCGGGGTGACCGACGCCGACGGTCGCGTGCGCGACCTCGGCCCCGAACTGCTGCCCGCGGGGGAGTACCAGCTCGAGTTCTCCACCGGCGCCTACTTCGCGGCCGCCGGTCGCGGGACGTTCTACCCGCGGGTGGTGCTGCACTTCGTGCTCACCGACACGACAGCGCACTACCACGTGCCGCTGCTGCTCTCGCCGTTCGCGTACTCCACCTACCGCGGCAGCTGACCCGGGATCGCTTTCGACAGCGCGGCCTCTTGTTGACCGCGCGGCGGCGGTAGCGCCCGCGGAGACAACAAGCCACGGCGCGGATGCCCAGCGGCCGGGCGCCGCCTCAGTAGTCCGTGCGGTCGAGCTTCGCGAGCCAAGCGTCGAACGGGGCGGTCGCGTCATCCGTCCGCGCGCTCTCGATCGGGATGTGCCACGACGAACGGTCGCGCTGCCAGAGTTCGTAGAACTCGCTGTCGTCGAAGCCGCCGCGGGCCGCATCGTGCCGGTCGGCGGCGAACACCACCCGGTCGACCCGCGCCCACAGTGCTGCCGACAGGCACAGCGGGCACGGCTCGCACGAGGTGTAGAGCGTCGCGCCGGGCAGTGCGAAGTCGCCGATGGATGCGCACGCCGCGCGAATCGCGACGACCTCGGCGTGTGCGGTCGGGTCGTTGTCGCGCGTCACCCGGTTCTGGCCTTCGGCGAGCAGCACGCCGTCGCGGACCACGACCGCGCCGAACGGGCCGCCGCCCTCCACCACGTTCGCGGTTGCCAGTTGCACCGCGCGGCCGAGCCACACCTCGTCGCTCACGCGAACCATACCTCCCCGGCGGGCGGCGCATCGTCGCGCAGCACCTGCGCTTCGATCATGCCGTACGGGCGGTCGACCGCGACGAACACCTCTCCGGGATTCGCGAGGCCGAACGGTTCCAGGTCCACGAGCACGTGATGCTTGTTCGGGGCGGACAGTCGCACCTCGACGAGCTCGGGCACGGTCTCCAGCAGCGCTCGACCCATTCGCCACAGCGTCTGCTGCAGCGCCAGCGAGTGCACGGTTGCGAAGGTGGACACCAGCGTGGTGCGTGCGGTGGAGTAGACCCGATCCCAGTCGATGCCGGCCGTGTCACCGAATCGCCAGCGCGCCGTCAGCGACGTGGACATGATGCGGTCGTGCGTTTCGGGCAGCGTCGTGTACTCGTCCTTGAGGAACCCGTGGAACTCGCTGCCGGTCGACTTCAGCAGCACCAAGTCGCGCAGTCCGCCGACCACCGCCTGACGGGACGCGTCGACCGTGATCGACGCCGTGCGCACCTCCTGCCCGGCCCGCACCCAGGTGTGGTCGTGCTCGGTCCCGTCGATGACGACCCGGGCCCACTCGACCTGGTCGATGTCGATGCGCGCGGCGCGCACCGGCGCGACGTCCATCACGAAGTGCCGGGCCAGCGCCAGCCCGTACTCCTCGATCCCCGAGTCGACCCCGACCGACTTGGCGTACGCGAACGCGGTGTTCTTCTGCGAATCGGTGGGCAGGATGTCCGATTGGTCACCTTCGATATGTGCCGCCTCGAACGCGCCGCGCAGGCTCGTCGACACCGTCAGGTCGCGGATCTCGTGCCGCGAGGTATCCCGATAGATGCGCACGACGCGGTTCTCGGACTTGCCGTACCGGTTGTCGCCCAGGATGATGCCCATCCCGGAATCCTGCCACCGACGTGTATCGACGGTGTTACCTGGCCGACAGCAGCGCGCCGTTCCCCGGTGCCTGACCCCGCACCCACACCCGCCGAGCGACGCCCCGCAACTCGCGGCCCTCGTACGCCGAGACCGGGTTCCGGTGGTGCAGCGCGCTGGCACGCACGATGAAACGCTCGTCAGGCGCGAGAGCGACGAGGTCGGCATCTGCCCCGACGGCGATGCGCCCCTTGCGGCTGAGGCCGACGAGGTCGGCCGGGCCCTGCGACATCCAGTGCACGATTCTTGACAGCGGGATGCCTCGGCTCGCGCCCTCCGCCCACACCGCAGCGAGGCCGGTCTGCAGCCCCGCGATGCCACCCCACGCGCGCTGGAAGTCGCCCGCGGTCTTCAGCTCGACCGTCGCGGGGGAGTGGTCGGTGACGACGATGTCGATGTCGCCGTCGAGCAGCGCCTGCCAGAGCGCGTCGCGGTTGGCGTCATCGCGGATGGGCGGGCAGCACTTGAACTGTGTCGCGCCGTCGGCGATCTGCTCCGCGGCGATGGTCAGGTAGTGCGGGCAGGTCTCGACCGTGATCGGCAGACCTTCGGCTCGGGCGGCGCGGAGGGCGGGCAGCGCGGCGGCGGAGGAGAGGTGCAGGATGTGGGCGCGTGCGCCGGTGCGGCGGACGCCCGCGATGACGCGCTCGATCGCGTTGACCTCGGCCGCGTCGGGCCGGGACGTCATGAAGGCGTCGTACCCGCGCCCACCGTCGTTGGCGTGCGCGTCGAGCACCGCCGGATCCTCGGCATGCACGAGCAGCAGGCTGCCGAGCTCGGCGACCTCGGCCAGCGCGCGCTCGAGCTGGCCGGCGTCGAGATGCTCGAACTCCGGCACTCCGCTCGGCGACAGGAAGCACTTGAAGCCGAACACGCCGCCGTCGTGCAGCTCTCTCAATGAGCCGAGGTTCTGCGGCACGGCGCCGCCCCAGAAGCCGAGATTCACAGCTCCGCTGGCGACCGCTCGCTTCGCCTCGAGCGCCTCGATCGAAATGGTGGACGGGATGCTGTTGAGCGGCATGTCGACGATCGTCGTCACGCCCCCGGCAGCAGCCGCGCGGGTCGCCGACGCGAACCCTTCCCACTCGGTGCGACCCGGCTCGTTGACGTGCACGTGGGTGTCGACGAGGCCGGGGATGAGCACCTCGTCCTCGGCGAGCGCTGTGAGCGGCCCTTCGAGTGGCGCGTCGTCGATCGCCGCGATGCTGCCGCCCGCGATACCGATCCAGGCGGGCTGGAACACGCCGTCGATCAGTGCAGCGCGGGCGTGCACGACGCAGTCGAAGGTCATGCTCGATCGTGGCGCGCGTGGTGGCGCTCGCCCGCGTCCCGATGCTCGCGCAGCGCAACGATGTCGGCCGGACTCACACCGCAGCATCCACCGATCAGTCGGGCGCCGGCTGCCACCCAACGATCGGTCAGGGCCTCGTCGGAACCCACCGGCGTTCCCTGCCAGGCCCCCGCGACCGCGTTCCAGTGCTGGCCGCCGTTGGCGTATGCAACCAGCGGCAGCTCGGTCACGGTCGCGGCGCGTTCCAGCAGCGGCTCGATCAGACGCGGGTCGGTGCAGTTGACGCCGACCGCGACGATGCCCGGGACGGAATGTGCTGCAACCACGGCGTCCTCGATCCGGTCGCCCGCAACGGTGCGAGCCTCGTCGCGACACACGAACGCGAGCCATGAGGGCATCGGGTCGACGGCCGCGACGGCTTCGGCGATCGCGAGAGCCTCGAGCACACTCGGGATGGTCTCGATCGCCAGGAGGTCCGGGCCGGGTTCCACCAGAAGCCGTAGCCGTTGTGCATGGAACGCGGCGAGGTCGCTCGGGTCGATGTCGTAGTCACCGCGATACTCCGAACCGTCGGCGAGCGTCGCGCCGTACGGACCCACCGACGCGGCCACCAGGGCGCCGCCGCCGTGTCGGGCGACCGCGTGCTGCGCGAGTTCCGTGGTGGAGCGCAGCACCGCGTCGGCATCTCGTGGAGTCAGGCCCATCGCCGTCAGCCCTTTGGCGCTCGCCTGGTAGCTCGAGGTGATAATGACCTCGGCTCCGGCCTCCAGATAGGCCACATGCGCCTCGACGAGAGCTTCCGGCGCCTCGACCAGCAGTCGGCCGGTCCACAGCGGATGCCGCAGGTCGTGCCCTCGCTCTTCGAGCACGGTCGAGAGCCCGCCGTCGATCACGGTGAAGGGGTGCCGCAGTTGCATCCCATGATGTTGCCAGAGTTCGACGAACACGCAGTTGCGGTGATCGGTACGTGAACCAGCCACCCGTGCGACCCTTGATGTCGTGCACGAGCTCGCCGACCTGCTCCTCGCCGCGCACGACGCCGGCCGCGAGTTGGTCGTCGCGACGGCGATCGCGGTCGAGGGCAGCGCGCCGCGTACCGTCGGCACCTCGATGGCGTGGGACGGCGAGGCCGTCATCGGCAGCATCGCGGGCGGCTGCGTCGAGGGTGCGATCGTGGAGGTCGCCGACGAGGTGCTCGCTGACGGGGCATCCCGAACACTCGAGTACGGCGTCAGCGACGAGACGGCGTTCAGCGTCGGGTTGACCTGCGGCGGGCAACTGCGCATCCACGTCGAACTGTTCACCGCCGAACACGCGGACGCGCTACGTCATGCGAGGCCCGTCGAGGTCTGCGGCTACGTGGACGAGCCACCGGTGGACCGGCACCTGATCGTGTTCGGCGCCATGGAGTTCTCCGCCGCCCTCGCCGCCGCTGCGATCCCGCTCGGCTACCGCGTCACCGTCTGCGATCCGCGGCCGCTGTTCCTCACCGAGGCGCGCTTCCCCGGCATGCACCGCGTCGTGCAGTGGCCCACCGACTATCTGAGCGGCACCGAGATCGACGAACGCACCGTGATCTGCGTGCTCAGCCACGACGCGCGCTTCGACGCCGAACTGCTCGCCGTCGCGCTCGCCAGCCCCGCGGGTTACGTGGGCGCGATGGGCTCGCGCACCACGCACGACCGTCGCGTCGCATCCCTGAAAGAACGGGGGGTGGATGCCTCGGCTCTCGCCCGTCTGCACAGCCCCATCGGTCTCGACCTGGGTGCATCCACTCCGGCCGAGACCGCGGTGGCGATCCTCGCCGAGGTGCTCGCGGACCGCACCGCCGCGTCGGGAGTCCCGCTCACGCACACGGTCGGCCCGATCCACGCGCCGACCGTCGCTCACGCCCGCCCGTAGCACCCCACCCGTGGATCGCGGCTCGTGCGAAATGGCGCTACCGCCCAGGCGGAAGCGCCATTTCGCACGAATCGCGCAAGCCCGCGCCAGCCAACGCTTCGCGGTTCGTGCCGCTTGGCGCTTCAGTCCGCCCGGAAGCGCCACTTGGCACGAATCGCTGTGACGGGGTCACGGGCGGCTGAGCAGCCGCCACACCCGGTCCCGCGACATCGGCAGCTCGTACGGCCGCACTCCGATCGCGTCGCGCACCGCGTTCGCGAGCGCCGGCGCAACAGGGTTGTACGGGGCCTCGCTCATCGACTTCGCGCCGAGCGGGCCGAGCGGGTCGTAGGTGTCAGCGAAGAGCACCTCGGTGACCGGGACATCCGCGAACTGGGGGATGTGGTAGTTGCGCAACGATCGCGTCAGCACCTCACCGTCGACGACGGTCAGCTCCTCGTACAGCGCCGAGCCGATCGCCTGCGCCGTGCCGCCCTCGACCTGCCCGCGCAGCTGCTCGGGGTTCAGCACGGTTCCGGCGTCCGCGGCCTGGATGGACTGCAGTATGCGCACCTCGCCGGTACCGGGGTTCACCGCCACCCGGAAGGCGTGCACGTTGAACGCGACCGACCGCGGCGTGCCATCGTGCCGACCCTCGGCGCGCAGCCCGGGCTGGGGGCCGTGCGCCGCGATCAGGTCGCGCAACCCGAGAGCCGCCGAGTGCAGCGCCTGCCCGGCCACGACCACCCCGGCGGACCCGAACGCGCCGGTGTCGTAGGCAGTGGCATCCGTATCGGATTGATGAATGCGGATGCGCTCGACCGGCACGCCCAGCGCGGTCGCCGCCAGCTGCGCGTGCACCGTGGTGGTGCCGTTGCCGAACTCGGCGGTGCCGACCCGGGCGAGGTAGTCGCCGCCGTCCAACAGCTCGATGGATGCTTCGGCAAAATGTCCCCGCGGTGCAATCGTCGCGATCATCGACAGTGCCATGCCCTCGCCGACCGGCCAGCCAGTTGGACCCACGAGTGAGCGGTTCAGCGCCCGCTCGGTCAGGTCGAGGCACTGGTCGAGCCCGTAGCTGGCCATCGTGAGATCGCTCTGCGCCTCGGTGTCGGTCACGACGAACGGGTCGCCGGGCACCACGACGTTGCGCCGCCGCAGCTCGAACGGATCGATGCCGAGTTCGCGAGCGAGCTCATCGAGAGCGGACTCGATCGCGAAGATCACCTGCCCGAGCCCGTAGCCGCGGAACGCTCCCGACGGCAGGTTGTTCGTGTACACCGACTGCGCGTGCACACGCGTGTTCGCGCAGCGGTACACCTCGATCGACTCGTGAATCGAGTGGAACATCACCCCGATGCCGTGGTTGCCGTAGGCACCGGTGTCCATGAGTTCGTCGACATCCATGGCGGTCAGGATGCCGTCGCCGCTCGCCGCCAGCGTCACCTTCACCTGCATCGGGTGGCGCGTCGGGGCGACGGTGAACTCGTCCTCGCGAGTGAACTCGTACTGCACGGCTCGGCCGGTGCGCAGCACCGCGAGGGTGACGAGGTCTTCGGTGAGCAGCTCCTGCTTGCCGCCGAACCCGCCGCCGACGCGGGCGGTGAACACGCGCACGCGCGAGGGCTCGAGCGCGAAGATGCGCGCGATCTCGTCGCGCACCAGGAACGGCACCTGGGACGAGGTGCGCAGCACGAGCCTGCCGTCCGAGTCGAGCCAGCCGCGGGTGGCGTGCGTCTCGAGTGCGGCATGGGCGACCCGCGGGGTGCTCCAGGTTCCGGATACGACGGCCGCGGCATCCCGGATCGCGGCGTCGACATCGCCGAGCGAACCTGAGAACTCGGCGACCGTGTTGCGGGCGGGGTCGTGGATGCGCGAGTCGGGGCCCTTCTCGCCGTGCAGCAGCGGCGCGCCTTCTGCGCGGGCGAGCGCGGGATCGAACACCGCCGGCAGCACCTCGTACTCGACCTCGATGAGCGCCAGCGCGAGCTCGGCGATCGCCGGGGTCTCGGCGACGACGGCCGCGACCCGCTGCCCGCGGAACCGCAGCACCGGATCCAGCACGAGCGTGTCGTCGGGGTCGTCGAGGCGCGACTCGTGGCGCGCGGTCGAGAACAGCGTTGCGGGGGAGTCGAGGTGGGTGAGCACCGCGTGCACACCGTCGACGGCGAGCGCGCGCTCGACCGCGATAAAGCGTATGCGCGCGTGGGCATGCGGGCTTCCGAGCACCTTCAGGTGCAGCAGCCCGGTGGTGCGGGTGTCGAGCGTGTACGGCTCGGTGCCGGTGACGACCCGGTATGCCGCGGGCGGCGCGACCGACTCGCCCGCGACACCGGACGCCGACGTGTTCGCAACACCGTGCAGTGCGTCGCCGATCGAGCGGTACCCGGTGCAGCGGCACAGGTTGCCCTGCAGCTCGCGCGGCGGGTCGTCGCCGGCGATCGCGGTCGCCGTCACCACGAACCCCGCGGTGCAGAACCCGCACTGGAACGCGCCGGCATCCACGAACGCCCGCTGCACGGGATGCGGCTGCTCCGGTGTCCCGAGACCCGCGACGGTGACGACCGCGGCGCCCTCCAGCCGGTGCGCCGGCGTGATGCACGAGTGCACGGGCGAGCCGTTCAGCAGCACCGTGCACGCCCCGCAGTCGCCGGCGTCGCATCCCTTTTTGACCTCGAAGAAATCGTGCTCGCGCAGCAGCGTGCGCAGCACCCCCCCCGGCCGCGGGGTCGTCTCGAGCGCAGCGCCGTTCACCGTGAGCTTCACGAACCCAGCTCCTCGAGGATCTCGGAGGCGAACCGCCGCGTCATCGCCTCACGCCAGTCCGGGGATCCGTGCGCGTCGTCGTACCAGTCGTCGACCGCGTTCAGCTGCTCGATGGAGGTGAACTGGTGGGGGCGCTCGGTGCCGCCGGTGACGCACAGCACCGGCCCCGAGGCATCCAGTCGTCCCGTGACGAGGGTGCCAGTGCGCCCGAGCGGCGCGAGCGAGATGCGGCGGAACGCGGTGCGCGGCACCGGCAGGTCGATCTCGATCGAGCGCACCACCTCGCCCGCCTGCAGCACCGTCGAGCGCACGCCGGTCACGAAGTCTTCGGCGTGGACAGACCGGGTGGATGTCGCGTTCCACACCGTCACCGACGCCCCGAGTCCCACGGCCAGCGCGGCCATCGGCCCGGCCGCCAGCGCGAGCGCGAGGTTGCCCCCCACGGTCGCGGCCGCCTGCACCTTCCACGACGCCAGCAGCGCGTCGGCGCACTGCCGGAACAGCGGTGAATCCGGCAGCTCACGCACCACCGAGATCGGGCAGGTGCCCGAGATCGAGAGCCGCGACGAGGTACGCACGACGTGTTCCCAGCCGAAGCCGAGCAGGTCGATGAGCACGGTCGCGTCCTGCGGCTCGGAGTACAGCCAGGTGCCACCGCCGAGCGGGGTGCCGAGCGCGAGGTCCGCCCGATCGCGGGCGACGACCACTTCGTGCACGGTGATCAGATCCATGGTGGTCCGATTCAACGCCATGAACGCACCAACGGCGTAATGCTCAAGCGATTTAGGATCGGGTCATGGCGGCAACCGCGGTGCACTTCGGTGCTGGCAACATCGGTCGGGGGTTTGTCGCGCAGTTTCTGCACGAGAGCGGGTACGAGGTCGTCTTCGCCGACGTCAGTGACGAGCTGATCGGGGCGCTGCAGACCCAGCTCAGCTATCGCGTGATCGAGGTCGGCGAGGGTGCACGCGAGCTGGTCGTCGACGGCTACCGCGCGATCAACTCGAGCACGCACGAGGCCGACGTCATCGCCGAGATCGCCGCCGCCGACATCGTCACGACGGCGGTGGGTGCGCGCATCCTGCGATTCGTCGCGCCGCTCCTCGCTCGCGGCATCGCCGCCCGTACTCGACCCGAACCGCTCATCGTGATCGCGTGCGAGAACGCGATCGGCGGCACCGACATCCTGGCCGAGCACGTGCGCGAGCACGTCGACGCGGGCGCGACGATCTTCGCGAACTGCGCGATCGACCGCATCGTGCCGGAACAGCACGGCGGGCTGGATGTCACGATCGAAGCGTTCTGGGAGTGGGTCGTCGATCGCGGTCCCTTCCGGTCCCTGAGCTCGTCGAAGGGTGCCCCGCCGGTGATCGCCGGCGTGACCTGGGTGGACGACCTGACACCGTTCATCGAACGCAAGCTGTTCACCGTCAACACCGCACACGCCGCCGCGGCGTATCACGGCATCGACCGCGGCTGGGTGTCGATCCGCGAGGCCCTCGCCACGCCCGAGCTGCAAGCCGAGGTGCGTGCCGTGCTCGCCGAGACCAAGGAGCTGCTGGTCGCCAAGCACGGGTTCGCTCCCGACGAGCAGCAGGCGTACATCGAGAAGACGCTGACCCGCATCTCGAACCCCGCACTGCCCGACACCTGCGAGCGGGTCGGACGCGGTCCGCTGCGCAAGCTGAGTCGGCACGAGCGGTTCATCGGCCCGGCCGCCGAACTCGCCGAGCGCGGCGGCGAGGCGTGGAACCTGCTCAACGCCGTCGGAGCCGCCCTGCGGTTCGACGTCGAGGGCGACGCCGAGTCGGTGGAGCTGCAGGCGCTGCTCGGCAGCGGGGCGACTGCGGAGGCGCTGGCCCAGAGCATCATGGGGATTGAGCCGAGGCATCCCCTGTTCCCTCACCTCGTCGAGGTGATCGAGCTTCGGCTCGCCCGCTAGGCTGCCCGCATGCGCGCTGACCAGCCGGACGACGACGACGCCGCGCTCACATGGGATGGCGACGAGCCATCGGTGGTCGAGCCTGTCGAGACCCCTGCTTCGCCGGTCGAGCCTGTTTCGCCGGTCGAGCCTGTCGAGACCAAGCCCGCCACCCCCGCACTGCAGCTCGTGACCTACGGGGTGATCGCGGGCATCTTCCTCATCTACACGCTCGGCTGGGTGATCACGGTCGGTCGTTCTGGCGCCTCGTCCTCGGAGATCCTGGTCGAGGCGATGGCGCAGCTCGGAAAGTTCCTGGCGATCGCGAGCCCCGCGCTGTGGTTCGGCAGCGTTTTTCTGCTGACCCGCCACGCGAAGCCGCTGGTGCGACTGCTGCTGCTGGTGGTCGGGCTGATCGTGGTCATACCGTGGCCGTTCGTGCTGGGGGTGTGAGATGAGCGACGAGAATTTCGTCGAAGCCGCGGTCGAGGATGACGCGGCCCAGACCAGGCGCGGGCGCTACGGGTGGCTCAGTCTCGCCGTCGCGGCCGTGTTCGGGCTGTTGTACGCGTACGACGTGTGGGAGGCGATCGGCAACATGGTCGCGCTGCCCAGCTTCTACGATCTGCTGGGGCTCGACCGCGGCACGATCCCATGGTGGCTGCTGGTGGTCGGGCTGCTCATCCCGCCAGCCGTCTTCGTGCTCGCGTTCTGGGTTGGCCGGCGGTTCTCGGTCGGCGGCAAGGCGCTCGTGTTCCTGCTCGGACTCGCCGTCGTCGCGGCCCTCAGCCTCGGGGTGATCGCCCTCGAGGTGGTGCTGCGCCCCGGGCTGTAGCCGCCACCCCCGGTACCCGCGCGGCAGTTTGTTGTCCGCGCCGGCGCTATGGCCGCCGCGCGCTCAACAAACCCCAGCGCGGATCGCCTACACGACCGCGACGAGCACCGCCGTGATCAGCGCGATCTGCCCGAGGTACCGTGGTTGCTAAAGGGGCTAGGAAAACTACGTGAATCAAGCCTTGACAAGTAATCCGCTACGGTTGACCATTTTTGCAAGGCGCGCAATCGCGCCCCGATGGAACCGGTCGTGGCCGGTGACTGAGATCGTTCAGGTGTGGCCATTGGTCGCGCTTTCCCGACTGAATCATTTCGGGTCGGCTTAGCCCAGACGAAATGAGAAAATCATGAAAAAGGGATTGTTTGCTCTTCTTGGCGCCGGAGGGCTAGCCGTGACGATGGCTCTCGCCGGTGCTGCTGCTGCTCATGCCGACGCTACAGGAGGGCGAGGATGCAGCAACGGATCTCAGATCAATGGTGTCTATTGGACAGCGGGCGGCGCGCGAAGCTCGGAAATACTCGGTGACTGCGGAACCGTTCAAGTTCGCGTCGCGTACACCATCTATCCGGGCAGCCCCGTGTACTACACGGGTTGGACGATGGGCAGCAGCACTGCGACCTCGCCCAATCCTGGAAATACTCAGGTGCTCAGCAACCATGACGGGACGTATATGAACGGTGCTTCGTACTTCACCCTCACTGACCCGTGATGGGCCGCGCGCGCTTCCTTCTCGCCGTCGGCATGCTACTCGCCGGCTGCACCCCAGTGGCGCCGGAACCAGAGCAAACTATCACCGTGACGGAAGACCAGTACCGGGCCGCCTTCAACGAGTTCGCGGATTGCATGATGAACGCTGGATACCCGGTGATCGTTCGTGACGACAGTGGCACTGTGATCCAGTACTCCATTCCGGGGACCGTCGTAGGTACGGAAGTGGAAACTGAGTGCTACGGGCCGTTCCAGCCCATCGACACCGCATGGCAGATCGCGAATGAGGACACATCAGAGGCTGCCCTTCAAGTTCGGGCCTGCCTGGTCGAGCAGGGTATCGAGCCTGCCGGGACCGCGTCTGGAGACTGGCAACAGGTGGTGGAGAACGATCTCGAGGATGAGTGCGGCGGCCCTTGGTAGGTCGCGAAGTGGTTCCTCATGCTGGGAGGGGAGAGGGTGGACTCGCTCGTTTTCTCCTGCCGGTGGTGGCTTTGTGGGTCGTGCCGGTACTGGTAGTCGGCGTCGCCATCCCGCTGGCCCTTTGGCGAGAGACAGCGGCAACCGAAGACATGCCCCCCCGCATCGTCGTCGCCGGTTCCATCGTCAACGACGGAACAACGCCCGTTGAGGTAGAACTCGCGTCACCCACAACAACCAGCATGACTTCCCGCTTCGGTGGAATTGTGACGGCTGTCTACCTGCAGACAGGGTCTCAAGTCGGAGTCGGTGAGACCCTCCTCGCTGTAAGTGACGTGGTTTTGCGCGCTCAAGTCGGCCCTTCTCCAATTGTTTCGGATGTCGACGCGTACAGTCAGGGTGCCGACGTTCAGCGCGTAGGTATGCTGCTGGCTCAAGTCGGTCTGTTTGATGCCAACGCCGTGACTGACACCTACACGTGGTCGCTGAGGCAGGCGATCGATGCCTGGAATTCAGAAGCAAATCTTCCCGAGGACGGTGTGTTCCGAGTAGCGTCAACCGTTTTCGTCGGCGACGGACAGTCGCCGCTGAGTGCCGTCCTGGTACGGGTAGGCGACAACTTGTCAGAGGGTGCGCCCGTCGCTGAGTTCGCCCAACAGATCAGCGGTGTCCGCTTCGCTCCGGCTGCAGAAGGCACTCTTGCTGGGTTAGCGTCTGGTCCTGTCGTCTTTGAAACGATGGGTCGCACGATTGAGCTCGGCGGCTTGACGTTGACGCCGGACGAGGTCAGTGAGTTCTCGGCCTTTCTGCGCGCAGCTGCCGCAGACGGTCTGCTGCAAGCTTCAGCGACGGGAGATTCCGAAACGCTGCTCGGCGGGACGCTTTCTCTCGCCGATCCACCAGAATCGGCCACGGTGCCGAACTCAGCACTCTTTATCGGTGATGATGGTGACCTCTGCATCTTCAAGCCCGATGAAGGCTCTTCTCAAGGGTCAGCGACCCCGGTCCCTGTGCCGGAAGCGTTGCCGTTGTCTGGCGCCGCCGGACTGACGGCCATCGATCCGAAATACGTTGGAGATCGAATCATTGCCAACGCAGGTCAAGTATCCATGGAGGCTCGTCAACGATGCGGATAGCCGTCGATGACGTCAGTGCCGCGTTCGGCGACATCGTTGCTCTCGATCGTTTCACTTGCCAAATTCCTTCGAACTCAATTGTGGCCATCGCTGGCCCATCAGGCAGCGGCAAGACAACGTTGTTGGCCATGCTCGCCGGTGCATTGCGGCCAACGAGCGGCGAAATCCGTTTCGAGAACGAGTTCGGCGATGAAGTCGAACGGCCCTCGACATCATGGGTGTCACAGTCGTCCAACACGCTGCCGGATCGCACAGCCACTGAGAACGTGGAGATTGCGGGCTTGGCTCGCGGACTGTCGCTAGACGAGTCGAGACGGCAGGCGCACCGGTGTCTCGGGGCATTGGGTCTCGACCATCGAGCGGGCAGCCCAGCTCGGCTCTTGAGCGGCGGCGAGCAGCAGCGTCTCGCCTTCGCGCGTGCGTTGGCCGCTGAAGCGAGACTCGTGTTGGCCGACGAGCCCACTGCGAACCTTGACGAATCGAACACGGACCGTCTCATCATGCAACTGCGTCACCTGGCCCGAGACCGCACGATTGTCGTCGCGACACACGACCCAAGGGTCATGGCCGCATGCGATGAGGTGATCGCGATGCGTAACGACGCTGTACGTCCAATCAGTCGATGATCGTTCAAAGGGACCGGTGGACCACGAAGGCCCTCGTTCGCGAGGCCGTCCGGAACATACGCACTTCGCGTCGGCGCCTCTGGCCACTACTGTCCTTTGCGGTCGTCGCGGGAGTAGCGTTGGCAATTCTCGCAGCGGTCGAGAGTGTGCAGTTGCGAAGCGACTTGGCGACTCTCGCGCTCAGCGGTCGCAATGTGGTCGTGTTCGGATCGGCATCCGAAGTCCCGGCGTCGATCGACCGGAACTCATGCGATCGGCTCGCTGCATCGCCCAGTGTAGAGCGCGCTGGAGCGATTCTCAGTTCTAGGCGGGGTCCGATTTTGCCTCTAGGCGGTGCTATCCCGATGGTGCCCGTCAGTGCGACGCTGCTTCCCGAACTCAAAAATGCCGACGCCGTCGTAGGGTCCGCGCTCAGTAGCGGATCTCAGATTCGCACGATAATGGTGGACGGTATTCCTCTCTCTGCTGCACGCGGCCTGCCACAACCGGAGGGCATCCCTGTCAATCAGGCGGTTGCCGTGGCCGCACCCGTGACCGTGGTCTCTGTAGAGCGTTGCGTGGTGGTGCTGAGCGCCGGTGCCGATCAAGAAGTCATGATCCCACTGCTAGCCGCGCAGCTTGTTGTTGACGGCGCTCCGCCGACCGGTGCAGCCGTGTTAACTGAGCCGATTGATCGCATTGCAGCCTATTACGAGCGATTGACCCGCTGGCTTCCGCTGGTGGTCGGCGCTCTGGGCGGACTCATCACGGCAGGCATCGCAGCGACTCGGTCGAACGAATTCGCAGCGTATCGAATATCTGGAACCAGCCGCCGATCGCTCCTCCTCATCTACGGCATCGAGGCCGCGATCCTGGCCGGCGTGATGGGTACATCCGCTTCTTTGGCCTCCGTGGCCCTGGCAGGCTGGATCAGCGACGTTGCTGCGACCGGCTTTGGGGCTCTGGCAGGGGCGGGGTCGTGGCTGGTCGCCGCCTTGATGGGTTTCCTGCCGTTGAACTCACAATCTGTGCTCACCGTCACCAAGGAACGCTGAGCCCGCCTCACACCGCCGCGACGAGCACCGCCGCGATCAGCGCGAGCTGCCCGAGGTACCGCGGCCAGAACGGGATGGCGGCGCGGCCGAAGCGCGCGGGGTCGGCCGCGGCACGCGCGTTCGCGGGGAACACCGCGATGAGGAACACCACCAGCGCGACACCCGCAGCGAACCGGGTCTGAGGCAGGAGCAGCCCGATCCCGCCCGCGATTTCGCAGAGGCCTGTGAACACGACCACCGCGCGCGCCGACGGCCACCGCAGGGCCGGGGGGATCATGGCGCCCATCGTGCGACCCACCGCGGGGATGAAGTGCGTGATGCCCATGCCGACGAACAGCAGCGCGAGTGCGCCGCGCATGATCCAGGCGACCACCTCGAATGTCACGCCTTCATCGTGCCACCCGGCGCCCGGGTACACTTTTCGGGGCTGGCGGCAGGCGCGCGGCCACCGCCGACCGAAGGATGCCCGTGGCCAAGCCGATCGTCCTGATTGCCGAAGAGCTCTCTCCCGCGACCGTCGAGGCGCTCGGGCCCGACTTCGATGTGCGCACCATCGACGGCACCGACCGCGCGGCGCTGCTGGGCGAGCTCGCGGGCGCCAGCGCCATCCTGATCCGTTCTGCGACGAACGTGGATGCCGAGGCGATCGCGGCCGCCCCGAACCTCAGAGTCGTCGCCCGCGCGGGCGTCGGCCTCGACAACGTCGACATCAAGGCCGCGACGGCGGCCGGCGTGATGGTCGTCAACGCGCCGACGTCGAACATCATCTCGGCCGCCGAGCTCACGGTCGGGCACATCCTGAGCCTCGCCCGGCACATTCCCGCCGCGCACGCGAGCCTCGCCGCCGGCACCTGGAAGCGTTCGAAGTACTCCGGCGTGGAGCTGTACGAGAAGACGGTCGGCATCATCGGCCTCGGCCGCATCGGCGCACTGATCACCGAGCGGCTGCAGGCGTTCGGCATGCAGGTCGTCGCCTACGACCCCTACGTCACCAGTTCGCGCGCACAGCAGCTCGGGGTCACACTGCTGAGCCTGGACGAGCTGCTCGCGCAGTCGGACTTCGTCACCATCCACATGCCGAAGACGCCCGAGACCACCGGCATGATCGGCACCGACCAGCTCGCGCTCATGAAGCCGACCGCGTTCGTGGTCAACGTCGCCCGCGGCGGGCTCGTCGACGAGCACGCGCTCTACGCGGCGCTGAAGTCCAACCGCATCGCGGGGGCGGGGCTGGATGTCTTCGTCAGCGAGCCTCCCACCGGTTCGGCCCTGCTCGAACTGCCCAACGTCGTGCTCACCCCGCACCTCGGCGCCTCCACCGACGAGGCGCAGGAGAAGGCCGGCGTCTCGGTCGCCCGCAGCGTGCGGCTGGCACTGGACGGCGAGCTGGTTCCGGATGCCGTGAACGTCGCCGGGGGAGCGATCGACCCCACGGTGCGGCCCGGCATCCCGCTCATGGAGAAGCTCGGTCAGGTGTTCTCCGGCCTGGCGGGAAGCCCGGTCACCAGCATCGACGTGGAGGTGCGCGGCGAGATCGCCGAACTCGAGGTGGGCGTGCTCAAGCTCGCCGCACTGAAGGGCATCTTCTCGAACATCGTCAGCGAGCAGGTCAGCTACGTGAACGCGCCGCTGCTGGCAGAGCAGCGCGGCGTCACCGTTCGCCTGATCACGGATGCCGCCAGCGACGAATACCGAAACCTGCTGACCATCCGCGGTGCGCTCAGCGACGGTTCCCGGGTATCAGTGTCGGGCACGCTCACCGGCACCAAGCAGGTGCAGAAGATCGTCGAGATCAACGGCTACGACGTGGAGGTGCCGGTCGCCGAGCACCTGATCGTCATGATCTACACAGATCGGCCTGGCATCGTCGCAGTGTACGGGCAGGCGTTCGGCGAGGCATCCATCAACATCGCCGGCATGCAGATCGCCCGTCACGGCAAGGGCGGCCAGGCGCTCAGCGTGCTCACCGTCGACTCGCCGGTGCCCGACGAGTTGCTCGAGAGCGTGCGGGTCGCGATCGACGCCGAGTTGCTGCGCGAGATCGACATCGTCGAAGGTTGAGGAGATGAACACGGTGGATAGAGCCGACGGACGCTCGTTGAGAATCGCGCTGGTGGGCTTCGGTGTCGGCGGGCTCGGTGTCGGCATCGATCAGGCGCTCAAGTTCTGGGCCGAGACCTCGCTGAGTGTCGGTGAGAGGATTCCCATCCTCGGTGACGCCTTCGGAATCCAACTGGCGTACAACCCCGGCGCGGCGTTCTCGTTCGGCGAGGCGTTCACCCCCGTCATCACGGTCATTGCGGTTGCTGCGGTCGTTGTCGTCAGCTGGCTCATCGCGCGAACCATCTCGCGCGGCTGGGCGGTCGGCCTCGGACTGATCCTCGGCGGGGCACTCGGCAACCTCATCGACCGACTCGCCCGTCCACCCGGGTTCGGTGTCGGCTACGTGGTGGACTACCTCGCCTACGGTGACTGGTTCATCGGCAACCTCGCCGACGCGTTCATCGTCGTCGGGTTCGCGGTCTGCGTGGTGCTCTCCCTGCTCGGTCGGAGGATGAGACCGATCCCCGTCCGCGCGACGCCGAGCCCCTCAGAGACCTGAGTATCGTAAACCGCATGGACATCGCGGTCATCCCCGGCGACGGCATCGGCCCCGAGGTGGTCGCCGAAGCGCTCAAAGTGCTGAAAGCGACCGGCGTGGATGTCTCGACCACCGAGTACCCCTTCGGTGCCGGGCACTTCCTGGCCACAGGGGAGATCCTCGCTCAGAGCGATCTCGACGCGCTCGCGCGTCACGACGCGATCCTGCTCGGGGCCGTCGGCGGAGACCCGCAAGACCCCCGACTGGCGGGCGGCATCATCGAGCGCGGGCTGCTGCTCAGGCTGCGGTTCGCGTTCGACCATCACGTGAACCTGCGACCGACCACGATCTTCCCTGGCGTGGCTTCGCCGCTGGCCGACCCCGGCGAGGTCGACTTCGTGGTGGTGCGCGAGGGCACGGAGGGCCCGTACGTGGGCAACGGCGGCGTCATCCGCGCCGGCACTCCGCACGAGATCGCCAACGAACTGTCGGTGAACACCGCATTCGGGGTGCAGCGGGTGGTGCGGTTCGCGTTCGAGCAGGCCGTCCAGCGGCGCGGCAGACTCACGCTCGTGCACAAGACGAATGTGCTCACCAACGCGGGCGGGCTGTGGCAGCGCATCGTGCAGGCCGAGGCCGCCGATTTCCCGTCCGTGCACTGGGACTACCTGCACGTCGACGCGGCGACCATCTTCCTGGTCACCAACCCTGCTCGGTTCGACGTGATCGTCACCGACAACCTGTTCGGAGACATCCTGACCGATCTGGCCGCCGCGATCAGCGGAGGCATCGGTTTGGCGGCGTCGGGCAACCTGAACCCGAGCGGCGCCTTCCCCTCGATGTTCGAGCCCGTGCACGGCTCGGCTCCGGACATCGCCGGCAGACAACTCGCCGACCCCACCGCGGCGATCCTCTCGGTGGCGCTCCTCCTGTCCCAGAACGGACAGCCGGATGCCTCGGCAGCAGTCACCGCGGCGGTACTCGCCGACCTCGCCTCGCGCGGGGGCACGCCCCGCAGCACCGCGGAGGTCGGCGATGCCATCGCCGCCGCCGTCGTCGGTCGAGCACCGTCGAGACCCGCGGCTTAACCTAGAAAATCTCGATCTTCAGAGGACTCATGATGAAGAACCTTTTGACCCCTGACGCCGCCAACCCCACCCGCGAGCTGCGATTCACGGTGACCGTGAGCGACGCGGCACGAAGCGCCGCCGAGCACGCCGACATCATGGCCGAACCGGGTTTCGGCAAGCACTTCACCGACCACATGGTCGACATCTGCTGGTCTGAGCACGGCGGCTGGCACCGGCCGCGTGTCCAGCCGTACGCACCGATCACACTCGACCCGGCGGCGGCGGTGCTGCACTACGCGCAGGAGATCTTCGAGGGACTGAAGGCGTATCGCCACGCCGACGGTTCGATCTGGTCGTTCCGCGCCGAGCGGAACGCCGCGCGACTGCAGCGCTCGGCGCGTCGGCTGGCGCTGCCCGAGCTGCCCACCGAGTACTTCCTCGAGTCGCTGCGCCAGCTCATCGCCGTCGATGCGCGCTGGGTGCCGTCCGCGCCCGAGACCAGTCTCTACCTGCGCCCGTTCATGTTCGCCAAAGAAGCGTTCCTCGGGGTGCGCCCCGCCAAGAAGGTCAACTACTACGTCATCGCCAGCCCCGCCGGTGCGTACTTCACGGGCGGCGTGACCCCGGTGAAGATCTGGATCACCACGGAGTACTCGCGCGCCGGCCGCGGCGGCATGGGCGCTGCGAAGACCGGCGGCAACTACGCCTCGTCCCTCGTGGCTCAGCAGGAAGCTCACGAGCACGGCTGCGCTCAGGTGCTGTTCCTCGACTCGGAGTCAGGCACCCACCTCGAGGAACTCGGCGGCATGAACGTGGTGTTCGTGTACCGAGACGGCAGGGTGGTCACGCCCGAGTCATCCAGCATTCTCGAGGGCATCACGCTCGACTCGATCCTGCAGCTGGCGCGAGACCGCGGGCTCGACGTGCAGCAGCGCAGGGTGAGCCTCGACGAGGTGCGCGAGGGCGTCGCATCCGGTGACATCGTGGAGATGTTCGCGTGCGGCACCGCGGCCGTCGTCACACCGATCGCGGCCTTCAAGTCCGCAGACGGAGTCATCGGCGACGAGAACACTCCCGCCGGCGAACTGACCATGTCGCTGCGGGCCGAGCTCACCGACATCCAGTACGGCCGGGTGGCCGACAGGCACGGATGGATGTCTCGGCTCGACGCCTGAGCGGGACTCACGACTGCCCGCGGTTCTCCTGCTGTGCGCCGAGTGTGCGTGGTGCTCGCGCCGCAGCCCTGCTGGAGCTACAGAAACCTGCATCCGCGGCAGTTCGATCTTGGCGCACACGCAGGAAAGTGCAGCGGAAGCGAGAGTACAGCGGCGGAGCCGCCCGCGTCAGCGCGATTCGTGCGAGGTGGCGCCCGGGTACCTCGCGTCGAGCCAGTTGGCACGAATTGCTCGAGCCCGGTCCGGATACACCCCGGGGATAGGCTCGAACGGTGAAGATCGCCCGATTCGTGACCGCTGGCGGCGACCCCCGGTACGGCATCGTCGACGGCGTAGACCTGGTCGTGCTGAAGGCCGACCCGATGTTCGCGGGCTTCGAGACGCTCGACGAGCGGGTGCCGCTGACCGAGGCGAGAGTGCTGGCACCGGTCATCCCGCGCTCGAAGGTGGTCGCGGTCGGCCGCAACTACGTCGATCACGCCAAGGAGTTCGGCAACGAAGCCCCCGCGGAGCCGCTGCTGTTCCTCAAGCCGAACACGTCGGTGATCGGCCCGGGCGACCCCATCGTGCTGCCGCCGCAGAGCGCCCAAGTCGACTTCGAGGGCGAGCTCGCCGTGGTGATCGGCGCCGTCGCCAAAAACGTGCGCGAAGAGGATGCCGCGAGCGTCATCTTCGGCTACACCGTCGCCAACGACGTGACCGCTCGCGACCTGCAGCGCTCCGACGGGCAGTGGGCCAGGGCGAAGGGGTTCGACACGTTCTGTCCGCTCGGTCCGGTGATCGAGACCGAGTTCGTCGTCGCCGGCAAGCGCATCGGCACGAGCGTCAACGGCGAGGTGCGCCAGGACGGTGTGCTCGACGAGATGGTGCACTCCGTAGCATCCGTCGTCGCGTTTGCGTCTGCGGTCTTCACGCTGCTGCCGGGGGACGTCATTCTCACCGGCACCCCGGCCGGCGTCGGACCGATCGTCGCGGGCGACACCGTGGAGGTCGCGGTCGAGGGCATCGGCACGCTCACCAACCCGGTGCGCAGCGCGACCTAGACTTGCTGGCGATGTCTGCACCCTTCTCCACAGCAACCGGTTCCGACGTTCGAGTGCGGTTCTGCCCCTCGCCGACGGGCACGCCCCACGTCGGTCTCATCCGCACCGCGCTGTTCAACTGGGCCTACGCGCGGCACACCGGCGGCAAGTTGATCTTCCGCATCGAAGACACGGATGCGCAGCGCGACAGCGAGGAGAGCTACGAACAGCTGCTGGATGCTCTGGCGTGGCTCCGCCTGGACTGGGACGAGGGCGTCGAGACCGGCGGCCCGCACGAGCCGTACCGGCAGTCGCAACGGGGTGACGTCTATCGTGACGTGATCGAGCGGCTGAAGGCATCCGGTCATCTGTACGAGTCGTTCGTCACGCCCGACGAGATGGAGGCGCGCAACCTCGCGAACGGCCGCGACCCGAAGCAGGGCTACGACAACTTCGAGCGCGAGCTGACGCAGGCCCAGCGCGACGCGTTCAAGGCCGAGGGCCGGATGCCTGCGCTCCGGTTGCGCGTGCCGGACACCGACCTCGGTTTCGACGACCTGGTGCGCGGGCCGATCACGTTCCCGGCCGGGTCGTTCACCGATTTCGTCGTCGTGCGGCCGAACGGTGCCCCGCTCTACACGTTCGTGAACCCGGTGGACGACGCGCTGATGGGCATCACCCACGTGCTGCGCGGCGAGGATCTGCTGTCGTCGACCCCGCGCCAGATCGCGCTGTACATCGCGCTCATCGAGATCGGGCTCACCGACGTCGCGCCACGCTTCGGGCACCTGCCGTACGTGACCGGCGAGGGCAACCGCAAGCTCTCCAAGCGCGACCCCGAGTCGAACCTGTTCCACCACCGCGATCGCGGATTCATACCGGAAGGCCTGCTGAACTACCTGGCGCTGCTGGGCTGGTCGCTGACCCACGACCGCGACGTGTTCACGCAGGCCGAGCTGGTCGCCGCCTTCGACGTGGTCGACGTCAACCCGAACCCGGCGCGCTTCGACCTCGCCAAGGCCGAGTCGATCAACGGCGATCAGATCAGGATGCTTGAGCCCGACGACTTCGCCGACCGACTGGTCCCGTACCTGGGTGACCTCATTCGTGACGACGCCGACCGCTCCATGCTGCTCGCCGCGGCCCCGCTCGTACAGGAGCGGATGCAACTCCTGGGTGAGGCGAGAGGTCTGCTCGCGTTCCTGTTCACGCCCGACGACGAGCTCGTGATTGAGGCGGACGCGGTACCCGGCGCCGACGGGCCGACTGTGCTCGAGGCATCCGCCACGGTTCTGCCTGCCGTCGCTCCGTGGAACGCCGAGAACATCGAGGCCGCCCTGCGCGCCGAGCTCATCGACGCGCTCGGGCTCAAGCCGCGCCTCGCGTTCGGCCCGCTGCGCAGCGCGATCTCGGGTCGTCGGGTGAGCCCGCCGCTGTTCGAGTCGATGGAGTTGCTCGGCCGCGAGTCCACCATCGTGCGTATCGAGCGCCTGCGGGCTCGACTGAGCTGATGCGCAAGCGTCCGGCCTGGATCTCGTGGGTGCCGGCGGGGATCCTGCTCGTGCTCATCGGCGGGGTGGGTGTCACCGCGGCCGTGCTGGTCAACAGCGGCATCACCGGTCCCGCGCCCCGCGCGACCGAGGGGCAGGTGACCGACCTCAACTGGTCGGTATTCACCCCGGAGGGCCTGCAGTACATCGACCGCTCGCGGCTGCCGCGTATCGACCTCGCCGATGCGCCGATCGCGGCCGGGCCGCTGGGACTGCCGGATGACGGCTCCCTCACCGTCGGGCCGCTCAACACCGGCGACGTCGAACTCGACTACCGCCTCATCTTCCGCGGCGGCGGCGCGTATCCAGGTGGTGGACGCCTCGTGGTCACCCAGTTCACCGTCACCACAGCCGGCGGCGTGATCGAGTCGATCGAGGCACCGCTGCGCGACATCCGGCCCTTCCGCGCGACCCTCGACACGCTCGAGGCCGAAGCCGAAACCTACGGCTGGCAGGTCGACACCGCCGCCATTCTGGAACAGGTCGAGGATGCTACGCGCGCCGGTGTTCCGTACGAATTCACCCTCGGCCCCGCCGACCGCGTCGGAGTGCCAGTGGCCGCGACGGCGTCGTGCGACCCCACCGGCTACTGCTCGCTCACGTACGAGATCACCCCGGCCGTGCGCTAGACTCGACAGTCGGTTCGGCTCCGCCCGGACCGTCTCCACCCCGGCCCAGCTCGATCCAACAGCCGGGGGTGGTGGGGTATGGTGTAATTGGCAACACGGCTGATTCTGGTTCAGTTGTTCTTGGTTCGAGTCCAGGTACCCCAGCAAAAAGTGCTGGTCGCGGTGCAGTTACTTCGACGTTCAGTTCGTCACGTCGTCCTCTGTCACCTGCTGAGCAGTCGAGATAGAAGTCCTTCGGACACCGTACGCAACGCTACGCAGGGACATCAGGTGGGAAGTGCCGCTTGTAGTCGAACTGCCCGCGCACCGTTCGCGGTTGCGCGTGGTCGGACCCGCTTGTTCTCGGACGGTCCGGCACGGGCAGGTTCTTCGCGGTTTCTCGATTCGGTCCGTCGAAGGCTTGCGACATGGCGTCGGCACCTTCCGGTGAGATCCCGAACGACACGGCAACCTCTCGCCAGGTTGCCGTAGCCGTTTCGACTTCGCGAATCACTTCAGCGGCCCGAACCCGGTCCACGCCGAAGCTGGAGGCGCTGGAGACGAGGTTGCGGATGTCGCGGTTGCTTGGATCGTCATTGCGGGACACGGGCGTCGAGTCAACTGACCCGAGACGGGAGAACGGGTTCACGTCGAAGACCGGCGACAGCTGCCAACCGTCTTTCGCGCGCAGCATGCCGTGATTGCGCATGTGATCGTCGACGTTGTTCACCAGCAGCGTCACCGCCACGCGACGGAACAGTTCCTCACCGTCGCCGGCCGGGTCCGCCGACGAACTCAGCAGCGTCGACGGGCTAGGCGGTGACCAAGGCGATCCGCTCGTTGGTTTCGTGGATGTCGAAGGCATCGGGGTGCCAGCCATCGGGCAGCCAAGCGTGTGCTTCCTCGGTGCTGTCGAACACCTCGGGTCGGAGCGCGTCGTCATAGTCGCTGCGCACCCAGTCGGCGAGTTCGCTGTAGCCCCAGGTGCCGCCGCAGTCTTCCGGCGGGCAGGCCAGCTTTCCGCCGATGCACACGGCGACCGGCGGAGGCGTATCGAGGATCTTCTCGACGCGCAGCACGTGCTCCCAGTCGTCGCCGAAGTCATAGTCGTACCAGAGGCGGTCGCCGGAGGCGGCGACGACCTGGTCCAGACGCACATCGTCTTCGAGCAGGCCCTCGTCGCCCTCGTCGAGGTCGAACTGAGTGAGGAACTCGGGAGCGTTACGACCATTGCCCGTACGGAAGCGGTGCAGATGACTGTCGGTCCACCCCATCGCCGCCTGCACCACATCGTGCAATTGCGGAAGAGAAATGTCTCCGGGTACGTCGACGCGTCGCCACACCGGGGGCGTCGTGCCCTGGAGGTCGATTCGGATGCGGAAACCCCGCAACGACGCGGGGACGGGAAGAAGCTGCGGCACGGGCCGATGCCAGATGTCGTCCAGACCCTCAGTCGCCATCTTCTCCCTCGATTCCTCGTTGGTCGACCCACGGCGAGCCTTCGCGAACAATTCTGGTACGACACACGGAGTCCGTTGAACCGTGGGGCGAGCGTATCCAGGTCGCCTGAACGACCCCGCATCGGAGACTGTCTCCCCGAGTCCGTACGCTAGAGGCGGCATGAACCTCGACGACCTCGACCGACTGTGGGAGCGCCACCCAGCCTGGCGGTTGCTGCGTGCGCGCAACGCGCCTCTGATCCTGTCCTTTCTGGGGCAGTACTTCATCGAGGACAACCGGGGGGCAACGCCCGCAGGCGCCATCTCCCGGGCGCTCGACGATCACCTGTACGACATCCATCGCGGCGAACCGGAACGGTACCCGGCCGGTCCGGCGGACTACCTGGATGACTGGTCGTCACCGGAGTCGGGATGGTTGCGCCGCTTCTACCCGGCGGGTTCCGACGAGGTGCACTTCGAGGCGACGCCCGCGCTCGAGCGGGCCCATCGTTGGGTCGAGAGCCTTCAGGAGCGCTCCTTCGTCGGCACCGAGTCCCGTCTGCACACGCTGATCGACCTGCTCCGGCAGATCGTGCACGGCTCGCAGACCGACCCGGCGACACGCATCGCCGAACTCGAGCGTCGGCGGGACGCGGTCGACGTCGAACTCGCGGAGGCGCGGGACGGCCGGTTCGCGGTGCTCGATGCCACCGCCCTGCGTGAGCGGTACCAGCACTTCGCCTCCACCGCGCGCGAGTTGCTGTCGGACTTTCGGGAGGTGGAGGAGAACTTCAGGATGCTCGACCGTTCGGCCCGCGAGAAGATCGCCGGGTGGGATGGCGGCAAGGGCGATCTGCTGGCCGACCTGGTCACCAGCCGCACGGACATCTCGTCGTCGGACCAGGGCCGCAGCTTTCAGGCGTTCTATGACTACCTGCTGTCTGAGGGCAGTCAGGAAGAACTGGCCGGCCTGCTCGCCGACGTACAGGGGATGCCGCACATCGATGCCGATCGGCGGTTGCGCAGCGTGCATCACGACTGGGCGGATGCTGCGGAACGGACTCAGCAGACCGTGCGCAACCTCTCGGAGCAGTTGCGACGATTCCTGGAAGAGCAGGTGTGGATCGAGAATCGTCGAGTCCTGGATCTCGTGCGCGCGGTGGAGGCATCCGCTCTCGCCGTGCGCGAGACGCCGCCGCGCGGTGAGCACACCGGGCTGGTCGTCGACGAACCGGGCGTGGCGATAGCCCTGCCGTTCGAGCGACCCCTGTACGACACGCAACCCGAGGTCGTCATTCGGAGCATGCCGTCGCCGCAGACGATCGACGCCTCGGAGATCGACACCCTGTTCGCCCAACGCTTCGTCGACGCCATGCGGTTGGCAGACAACATCCGCGCCGTGGTTCCACCGCGAACCGCCGCCGCCCTCGACGACATCATCGCGCTGTACCCGGTGCAGGAGGGCATCGCCGAGATCATCGGATATCTGACGCTCGCAGACGAGGATCTCGCGGTCGAGGTGGGCGACGACGAGATGACGATCGACTACGCCGACATCGAGGGGCAGGCACGCCGGGTGAGGATGCCCGGTGTGACGGTGACGCGACGGTGAGAACCGCCGACGAGCAGGCAGTCGCAACCGCGATCATCATCCTGATGCGGGAGGTGGTGTACCGCGAGGTGCAGGCCCACGAGTCCGTGTGGCAGACGCTGCAGCGCCATCGCGCCGCGGTCACCGACCATTTCGGCGCAATCGGCGTGGATGTGGTGCTCGACGAGGCGGAGGGGTACGCCTACCTGCGCACGCGCGATCCGGAAGAAGGGGAGGAGCCCCTACCGCGACTGGTGCGCCGGCGCAGCCTCACCTACAACGTGAGCCTGCTCCTGGTGCTGCTGCGTAAGCGGATGGTCGAGTTCGAGGCGACCGGGATCGACGGCAAGCTCGTTCTGACGCGCGATCAGCTGGTCGAGATGCTGCGTGTGTTCCAGGCGACGTCGAGCAACGAGGCGCGCGTGACCGAGCAGGCCGATCGCACCATCACTCAGGTGTCAGAACTCGGGTTCCTGCGCGAGTTGCGAGGCCAGCCGGGCGCGTGGGAGGTACGGCGCATCCTCAAGGCCTATGTCGACGCTCAAACGCTCTCCGACTTCGCCGCCCGACTCGCTTCCTATGCAGGCACGACGAGCACCGAACCAACGGAAACCGATGACTGACACCCTCTTCTCGGCACTCGACGCGCCGTCGGCCTCGCATCAGCGCACCGGGTACCGGCTGCAACGCGTCGAGGTCTACAACTGGGGCACGTTCGATGCAAGCGTGTGGTCCATTCAGCCGGACGGCCAGACATCCCTACTCACCGGCGATATCGGCAGCGGCAAGTCGACCCTCGTCGACGCGATCACCACCCTGCTGCTGCCCGCGCACCGCATCGCGTACAACAAGGCGGCGGGGGCGGATGTCAGGGAGCGCACGCTCCGCAGCTACGTCGAGGGGCACTACAAGTCCGAGCGCAACGAAGCCACCGGCGCATCGCGGCCAGTGAGCTTGCGTGACCATCATTCCTACTCGGTGATCCTCGGCGTGTTCGGCAATGAGGGCTACGACGAGGCGATCACGATCGCACAGGTGTTCAACCAGCGGGACCGTGCGGGCCAGCCCGACCGCTTCTTCGTGACCGCGTCGGCTGCGCTGTCGATCGACCCGGACTTCAGCGACTTCGGCTCCGACCTGAAGTCGCTGCGGACCAGGCTACGGGCCCGAGGCGCAGACATCGACAACACCTTCCCCGACTACCACCGCAAGGTGCGGCGACTGCTCGGCATCCGCTCGGAGCAGGCGATGGACCTGTTCCACCAGACCGTGTCGATGAAGTCGGTCGGCAACCTCAACGACTTCGTCCGCGGTCACATGCTCGAACCCGTGTTGGCCGACGATCGGGTACGGGCGATCGTCGATCACTTCGAGAACCTCTCGAAAGCCTACGAAGCGGTGCGAACCGCGACCGACCAGCTGGCAGTGCTGACGCCGCTGGCTGCGGCCGCAGATCGTTACGACGCTGCGGTCGCCCGTCACGCTGCCCTCTCGGACGAGCGCACTGCGGTGATCCCGTTCGTCGCGCAACGCGTTCTCGGGGTGCTCGAGAGCGCGATCGCGACCGGCCGCGAGCGGATCACCGCCCTCGAGACGCAGAAGCAGAGTTTGGCGTCGGCCCGCAACGGTCTCATCCCCGAGCGGGATGACCTGAAGCTGCAACGGGCCGGAGTGGGCGGCGATCGGCTGCAGGCACTCGACTCGGAGATCCGCCGTGCGAGCCAGACCCGAGACGCACGTGTCGAGCGGCGGCGGCTGTACAGCGGCGCGCTGAGCGCCGCCGGAGTCGAGCCCGTCGAGAGCGAGCACGACTTTCGGGCCCGTGCTGAAACCGTGGGGCGGGAGCGTGCCGGGCTCGTCGATCAGCGTCGTGCCATCTCCGCTCGGCAGGAGCCGCTGTTCGAGCGGCGAGCCGAGGCGCGCCGCGCGCGTAAGGCGGTGGTCGATGAGATCGACAGCCTGACCTCGCGCCGCAACAACCTGCCCGCAGATCTTGACAGCGTGCGGCGACGGTTGTGCGCCGAACTCTCCCTCGTCGAGGAGGAGGTGCCGTTCGCCGGCGAACTGCTGAACGTCGCGGATGCCTTCTCGGAGTGGCGCGGCGCCGCGGAGCGGGTGCTGCACGGGTTCGCGCTCTCGCTGCTGGTTTCGCAGGAGCGGTACCCCGACGTGTCCCGGTGGGTGAACGACAACCGGCTGAACGCACACCTGGTGTACCTGCGTGTCGCGGAGCGCCGCGTGCGCACCGTGGTGGCCGAACGCCCCGGCATCCGTCTCGTCGATGCCATCGAGGTCGAGCCCGGCCCGTTCGCGGAGTACTTGTCTGCCGAACTCGCGCACCGCGCCGACCACGTGCTGGCGGAATCGGTGGCGCAGCTGCAGCGCGAGGAGCGCGCTGTCACGCGCGAAGGCCTCGTGCGAAACCGTGACCGTCACGATAAGGATGACCGGCGAAGCGCATCGGATCCGCGCACGTGGGTGCTCGGTCGCGGCAGCGAGCAGAAGATCGCGGCGCTGACCGCCGAGCGGGACGAGCAGGATGCGACACTCTCCGGTATCGAGGCAGCGTTGACGGCGCTCGATGCCGAGAGCGATGCGCTCGCCGTACGCACGCAGGCGCTCGCGGCGCTCGAGCACTACCCGTCGTGGGCCGATATCGACGTCGAGAGCGCAGCGACAGCGCTCGACGCGCTCGAGCGCGAGAAGGACTCGCTGGTCGCGGGCTCGTCGCAGCTCGCCGCCATCGACGAGCGGCTTGCCGCGCTGGATGCCGAGGATGCTCGGCTGGCTGCTGAGACGGAGACCGTTGTGACGCAGGTCGGCGGCATCTCGATGACACTTCAGGCGTATGAGCGGCGTCAGCAGCGCGAGCTCGACGCGATTGCGCTCATGGGCCACGCAGTGCTCGATCGGGCCCAAGCGCACTACGCGGCGCTTCAGAAGCGCGGCGCGAGAGCGCAGGCGCACACGGTGGAGGACTGGGATCTGCTGCGCGAGTCGCTCACTACCTCGCTCACCGCTGCCATTGAGACGACCCAGAAGGAGATGAACGGCTACACCACCAACATCCAGGCTCAGATGGGCGATTTCCTTCGGCGCTGGCCTGACTATCGGGCCGAGATGGATGCCAGCGTGCAGTCGATCGGCGACTTCCGCGCCCTGCACGAACGTGTGCAGCGCGACGACCTCCCGAGCTTCGAGGCGGAGTTTCGCCACCAGTTGAACACCAATGCCGTGCGCGAGCTCGCGCAGTTCAACGCGTGGCTGCGCAGGCAGGCCGACGACATCAGCGAACGCGTCCGGGTGATCAACGAGGCGCTCGGTGCGATCGACTACAACCCCGGTCGCATCATCGTGCTCATCGCCGAACCGACTGTCAATCAGGATGTCCGCCAGTTCAGGGCCGACCTTCGCGAAGTGACGGCTGGAGTGCTCGCATCCGACGACACCGACATGGAACGCCGATTCGAGCAGATCCGCGCCCTCATCGAGCGGTTCAAGGGGCGGATCGGTCATGCCGAGAGCGATCGCGCCTGGACCCGCCGGGTGACCGACGTGCGCAACTGGTTCACCTTCGCCGCCAGCGAGCAGGATCGTCGTACCGGGGAGGAGTTCGAGCACTACACCGACTCCGACGGCAAGTCCGGGGGTCAGAAGGAGAAGCTCGCCTACACGATCCTCGCGGCATCCCTCGCCTACCAGTTCGGGCTCGAGTGGGGCGTCGAGAAATCACGCGACTTCAGGTTCGCGGTCATCGACGAAGCCTTCGGGCGCGGCTCGGACGCCTCGACCCGGTACGCGTTGACGCTGTTCGCCAAGCTGGGCCTGCAGCTGCTGATCGTGACACCGCTGCAGAAGGTGCACGTCATCGAGCCGTATGTCAGTGCGATCGGATTCGTGGACAACCCGACAGGCGCCGCCTCTCGCGTGCACACGCTCACGATCGAGGAGTTCCGCGAACGGCAGCGCCGAGGCCCGGCGTGACCGACCCGACACGGTGGACGACGGCGTCCGACGTTCGGGCCACCGTACGGCGTCGGTGGGACGACGGCACACTGCTGCGCGCCTTCGCCCGAGACGATCCCTTCCCGGCCATCGACGTGCCGTTGCGCGGGCCGACCGCCGGCGACCTCGGCGAGCACTACGACGCCGCACGATCGTGGGCCGATGAGCTTCGGCGCGGTTCGCGGAACGGGCTGGCCTACGAGGTCGTCGAGGGAGTGACGGGCGGACGTCTTGCTGGGCGCACCGCCCTGCCCCAGCGCGCGATGCTCATCGAGTACGAGCAGGCGTGGATGCTGCTGGGCACCGGGGCGGAGGCCGCGACCTACCGGCGAATGGTTCAGTCCGCGTCGACCGTGCCCGCCGCCGGCGACTGGGCAACGGTGCATCCGGTGCGCGCAATCGGGCTCAGCGCGGAATGGCAACCCATCGTCGCCGCGTATCGCTGGCTGGATGCCCATCGAGGGTCTGGCCTGTATGTGCGGCAGGTGAACGCGCCGGGCGTGGACACCAAGCTCATCGAGCGGCATCGCACGGTGCTCGCGGAGATGCTCGGAGTGCCCGCGAGCGGATTCGCGCGCGCGCTGGGACTGGCGCAGAAACCTGCGACAGTGCGCCTGCGCTTCGACCCGGCGGTCTTCGGACTGCCGCTCGCTGTGAGCGAGGCGACGTTCCGGGCCGAGGAACTGCGCAACTGGCACGCAACGCCGACCAGCGCGCTCATCGTCGAGAACGAGATCAGCTACCTCAGCGTGCCGATCCCGACCGGCGGGGTGGTGCTGTGGGGGAGAGGGTTCGACGTGGAGGAGGCCGCGTCGCTCGGGTGGCTGGCCGAGACATCCGTGACGTATTGGGGCGACCTGGATACGCACGGGTTCGCGATTCTCAACCGCGTGCGGGCGCGTCTGCCCCAGGCGCGCTCGGTGCTGATGGATCGCGAGACGCTGCTCGCACACGAGGAGCGGTGGGGTCGCGAACCGAAGCCGACCGCAGCGGCGCTGCCACGACTCACCGGCGACGAAGCGGCCTTGTACTCGGACCTGGTGTCGGATCGGTACGCGAGCGCGGTGCGCCTGGAGCAGGAGCGCATCGACTGGGCGTGGGTGCTGGGGAGGGTTGAAGGATAACGCGGAGCACCGAGCGCAGCTTCACAATCTGACGACCTCTAGGTGTACTTCCTCGGGAGGTTGTGAACGGGTGGGGTAGGCGAAGGCCTCCGGGCAGG